>Ga0153915_10007419_pt1 | contig 10339 bp, 12 predicted proteins | sample Opewatmetagenome_2_FD_107003 | JGI IMG/M metagenome (GOLD analysis project Ga0153915, IMG submission 107003) | Freshwater wetland microbial communities from Ohio, USA - Open water 3 Core 3 Depth 3 metaG | ecosystem: Environmental > Aquatic > Freshwater > Wetlands | place: USA: Ohio, Lake Erie... | reverse complement strand
GCGAGCAGCGGCAACTGGCAGGCCCCGAGCGGGGAACGGGTCGTCGGACTCCACGCGGATGCGGTGAGCGCGTGCTAGAGTTACAAGCCAAAGAACCTCGGGCAGCTCCTTGCCGCAAACATCTCGGTCATCTCGCTGGACTGTTACCGGCTCGCCACCCTCCCGTCCGATGCACGGGAGCTCGGGAAGCTGACCGGGCGATCGAACGCAGCAGAGGTGTACGCACGGATGGTCGAGGATGCGGTAGCAGAAGTGGACGCTCGGGTAAAGACCATCCCGCGACAGGATTATCCGAGCGTGTACTTCGAGTCCTACACCGATTACACCGCGGCGGCAAATGGTTCCGGGTCAAACGAGATGCTTGTTGCGGCCGGCGGGAACAATATCGCCGGCGATGCGATGACCTCGTCCATGAAAGTGAGCCCCGAGTGGGTTGTCGCAGAGCAGCCCAGGTACGTGATGAAGGTCGTCTCGTCCTCTGACACCCGGGCGCTTTCCGATATTGTGGCAGCTCTTAAAACCCGGCCCGGCTGGAACACGATTCCCGCCGTCCAGCAGAACAGGGTCTACGCGTTTGCGAACGACATGGAGTACGGCCCCCGGGCATACATCGGTCTCGTGTACACGGCCCAGCTCCTCCACCCGGACGTGTTCCGCGACTTGCACCCGAAAACGATGCGGGACGAGTACGCGGCGAAGTACGTGGGCGGGACGAACACATCGGTGGCGGTGTACCCGTGAGAAACAGACTATAATTAATCAGAGGACAACCATGGCACGAGACCGGGAATGTGTATTGCTGGTGAGTCTGTGTGTAATGGGATTATTGATTCTTCCCGTCCATGCCGATCTCATCGCCCCCGCTATCACGCATGTCTATTTCGAGAAAAACGGGACGCCCTATAATGAGAGCGTCCGGTATTCGGTGAACTGCTATGGGTATCCCTATTCGTATCCCCCGGTAACGAAAACTGCCGGTTCCTACCAGCCGGAACTCGTATTCCACTACTCCGCCAGCTGTGACGGGTACGGGTGTGCAATCTACCAGCCCTATTACCTGCGCTATACCCATATCGACTGGTGTGACCTTGAAGGAAATACCAACAACCAGACGTTTAACGTCGAAAATTTTTCCGCAACACCCTACACCAGATGCGACAATGTTCCCAACAGGGTTGCAAAAACATTGGGAGACTACCGGGAGTATTATTACGATACCCCGGAATATTTTGCATGTCGCCAGTTCGAACGCAACCGTAACGAGACAACCGTATGGGTGGATCGTTTGAATTTCACCAGTACCGTACCTGTCAACTCCTCGGTGGTATTACTGCTTCAGGGAGCCACTCCCTTTTATGAAACTCCGCAGTGGAGCCACACTATAATCAATAAATCGGACATTGACATGGATCTCAATGAGTATATCCAGTACCTGGAAACCTGCGATCCCACAACCGACCGGAAATGCCCGGGATGGATCATCAATGGAACGCCCCTGAAAACATTCACGGAATACCGGACCCTGAAAACTAACACAACCGACTTAAAGGAACACCCCTGCGATACGTTCCTTGTCAAAGCAGATCCTTCACTCATCATGCCATTTTCGGATGACTTTATCTGGCACCACCAGTGTCTGGATGCCTGCAATTATACGGAGGAGATCTGCGAATTGCGGTCCGCGATCCCTTCCGACACAATCAATGCCACAGTTTCCGGGAATACATCACCAATTCAGGAAAAGATCCCTGGTACAGAAACTACAACCAGTAACCTGACGATGGCCCCGCAACACACACACCCGGCAGTACACCGCAGCCCGGTTGAATCCCTGTACTGCGACATCCTCCGGTTCTTCGGGGCGGCCTGTTAGCATGCTGTACGAGACCCGGTTCCTGCTGGCTCTGGTCACCACAGGGTGCAGCGATCCTCAACCGGGTGCTCGGCCTGGATGTGAAGACGGCAGGGGTCTGTTCTCTTGTTATGAACGCGGCCTCGTTTTTTCTTGGATACGTTCTCATATAGCGCTACGACCCGTTGCTGGGGATCCGACAGAAAAATTTCCCGGCCCGGTAATGCTCTGACAGATATTTGCCAACCTCTTTTCTTTATTAAACAAAATTTCTTGTTTTAACGCAAAAAAAATGATCAATTAAAATAGGATTATAACAATTACAATTGATCACCGTTACCCGCGACAGGTCAGAAACGACACCCGGCACCGTCTTTCGCGTGCCGGCGATCCCGGATAACGCGAGAACCAGGAATGATGAAAGCATGCAGAAGAGAAGAAGAGAACAAGAGGCGGTCTCGCCGGTCGTGGGCGTCATGCTCATGCTCGTCGTGACTATTATTATTGCGGCCGTCGTCTCCGCGTTTGCGGGAGGGCTGGGCGGTTCGCAGCAGAAAGCGCCGCAGGCATCGATCGATGTACAGATCGTAACCAATGCAGATAATACGATGGGTGGGACCTCCACCGTCATGACATTTAAGGATCTCAGCAGCGAGCCGATCCCGACAAAAGATCTCGCCATCGTTACGTACTATACGAACAAGAACGGGACCGTGTACAAGAACAAGCAGGTTGCCACCAGCGATGCTGTGCGGTTGTCAAGCTGGAACACCAAGCTGACCCGCGTTCCGTTCCTCAACGACATGCGGCATGGCTATTACGGTAATAACTCTGATGTTGATTTCGGGAATTACACCTGGAACTCCGGCGATGTCCTCAGTACCGGGAATACTGCAGGAACGGCAGCGCTCCTTGCCATCAACTCGACATCGCAGCCCTACACCATTGCAGATACGGCGGGATTTGGGGCGGGCAGTGTCGTGGATGTGAAGATCCTCCATATCCCAAGCGGCCAGTACATCTTTAACAAAGAGGTGATCGTCCAATGATGCAGCACAGGGATTCGGCAGTTTCACCGGTAGTCGGTGTTATGCTCATGCTCGTGGTGACTATCATCATCGCCGCGGTTGTTTCCGCTTTTGCAGGAGGTCTGGCGGGCGATCAGCACAAGACCCCGCAGGTAACGATCGGTGCAAAAAGCGTGATTGAAAATATTGGCGGGACGATCAGCCCGGATTATCCCTATACTTTGACCTACCCTGATGGATATACTGCGAAAAACGGTATCCTGTTCGAGAACACCGGAGGGGATACCTTCTCCCTCAATGACATCGCGGTCCAGCTCCAGACCCAGGATACCAAGTATACGATCACATCGACAGACGAGCTGAATGAGACAAGTATCCTTCCCAACGGGACCACAAACGGGGGATATTTCCAGAAGATCGGGAACACCTCGCTCGCGGACGTAATGATCCACCCGGGCGACCAGTTCATGCTCTACGCGGACGGCAATGCCAAGGGGCTCAAATATACCGGTTATGACACGTATTACGGCCCGAGACTTTCCTGGACGCCAAAAGGAGCATCGAATGGACTTGGTATCTACCTTGATTCGAAAGTCCAGTACGCCATTATAGACCGGGTAAGCAACAAGGTGATGACCAAGGGAGATCTGGTCCTGAGCTAAAACCGGGCAAGGACTCACAACCCTCCACACTTCATTTTTACCAGAACTTCTGGAAAAAAAGGAACCAAACCACCATGCAAAAGTTCTCCGGGTGCGTTCCGGCCGGGAAGGGCCGGCAGAAAAGAGAGAGATCCAAAAACAACGTGAGGCTCCAGCTGGACTGCCAGTTACTCACAAGGACGATCTCCCCGGATATGCAGGAGACCGCCTGCTTCATGAAAGAGTGTTGAATTTTCACAGGAGTGATGAACAAACCATGCCAAAATTTTTCGGATGCAAGCCGGCCGGGCCGACCCGGCAGGCAGTAGAGAAGTTCGAGAACGAAGTGATGGTCCGGCAGGACAGCCAGATGCTGGTCGGGACCGTGTACCTCGACATGCAGGAGAACGCGTGGGCGGTGGCCGTTGCGTACAACCATGCACGGGCCCCGGGCCTGCACGGCCACGAGAATGCCCTGGAAGTGCGGTACTCGTACGCTCCCGGGGCCGGGAACACCGCACAGATGTACCGCTCGGATCCGGGAACCGTTACTTCCCTGAACACCGGGCCGTTTGCCGACCCGGACAGCTTTGCCCGGTATGCCATCGATCACGAGCGGGCCGTTGCAAACCATGCAGCATGAACCCGAACCCGGCACGTGCCGGCCGTTCCCGTTTTTTAAAAAAACCGGGATTAGCACCGGCGACTGTCTTGAAGAGCCGGTCTTTCCCGGAGAACCTGACCAGCCCGGACCGGCGGGCAAAAAAGCAGCGGTGGCTTCGCGCCGGGCCGGGCGGCACCCGGTAAAAAAAGATCCTTAATCTCCCATCACAACGGACAAAGATACCCATGAAACAGATCTATCTCATCCTCGTTTTCGCCGCAGTCCTCTGCCTTGCCGCGGCCCCGGTACTTGCGGCACCGCCGGCCAATACTACCGCACCGGCCCGGACCGTCACCGACGATTACGGCACCGCGGTCACGATTGCCGGGACCCCGGAACGTATCGTCTCGCTTGCGCCCACCAACACCGAGATCCTCTTTTCACTTGGTCTCGGCGACCGTGTCGCAGGGGTGACCGATTACTGCAACTACCCGGCAGAAGCCTTGACAAAACCGAAGATCGGCGGGTTCAGCACGGTGAGCGTTGAAAAAGTTGCCGCACAGCACCCGGACCTTGTGGTAGCCTCCGAAGGAAACGGTGCGGAGCTGGTGGACCATCTCCGTAAACTCAACATGACCGTGATTGTAACAAACCCGAAAAATGTCTCCGGGATCTTACGCGACATCACGCTTGTCGGGGAAGCTGCCGGCGCCGAGGACAATGCCTCCGCACGGGTCGCTTCGCTCACTGCACGGATCCAGGCAACCGAGGCAAACGCCTCGGCCCTCGGTGCGCACCCGAAAGTCGCCCACATCATCTGGAACGATCCCATCTACGCGAGCGGCAGCGGGACGTTCCAGGACGAGCTCATCAGCATGGCCGGCGGCACGAACGCATTTGCCGGAAAGACCGGGTATGCCACGATCGGCACCGAGGACTTCATCGCGGCGGATCCCGACATCCTGATCGTAAACTCGGGCACCGGCATGGGCGGCAGCGAGGACTCCGTGGCGCAGTATTTCGGGAACGAGACCCGGTTTGCCGGGATCTCTGCCATCAAAAACCACCGGGTATACGTAATCGATTCCGACACGGTTGACCGGGCCGGGCCCCGGATCGTGGACGCGCTGGAGATCGTAGCCGGGGATATCCGGACCGCAGACACCGGTTCACCGGCTGCGACGCCTTCCCGGGCAGCCCCGGGTTTCGAGACGGTGCCGGCCCTTGTTGCGCTGGCAGCCGGGATGGTCGTTGCCCTGCGGCGGATACGATAGTACCGGGGACACAGCCGAAAGGAGTGCGTAAGGTCATAACAGGTATACGCAGAATTAAATTCAGAAATACGTACATAGAAAACAGACCCATGAAAACCATCAGCATCACGGAAGAAGCGTACGAGCGGTTAAAGAGCCTCAAGAAGGATGAGTCCACCAGTTTCTCCGAAGTGATCGTAAAATATTATCCGGTCCGTAGGAAACTGTCCGAGGTCCTTGAAAAGTTGGGGGACTGCACCGACCTCGCAGAGAGCATCAGCAGGGTATCGCGGGAGATGCGGAAAACAAACTAATAAAAATCACTGATCCGGAGGAGCCCTGATATGGGGAACCCGTGTACATTTGCAGATATTAGGTCGTCTTCCGAGTCGGCGGCTACTACGCGAACGGTGAGGATGCGCTCGTGATGATGAAGGGGTTCTGGTTCTAAAAGAGGATGAAGAGCCGGGCGGATTTTTTTAATTTTTTGGAAACCGGCGCCAGCTGATCTGATTGTTGCGCTTGTTCTTTTAATCAGGTTAGTGATGATTTGCAGGGATCACGAGAGTTACGGAATTATACATGGGACCGTGTGGCCCCCCATGATCCGGGCCGATGTTGTAAGTCTTGGATTGCTTCCTAATTGCGGGAGATTTGTAACCTAGAGGAAGTCGCGGGGATCAAGGGATCATATGTAGACTAAATCAGCGGAGCGGGCCTAACATAATATTTTTATTTTTTTGTACATTTTAAGTGAGATATTCTGATAGAATTTTGCAAATAGTTATACAAAAAATTATACGATCATTATTTAATAGTCACATTGTTTAAAATATTATTAATACAAGAGGGGAGATTCATGGCTGACATCTATGTTCTTGCGTCAATCCCTGATCAGGGAAAAACCACAACGGCAATCCTGCTTGAGAAAAAACTTAAAAGTGAAGGGAAGCGAGTTGCATGTCTTCAGATGGATAAAGGAAAATTAGATGTTAACCGATATCTCATCAGTGGATGTTACCATTACACAGTACCCATCGAGGCAGCGCAAGGGAAAAATAATTTGGAAAAATGGTTGCCAAAAGGCTATGATAGCTTTATTTTGGAGATTACTTTTGGAATCTCACCTGTTGCGTCGGCATATATTGATCTATTCAAGAATATCAATGAAATCATTTCAAATGATTGTTCAAATAACTGGAAAGATCGGGTCTCCCAATATATGGTAAAAACGTGGGATCAATATTGGGGAGCATATCAAGGTAAACCCAAGTTTGATCTCATGTGGCATTGGGATTTAATTCACGCAAGAAATGTTCAAACGGTTCTGACAAAAATGCCTAAACCGATTAATGGACCATGTACCGATTTATCAAGGATATTGTATCATGCGGATCTCCTTGCAAAGGATGAGGTTACGCCTAGAATGCAATTTTACAAAGATGAAAAGAGAGAGGTTATCGCTGTGGGTGCATTCCCCGCTGAATATTGGGATATTTTTCCACATCTGATATGGTATAAATTTGATTATGCTCGATTCATGGAGGTAATACGTAGTAAAAAATATGATCTGGCCATTGTTGGTGCATGTGGAACAGATACACTTAAGCTATTTGATCTCCCATCTCATGGATTAATCATATGTTATCAACCCTCTGTTTATCTTGATGTTCCGAGGAGAGTATCCAAAAATCTATTACAAATTGATTTTCCAGCGATGCTCTCAACAATCAAGAATGCACCTGTAGGGACACCACTATCGAATGATGGTGCGCCTTATTTCGGGTATAACAATCGATATTGGACATATCGTTGGTATGAAGGGGATGACCCGGTTTGGCGCGTCGGGAATATCATTTTTTGCAATGGCTGGGTGCTCCCGCAGTATCTTATCCGTGATAATTACCTGGAGGTGAACTGAAATGGGAGGATGTATCAGTCCACCGGTTGTATCAAGAGCAACTCCCTCAGCTGCAGTCATCATTGATGTACCTGGGGGATCACGGACATTCACGGCTTCAGTTACTTATGAACACCCAGAAGATGAACCGGATACAACCTTCGCAATGTATTTTGATGGAGAGTATGTAAGTGCGACCCTTTCGCATGAATTTTCCGCTGTCGCAGGTTATCATACAATTCGAGTTGTTGCAGCAAATCCATGTGGTTCAAGTGACGTGTATTGGGGCTGGTATGTAATAGACCCCGGTTTTCTATTAGAAGTGACTTTAAACCCCGATGGTACTTTAGTAGAATATGGAACTTCAAGCACGAAAACTTTTACAGCTACTGTTAATCTACCGGCGTCAATTGCGTTTTATTTCGATGGTGTTGCACAACCTTCAACATTTGGATCCTCTGCAACATTCACGTGCACTAACTCAGGAACTCATCATATCATCAGGGTTGTTGCCAGTATTCTGACAATGTCTGCGGAGGATTCTTGTTCATGGTGGGTATTGCCTCGATACAACAACCAGATGTGACATTGAATCCTCATGGAATTATTTATGAATTCGGGTCTTCAATTGAAAAAACATTTACTGCAAATGTGGATCAACCCGCTGAAATTACGTTTTATTTTGATGACGTTGCACAACAATCAGTCTACGGACAATCTTCATCATTTTCATGTATCAATGTTGCAACTCACCATATTATTCGGGTAGTTGCAAGTAACCCCAATGGTTCGGATCAGGATAGTTGCTCATGGTGGGTGTTTCCAGATCATAGTTTTGAGAATCCACCGGTTGTTACACGGGTTACTCCTCCGGATCAGCAAATCAGCGATTTGATCAATACAACCCGCCAATTCGAAGTGTCAATTAATCAGCCGGTAGAGGTTATCGTGTATTTCGATGATGCTCCGGTTCAGACAAGTGCCTTTGGCATACAGACTTTTTCATTTTTGTTGACGGCTACAACCCCCGGTTCACACATTATTCGTGTCGTAGCAATCAATTCCAATGGGATTGGCGAGAACTACTGGGTATGGCAGGTGGCATTGGAAGGGGTTGTTTGTTCAATAGAGGGACAAACAACCTGCGTGGGATATGATCGTTACCGATGCCAGAATGGATCGTGGGCAGTATTACAACCCAAATCCCCGGACTGCGGATATCCTACGCCGCTTCCCAGTCCGTCTTTTGACCAAGCATGTTGGGAATTCATGGCAAAACCGGGAAAACACATCTATGGGCTGAGATACCAAGTAAAAATGAATAAATTACCACACAAGTTCACCGGATCTGAATTTAATTACAGCGGAGATGCCTGGATTTTTGTCGCTACTCATGCGTACTTGTTCGAAGATCACGACCTCCAGAAAGGTGCTATTGGCAGGCGGGTTGACAGATATGACAATGGAGTCCATCGTTTTACAACATGGGGAGTATATTTCAATAGCGTTAATTCAGAGCGTTTACTTCTCTGCAACGAGTGGAGGGAACAGCGGATAGAATTGGATCCAAATCTCCAGACGTTGAAAGCTTATACCATCGATGATTCCGGTGATACGATACTTCTTGGAGAATCTGATGGTGTTACTGTCTCAGAAATACTGCATGTCGATTTCATGGCGGAGATTCAGTATTATAATACGATGTGTCTTCCCTCTGTTTCACTTGATGAAAATATTGTCACACTGATTTCAGTTAAAACTAGGCCAATTCAGGATATTGAAGAGTGGGAGAGGCCAGAAGATTGTCTGACCCTAAGAACTTATTCCGGCGAGCCATCTCCAAATCCAAGACAAGGGACTTGGGCAAGTATCACTAAGAAAAAAGAAGATTATGAAAATCCTGATGGCACGTGGACGTTTAAATTTGGAATAATCCGATAAAATCTCTGGAACGGAAGGGATGTGCTGAAAGTGAAAATATTTGGAGAAAAAATGAGTAAACCCGCTATAATTTTTATGGGGATTCTTATTGTTTTTGGAATTTTTTTCCTTTGTGTTCTGGTTCTTGATAAAAATACAGATCGCCACGACCAGAATAGCGTATCAGAAATATCGAATAATTCCGAAACGCAAAAAAAACCGGTCCAGAATATCTCGGAACTCAAGAAATTGCGAGGTGCATGTTATAGCGATTGCTCCAATGCTTCGACAGGGGATTATAATGTATGTATTGCATCGTGTGATGACCGTTTTTACCCTGAAGAAGAACGGATTATTGTCCAGAAAACATTGTCAGCATGTTACGATAACTGTACTTATGAATGGAGCGAACTCCGGTGCGTTAGGCTGTATAATGTGACCAGGCAGAACCTGTCCACGGTGAATGCCACAGTCGCCGCGCAATACGAACAGTGTGCCCATATGCTTTCAGGAACAGTGGGCGATTGCATGGCGATCTGCGGCCAGCAGTATTATGTTCCACAAACGCCGGTGCCGGTGAGAACTCCGATTCAGACTACACAACTGAATATCGTAACGGATCCATCTGGTAGTGCCGTGAAGATCGATGGTATCTACCAGCAGGTGAAAACACCGGCATCCCTGCCGATAAAAGCAGGGACGCACACCGTCACACTTGTTCTTGACGGTTACCGAAATTATTCGATCATATTTGATTCCAGCCCATTTGAAACATGGAACATAACGCACGCGTTTGAATTGACCTCATCCGCCCAACGGTAGATCGATGATAGAAAAACAAACTAATATAAAAATATCTGCCTCACCGTGATGAACGAGATGGGATTGTCCGGTGGAGACTGGCAACGAAAATATCGCTAAAGGGGTACAGATAAAACCGTGAGGTATTTTACCTTCATTTTTCCGGCCCCACAAACACAACACTATTTTACTTAAATCAACCATAATTTAATCACATGCAGAAGGGGTATGCGGCCATCATTGTCCTGACAGTGCTCGCCGTGGCAACAGTCATCATCTGTACCGGCATCGGGCCGGCGGGAACGCCGTTTCTTGGCCTCTCTGGCAGCGACACCGCGTC
>Ga0153915_10007418_pt1 | contig 10340 bp, 12 predicted proteins | sample Opewatmetagenome_2_FD_107003 | JGI IMG/M metagenome (GOLD analysis project Ga0153915, IMG submission 107003) | Freshwater wetland microbial communities from Ohio, USA - Open water 3 Core 3 Depth 3 metaG | ecosystem: Environmental > Aquatic > Freshwater > Wetlands | place: USA: Ohio, Lake Erie... | reverse complement strand
AGTATCTGTTATAGCTTCAATTTGAACGTAGGGATTAATTCTCTGGAGTTCATCGCTGGCGCACTTAGCTTTGCTCAGTCCGACATTAGCTTCTCGATATAATATTTGCCTGTTTAAATTGGATAGTTCGACAATATCGCTCTCAACTATGCGTATTTTCCCTACGCCCGCACTCGTAAGATATATGGAGATTGCCGAACCGAGCCCGCCGGCGCCAGCTATCAATACTTTGGCTCTCTTAAGCTTCTCTTGCCCTTCTTCGCCAAAGATACTTATTTGTCTCTCGTATCTTTTTAACTCGCCAGGAGTTAACATCTTATATCCCTCGGCTTTCACCAGGGATGATTTTGTCCCTTCTTCTTTCAATATAGCATCGTTTTCTCTGAATTTGTGAACATTTTGAGAACGATACTGACTAATCCATCACCAATTCAGGGTTAACAAAGTTACTAATACGCGTCTTCTTCCAGGCTATTTAATTTCAGAATCGGTTGACAAGAGGGGATCTCATTCTGTTTCCACTTTTCTGCCAGATTGCGAGTATCAGCGACAACGGCTACAGGGATCAGACCGTCGTCCGCAGATCTCTTTATGGGCATATCCAGAGGAATATCGCGAGTATAACCGCATTGCATACACTCCTCATACCAGCCAAACTCATCCTTGTCCAGTACCAGCGTCCCCTGACATTTCTTGCAGGCATGTACCTTCATCATTTTTTGTTCCTCCCACGATCTTGACTATCTTAAATATCCCCGCTTATTACTTGCGGAGGGATATGTGCTTGGCTTCGTCGGGCTTAATGTGCTCTGACATTGCGACTTGATTCACGGATATCAGTGTCTGGTTTAAATCCCAAACTTTATTGAGAAGCCCCCGCAGTGCGGCCTGATCGATCATTTGTCCGGTTAAGATTGTGCTATTATTCTCATAGCGAATAACCATTCCCTCCAGCCAGCCCGACCAGCTTTTATCCAGATGTCCTTGTACCTTAATTTCATAGATTACAGGCTGATCGATTTTCCGATATCCGCTATTTCCGCTTGACTCCATTCATTGCTCCTGGCTTTTTGATCTGATATTTTCATATTATTGCAGCACCAGCCTTTTTACGCCGGTCGAAAGTACGGCGAAGGTACAGTCTTGGTACAGAATCGCATGCGATTCTGATGCCAGAGGCTCCAATCATGACCATTTTCTACTGTGAGCGTTTCTGGTCAGCGAAGCCGTAGGTGAAAGGGCTGAGGACTACAGATACGAATGGACAAATACCAGGCGATTTCTTCTATATATAACGTGAATATATTGAGGTTGGAATAATTTCAAAGGTAAAGACTTATGGCAGTTTTCCAAAAGTGAGATGCAGAAAATACGGGGTGGCCGGATATCCCTGATCTTTTTCAGGAACATCCTTAGCTCAAGTATTGAGTAAGATTAACTCAAGTTTAAGAGATTGGCTCAGCCGACTGCGATATCCGGATGGAAGCCTATAGTCTTGATAAGCTTCCATCCGTTTGAATATAGCCAGACTATTATTTGCCTTTAGTTTCCCGGTGATACAGCCCCGGTAAAAACTCGGCCAGGTTACCCATCTCTTCCAGATGATGGGTCATGACCGCTCGTCCTACTTCATCGGGAGCTTCACTGAACCAGAACCGGGTACGCATGTCACAGCCGTACTCCGTATCCCGGCAGCAATGAATCATGTGCCCATCAGGCTCCCCCGTATCCTTGATAACAATAGCATAGATGACAGCTCCAATATTGGCCGCTTTGAACTGGGAGATATCAAAGATTTCGGCCGGATCATGAAACTTAATCTGGACCTTGGCCAGTTTTCCCCCTAAGTATTCCTGGCCCTGATGGGTTGCCCCAATGTAATGTCCGGGAGTACGTTTCTCATCCCATTTAAAGTAGGCATGGTCCGGGTGCCAGAATTTGTAAGAAACCGTGTCATGCACATAGCCAAACCACCAGTCTACCATTTTCCCTTTACAGTTAGGCATCCTCAGTAAAGCTTTAGCATGCATCACCCCGTTGGGTAAACGGAAATAGCCGGTTTCGATAGGCGCATATCCAGGCGCCAGAAGCTCCTGGATTACTTCGGGATCTATTTTAGTGGTATATGACATTGGGATTCTCCTTTATTAGTTATATTTTTGATCCGGTCCATAGCTGAAGGTCTTGGAGAAGGTTTCATACGGCTCTGGAGGAGCGGGAACCATCTTGTTGATAAATGTCTGTGAGTAAGGATTGTCAAAGCTGGGGCTGCCGTCCGGTTTAGCCAGATTTCCGAGAAAACCGCCTTCCTTTTTGGGCAATTTCAATTCCCATTCATCAGTATAGTTTTGAGTGCAGGGAGTCATGAATATCCGGTAGACATGATAATGCCACAGCTTCCAGACCCCATCTTCTTTGATAAAATCGCACCCGAATTTCATCCAGGCCCAGGTACCCGTTTTTATTCCGGTCGCGGAATCATTAAGCGTTTCTGTACCCGGAGAAATCCAGACGCCCTTGGCGGTCTTGCCGTCGGCGGCTATCTCTATACAAGGTGTCGTCAGGGTATGGAGAAACATTTTACCAGTGCCGACGTGGATCGTCCCCTCTATATTTAGTACCTTGCGAATAGATTCCTGACCCAAATAGTAACCCGAGTGAGCTACTTCCCAGCTTACATCAGGGGCATTCCGGGCAAACAAGGTGTCAGGAAATTCGGGTTCTTTGCCGGCTGATTGCATGTAGACATACCGGCTCATTAATTTCTCGACCTCATTGATATCATCCAGGACTTGAATGGTCTTACCTTGTTTTTCAATGATACTGCCCTGTTTTTTAACAATGTCTTCCAGACTTTTTACTCTTTCTTCCAAAGACCTGGTTGTCATTCTCTGATCTCCTTTTATTCTTCTTTAGATATTACCGATAATATGGGCTCTCAAGAATAACTGTCCTCCAGCATCCGTAGTCCTCCTGACTATTTCTCTGACACAAAAATTCGTATGATCATCGGAGGCAATGAAGGTGTTCCTGAAGAGCCGCATTCTAAACAATGTTATAAATTATCGAGGTTATTTTAATTTTTGATAATAAACGCTTTAACCAACATTATTCCAATGAGTACCAGCATTATGATTAGAAATAATTGTCTTACCCAGAACCCCCACCTGGATTGTTTTATTGATTTCTGTTCTGCATTTTCAATTATCTCGTCATTTTTCCCCGCCGGTTCGTTTTTCTGTTCCATTTTTAACATCTCACCCCCAATATTATGTTTAGTCTGTTCTGTAATTATAATTTTCTACCTCATTGTAGAAGGCAGCCAGAGTGCTATTTGCGGGAAGAAGACAATGAGAATCAGCGCAATAACCAGGGGTATACAGAATATCCAGCAGCCTTTGAAAATGGTATTCAGAGCAATACCGTCTTTCTTGACCATGTTGTGAGCTATAAACATGGGCGTCCCCACGGGTGGAGTAATAGTTGCGATACCAACCACTACAGTAGTGGCTATGCCAAATAATACCTTACTTATTCCGCAGGCCTCAACTAACGGAACAAAGATGGGTAATGTCAACATCAATAATGGCGCCAGTTCCAGAGGAATACCCAGAATGAAGTATATCAAAAGGATAATTCCCAGAACTCCATTTGGTGGTACTTTCAATGTGGTTACCCATTCAGCTAGCTCTTGCGGCATATTCGTTATTGAGATAAAGCTATTAAATACCTGGACGCCTACGAACAAAACAAATATAGCACCGGTCATTATCGCCACGTCCATAAGAGACTGCCAGGTCTGCTTCCATTTCAGAGTTCCCCGGGAAATTCCGATTACGAAGGCGCCTGCTGCGCCAACACCGGCAGCTTCGTTAGGGGTATTAACGCCGAGCCAGATTCCTCCCAGAACAAAGACAATCAATATCAATATTGCCCAAACACCGGTGAGCGAGCGAAATTTCTCTTTCCAGGTACTGGGTGGGCCGGCAGGCGCCATGGATGGCTTTATAACACAGATTGTTATTATGGATAAAATCATTAAACCGCCAGCCAGAAGGCCTGGAAAAATAGCGCCCATAAATAATGCACCTATGGATTCATCCGCAATCATGGCATACATAACCAATATGATACTGGGGGGTATTAGATTATCAATACACCCTCCGGTAATGCAGCAGCCCAGTGCCAGAGAGGGAGCATAGTTATACCTTTTCATCTCCGGCCAGGCCACCTTGGTCATGGTAACGGTCGTCGCTATACCGGAACCGCTGACCGCTCCGAAGATGGTCGAAGCTACGACCACGGCGATAGCGAGACCACCGGGAAACCTTCCCAGCCACATCCGGGCAGCCGCGAAAGCATCAGCAGTCATACCGCTGTCCGCGGCAAAACCTCCCATTAGAATAAAAAGCGGCAGCATCGTCCATGTATAGTTAGCTACCTGGCTGTAGGTAACTGTCCCCATTAGCGAGATGGCGGGCTTGGTGCCGACTAAAATTGCGAGCCCCACAAAGCCGATTAGACCGAAAACATAGGCGATAGGGATGCCTGAACAAATAAATATGAGCAGTATGGCTAGTCCGATAATTCCAATCAATAATGGGCTTAATTCCATCATCTTTTCCCTCTACTCTTTTAAATACTAACCCAGAATTATAGTAGAGACCTTCTCTTCATCTTTCTCTTTTACTTCCTTGCCCGGTTCCGCTGATTTCGCTTCCTGAAAATAGCGGATTATATCCACTATCATTTCAAAACAGGAAATAACCAGTCCCAAAGCAGCAAACGCATAAAATGGCGCAATAGGCATTCTTATAGTAGGAGTGACTCTATTCATGGGGTTAAAAGCATTGGCGGATGCAATAATAGTTTGCCAGGCCCAGATGCAGGCTGCAATTGCTGCGATGGAGAAACCTACCCCGGTAAAGACAGCATACGCTTTTCTTGTAAACAACGGATTCATCAGGTCGGCACGGATATGTGCCCTGGTATAACTGGTATACCCCAGGGCTCCGTACACCAGGATTATCATCATTTGCTCCACAATATCCATGGCGCCCATTATAGGATGATTGAACAGGTATCGACCAAAAACATCGATAGTGGTCAATACCATCATCAAGACGAGTGCTCCGACCGCAATCTGACAATACCAGAAACTTACCTTATGGAGTCCATTTAAAAACTGTTTCATTCCAGTGCATCCTCTCCGATGTTTATCCTTACATCAGGTACATTTCTTTTGTCCCAGGTGCCTATCCGCAGAAACGGATGTAGGGAAAAGCCTGTTACTAATATTCAGAAGGAGTAATAGCGGCAACTATTACTCCTTCTGCCTTAATCCTGTTAAGGTTATATTCTAGCTTTTAAGCCGTTTCCCTGAATACAATTATTATTTCGAAGCGTTCATTTCTTGTTCAACCGCTTTGGCTGTATCTACGATTTTCTGCCCATCCAATCCATTTGCATTGAGTGATTGAATGAATGTCTCTTCTCCGGGTTTCACTGTTGTTTTCCAACGCTCGAGTTCATCAGCGCTAAGGGTTGTAAATTGTACTCCATTCTGCTTCATAACATCTTTAGCTTTGTCTATTTCTGTATTGTAGATCTCCATCATTTCCTGACTCGCCTGTGCGGATGACTCTGCAATAATGGCTTTGATATCATCCGGGAATGAATCCCACACATCCTGGTTAACTCCCTCAAAATGGGCGGCCATTACTATTCCTAAATCAAGGAAGGATTTAGTTACTTCATATAACTTGACGGTTGTTACGTAAGTAGGACCAATCACATAACCATCTATCACGCCACGATCTATTGACAAGTAGTAATCCGGAGGAGAAACCGTAACCGGTACTGCTCCTAGTAATTTGAAGGCTTCAGTAGGCGGCCCCGAGGAAACCGCAAGCTTTAACCCGCTCAAATCTTCCATTGAGGTTACTGCTTTGCTCTTTAAACAAAGGCTCTGAATAGGCGTAGGTTGGAAATAGTTCAAGTGGAAGCCTTTGTTGTCATATTCGGTTATCAGCCCGTCCGCAATCAATTTATTCAAAGTAGCGGCATAAGCCTTGTTGGAACTGAAGAGGAAGGGCAGCCCTCCCACATCAGTGGCCGGGAATTGACCGGTATGGTTGGGAGTATAGACGATTCCCATATCAATTAGTCCGCTTTTGATTGCATCTAAAGCCTCAGCAGTTGGAACAATGGCATTGTTCCAATATACAGTAAATTTAACTCTGCCGCCGGTCTGTTCCTCTATTCTGGCAATATGCGCTTTTAATGCCGGCGCCGTAACATGTGTTTCTGTAATGTAGTACTGATACTTAAGGTTCCAGGTTTTTTCTGCGGCAGTGGCCGCTGCGGTAGTAGTCGTTGCGGCTGATGTGGTAGTCTTTGCAGCGGCAGTAGTTGATGACGACTGCGCACTCGCGGCTGCTGTGGTCGGCTTTACGCTGGTTGAAGATGCCGTCGTGCTTGGAGTTACCGAGGCTGAAGAAGAACAGCTGGTAATCAATGGTAATGCTAACGCGAGTACAAGGCAAATGACTAGCAAAGTTGATAATAAGTTTCTCTTTTTCATTTTCTCACTCCTTAATTATTTTTCGATTTTGTTAAGATTACTAAGCCCCTATATTTTTCGCTTCCTATAGGACGGTAGGATAATATCGCTGGATATTAGTCGCATCTTTTTAAATAGACTGGCACACGGCATATATTCCAGAGTGCAGGATTTGGATGGGCTCTTTCAGCGCTTTTTCATTAAACAGGCCCTCAGACATCCCTTGGATATCGCCGTTAATAACCTTGCTATATTTGTTAGAAATATGGGTATCGACAGGCTTGTATAAGATTATCATTAATGCATAATCTTTTTAATAGAAACTATCGTATCATACTTAAGTATTGTGGGTAATTTGTTACTATGATATGTTATAATGCAAACATGTCTGAAACAGCCGATGAAATATCCTTAGAATCTCCATCCAAAGAAGTTGCGACGGTGATGATAGCAGAAGATCACCCTCTGGTTCGCGAGGCTCTAAGAACGCTCGTTATGAGTCAGAAGGACCTTAAAGTGGTGGGAGAAGCCGCGGACGGAGAGGAGGCTGTCAGTCTTGCAGTCCGATTGCGCCCGGATATCATCGTCATGGATATTTCTATGCCCAAATTAAACGGCTTGATCGCCACCCGTCGGATCAAAGACCAGTGTCCGGATATCAACGTTCTGGTACTGACAGTACACAGCGACAGCGAACATGTGATGGGCATATTTGACGCCGGTGCCAGTGGCTACCTGACTAAAAGCGTATTTGGCAATGAGGTCTTAACCGCCATACGATCGGTAATAGCCGGGGATAGTGTACTATCAAAAACAATTTTAAAGCAGATCCTCCAGATTAAATTTCAGCAGTTCAATCAGCCCCAGAATGCTAATGTTGTGGACAACCTGACTTCACGTGAGATAGAGATACTTAAGCTGGCTGCCCGGGGTCTGAGCAATAAAGATATCGCTCTCAAACTCAATCTTAGATTACAGACCATCAAGGGTTATCTGGTTATTATTTATTCCAGGCTGAGGGTCAAATCTCGGACGGAAGCGGTGATAACCGGGCTCAGAACGGGAATTCTGACAATCAGGGATTTGGAGTAGCGGAAACGGCAATGAGTACCCTGATAAAACCTTGGGAGAGGGCCAGAAGCAGGGTTGTTAATGATCCCCATTTATGGGTGGTGATACTGCTTGTTGTCGCGCTGGCTGTCTTCTACTATCAGGATGTGATACTGGACGAACGATTTGTCTGGTTCTGGCAATTGGAGGTCTTTGAATTTAATAACCGTATACACGGGATACTCTTCTGCTTGCCGGTAGTTTATGCAGCATTCATATTCTGGTGGCGGGGAGTTCTGATAACCTGGTTGTTCTCTGTAGCCATCATCCTCCCCCGGATTCTGTTCTTTCATTCCAATATCAGTAACATAGTGATCAACTTGCTGTTTCTCATGATTCCCATACTGGCGGTCTTTTATATATCCATCGAATTGAACTGGAGAAAAAAAGAGAGAAGGGTGGCTGAGGAACGCGAGCTAGAGCGACAGGACTATATGTCCCGGATATTCAAAGCTCAAGAGGATGAGCGGCAAAGATTAGCCCGGGAACTGCATGACGAGACTTTGCAGACCATGCTGGTAATCGCCACACGGGCCGAGGCCTTAAGTTCTTTTGAAAACGTGAAAAACGAGCCGCGATCTCGGGAACAGGTGGAGTGGATCAAAAACACATCCCTTTCCGTGTCTGATGAGTTGAGAAGGATCAGTCTGGATTTACGGCCTAGCATCCTTGACAACCTGGGGCTGATACCAGCCCTGAGGTGGCTGGTCACGATCTTGTCTCAAGATGGCATCGACGGTCGCCTTGAGGTGATTGGAGAAACCCGGATTCTACTTCCCGAAATAGATATCAATATTTTCCGCATTGTCCAGGAAGCTTTGAATAATATCCGCCGCCATTCTAAAGCAAGTGCGGCTACCGTATTTCTGGAATTCAAACCGGAAAGTATGTTCCTTAAAATACAAGATAATGGAATCGGCTTCTTTTCTCAACAGACAACCGATAAGCTTACTGCTTCCGGCAAATTGGGCTTGACCGGAATACAGCAAAGGGTCAAATTTCTCAACGGAACATTTTCCTTGGACTCCGGATACGAGAAAGGAACCACGATTACCATCGAGATCAGGGCTTGAGTACTATTGAAGCAGCGTAATTTATATTCCAAATTCTATGCAGGCTTAATAATTTCCCTACTTTTAGCATCGAGCTCAAGAAATGTCCAATCTCTGCAACCTATTGGGGTAATGGTTAATACAGGCACCTTGGAGTAGCGGACAACTTTCTCAGCTTCACTTCCAAAAGCCCAGCGGGAGATGCCTGACCTGCCATGCGTAGTAATAACGATTAAATCAACATTGTTATTATCCGCATAATCCAGAATGACATCCGCTGGATGTTGATTACCCCGTTCTTCTATTATCTCTGTCCGTACAGTAAACCCGGATTGTTTCAGATTTTCACTTACCTTTTCCAGATAATAAGCTGCTTTTGTTTTTACCATCTCCCTGGTTTTATCTACTTCATCGATCCTTCGATTAACTTGCTCCTGGCTTGACATCCATTGTGTTCCCCACATTGTCACTTCTTCAGTTACGGTTAAAAGTATAATCTCGCCTACTCCACATCCTGAGGCAATAGCCTTGATATGTTTTAGCGAACACTCTGCCAATGTCGAACCATCTAGCGGTACCAGTATCTTGTTATATATCATTACCTCCTCCCCTTCTATAAGAATCTCATATTATTAGCATCCTCCTATTTGATTATACGAATATTAAGTGTTCACTTCGCTAATACTTTTTACTGAATAATCTCCAATTCCCAAACCAGACAGATTCATTTTTAATGAATTAATTGATTGTAATACGTTGGTTTCTTTTCTTAACGAGCAAGGATATCGAGCAGCGGCTTCCATTGGGAGGTCAGTTTATTCTGCATGTCTTTCAATCCAGAACGTCCCAATCGGAGTAAAGGCGCGAACATCCACAATATGCCCAGTATCGTGAACATCTGTCCTTTGAGACGCCAAAGGAGTTTCAGCATCTTACCTGTGGTTCGTCCTTCAGCCAGTGGTCTGACATCGTCGACTTTCAACCTTATCCCTCTTATCCGTTGCTGTCTGACCTCTTTTTCCGCCATAGTGCTTATTAGCAATGGCTGAGCCATTTTAATCACTATTGGTGGAGTAGGACTGTCCACCAGTTGGAAATATATCTTCTTCACTCCACCCGCAGGTAGGATCTTATCGATAATACTTCTTTGCTTTTTATCCAGGCTTGCCAGGAAACTATCAATAACCCGCGGCAACATAACCCCTGAAATCTTGATAAGGAAGCTGATGTCAGTAGACTTCAATCGCGATAACATTTCAGCCGATGCTGATACTTTCTTCACGGCCATTTCATAACTCCCTGGTCAGCGTTCTTCACTGTCCCCTTTTCCAACTTTACTCGTGCAATTCATATGAAGGCAAGGGGGCAGACAATGTTTACCCGACAAGCCCCCCTGCCTCAGAACTGATAAGCAAACGATTTTTTATATCTTTCGTAATCCTATCACCGGAACATGGATCTCTCACTGAAATGTTAACTATACTTTAACACGATGCCGGTTCCAGCCTCCGGGTAAGACCAATCGATTGCACCTACGGGGCACACATAGCGGCATGTCCCGCACTCTCCGCATAGTTTCATACCGTACTTCCACACCGCTTTGCCGTCTTCCATTT
>Ga0153915_10007417_pt1 | contig 10340 bp, 7 predicted proteins | sample Opewatmetagenome_2_FD_107003 | JGI IMG/M metagenome (GOLD analysis project Ga0153915, IMG submission 107003) | Freshwater wetland microbial communities from Ohio, USA - Open water 3 Core 3 Depth 3 metaG | ecosystem: Environmental > Aquatic > Freshwater > Wetlands | place: USA: Ohio, Lake Erie... | reverse complement strand
GTCTTCCAGGTCGAGTCACGCGCCCAGATGAACACGCTGCCCCGCCTCGCCCCGCGGACCTTCTACGATCTCGTGGTCGAGGTCGCGCTGATCCGCCCGGGCCCGATCCAGGGCGAGATGGTGCACCCGTACCTCCGGCGGCGCGCCGGGCTCGAGCCGGTGACCTACCCGCACCCGTCGCTGGAGCCGATCCTCGAGCGCACCCTCGGCGTGCCGCTCTTCCAGGAGCAGGGGATGCAGGTGGCCATCGCCGCCGCGGGCTTCACGCCCAGCGAGGCCGACGAGCTGCGCCGCGCCATGGGGCACAAGCGCTCACACGAGCGGATGGCGAAGATCTGCTCCAGGCTGGTCGAGGGGATGGCGCGGAACGGGATCGAGCCCGACGTCGGCCGTCGCATCTTCAACCAGATCTCCGCGTTCGCCGACTACGGCTTCCCCGAGAGCCACGCCGCGAGCTTCGCGCTCCTGGTCTACGCTTCGGCACACCTCAAGCTCTACTACCCCACCGAGTTCGCCTGCGCGCTGCTCAATGCCCAGCCGATGGGCTTCTACGCCCCCGGCACCATCGTCGAGGACGCCAAGCGGCACGGCGTGGAGGTGCGGGGAGTGGACGTGATGAAGAGCGACTGGGACTGCACACTCGAGACCGCAGACCCAGGACGCCACGACGCCGACGTTGCCAGTGGTCACCCGGTGTCGGCAGCAGCAGGCAGCACCGGCTCCCGCTCTGCCACCGAGCCGCTGGCGCTGCGGATCGGGCTCCGGTATGTGGCCGGCCTGGGCAGCAAGGCCCACGATTTGCTCGAGCCGCTGCTGGTGAACCGGCGGCCGGCTTCCCTCGAGGCGTGGGTCAGGGAAAGCGGGCTCACGGTCACCCAGCTGCGGGCCCTGGCGGAGGCGGGGGCGTTCGACAGCCTGTGGCCCAGCCGCCGGTCGGCGCTGTGGGAAGTGCTGAAGCACGCGCGCGGTGCTGCCGGCCCCCTGGCCCCGGTGGCCCGTGACCGGCGAGCGGCCCCCGTGCCGCCGCTGACGCCGGTCGAGCTCACGGAAGCGGATTACCGGGTGACGGGACTCTCCCCCGCCGGGCATCCGATGCGCCACCTCAGAGCCGCCGTGGCGGCGATGGGAGCGATAAGCGCCGCGGAACTGGAACGCCGCCGCGACGGTGATTGGGTGACCGTGGCGGGTCTGGTGATCTGCCGCCAGCGGCCTGGCACCGCCAAAGGCTTCTGCTTCGTGACCCTGGAGGACGAGACGGGCCTGGCCAACGTGGTGATCACACCCAAGCTGTTCGAAGCGAACAAGCGGCTCGTGAGGCGCTCGCCGCTCCTCGTGGTCAGTGGCGTGCTCCAGGAGGAGCAGGGAGTGCTCAACATCCGCGGCAAGCGCTTCGCCGCGCCGCATCCGGCGGCCGGCGCGTCGTTCGTCAGCTCACACGACTTCCACTGACCCGAGGAGGACGCCGCCGCTACCCGAGCGCCGCCGCGAGCGCGATGCCACGGCTCGCGAAGATCCGCTCGATCGTCTCGCCCACCTTGTTGTTGGGGGTGGACGCGCCCGCCGTGACGCCCACCACCAGCGGGCCCGAAGGAAGCCAGTCCCGCACCTCGACCTCCTGCTGGGAGCCGGCCGGCTTGTGGCGGATCGCTCTCGCTCCGGGGTCGATGCAGAAAGCGTCCTGGATGTGATAGGTCGGCAGCCTGGCAGCGCACAGCGCCGCGAGGTGGTTCGTGTTGCTCGAGTTGTATCCGCCGATCACCACGGCCACGTCCACGGAGTCCTCGAGCAGCTTGAGCACCGCGTCCTGCCGGTCCTGGGTCGCCGAGCAGATCGTGTCGAAGCTGCGGAAGTGATCTGCCAATGCGGCGGCGCCGTAGCGCGCCGCCATGGCCCGCTTGAGCTCGGCGGCGATCGCCAGCGATTCGCTCGAAAGCATCGTGGTTTGATTCGCGATGCCCACGCGCACCAGGTCCCGCGTCGGATCGAAGCCGGGCGACGCCGCTGCCTGGAACCGTCGCAGCAGCTCCTCGCGCCCCTCGCCGCGCTCGATGTAGTCGCACACCAGGCGGGCCTCGGCCAGGTCGCGCACCACGAGATAGCGCCCGGCCGGGTACTGCGTGACCTGGGAGGCCGTGGCCTTCGTCTCCTCGTGCTGGTACTTGCCGTGGATCACGGCCGTGAACCCGTCGCGGGCGTAACTCTCGACCCGCTTCCATACGTTGAGCACCGAGCCGCACGTCGTGTCCACCAGGACGCAGCCGACACCCTGCAGCTGCACGAAGTCCTCGCGGGTGACCCCGAAGGCGGGCAGGATCACCACGTCCTGCGCCGTCACGGCGCTGAAATCGAACGCACCCGCAGCGCTCCGGACGATGATCTCGATCCCCATCCCTGCCAGCTTTGCGTTCACGTGGGGATTGTGGATGATCTCACCGACAAGGACGATGCGCCGCTCGGGGAACTTGGTGCGGGCCTCGTACGCGTACTCCACGGCGCGATCCACACCATAGCAGAACCCGAACTCGCGCGCGAGACGCACGGTGAGGTCGTCAGCCGTCAGGACGTAGCCGCGGGCCTTGAGCTCGTCCACGACGGCGCTATGGTAGTCGCCCGTCAGGGCGCCCTGGATCTCCCCTTTGAGGCCGAATCCCTTACGGAAGTAGGTCTGTTCCACGGAAGTGGCGAAAATCTAGCGCCGGCGCCGGCCCTTGGGCAGCCCCGTCAGCCGCGGCGAAGCGCCAGCAGCGACCGGGCAGCCTCCAGGAGCGTGGACACCGGGATCTCGGACACGCGCGGAGCGCCTATGCACCGGTGTCGTGGCCCGACCAGCCCCCACCCTTCCACCTGCGGCTCGAGACCGAAGCCGACTGCGGACGTGCCGACCGCGTCGGCCAGGTGAAGGGTGCCGGTGAACTGCGCGATGAAGAGGTCGAGCCGGCGCTGCACCGCCGCGAAGACTGGCAGCGGGACGGCGGGAGCGACCACCGCCCCGGGAACCCGGGCCCTCACGAACTCGGCCTCGGTCCGCTCCTCGCCCGTACCGCACAGCACCATCCGACAGCCGTCGGCATCCAGCTGGCGCACCAGCTCCACGACGCGCTCAAGCGGCCAGGCCCGCACCGCGTGGCGCCGCGACCCGCGATGTGGCATCTGGAACCCCACCAGCGGCTTCCCGTCCGGCTCGAGCGTCGACATCACATCGGCGGCGCTCCGCTCGGCGGCGGCGGGGACCATGAACACCGGCCGAATCTCGTCCGGCGGGAAGCCGAGCACCGCGGCGGCGCGACAGTAGCGCGTCGTCTGGTGGACATCGTCGATCCCGAGGATAAGGTTGGCCGCCGGGTGCGCGTAGGTCGAATGGGTCACCATCCGGATCGGCGCGCGGCTGCACGCGGCGATCCATACGCCCGCCATGGACTCGGCCCTGAGGCTCACGCTCACGTCGAATGAGTCCCGGCCGAGCCACCACGCCAGCTCCGCCCAGCTGGCCGGGTCGCGGCGGAACACCGGCCCTTCCTCGCAGAACGGCAGACCGGCGAGCACCGCGCGGTTCTTGCGGCCCGCGACCACCACCAGCCGGGCGTCTGGCCAGCGCCGGTGCAGGGCCAGGAGCAGCGGCGAGCAGCAGAGCAGGTCGCCGATCCGGTCAGTGCGCGAGACGATGATGTTCCGGGGCGTGAAGCCATCGAGCTCGTGCACCGTCCGCCGCCTGCGATCCAGAGGCAGCGCCAGCGCCCATGCGACGCCGGTCTGAAGCGGACGCTTGAGACTCTGCCGGATCCTCTTCAGGCGCGCCGGCGCCATCTCACCTCCCGCCGACGGGGAAGGGGAAGGGCGCGGCTACCACCTTGGCAGCACCCTCCACTTGCGCAGCCAGGCGGCGTAGAAACCCGGGTTGAGAAGCGGCGTTCCCAACGGGGCGCCGCGATAGCGACCCACCTCCCGACCTTGCCGCCCAATCCGCTCCGCCATCACCATCGGGTGGCGGCCGGTCCAGCGGAACGCGAGGTCCGGACGGGCCAGGTCCTCGGCACGCATCGCGCCCACGCGACGTACGACCTCCACGTCGTCATGGTACAGCCTCGCCAATGCGATGGTCTTCGCCTTGAGCGCCTCCGGAGCGAGCGCCCACCCGTAGTGGAAGATTCGCGCCCCGCTCGACCGCGTGGCCATGCGCCGGCCGTCCCGGCGGCCGAATCCGGCCGCGTCCCGTACCGACTGCAGACGGCCGTCGTTGCGCACCAGCCGGCACTGCCGCCGGTACCGCAGCGGATTCACGCGGCCGTACGAGCCCTCGAAGTGCAGGTACCGGAAGCTGAGCGCGTCCACGCGCGGCCGGCCGTTCCAGCGCGCGAGCGCCGCGCGGATCGCGCCGTGGTCGTCCTCGTGCACCACCTCGTCGGCCTGGAGGTAGAACGCCCATGCGCAGCGGCAGCGCGCCAGCGCGAGGTTGGTGAGTCGCGAGAGCACCAGGCCCCGGCGTTGCACGCCCGCGTCCCAGTCGGCCTCGACGAGCACCAGCCGAGAGTCGTGCAGGGCGGAGAGTGCTTGCCGGGTGCCGTCGTCGCCGCGGTGCACCACGACGACCATCTCCTCCACCAGCGGCAGCAGTGATCGCACGGACTCCACGATCGGGTAGTCGCACTCGGTGGCGCCGCGTACGATCGAGAAGCCCGAGACCCGCACGTCAGGCACCAAGGAACATGCTCCAGATCCAATCCACAGCGCCGTGCGCCAGTGCCGCTGCCGCGAGCTTCCCGGTCCTCTGGTAGACCCACCCGTACGCCAGGCCCGCCGCGGTGGCGAGCACCCCGTAGCCCCAGTTCGGGTGCGTGATGTGCTTGAACATGTGCAGCAGGCCGAACACGACCGATCCCAGCACCAGTCCGACCCGTGGGCTCCAGATGCGCGAGAACGCTTCCTGGATCGTGCCGCGGAAGAGCATCTCCTCCGGAATGCCCACGAAGAGCGTCAGGCCGAGCAACCTGAGCAGGCCGTGTGTGATCCCGAGCCACCGAGACTGGAACGAGAGAAACCCGATCGCGAAGCCGAGCGGGATCGCGATCAGGGCCAGCACCGCCACGGCCCCTAGTGCTAGGCCCAGCTCACGTGGCGCCAGCCCCAGACGGACATCGAAGCTGCGCAGCGGATGGACGACGACCAGGAGAAACAGCGCCAGCACGATCGCGACCAGCGGCCCGAGGCTCAGGTGCATCCCCCCGGGAACGGCGATCTGGAGCCCTCGCTCCCAGATGCCCCAGACTCCGCCCAGCGCCACCGCCGCCACCAGCAGGCGCGCCGGCGACGGTTCCTCCTCGCGGCTACGGCCCAGTACCGCGGTCGCCAGCCCCGCTCCCACCGGCCAGAGGAGGAGGTTGCGCCAGCTGTGACTGCCCACGAGCAGGGCGGCCAGCATCCCGTACAGCGCGAGCGCGAACGGAACGTGCACCGCCAGGCTCGGATGCCTGGTCACGATTCGCCGGGCCTCGTGCTGACACTCCGGCACGAGCAGGAGCAGGAACGCCGTCGCGGCGACGAGGTTGAATGCGAGCCACGGCCAACGCGCCTGGCCCTCCGAACCCGACAGCGCGAGCAGCAGCACCGTGACGGCCGCCACCAACCACCCCACCACGCTGTCGCGGTCGCGCGTCACGGCGCTGCCCCCGCAGGCGGCTTCCACGTCTTCGCGTACCGGAGCCACGCGCTGTAGGCGGACATGGTCGCGAACATGATGCCGGCCGTGCCGTCCAGGACGCCCAGCCGGAGCACGCAGCGAGCGAACACCTCCCATGGCAGCCGCAGCAGCATCCAGCTCCGGTACCGCACGCCGTGCTCTTCCTTCATCGCCGCCTGGATGTCCGTGTAGCGGTTCATCTTCTCGACGTGCTCGGCCAGGGAGCGGTACGCGTGGTGCTCGAGCGGCGCGCGCAGCTTCCCCGGGCGGCCGCGAATCTCCACGTGCTCGTGGACCGGCACTGTCGAGAAGCGGGCGCCCTCGCGCAGGAACAGCCTCAGCACCCAGTCGCTTCCCATCCCGCCGAACCGCAGGCGCCTGCCGAGGAAGAAGACGTCGCGGCGCACGAGAAACCCGTTCACGCCGGGGGTCGCCTTCAGGGTGCGCCGGATCTCCTCGGCGAGGGCGGGCGTAACCCGTTCGTCCGCGTCCACCGACAACACCCACGTGCCGGTTGCCATCTCGAGGGCCTGTTGCTTGGCGGCCCCGTAGCCCTCGAACCGGTGCTCCGCCACGCGCGCGCCCGCGGCGCGGGCGATGGCGACTGTCTCGTCCGTTGACTGGCTGTCGAGGACCACGATCTCGTCGGCCAGGCCTCGCAGGCTCGCGAGGCAGCCGGGGAGATTGGCCTCCTCGTTGCGGGTGATCAGCACCGCGCTCAGCGTCACCGCCTCCGGTGACGCATGGCTCGACGCCGTCATGCGCGCGCTCCGGGCGCGGCCGCCCGATCGGCGGCGACCGCTCGGTACGCTTCCAGTGTCTCGCCGATCGTGCGCTCGATGGAGAACTGCCGAACGCGCTCCCGGCCCGCCCGGGCCAGCGCTCCCCTGAAGCGCGCATCGTTCAGCACGCGGATGATCGCCGCCCCCAGCGCCGCGCCATCCCCGACAGGCGTCAGGAGTCCGTCCACGCCGTCACGCACGACCTCGGTGACGCCTCCCGCGGCCGTCGCCACCACGGGAACGCCCGCGAGCATGGCGTCGAGCAGCGTGGTGCCCAGTCCCTCGTCCCTGGAGCTCAGCACGGCCACGTCCGCCGCCGCGAGCAGCGCCACGGCGTCGTGCCGGAAGCCGGCCAGGTGCAGCACGCCCTCGAGCCGGTGAGCGCGGCGCGCGCGTTCCACCGCGCCTGCCAGCGGCCCGTCCCCGATCAACAGCGCCTGGATGCGGCCGCCCGCATCGCGCACCGCCGCCACGGCCGCAACGAACGTCTCCGGGTCCTTGTGCGGCGGTATGAGGGCGGACACCATCACCACGAGCGGGCGTGTGAGGTCCACGCCCAAGGCTCGCAGCGTCGCCGCATCAGCCCGGGTGCCCGCCCGCGCGAGATCTACACCGCTGTAGACCACTGAGATGCGCCCGGGAGCGATCCCGCTGGCGCTGAGCGCGCCACGCACCCGCTCCGACACCGCAATGAACCGGGCCGCGCGCCCGTACTTCCAGCGCGACAGCGGATTCCGCCGCAACGGAAGCGCCACGCGCCGCGTCACGATCAGCCGGGCCGCTGTCCCGGCGCTCGCCACCGCAGCGATGGCGACAGCGTGCGCGGCATGCGCGTGCACCACATCGGCCCGCGCGGCCCGCAGTGCGATGCGCAGACGGCGAACGGCCCGCGGGTCCCATTCGAACGACGGCGCGAGCGACACGACTTCGACCCCCGCGCCGGATAGCTCGGCGGCGAGCCGCGTGCGAGGCCGGGCAGCCACCACGCTGCGGCAGCCGCGTTCTTCCAGGCCGACGGCAAGAGCGACGACCTGGCGCTGTCCGCCGCCCCAGGTCCGCTCGGTGTCCACGTGAACGACGCGCGGCCAGCCCCCGCCGGTGGTCACAGAAATCGAGGTCTGCCGCTCACGCGCGCCGCGCCGGCGCGTGCCGGGCTACTGGAACGCACAGGAACCCTCTGGAAGCAGGTGGACCGGGAGGTGCGACCAGCGGCCCCGGAATGACACATGGACACCGGCCGTGTCGGGTGCCGTGAGGTCGAAGCTGCCGCTCACCGACCGCGACGCCTCGAGGCTCACCATGCCGCCCTCGGCGTACCAGGCCGCGCCCGCTTCCAGCGGACGGAACACGGCCGTGGCGGTCCCCAAGCCACCCAGCGAACTCTGAACGGTGAAGGTGCGCGCGGCGCGGAGGGGCAGGACTACGCGGATGGCGAACCCGCTGCTCCACTTTCGGCCGACCGCTATGACGAGGAGAATGCTGTCGTCGGGGCAGTAGCCCGCCTGCCCGGGATCGCTCAGGAGGCGCGTGGAGCCCCGGGTGCCGCGCTGGACCACCACGCGACCGCCGGCGTTCGGATCCCTATCGGCCCCGGAGCAGGCGTTGCACGCGCCGGCCAGCCCCAGCGCCGCGGCCGCGATGAGTGGCCTTCGCATCGCGGATGGAAGCTATGGGTGCGAGCCGCGCTTGCCTAGCGTCGCGCCCCGATCAGCAGCGTGACGATCCAGCTCGCTTTGGGCGCGACCGGTCGCGCGGCGTCCAAGCGCAGCAAGCCATCCAGCAACGAAACGCCGGCGCCGAAGGAGAACGCTGGCTGGCCGGCGAAGTGCAGCGCGCGCGGTGCAACCTGGCCGGCGTCCGCGAATACGACGGGCGCGAGGGCGCGGCGGGTCATGCCCAGGTCCAGCCCGAACGCCCACGCGGACGTGCCCCGCAGGCTGCCGGCCGGGTAGCCACGCAGCGTCCTCGACCCTCCCAGGCGGAACTGCCTCTGGGGAATGCTGTCGCCGGCGCCCGCACCCGCCCATCCCGACGCGGTGACGTCCAAGCCCGGCGCCAGGCGAGCGCGTCCCGTCGCACTCACCCATCCCCGGCCGTACGCGCGCCCGCCCGCGGTGCCTTCGACGCCGGCCCTCCAGCTGAAGGGCCGTGCGCCGCCGCCAAGCTCCGCACCCGCCACCCAGTAGCTCCCTTCGAGCACGGGCCCGTTCGGGGGGAAGACGCCGTCACCGCCGAGCAGATCATTGAGGCCGTCGTGCGCGAGCTGGCGCGGCGCCGATTCGTTCCCGTACCGCGCCTGGAGCACCAGGTCGGCCGCCCGCCCGAGGGGCCGCTGGTAGCGTAGCTCCCCTCCCTGGACGAACACGTAGTCGCCGTCATCCCGCGCGAACCAGAGGGCGTCGACGGAGTTGGAGAAGGTGAGCCCCGGGGCGAGCGGATCCGCGTCCCGCATCTCGCGAAACGCCGTGACGTCCAGCCGCGACGTCGGCACGTCCCGCCGCAACGTGAGAGACCCCTGCAGACGCCCATCGGTGAACGCGTAGCGGCCCTTCGCCATCAGCGAGAGGAAGGGAGGCCCCGGGCGCCACTCGTAGCCCGCGCCGAACGACGTCCCTTCCGCGCGGTTGTAGCGCCAGATGTCCGTGAACCGGTCGAAGGCCAGGGCCAGCTTCGGCCGGCCCGTCAGGCTGTCGGGCAGCCGCTCCAGAGAATTGAGCACGTCCTCGCGCAACGCGCCCAGCCGCTCGGCGTCCGCCGCCGACAGGTCGAACTGGAGGGAGTCCGTCCATCCCCTGTAGCCGAGTAGCGTCGAGTCCGGCGGCACGTCCACCTCGAACCGGCCGCCCGGCCAGGTGCCCACCGTGATGCAACCCTCGCGCTGCCGGTCCTCCTGCTCTCCCACCCGGGCCCCCATCTCGACAGTCGGCCCGCAACGCCGCGTCACCTCCCCGCGTCGCCGTCGCGAGCTGCGATGCGTGGTGTCCGCCGGCAGCGCCGTGAAGGAGATGGGAGGGTTCTCATTGACGTGCACGCCGCGGAACGTGGTGATGAAGTGCACCGGTATTACGAGGTTCTTGAACCAGGGCAGCTCGATATCGAGCGTCACCGCCTGACGAAACGGCAACCAGTACCGCTGGTCGTAGAGCCCGTATTCCAGATCGGCGGACACCCGGAGGATGCGCTGAGCCAGAGCGTCGTTGCGGTCGGCCCGCGCGGTGTCCCGGCGCGTGGGGCCGATCGAGTCCACCCACAGCCGCCGGCCGATGAAGACGAACGACAGGCGCACGGTCTCCGCCGTCGCCTCGTCGAGCCACAACTCCCCGGCGATGAGCGAGGCGTCGGCCCGCGTCGGGGTGACGCGAACGCCGATCGCGCGGACCGTCTTGCCCGGCAGGGACAGCGTTATCGAGTCGGCGATCGCGTAGCGATAGTAGGCGTCCGCCCCGGCCGACAGGGGATGGACCGCCGCGCGCTCCGGGAAATCCTCCCCCGACAGGAGCCGGATGCTGTCGCCGAGAAAGCGCGGCACGAACCAGGGCCGAGTCCAGCTGGAGTTGACGTCCGCGTTGCGAAAGGCCGTGCGAAAGCGCCGCCCCACCGTGAGGACCTTCACGTCGTTCGGCGCCTGCCAGGAGAGCTCGGATTCCTGCTCTTCCACGGCGATTGGCACGAACCGCGCGAATCCGCCGCGCCCCAGGTCGGCATCGAGACGCGTCCGGAGCGTGGCGCGGTAATCGTGCACCGCCGCGTCCTGCTGGCGGTGGCGCTCCCGCGCCCGGGCGATCAGGGCCGCCGTGGCGGAATCGGCAACCGGACTCGCCTGCACCTGAAGCGACAGCAGAAGGGCGATCACGACACTCACGCTTGGCTCTACGCGGCGCAGG
>Ga0153915_10007415_pt1 | contig 10342 bp, 9 predicted proteins | sample Opewatmetagenome_2_FD_107003 | JGI IMG/M metagenome (GOLD analysis project Ga0153915, IMG submission 107003) | Freshwater wetland microbial communities from Ohio, USA - Open water 3 Core 3 Depth 3 metaG | ecosystem: Environmental > Aquatic > Freshwater > Wetlands | place: USA: Ohio, Lake Erie... | reverse complement strand
TAGTATTTAGCATAGTATTTCCCTGGTTTATCTGGTTTGTCCGGAATATATTTAAATGCGAGTTCCTCTAAAGGACTTTCAAAATAGACTATTTTGCCTGATTCAATCCTCTTCCGGATTACGTTTAAACTAATCCTTTTCAGGATTCTTTTAATTGATCTTATCAGCATATTTATAATTTAAGAAGTATTTGACACTATCATAAATATGATGCTGTTTATCAAACGAAGGTCAAGAATCAATTATTGCGTTAATCTTATAATCGCATCTTTTATATAAGGTATGAACCCCGGAAATCGCTGATATTACAGGTTCCTTTGCCCAAACATGAATAACCAAAGTCCAATACTTCAAAAGTAAGACAAGCATGAGCCACAGACATGTACTTTTCTGAATATAGTGGAATCACTATTGCATGCTGTGGTTAATCAAATTCCATTGTCTTTTTTATAACCACTGATTAAAAAATAACCGACATCTCCTGGTTTATTTGTGGAATAAATGTCCCGATGCATTAAAACAAGTTCAAATGAAATTAGCTTATCAATGAGGAAATTTCGTTATCTCAATAGTCAGTAAAAATTCTAAAAATAACAATTAAAAGATTTTGCTTAAAGATCTGCTATATCATTAGTGATGATAAATTCGATTGGAATATTATAGGTCTCTGAAATATATTCACCGCGCTCTAATATATCCTCATCATCTTCTTCATAATACCATTGTATGACAAGCTTTCTAGGATGCTGAATAGTTTGTGAAAGTCTTTTGAGGATTGAAACTAAAATAGTAGTACTAAAACTATTGAGATATTCAAATGCAATAAAGACTTTAGTTGTCTCCGATGGATCAATGAGGTAATTCTCAATCCAATTCATTATTTGTTCGGAAACTTCAGCTTTATTAACAACCAAAGCCCGCCCTTTTATTTTAATAATGCCCCCGGGATTAAGAATAACCTCAGGAGTGTTGTTAGTTGGTAAAATATGAAGTTCCCTTATTATCATCTGAATAAAAGAAATATTGATTTTTCCCCAATATCAATTAACGGAGAAATAGGTTAATTATTCAAGACAATTCGTTAAAATATAATGGAAGGTAAGCGTAATTTGTAATTGGTTAACAGAAAAGCGGCATCTCCTGATTGAAGACCTCAGTCAACAAGGTCCACAAGTGTCTGATCTGCGGTCTGGGGAACGCTGCGATCTGTCAGATTTACCAGGCTCTCTGCCAGTCAGCTGATTCGGTTCCTTTGGAGGGACAAAAAAATGAACTAAAATATTAATAAAAATCCCCTACCTTTGCAAATTGAAAATTTGATGGTTAGTGAAGAAACTCGATAAATTCGTTTTAAAATCATTTATTGGCCCGCTTATCCTGACATTCTTCATTGTGCTGATCATCCTTATTTTGCAGTTTCTCTGGATGTATGTCGATGAGCTTGCAGGGAAAGGACTGGAGTTAAAAGTAGTCGCTGAGCTACTGTTCCAGTTCTCATTGTCATTTGTTCCGATGGCACTCCCGCTTGCAATACTTCTTGCTTCACTCATGACTTTCGGAAATATGGGGGAATTCAGCGAACTGACTGCACTGAAATCATCAGGAATTCCACTAAGGCGTATAATGAAACCACTTATCATCCTGATTGCTTCTATCTGCGTGGTTTCCTTTTTCTTCTCTAATAATGTTCTTCCATATTCAAACAGGCAGGCAAGAACCCTTCTTTATGATATCCGCAGGAAACGTCCTGATATAAACCTTCAGGCAGGTACATTTAATAACGACATTGACGGTTTCAGTATTAAAATAACGTCAAAGGATCCGGTAACTAATCGCCTGGACAGGATATTTATTTATGACCAGAGGAGAAATAAAGGGAACAGCGATGTTACTTATGCCGATTCGGGTTATATGAGAGTAACACAAGATGAAACAGCTATGTCGATGGTCTTATATAACGGCTACTCTTACAGCGAGGTCCAGGAAAAGAACACGGGATTGCCTGAAAAAAAATATCCATTCAGAAAAGATGTCTTTAAGGAGCAGACGCTTGTGGTTCCTCTTTCAGGATTCGACCTCGAAAGGACCGAGATCAACCTGTTCAAATCCAATTCTGCAATGAAGAACATCGCACAGCTGACACATGAAATAGACTCACTTAACAAAAGATATACCGAAAGGGTAAATACGTATTACAAGGAGTTCAGCCACACGTTGTTGTACAATCAAAGAAATTATAGTAACAAAACCAATAACCAGCTGGGTTCATCAGTCGCGCCCCCAAGACCTGTATTTGACACAAAAGTCTTGTTTGACTCCCTTACAGTGCTGGATAAAAAGGCAGTTCTGACGTCTGCTATCGGACATCTGAAATCAGCATCCAATTACCTGTCAACACAGAATGAATCACTTCATAACGAAGTTAAATTCATAAAACGCTATGAGGTCGACTGGAATAAGAAATTCACTCTTGCGGTAGCATGTCTTGTTTTTTTTCTGATCGGGGCTCCGTTAGGTGCAATAATCAGAAAAGGAGGTTTGGGTACTCCGGCTGTCATTTCAATACTTTTTTTTGTAATATGGTATGTTGTCTCTATTTCCGGAGAGAAGCTGGCTGAGGAAAATCTGGTGAGCTCAATTGCCGGCATGTGGGCGTCAACATACATACTGCTTCCTATTGGTATATTCCTCACGTACAAGGCATCAACTGATTCAGTAATTTTAAATATTGATACTTATCTGGCATTCTTCAAAAAGATAAAGGATTACCTCTACAGGATAATAATTATAGGGACACACCGTAATCCTGCTTTTGAAGAACAGTAAATTAAAATCAAAATGGAAATTAAGCTTAACACGATTGAAGAGGGCATCGAAGACATAAGGAATGGAAAACTCCTTATTGTGGTGGATGATGAAGACAGGGAAAATGAGGGTGATTTCATCTGTTCAGCAGAACTTATTACTCCGGAAATTGTAAACTTTATGGTCAAGCATGGCCGTGGACTCATATGCGTCGCTCTCCCGGAAGAAAGATGTGAAGAACTTGAGCTTGATCTTATGGTTGGGACTAATACCTCACTGCATGAGACTCAGTTTACGGTTTCTGTCGATTTATTAAGCCCTGAGACCTCCACAGGAGTTTCTGCAAGGGACAGGGCGCTCACAATAAAAGCTCTTGTGAATCCATCCACAAGACCATCCGATCTGGGCCGTCCAGGACATATTTTCCCTCTAAAGGCCAAACAAAAAGGTGTGCTCAGAAGAGCAGGACATACCGAAGCCGTTGTTGACCTTACACGGAGAGCTGGATTGTTTCAGGGTGGAGCACTGGTTGAAATCATGAACGACGACGGATCGATGGCAAGACTGCCGGATCTTGAACTGCTCAGACAAAGATTTGGGATTAAAATAATTGCGATCAGGGACCTCATTACCTATACCCTGGAAAGAGATACAATTATAGAAAAAGGAGAACAGGTGAAACTGCCTACCGAACACGGAGAGTTTGAATTCATCCCTTTCAGGCAGACAAGCAATGGGATTGAGCATGCAGCACTGGTAAAAGGGACATGGACAAAAGATGAACCAGTCCTTGTAAGGCTGCATTCCTCATGCTATACAGGGGACATCTTTGGATCGATGAGATGCGACTGCGGCCCTCAGCTTCACAAAGCAATGGATATGGTAGAAGCCGAGGGAAAGGGTGTCGTAATATATCTCAGCCAGGAAGGAAGAGGTATCGGCCTGTTCAACAAAATCAAAGCATACAAGCTTCAGGATCAGGGCATGGATACTGTTCAGGCTAACCTGAAGCTGGGATTCGGTGAAGATGAAAGGGATTATGGTGTTGGAGCAAGCATAATGCGGGAGCTCGGCCTCGGCAAAGTACGCCTTATCTCAAACAATCCTGTAAAAAGAGCAGGACTTGAGGGTTACGGCATCACTATCGTTGAAGCTGTGCCACTGCAGATCCCTTCAAATCCGTATAACGAATTCTATCTTAAGACCAAGGCCGACAAGATGGGGCATAACCTTACCTGCTACAAACATATTGTAAAGGATTAATTTTTTTTGTAGATTTGGGTGACTAATCGTTCTGTAAGAGGACCTTCACTCCATTTATGAAAAACCTCAGGGTAGTGTTTATGGGGACGCCTGAATTTGCAGTTGCGTCACTTGGCTCACTGCTGATGAACGGATCTAACGTTGTAGCAGTAGTCACATCCCCTGATAAACCTTCAGGAAGAGGCAGAATGGTCACAAAATCCGCAGTTAAAGAGTTTGCAGAATCAAATTATCTCCCTGTTCTACAACCGGATAACCTTAAGAATCCTGTTTTTGCAGAACGACTGAAAAGACTAAATCCCGATGTTTTTATTGTAGTAGCCTTCAGGATGCTCCCGGAAATAGTGTGGAGAATCCCGCATAATGGAACTTTCAACCTCCATGCTTCCCTGTTACCGCAATACCGCGGACCGGCTCCTGTTAACCACGTGATAATAAACGGAGAAACAATGACCGGTGTGACTACTTTCATGATTGACGATAAAATTGACACCGGAAACATCCTCATGAGAGAAGAAGTTCCGATATTCCCTTTTGAAAATGCCGGCGATTTGCATGATAAGCTGATGAAACATGGTGCAAGGATTGTAATTAAAACTCTTGAGGAAATCGCCAAAGGACAAATCAGCCCGCAACCACAGACAAATTTCATGCTTCCGGGTGAAATTCTCAAAACAGCCCCGAAGATTTTTCCTGACGATTGCATTATCCACTGGGATTGGGAGCCTGATAAGATCCATAACCTGATAAGAGGACTTTCACCTTATCCATGTGCAAAGTCGGCGTTTAAAAATGAAAAAAAGACAATCACATTTAAGGTTTTTGAAAGCCGTCCCGTTTATGATAACCACAATTTCAAGCCTGGAAAGATTATTTCAGACGGCAGGAAGTTAATTAAAGTTGCCTGTACTGGCGGATTCATTGAGATCATCAGTCTCCAGATTGAGGGAAAAACCAGAATGAACAGTGAAGAGTTCCTGAGAGGATTCAGGATCGCCGAGTTTTTACAAACAGTTAATTGACAGGTTTAATTTCCTGAAGCCAGATTTTCTGTCCTGGTACCGGGTCTCCTCCTTCTGTCATCCTGTTCATTTCAAGAAGACTTTTCAGCTTAATTCCGTACTTCTGTGATATCATATACATGGTCTCACCCTCTGCTGTAATGTGAAAATCAATACCGGCTTCTGCTTTATCACGTTTAGGCTCCAGATATAACATCTGACCGGGAACAGGGGTAAAATCTTCCTTTAATTCGTTATACCTTCCGAGCTCCCACTTCAGCATCTGGAATTCATCCTCGAGTTTTTCCCTTGTTTCCCCGTCTTTTACAATAATATATTGTATCCTGTTATTTTCCTTTACTCTGGGTGCACGTGCCATTATATCGCCGAAAGTAATTGTACTGGCCTGTGCTTTGGATTGTTCAAAAGTTTCGGTTTTGGATGACGGCGAGGTTGGCTGTGGAGGTCCTTTAACCTGCGGTTTTTCTTTGGAAGCTGCAGCTTGAGCAATGTAACTCCGATCATAATTGTAAAGTCCGTTCTCCTCAATTTTTTTTATGATCATATTTGCATAGTCAGGATTGGTAGCATATCCTGCTCTTTTCAGGCCTTGTGCCCAGGCTCTGTAATTGGTTGGTTCAAGATCGAAAAGGAAACTGTACCGGGACCCCGATTTTAGAAAATCCGAGTGATCATAAAAAGAATCTTCAGGCCTCCTGTATTTCCTGAAGCATTCATTACGCTTATCATCATGCTGCCTGATTGTCTGTCCTGCCCAGTCGTTATGGCATTTTATTCCGAAATGGTTGTTGCCAACTCTTGCAAGTGTGCTTCGTCCATAATCCGATTCCAGCATTCCCTGAGCGAGGGTGATGCTTGCCGGAACGCCAGTTCTTCTCATTTCGCTTATAGCCAGATCTTTATAACTGTTTATATAATCCGAGGCTGAACCGTTCACTGAGATCGGGCTTACAGGCTGTCTTGAAGCCCGGCACGATACAATACTTATCAGCAGAAGTAATTTGATTAGAAGCTTAATTTCCATTACCACAATTTTCACTTCACGGCAAAAATAGAAAAAATGGATACCCTGTCAACATCTTTTTATCAACTGCCAAACTATTAACTGCCATTTCATGTATTTATTATTTGTTAAATTTAAGGCCAGTAATGAATCAGCAAACAATGCCAATAACCAGAAATATATCTTTTTCATACCGGGAATACAGCAACCCGCAAGAGCTGACTCCTGAAGACAGGGAGCTTGTTGCCATTGCAAAAGAAGCAGCAAAAAATGCATATGCTCCTTATTCCGGGTTCAGGGTTGGTGCCGTTGTCAGACTGGAATCAGGAAGAACAATTGCGGGGACGAATGTTGAAAATGCAGCTTTTCCCTCAGGGATCTGTGCTGAGAGGACCGCTTTGACATATTCAATTTCAAATTTCCCTGATGACAAGCCTGAGACCATGGCAATAGCCGCAATGAATGAAGAAGGGCTGACTCCGGAATGTGTTTCGCCATGCGGAAATTGCCGGCAGGTAATTGCAGAGGAAGAATTAAGGACTGGTAAGAAAATCAGGATTATTCTAACAGGAGAAAAGAAAATTATGGTCATTGAAACCGTCAACCACATTCTGCCTTTGCAATTCAGCAGGGCTAATCTCAGGCCAAATCTTCCCTTATAACAAGCTGGAATCCTGCGCCATGTATATTTTTTATATTCAGCCTTGGATCTTCAAGCAAAAACTTTCTCAATTTCGTAATATACACATCCATGCTTCTGGCTGTAAAATAATCATCAGTACCCCATATCTTTTTTAAAGCCATTTCCCTGCTGATCAATTCATTTGAATTTAGTGCCAGAAGTTCAAGCAATTGTGCCTCTTTTGGAGAGAGTTTCTTTTCATCATCCCCGATTGTAAGTGTTCTTAATTTTGCATTGAAAACAAATTTTCCGATTTCGAAAATATCTTTAGTCCCTGTCTGCAATTCTCGCCTTGAGATTATTGCCCGTATCTTAGCAAGCAGAATCTCTGTATCAAACGGTTTTGTGACATAGTCATCACCTCCTGCCCCGTACCCTTTAAGAACATCTTCCTTTAGCTTTTTTGCAGTGAGAAATACAATTGGAACAAGATTGTTGATTTTTCTTATTTCACTTGCGATGGTAAAACCGTCTACATGCGGCAGCATGACATCCAGTATACAGATATCAAAAACGCCTTTCCTGAAATGTTCGACTGCGTATTTCCCATCATCGACCCAGTCAACAGAGTAGTCATTTAATTCAAGATATGATTTAAGAACTGACCCAAAACTCAGATCATCCTCAACGAGAAATATTTTTACTGATTTCATATTGTTCATTGGTTTTCCCAGTTAAATGGCAGGAAAATATCAAAGCGGCTACCCTTTCCTGGTTCACTCGTGACAGTTACGCTTCCCTTATGGGCATCAATTATTGCACGGACATAATTGAGTCCGAGCCCAAAACCCTTAACATCATGTATATTGCCTGAACTTTGACGGTAAAACCTTTCGAAAATCTTACTCTGAACGCTTTTGCTCATCCCAATTCCTCTATCCTGGACTGACAGGATTAATCCCCTGTCGTTATTGCTGGTTTCAACGGTAATGTCGGGCGATTCGGGAGAATATTTCAATGCATTGTCCAGCAGGTTATTTACCAGGTTCGTAAGGTGCTCATTATCCCCGTAGATCACCGGCTCTGCAGCATTGAGTTTAAGTGTAATTTTGCCGTTCTTCTGATGTACCTGAATCTCAATTGTATCAACCGCTCTTTCAATAACAGTATGCATAGAAAGATTTTCAAATTTGAAAGCAATTTCTTTCTTATCCAGTGAGGCTATTTGAAGGATTGTTTCAACCTTTTTATTCATCCTGCTGTTTTCTTTTTTTATCATACCGATAAAATGTTTTACGCTTTCTTCATCGTTTATCACCTTGGGATTAGTGATAGTATCTGCAGCAAGTGATATTGTGGCAATGGGTGTCTTAAACTCATGTGTCATATTGTTCAGGAAATCGGATTTCATTTCTGAAATCTTCTTTTGCCTGATTATAAGATAAAGACTCAGTGCAAATGTTGCAATTATTATAAGGGAAAAAAGCATTGAGCCGCCCAGAATCCAGGCCATGGATCCAAGTACATAGTTTGAACGTTCCGGGAATACAACCGATAGTAAAAGGTTTTGTCTTATAATATTGTCCGGAAACAGCTGGACCTTGTAGGCGCTTTTTAGAAAATCATTTTTCGCCGACATTTTAAATGCTCCCTCCTCCACTTTACCGTCCTTTATGAGTGCAAACTCAAAAGGAGTCTCAATACCTGAAAACAGAAATGATCTTCGGAGAGCAAGGTTAACCTCGTCTTTGTTCAGTTCCATGGTTTTTTCCCACTGATACACCTCCGAGATCATCTGGTCACTCATATTCTGGAACTGGCTCGCTCTTTTTCTTATCCAGTCAACGATTTCCTGTCTTCCGGCCATTGATGGACCGGAATCTATGCTTTGCTGGTTGTCATTCCCTTCAATATGTAATTCTCCAGGTTTTCTCGGCGAAATAATTGTTATCCTTCCTGATTTAGCGTTGAATGTGGTATCAGCCCGTGTAATTACAGGTTTGTTCAACCGCATATTTCCGGCAGAGTCTATAGTACCAGTAACAGACTGACTTGTAATGCTATAACTGATATTATTACTACCATCAGAAGAATAGCTCCCTACGCTTAAATAGCTTGATAAATCACCAGATTGAGGGGAGGATATTAATGGATCATCAAAGAAGAGACTCATCTTCCTGTTCGACTCAATTGTGCCTACAGCATTATTCAGGCTGGCAAAAACTGCCCTGTCGAAATTTTCATTCCGTATGTTCATTGCGTTCCTGATCCATACTATCTGCACCCAAATAATACAGGTCAGCGATAGCAGCATCATAAAGATCAACCCTATGAACTTGTTTTTGCTCATGGTGCAAATTTAAGTTTTTAAGCTCTTTTACAGCAATGATTTAACGTTTCCTTAACTCTAATTAACCTGATTTTAACTCAGTTTGGATGAATGCAGGTTATTTTTGCATAATAAAACTCAATTGAAGCAATCATGAAAAGAACTCGGATTATTTTAGCGCTTCTTTTTATCAGCATTCTTCCTTTTTCGCAAGCATCCGGACAGGGAAAGAAAAACGAAGAAAAGATAAAAATTGTTATCGCGGACAAATCCGGAACAAATGCCGTTATAGATACGACTTTCACAAGTGATAACAAATTAGATTCCATAAAGTTAAAAGATGGCACTATTGTTTATATCGGGAAATACCCCGTTGAAGAATCTTTGCAGGGGACCAAACGGATTTATATAAAATCTCCTGATGAAAAAAATACAAAAAAGGTAACCCGGGAAGTAACTGTAATAACCTCAGATTCTGATAAATTAGCAACACTGGATGAAAGATTAGGGGATAACGTTTTTATATACAGCCATTCCGGAGACAAGAGTGTCGGTCATGGGAAAAGTTACAAAGTCATTACCCGGGTTGGAAAGGACGGCGAAAAATCAGATGTGAAATACATTTATATAAATGATGGCAAATATGCCGGTCAGGACAGTGATGAAAAATTAGATATAAATATAAATGATGAATTTGACCACAACACCGATAATACAAAGCATGTTATTGCAAAGGATGGCGTCGTTGTAACAATAGAGGGGAATGACGAGGCGAAAATCAATGACCTTGTCAGGGAGATCGAAAAAAAACTCGATATTGACACTGGGAAACCTGCTGCTAAACCTGCAGTAAAATAACCTGAAACAAACACAGTAAAGAAGAAATAGTTTCCATTTATGCTTTCATGACAACCGAAAATGAGTCCGGATATTCCGGCTCATTTTTTTATACACCGGTGTTGCTGAAAAGCTTCCAGACATCTCCCTCAGGGAAGATGGAAGTTATCGATATCTTTTCCCGGGTCACAGGATGATTAAATTCAAGTCTTCTGGCAAAAAGGCTTACGCTTCCATCATTATTTGATCTTGGGTATCCGTATTTCAAGTCTCCCTTTACCGGGCATCCTATTTTTGCAAGCTGAGCCCTGATTTGATGGTGCCTGCCTGAAAGAAGTTCAATTTCAAGGAGAAAATAGCGGTCTGACCTTCCGGCCAGCCTGTAGGAAAGAGTTGCTTCCTTTGACCCTTTTACTTCATTATCATACACATAGGTCTTATTTTGCTTTTCATTCTTTTTT
>Ga0153915_10007414_pt1 | contig 10343 bp, 8 predicted proteins | sample Opewatmetagenome_2_FD_107003 | JGI IMG/M metagenome (GOLD analysis project Ga0153915, IMG submission 107003) | Freshwater wetland microbial communities from Ohio, USA - Open water 3 Core 3 Depth 3 metaG | ecosystem: Environmental > Aquatic > Freshwater > Wetlands | place: USA: Ohio, Lake Erie... | reverse complement strand
GCGACCAGGACGACGCCGGCCGTGCTGTGCCGGGCCGCCGGATACATGACCAGGGGGATCAGCGGCTCGCAGGGGCCGAAGACGAAGATGGTGAACAGCACCCAGGGCGTGATGTTGGCCTTCTTCTCCCCGCCGTGAAGATGGATGTGCTCCGCGTCGGCGTGCGTATGGACGTGCTCATGGCCGCCGGCCTGGTCCCCGAGATGGGCGTGGGCATGAGCGTGCGGCTTGTTCTTCCAGGCCCGCCTCATGCCCCAGACGAAATAGGCGAAGCCGAAGCCGATGAGGAGCCAAGCGGCGATTTCGCCGCGGGTCGACTCCACTCCCTCGAGCCTGGCCACGGCGATGCCCAGGGCGATGCCCAGGAAGCCGAGGACGACCGAGCTCAGGATGTGCCCCAAGCCGGCCAGGAAGGACACGAAGAGCGTCTTGCGGAGAGTCCAGCGCCGGGCCCGGCCGATGACGATGAACGGGAGATAGTGGTCCGGACCGATGACGGTGTGGATGAAGCCGATCGAGGCCGCCGTGGCGGCCAGGAGCCAGATCTCGCGGTTGATCATATCGTCTCCGTCCGGGCGGCGCGGCCTCCCGGGGGGAAAAATGGTGGACGGTAGGAGACTCGAACTCCCGACCTCAGCGTTGCGAACGCCGCGCTCTCCCAACTGAGCTAACCGCCCACGCCTGTAGCCGTCCCCTGAGGGGATTATAGTTGTACCATGTTTCCGGCTTTTTTTCCACGCCCGGCCTCATTGAACGGGGACGGGATTTATCTTAGAATGAAGCCGGCGTTTGAAAGCGAGGAGGTGTTTCGATGAAAGCGAAAGCCGCATTGGGACTGATCCTGGCAACCCTGTGCCTCGTTCCCCAGGCGGGGTGGGCGCAGGCCGGCGAGCTGAAGCCCGTCAAGCTCAACGAGCCGAACAAGATGAGGGGCCTGCCCCTCATGCAGGCCCTGGCCGTCAGGGCGTCCGTCCGGGACTGGTCCGATAAGGACCTCAGCCTCCAGGACTTGTCCGACCTCCTGTGGGCGGCCAACGGCGTCAACCGGCCCGACATCAAGAAACGAACGGCGGCCTCGGCCATGAACGCCCAGGACGTCGCGATCTACGTCTTCACGAAGGACGGCGTGTATCTCTACGACGCCGCCGGCCACGCGCTCGTCCCCGTCGCCGCCGGAGACCGGCGCTCCGAGATCGCCATGGCCCGGCCCGGGGGGCCCGGCCGGCCGCCTGGAGACAAGCCCGAGGGCAAGCCGGAGGGCATGCCGCCCGGGGCGAAGCCGGAAGGCGCGCCGCCGGACGCCAAGCCGCAGACCCTTCCGCCTGGACCTCCCGGCGGCGGCCGGCCTTCCCAGGCCCCCGTCCAGCTGGTCCTGGTGTCGGACTCCTCGCGCTTCGGCGGCGGGACGCCGGAGCAGAAGTGCGAATGGGGCGCCATCGACACGGGCATCGTGTCGCAGAACATCGCCCTCTTCTGCGCCGCGACGGGATTGGGCACCCGGCCGAGGGCGGCCATCGCCAAGGACAAGCTCAAGGCCCTGCTGAAGCTGACCGACGCCCAGCATCCGTTCCTCGAGCATCCCGTCGGCTATCTGAAATAAAGAACCCCTTTTCCATTTTCTTTCGGAGTGGAGGAGCGCCGTGCAGTTATTCGGCAAACCTGTCCGTTTCGGGCGCTCGGTGCGCCGCCTGGGGAAGGCCCGCCTGGAGATCGCCGTGGAAAAGGCGCCGGACGGCTTCATCGTCCGCGGCACGGTCTCCGGACGGCCGGGGCGCGTCGAAGTCCTGCGCCTGCCCGTCCCCCCGGCCTTCCTCATGAACAACTGGCAGTCATGGGGACCGACGCAGAAAGCGTCGCCCGCGGACGTTTTCCCCGAGCTCGAGGCGATCCGGGCGGCGAGTCCCTACGGTTTTTCGCCGCTGCTCGGCGAGTTGCTGGGGCGCGTCTGGAGCGATGACTTCGTCGCCTGGGACGGCGCCTGTCTGGGCTTCCTGGCCTCGCGGATCGCGTATCCCTTCTTCGTCGTCGAGGGCGCCGAACTCGTCGGCTACCTGGAATATTTCGAGGCCGAATTCGACGACGCCGTGCCGCTCGAGCCCCTGGCCGTCCTCCGCGGCGGTCCGGTCGAGGACGTCCTCGAATCGTACGCCCGGCTGGTCAAGAAGGAAAACCGCGTCCGCATCAATCGCTGGAACCCGGCCGGCTGGTGCAGCTGGTACCATTATTTCGGCCGGCTTGAGTGGGACGACGTCGTCCGGAACGTCGAAACGGCCCGCAAGCTGAGGAAAGAGCTCCCGTTCGAGGTTTTCCAGGTCGACGACGGCTACGAGCAGGACATCGGCGACTGGCTGAAGGCCAAGCCGGGCTATCCATCGCTCGAAGGCCTGGCCCGGGCCATCACCCGGAACGGCTTCCGGGCGGGGATCTGGACGGCGCCCTTCAGCGCGGCCGAGACCTCGGACGTCGTCGCCGGCCATCCCGACTGGATGGTGTCCGAAGGCGGCCGGCCCAAGTTCTGCCACCGGAGCTGGAACCGGACGATCCACGCCCTGGACCTGACGCGGCCCGCCGTCCAGGCTCACATCTTCGACCTTTTCACGGCTTTGAAAAAGGCCGGCTTCGACTATTTCAAGATCGATTTCCTTTTCGGCTCGGCCATGCCCGGCGGGCGCAGCCGGAAGGTGACGCCCGTCCAGGCCTACCGCGAGGGGCTGAGGGTCATCAGGCGGGCCGTCGGCAGCCGTTTCGTTCTGGGCTGCGGCGCTCCTCTCCTGCCGTCGGTCGGCCTCGTCGACGGGATGAGGATCGGCGAGGACACGGCCCCGTACTGGAAGACCAAACCTTCCCCTTTCCAGGGGCCGAACGCCTATTTCGCCCTGAAGAACGCCCTCATGCGCCAGTTCATGCACCGCAGGTTCTGGCTCAACGATCCGGACTGTGTCCTGCTCCGAGACCAAGACATCGAGCTCGGCCGCGCCGAGAGGGAGCTCTACGCCCTGGCCTGCGGCGCCCTGGACAACATGCTCATCGACAGCGACAACCTTTCTCTCCTGGGGAAGGAGGAAAGGCGGCTGTTCGGGCGCGCCCTGGCGCTCCGGGGAGGGAAGAGCCGCGTGACGGGCGTTCTCGGCGACGATCTCTACACGATCAGGTCGACGGGCGGCCCGGCCGGGGATTTCTCCCTGGGAATCAACCTGGGGAATCGGGCGGCGGATATCGGGGGAACGGCACTCGCGCCCCGTTCAGGGGCGATCCTCGAGCGGTGATTTTGGCAAGACAAACTCGGTAAGAAAAGAGAAGGGAAAGAGCCCCCTCCTGCTCTTTCCCTTGTGTGAAGAATCCGACGACCTCGCCTTTATTGTTCCCTGATATATTGAAGATAAGCGTATTCCCCCCGAAGTCAATACGTCCGGCCGGAATGTCCGATGATGTCAGATCTTGTCAGGTCGAGGAGGCGGGAATGGAAGCAGGCAAGCGGGCGGACGGACGGCTCTGAGGACGCGTTTATCAGAGGATCGTGACTTCGCGCTTTCCCTTGGCGATTTCGCCGATGATCCAGGCCTTCTGGCCCAGCCCGGCAAAGAGGGAAACCGCCTTGTCCGCGTGACGCGGCGAGACGACGAGAGCCATGCCGATGCCCATATTGAGGGTCCGGAACATCTCCCGCTCGCCGACGCGTCCCTTCGCGGCGATCTTGCCGAAGATGGCCGGAATGGGCCAGGAGCCCTTCTCGACACGAACGGCCAGCCCCTCCGGGATGACCCGCGGGATATTGTCGTAGAATCCGCCGCCGGTGATATGGGCCATGGACTTGATGGGCACGGACTCGAGAACCTTGAGGATGTCGGAGCAGTAGATTTTTGTCGGCCGCAGAAGTTCCCGGCCGATCTCTCCCTTGAGGTCCTTCGCCGTGAAGGCCTTCCGGGCGAGCGAATAGCCGTTGCTGTGGAGGCCGGACGAGGCCAGCCCGATGACCGCGTCGCCGGCGCGGCAGGTCCGGCCGTCGATCATCTTCGCCTGGTCGACAAGCCCGACGCAGAATCCGGCCAGGTCCCATTTGCCGGAGGCGTAGAGGCCCGGGAGCTCGGCCGTTTCGCCGCCGATCAGGGTGCAGCCGGCCTGGCGACAGCCCTTGACAACGCCCTTGACGATATCGCGGAGCACGAGCGGCTTGACCTTGCCGACGGCGATGTAGTCGAGGAAGAAAAGCGGCTCGGCGCCCAGGACGACGACGTCGTCAACGCACATGGCCACCAGGTCGATGCCCACGGTGTCGTACCGGCCGAGGATCTCGGCGATCATCAGCTTCGTGCCCACGCCGTCCGTCGAGGAGACGAGGACCGGCTTTTTCATGCCCCCGAGCCGCGGCCGGAACAGTCCGCTGAAACCGCCGATCGTGCCCAGAACTTCCGGCCGCTCGGTCGAGCGCACCAGGGGCTTGATCAGCTTGATAAACCGGTCGGCCGCGTCGATGTTGACTCCGGCCTTCGCGTAGGTCAGTCGCGCCATGCTTCGTTCTCCCGGGGGAAATCCGTCCTTTTTATAACACCCCCTTCCCGCCAAGTCAATTTCTATTGGGGTCGGACCGGCCGTGAGCGGAGCCTTCGAAGCGAACCGGCAGAAGTGCGGCTGAGAACTCGAAGCCGCGCTTCTGATAATTATCTGAAACGAGTCATTCCTCTCGAGATCGGCCCTATTTTGGCCTTAAATCCGTGTTTTCAGGGCTTAAAAGCCTGGGTTAAGATGTCTAAGATGGGGTCAAATCCTCGCAATATTAAAAACTGGCATTGCGTAGATTTGACCCCATCTGATTGCCTTAAGTCTTTGTTTTTGACCATCAAAACAGCGACTTAAGCCCTGAAACAGCGCTTGTTTTGCGTCTATCACTTTGATTATCATGTAGTTAACTTGGTCCGACCCCAATCTTGTAACCTTTTGGCCGCGGGGTGGTAGTTATTCATGAGCCATGAGAATTCAAAGCGAGAAAAGATCGGACGCATGTCTCCCACCGATAACGAGCTGATGGAACAGGTCAGGGACGGCCGGGTCGAGAAGCTGGCCGTCATTTTCGAAAGAAACCAAACCATGCTCTTCAACTTCTTCCTCCGGCTGACCGGCAACCGGGCCGCCAGCGAGGATCTCGTCCAGGAGGTCTTCATCCGCATCCTGAAGTACAGGGCGGGCTACCAGGGGGACAGCCGGTTCAACGTCTGGATGTTCCAGATTGCCCGCAACGCCCATGTCGATTATCTGCGAAAACGGAAAGGCGCCGTCGCCCTGGACGACCAGTTCTCGGAAATCCCCGCCCACGATCCCCTTCCCGGCGAAACCTACGAGGCCGACCAGGAGGCCGCGCTCATTCGCCAGGCTCTGGACCGCCTTCCCGCCAGGAAGCGCGAGATCCTCGTCCTCTTCCGCTATCAGAACCTCAAGCTCCGGGAAATCGCCGATTTGCTCGATTGCCACGTGGGGACGGTCAAGGTCCAGGTCCACCGGGCCCTCAAGGATCTCAGCCGGATCTACTTCGAACTCCAGGGAGGGAAAGCCTCATGAACTGCGAAACCATTCAGGAAAAATTCGCCGATTACCTGACCGGGGATCTCGACGACGAGTCCCGGCGCGGAATCCAGGACCACCTGGCCGCCTGCCCCTCCTGCCGCGCGGAGATCGAGAACCTGACGGCCGTCTGGGCCAAGCTGGACGTCCTGCCCCGGGAGCAGCCGAGCGGCGAGCTTCGCCACCGCTTCTACGCCATGCTCGAGGACTATCGGAACGCTCTCGACGCCGACGCGAAAGAACCGCGCCCGACCGCCATCCCGGCGCGCTGGCGCGAGCGGCTGACCTTCCGGCGTCCGGCCTTCGCCGCCGCCTTCTCCGCCTTCGTTCTTCTCGCCGGCGTCGCCGGCGGCTGGCTCGCGGGCGGCGGGGCCGGCCATTCCGCCCGCCTCTCGTCGCTCCAGCGGGAGGTCCAGGACATGCGCCAGACCACGGCCCTGTCCCTGCTCAATCAGCCCGCGGCCTCGGACAGGCTCCAGGGCATCAGCTACAGCGCCGCCGTGCGCAATCCCAACGCCAAGACCCTCGAGGCCCTGATCAACACGCTCAACACGGACTCCAGCCCCGACGTCCGGCTGGCGGCCGTCGAGGCCCTCTATCTCTTCCGCAACCAGCCCGGAGTCAGGGACAGCCTGGCGCGCTCGCTCGCCGTCCAGGACTCCCCGCTCGTCCAGGTGGCGCTGATCGACCTGCTGGTGGAAATCCGCGAGAGCCGGGCGGCCGCGGCCCTCAAGGCCCTGGTCAAGAACGACAAGCTCAATCCCGACGTCAAGAAAGTGGCCGAGCAGGGCCTCAAGCAACTCATATGAAAAAAATCCATCTCATGGAGGTTGTCATGAAAAAGATGATCGGAATCGGAATCGTCCTGACGATGCTGGCCGTCGCGGGCCCCGCGGCCGCCACCCGGCAGTCTTCCGGCACGGCCAGGGTGCCCGAGAAAGTCTCCGAGCCGGAGCTGTCCGCCCAGCCGGACCGGGCCGTCGTCCCCCTCTCGGACCCGGCCAAGCCGGCCCGTGTCGAAGTCTCCCTCATGAGGGGCGGCCTCATCATCAAGGGCTATGAAGGGAAAGAGGTCATCGTCGAGGCCCGGATCAGGGAAAAGGCCGTCGGCGAGATGGACAAGGCCATTGTCCTGGTCGACAAAGAGTTGGCGGGCACGGGCGCGCCGCCGGCAGCCATCGCCGGCACGGGATATAACTGGGCGAAGCCGTTCAGCCAGGAAAAGGACCGGAAAGAGCGCAGCCACGAGGGCATGAAGCTCATCACCGCCGCCGTGACCGGGCTCCACGTCGAGGAGGAGGACAACGTCGTCACCATCAGCACGGACGCCTGGAAGTACGCCATCGACATGACCATCCAGGTGCCCGCCTCCGCCTCCCTCCAGATCGGCCGCGGCGACGCGCTTCTTGGGCAGATCGTCGTGGAGAACGTCGGCGGCGACATCGAGATCCAGAACGCAAACGGCCCCGTCACCCTGCGGAACGTCTCGGGCAACATCGTTGCCAACACCGTACACGGCGACATCGAGGCCGTCGTGTCCCGGGTCGCCGCGGACAAGCCGCTGGCCTTCAGCACCATGAACGGCGACATCGACGTGACCTTCCCGGCCGACCTCAAGGCCACGGTCAAGATGAAGACCCGCCGGGGGAACGTCTACAGCGATTTCGACGTCGTCCTCAAGCAGGCGCCCGAGAAGATCCAGGAGGTCGCGACGACCGATCGCGGCCGCTACCGCATCGCCTTCGACAAGGGCCTGTCCGGCGCCATCAACGGCGGCGGCCAGGAAATCTCCTTCACCTCCTACACCGGCAACATCTTCATCCGCAAGAAGAAGTGACCGGGGACAGTCCCTTTTCTTCAACGGGCGGCCCGCCGGGGCCGCCCTTTTTTTGTCGGCCGGGGGCGCCCGTTGACACCGCGCGGCGACCGATATACGCTGTTTCTTTCCAAGCATGAACGCACGCCTCGGAGGGGAAGCCATGAACCGGAGACGCCGTATCCTATTCGCCGCCATGATCGTCGCCGTGCTGACGCCTCTTTTCCTGACGAACGCCCGGCGATCGAGGGCCGAGGCGCCGGCCGACCTCGTCCTGACCAACGGCAGGATCGTCACCGTCGACGGCAAGCTCCCGGAGGCTCGGGCCATCGCCATGCGCTCCGGCAAGATCCTGGCCGTCGGAAGCGAAAAGGAGATGGCTCGATACACCGGCGGCTCGACCGAGGTCGTCGACCTCAAGGGCGCCCTGGCCATCCCGGGCATCATCGAGAGCCATGGCCATTTCGCGAGCCTCGGCGCCGCCAAGATGATCCTCGATCTGACCAGGGCCCGGAGCTGGGACGACATCGTGGCCATGGTCGGCGAGGCGGCCAGGGCCGCCAAGCCCGGCGAGTGGATTCTCGGCCGCGGCTGGCACCAGGAAAAATGGAGCAGGATCCCCGAGCCCAACGTCGACGGCCTGCCCTTCCACGACGCCCTGAGCCAGGCCGCTCCCGCCAATCCCGTCCTCCTCGAGCACGCCAGCGGGCATTCCAGCCTGACCAACGCCAAGGGCCTGGAGCTCTCGGGCATCACGGCCGCGACCCCCGATCCCAAGGGCGGCCGGATCATCCGCGACGCCCGCGGCAACCCCATCGGCGCCTTCCTCGAAAACGCCCAGGAGCTCATCCGCTACGTCGAGCCCCGGCGCACGCCGGAGGAGGCCCTGGCCGGAAGCCGCCGGGAGATCGAGCTCGCCGACCGGGAATGCCTGGAAAACGGGGTGACGACGTTTCACGACGCCGGAGAGCCGTTCCGGACGATCGATCTCTTCCGCAAGATGGCGGAGGAGGGCGCCCTCGGCGTCCGGCTGTACGTTATGATCAGCGAGGACAACAAGGCGCTCGCCGCCCGGGGCGCCTCCTACAGGATGATAGGGGTCAACGACAATCATCTGACCGTCAGGGCCGTCAAGCGGCTCATGGACGGCGCCCTCGGTTCGCACGGCGCCTGGCTCCTCGAACCGTACACCGACCTGCCGTCGTCAACGGGCCTGAACACGGACCCGGTCGCCGACGTCAGGGAGACGGCCAGGTTCGCCATCGAAAACGGCTTCCAGCTCTGCATCCACGCCATCGGCGACAGGGCCAACCGGGAAGTCCTGGACATCTACGAGGAAGCCTTCAAGGCCCACCCCGGGACAAAGGACGTCCGCTGGCGCGTCGAGCACGCCCAGCATCTCAGCCCCGCCGACGTGCCGCGCTTCGGCCGCCTGGGCGTCATCGCCTCGATGCAGGCCGTCCACTGCACCTCCGACGGGCCCTGGGTCGCCAAGCGGCTGGGCGAGCGCCGGGCCGCCGAGGGCGCCTACGTCTGGCGGAAGCTCGCCGACTCGGGCGCCGCGATCGCCAACGGCACCGACGTGCCCGTCGAGCCCATCAACCCGCTGGCGGGCTTCTACGCCGCGGTGACGCGCAAAACGAAGGACGGGACGCCCTTCTTCCCCGGCCAGAAGCTGAGCCGCGCCGAGGCCCTCAGGGCGTACACGATCAACGGCGCCTACGCCGCCTTCGAGGAGGGGATCAAGGGGTCGCTCACGGCCGGCAAACTCGCCGACGTCACGGTTCTTTCGAAGGATATCCTGGCCTGCCCGGAGGACGAGATCCGGACGGCCGAGGTCGTCATGACGATCGTCGGCGGGAAAATCCTTTATCGCCGGGGGAACTGAAGCTCCACGGGCTTATGTCCGTGGCATCTGCCCATGGCAGGCCCGGGACGCACCCCGATCAGGACTCGGGCGTGCCGGCCAGCCTTTCCTGGAGCCGCCGCAGCTCTTCCTGGGCTTCCTTCATGAGCTTGTTCTTGTGGACGAGCGTGCCGATGTCGCCCGTCTGATTCATCGAAAGCTTGAGCTTTTCGATCCTCTGCAAGAGCTCGGCCTCGCGCCGGCGGAGATTGTCGGGGTCGACTTTTCTGACAGCGTCGTTATCCATATACCCATCCTTCCGTCGACTTCATTCTATGGCGATTCGCGCACACAAGCAAGGAAAGCCGGATGGAAGGAGGGGCCGCGCGGCATCACGGCCGGATCTTTGAAAAGTCCAGGGCTCCCGTCTGGGAATAAATTTTCCATTCTCCGTCGGGCATCTTCGTGTGGATTTTGCAGACTCGGAAATCTTCATGGCTTCCATGCCTCGGCGGCCGGTTTCAATGGGCGGGGACGAGCGTCACCGTCTTGATTTCGAACGGCTGGAGATGCACGGAGACCGATTCGGAATATTTGGTCTCCGAGCCTCCCGTAGTCACGACGGAGAAGCCGAGGAAAACGTCGCTTGTAACGCGGACGTCCGAGGCCCGGCCGGCGATCTCGCGCAGGCGGACGACGGCCCGCCTGTCGCCGTCGAGCATCAGGGCCTGGATGATGACGTTCGGCCGGTCGATCGAGACGAACGACTCCGACGCCGCCTCGAAGCGCCCTTTGTTCCCGGCCGGGAGCCAGACGGCCGAAAGCGGCGTATGGACCTCCCAGCCGAAGCGGGAGGCGGCGACGCGGTCCTCTTCGGTCGCGGCCGGGAGCGTCCCGGCCGCGGCGCTTGCCGGCGGCAGGCTCGTCAGCGAATAGCGGAATTCGATCCGGCCTTCCTGGCTGGCCTTGAAGTTCGTCATCCAGTAGTTGTTCATGGCGTAGGAGAAAACCCAGGCGTTCTTGAGGTCGAGCGTCTTGAGCAATTTGCCGATGTTGATGTCGCAGAACATGACCAGCGGCGCCTCGACCGGCGACCAGACGACGCGGGCGTCCCGGCCGGAGAAT
>Ga0153915_10007413_pt1 | contig 10343 bp, 15 predicted proteins | sample Opewatmetagenome_2_FD_107003 | JGI IMG/M metagenome (GOLD analysis project Ga0153915, IMG submission 107003) | Freshwater wetland microbial communities from Ohio, USA - Open water 3 Core 3 Depth 3 metaG | ecosystem: Environmental > Aquatic > Freshwater > Wetlands | place: USA: Ohio, Lake Erie... | reverse complement strand
CCGATGTTCCGTTCTATGATGCCTGGAGTAACGACCCTGCTTATGCCAAGTCCAAAGGAGATGAGGCCACGATAGTTGAGATGTCTCCGGACGAGTACCGAGCCCAACGCGCAAAGAGGCAGCGCACCGATATCGACAGGCAGATGGACATGGTTCCATCGTACCTAGTAGACAAATATGCGGATATGATGCGGTCCGGAGTTAAGTTCGACCTCCCATATTTAGACCTGAAAGACAAAAACCAGGAAGGTAGAAACCGGGCGATGGCAGCGAAGAAACTGGGCTATGACCTAATCCCAGTACTATTAGTAACTGAAGCCAAAGACGAGCCGGCAGCGTTGACAAAACAGGAGAATGTAAATGCCTGTCCCAATCTTCAGCCGATGGCCGAGTGGATCAAAGGGGAGACACCGGGCACATGCCGGCCGTGCACGTTAACGCCAGTCGTCCAGTGGTATTGGCAGGAGCTTAAAGAGCAGGGCTACGAGAAGATTGCTACGGACCTCGAGGCGGAAGTTGATGTCCTGGAAGAGGACAACGTCGAGCAGGTTATGGCTCTTTGCAAGGATCTGGACGATATCAAGGCCGGGGTGCCCGCAGAGCTGAGGAAGAGACTTGAGGAATTTGACTGTGCGATTCAGTCTTTTGACCCAAGCGAGATGTCTTCTGAAGCTGGTTCCTCGGGTTAGATAGCTTCACCTCGACCTCATGGCCACAGTCCGGGCATCGCATCGTAATCCCTATAGTTGCTTTCATCGCCAGTCCACCGATGGATAGCGCGCAAAGATAAGCACCCCAGCTCATCTTTGATTTGGTAAAGCCGGCGAATAGCAACTTAGCTTCTGCCAGGAATGCCTTTTCCGCCTTTGTGACCCAGATAGCCGTCCCTTTATCTTCTGCCATATGTTTCGCCTCACTTCAATCGGTATTATAGCACAGAAACAATTGGGGATGTTTGAATTTTATGGCAAGAGCGTTTATCCTTATAGACAAATGGTAGCTGAGCGGAAGAAAAGAGCGCCTAACCAGGGACCGAACCTGCAACCCCTCAGGGATTTTATGGACGCGCAGCGAATCCATACGGAATACAAGGACGAAGCGGCCAGGAAGGAATCGGTGAGAAGACTATCCAGAGCGATCGGCTCGGACAAGCCCCTCCCTCTCCTGGAAGAAAATCTGGACAAAGTGTTCGACTGGGATAACCCCCTTTCGGACATGACGTTACACCTGGCTCTGGTCGAGACCAGGAAAAGAAAATAAGAGGAGGAATCTCAAATGCCAAAGCTCAATCTGCAGGGTATCGAAGTCAAGGCCGCCCGCGTACTCGTGGGCATGAAAGGCCACCGCGCCTCAGGCAAGAATGCTTGCATCGGCGCCACGCTGAGGGGTAAAACCTTCGCCAAACCGCCCCCGGGTCAGGGCGGACGCAATAACGTAGCTGTACGCCAGGCGTTCTACGATGCGGCCAAGTCCTGCGGCTTCAATATCAAGAAAAAGAGGCCCGGATAAGCCGCACATAGCGGAATCCATTTGACAGGCCAACCGCGGGGAGGTTCGAAAGAGCCTCCCCGCTCCCTTTTTCTCCAGCAACTCACTGACAGCTATTGACAAGATATCCTAAGCTCGCTAGAATAAGAGCAACCGTGTCACAGGATAATCGTGTCAGCAGAAGAAAGATCGTGTCAGGGAGATAGAGATGCCCCCTAAAGTGTTCATGCCGTCGCAGTATAAAGAACCGGCCAAACAGCTTCTACGACAGGGCAAAACGCCCGAAGAAGTAGTCAAAGAGATCCCCCTGTCATTGCGCAGCATTTACCGGTATTTGAAAGAAATCCAGGATGAGAAAAAGGGAGCTGAGACTAAGCCTGGAGGCGGGGCTGTTAAAACCGTTCAAGGTCTGCCGACGCCTCTGGCATCGGTAACTGCAAAAACCCCGGCCCCGATCATCTTCCGCATAGGCGACCAGAACATCGATCTCGATCCACTTGATTTATTGGACGCCTACAGATACTGCGAAGATATCAAGACCATGGAGCCGGCCATCGATGATAGTTTCTCTCTCATGGTTAAGATAGCCGCAAAAAGACTTTGGGAGTTCTTCTCGCAAAGGCAAGCCCAGCGAATCGGAATAAGCATAGGACAGCAGGAAGAGGAGGCATAGAATGACAAATCCAAGGGCATCGAAACTGGAAGCTATTCTACGGAATGAAGGCGGAAGCGCCGGAGGTGGCCAGACTCAAGGGCAGGTGGATATCCAATCAAGCCTTGAAAAAGAGCTAGCGGCCGAGGATACAGAATTAGCCAAGGAACTCCAGCGTACCCGGGCTGAAGAGATGATACAACGCCGGCGTTTGGCTATCGCCCGGATGGAGGAAGCCGGCCATCGGAGCGCCCAGTCGCAGGGCGTACCCCAGACACCCGAGCGCGGCAAGGAGTGGCTGGTTGAAGTGGCACAAGGGCTGCTTACAAAGAATGTTGATCCCAATATCGTTGGCAGGACGCTTGACTACCTGCTGGGTATATCCGGTTCTCCGGGAGTCCCGATCGGTCTGCCTGGCGCTCCGGCACCGGCGCAGGGGATAACTTTCAGTGACGTCAAAGAAATCTTCAGGATGGGGCAGGAATCCACGGCCAAGTCCGATCCTGCGATTGCCAATATTCTTGATAGATTGTCTCTCAAAGTAGAGGCGCTCGAGAAGACTGCATTGACCAGACCTGCCCCGGCTCCGGAGAAGAGGACTGTCATTGTCGTAAAGTCTGATGGCACGTTCGAAGAAGTCGAATTAGGTAAACCTATTATTATCCAACCAAAACCGGCAAGCGATAGAAAATCCATCGAAGAAATAAAAGAAGAGAACCGGCATGCTGAAGAGGTAGCAAAACTCGAGGCGGACAAGGAATATAAGAACAGCGTAGCGCACACGCTCGCCTCTATCCCGGAAAAGATCGGCCGGGGTTTGGCAGGCCAAGTTGCCGAGGGCGGCGGTGAAGAAACCGCAGCTCCAGCCGCCGCAAATCGTACTATCGAGCTAGAACCGTTCACCTGCAAAAATGAAGAATGTGGCAAGGTAACCCCTATTCCCAAGAATGCGACGAAATTTACCTGCCCTCATTGTGGAAGCATCTATGAGAGACAGGAAGAGAAAGGCCAAGGACAAACAAGTTGAAATGGGAAGAATCTCTGAGCAGAATCCTGGTTGGCGGGTTTGGTCCGGAAGTCGTCAAGGGAATGATATCGAAATACCTTGAGTTGATTCCTCCGGATAAGTGTCAGGAATACATTCAAAGTAGCCATAGCCTTCTCGAGCCTATATCGGAATCACAATGGCAGCTCATCCGGAAAGCTGCTCGCGCCGGCGGTATCAGGATAAGCTACACAGAAGTCATTGGCCAGCTCGAAAAAAACCGTCCCGACCTGCTGGGTATTATTTCGTGCACGGATGGCGGAGTAGCCTGGCTCCGGCGTCAGGTGGAAGACGCACAAAAACGGCTTGCCTCTTGACAATAATAATTCTTTGGTCTAGCATTATAGTCGAGGTGGGACATGGAATATCCTGCCATCGACAGATTTATGAGGGAAACAGGTCTCGCCAGAGACCCTGCCTTCGACGTCCTTCACTTTTTGAGTGAGCCTATTCGGGAGAAACGCATCCTCGGGCTTTATTATCCAGAAGGCAGCCCGGAAGGGGACGGCGCCGGATATCTACCTCCGTCGACCATTATTTTACCGCCTGATTCAACCGAAGGCACTCTGTTACACGAACTTGGTCATCGCCATGGGGACTTCTACTTCGGCGACATGAGCGAAAAGTATGCCGAGAATTATCGCCAGCAGCAAGAACAAAGACTCTCATCGGTATACCCTGGCTCTTATGCTCGAACAGCCGTAAACATTTCTCAAGAAAAGTCATTCATGCGCCTGCCTGCGGCATCCGTTTCGGATTGGTCCATGGATGGTATCGAGTTTGCTAATCCCCCGGCGACATTGAAGGCTGGCGTAGCACTGTCTGTCAATATAAGAGGTTTCGTGAATGAGCTGCGAGACGCCTTCCCCGATTTCTGGCAGGTGGCGGTGCTGGCCTATTACACTAACCCTGATTATACAGTCGCAGCCAGTGACTATAATATATTCCAGAGCGGCTTCTGGGGGACTCCGGTACCGTATTCCAAGCGGATATCAATTTACAATGCCGCCGATGCCTACAAGCTGGGTACTATGCCGAATCGTAATATCTACGTCTACGCTTTTGTGTATGCCAATCATGACCATACCAAGAGCTTTATACCCTTTGATGAAGACAACATGCGGAATAATGGCTGGGAAGTCGTTACTGCATTTCTTACAGAGGTCCTCGTAGACGCTGCACCTCCACCTCCTCCAGGACCGGGCTGGCACCTTTACAAACAGGCATCGACGAATATGGCGCAAACCTACCGAGGGAAAGCCGAAACGGCCACGTTCACCTTCGCAACCGGCCCCGAGCAACTCGACTTCATCAATAATTTCTTTGTTAATCAACTGGTAAACGATTGTGAGAAATCGATCAATGATGCAGCCCCGGGCGACCATCTGCTTACGCTGGAACTGTACAGGGACACTTCGAAGATCATGCGCACTGATTACAGGCTTGTCCTTACCAGCACGGACATAACAGGGAACGCCTTGCCCTGGGCAATCATAATCGTAGGGGCGCTCGTGGTTATATCCCTGTTCCTGATAGCGTACCCGGTCCTCACCGGCGTAACGAATCTCATTTGGGGGCCTCCTGGTGAAGAAGGCAAGAGGCCTTCGGCTCTCTCTAACCCTATTGTTATCCTTGGGATAGGAGCCGCGGTACTCGCTGGTATTGCCATTTTTAAAGATACTTCGGTCAAGGGAGCATTTGTCGGAAGGCGCTAGCCTCTACTTGACAAATAACAAAATCTGGCTCAGAATAAAAACTGAATCTAATAGGCGATTAAAGAGGGAAGGGTTGGCACCTGGCTTGGGGGGGATTGTGCCAACCCTTCCCTCAAAAAGAGAGAAAGGAGGGTACTATGGCAAACTGGGCAAAAGTTGGCGTAGACGTGGTGGGTGGGGGTGTGGCCGGCGTGGCGGATCAGCTCGCTCAAAACTTCGACGAGAAACGGGCTATGGATGAGCGGGCGGCCGGTACTCTGGCCGCAGACAAGAAACTGCCGCTGCTGAAGCAAGCCGGGACATATCTTAACTACGGAGTCCCGATACTCGCCATCGTCGCATCAGCAATGGGCTGGGTACGGGGAGAAAACGAAACCAGGCTGGCCACCATCGGCGGTCAGCTCGCCGGAAGAAAAGCAACCCATACCCTGACCACCGGTTCCAAGTCAGCGACGCCTTCGGCCGCTTACACGGCCTGGCAGAGACGAGCTGCCGCAGAAGCTGCGAAGCGGACCTACCAGCCGGAGTTTTCAGCTGCCGGCTCCAATCTCTGGTAAAACAAAAATAAAAAAGTGGAAGAAAGCCTGAAGGAGGTATACACAGATGGCTTCAAGAAATCAACTCATCCCGGATAGCCGGGCGACACAGACCGACCAGAAGAACTATGTCATCGAGGCCGTAGCGGCCGGGCTCGAGAGGTGCCAGCTCAAGGGCATTGGGAATCTGAACGCAGATATCCCCGGCCTGGAAAGTATCGCCGCCAAAGACCTCAGAGTGCGGGTGGACCTGATCAAGAAGTATCTCCAGACAGGGTTGTGGCCGAAATCTATCGAGATGGCCCCCCTCGACCCGACGACCGAGCTCGTCGCAGCGACCGCACTGGACGACTGGCTGACGGCGGCCCTGGCCGTGGTCGGCACCTTCTACACCTGCACCCAGGCGATAGTAGCGCCCCAGATGCTCGCCGGCAAACTGATGGTCTGCTGGGGAGTTAGCCTGGCCAATGCTCCCCAGAACGTTTCCAAGCTCCGCTTCCGCAAGGGTGGCGCCGCGGCCAACATCGTGGCCGAGTTCGACCTGCAGGAGCTGGAGACAAAACAGGAAGCGTGCGGCTTCTTCGCGGAGCCGGTCATCTACGATCCCCAGGACATCTTCGCCATACAGGCCCGCTGCCAGAACGTGACCGGTGTTGCGGAAAGGGTTTACATCCGCAACTTCGTCTTCGGCACGCCGACCAGAACTGTCTAGTACCCTGGAATAGAATAGAAAGGCCCGGGGGGAGCCTTGAATCCCCCCACCCAATCAGCTAATTTCAAGGATGGAGGAGGAGAAAGAAAAATGGCTGACAAATTCACTGCACGTGCGACTCGTGCCCTTATCGGGCAGAGCGTCGTCTACACCCTGTATCCCGTGGTCGCCGCCGGCACCGTAGCCGGTACGACCGTAACCAGCGGCGCCGGCGTCTGGGGTGCCGACAAGGAAATCATCGCCGCCAACGCAATCACTTCCGAGTTCTGGGTCTGCGCCATGGATATCGATACCAACAGCGGCGCCCAGCCAGTGGTAATAGAGCTGGAGCAAGCGGCTACTACAAGCATCTTCGCCGCCAGAATGGACCTCACCGCAGCGACCAGCAACATCGGACGCTTCAGTGTGCCATATCCCCAGAGGATTGCGGCAAGCGTCCAGATAACCGCCCGGGCGTCGGGCACTGGCGCCAAGACCTACAACGTCAGTGTTCTCGTGGCAACCGGTCTATAGAAAAGGAGTGCAGGGATGAACAATATGGATTCGAGGAGTGCTGGCCTGGTCAAAGCATTTGTCGAATTGCACGCCCTGCACAAAGTAATGAATGCAGGGCAGGAACGTCTGGAAAAAGCCATCGGCGTTCCTGCCTGCATTCCCAACTGCGGGCGGTGCTGCCAGGAAAACACGGTCATGGCTATGGCCATCGAAGCGATCGACATGATATCGTACCTGCCGTCGATAAGCAAGAACGGGCTTAAGAGTGTCATCGACATCGCCGAAGGCTGGCTCCTGGAGCCGATAAAGGGGGTCTCGACTTTCAAGGGTATTCCCCGCGGCATCATAACCCAGGATTTGCTTTACGAATGGAAGCTAGTCACCAAGAGCCAATGTCCATTCTTATCTACCAGTGCCGGGAGCATTTGCCTGATACACGAAGCCAGGCCTCTCACCTGCCGCACCTTCGGTATCTACCGCGACGCCATGCCTATATGTCCTCGAAAGCCCGGCATGGGAGAAACATTAACCCAGAAGGCCATAATAGATTCGAAACTGCTCAGCCCCCTTGTCAAGGAATTCCGCAATAACTGCGAGACGGCGAATCCCGGCTGGATTCTTTCCGGGTTCGCCCCGACCATGCTGTTTCGAGCCGCCCGGCCGGATAAGCTGAAGGAACACGTTGATAATAACAGGATAGCCTCAGCGAAGCTGATCGGCGTCAATTTCAGCGTGGACCTGCTCTGGCAAAGACAGATTGACGACCTCCGGGGCGGGACGACTCCTATGGAGGCGATCAAGAAAGAGATGACAGGGGAGGCCGAATTCACGGGTTCACGTCGTTAATCCCAGGGTTAACAATCGAATAGGGAAGAGAAGACTCTCCCGAATATATATAAAAAGAGGAGGTTCTTATGGATTTATACCCGTTCAAATCTGTTGGTGGGATGATGGAGCCCATCGCCCTCCAGGACCATCTGGTCGCCATCCATTACATCAAGTCAGTCTATTACAAACGAGTCACCTTCTTCGAAGGACTGCCGCCGTTCCAGGCTATCGACCTTGGAGCGATCGTCGCCGCAACTGTCAGCGCCCGGACCCCTATAACCCGCATGGATATGTATGACGGGGAGTTCGGCCAATTCCGCCTTTTCCCGCTCGACAATATCCAGCTGCGTGTCTTCTTACCCCGAGGCTCGGCCAAGGGTGACCTGAAGACTATCCAGGTACCCATCGATCCGGCCATTGTGACACGCAACCCCGACCTCTCCATGACCGAGCTTTTCGTCTGGCAAGACAATCACCCGGCTATTGAAGGCGTCAATGCTAACGCGTTGGCGGTAACCAGCGGGATTGTCATCGCTATGGGATACAGGTATCATACCGATGACCCCGGAGATCCGATATCGCGCCAGGAAGAGCAGGCGGTGAACCTATTAAGGTCCGAAGCCGAGGCGGAAGCGGTCAGGCTCAACCGGACAAACCAGTTCGCCAAGCTCAAGGACGATGAGGTCCTGATGTTAGCCATAAAGAAAAAGATGGTTCCCTGCACTCATATCTGGGCCAGCGGCATGAGCGCCGCCACGTAGGCAGTTTTCTTAAGAAATGTTTTGAAGGAGCAATGAGATGATAACTGATTTACTGAAGGGGCGCAGGCTCCCCGGAGCGATGGTCAACCTGGCGGCCGCCGGCGCGGCCAACGCCACGGCCGTTTATACCCAGAGCACATTCGCCCAGCAGCTCGGGACCAAGAAGCTGAGGCTGAAGAAGGTAATGTGGCGGGCGAACGCGATGGGCGTGGATACCTGGCTGCACATCGGGACCGGTGTGGCAGGAGCGTTCGTCGACCTCATCCCGCCTACAAGGATATTCGATAATCTTGACGATACCTTGACCGAAGCCGAGCTGCCCGACGTGGAAGCGAATGCTACAATCACTGCCTATCCGGACGCAATCGGTGCCGGCAGTATCGACGTTGGCGTTGAAGTCGAAGAAATAGGCTAGCAAGGGGGTAACCCATGGCAGAGATGAGTAAATCCGGCAAGGCCGGATTGATGCTGGCTGGCGGGGCGACCCTTGCGGCCGCCATCGCTCTGTATCAAAGCACAAAAGCCCGGGCGGCGCCGGCAGGACAGAACGGACAGGGCGCCCTGATGCTGGACGAAGCAACGATGGAGCTGCTGGTCGCTATGGCTCAGAACGGGGCCGATATTGCACAGCTGATTCAAGAGATTCTGAACGCAGGCCAGAATGGCGATTCCGTCCCGCTTATCCAGGGATACCCCGCCAACGCGGACAGCATAGAAGCGTTGGGTATCCCTATTACCGCGCTGGACGCAGCGGTCCAGTTGCCGGACATGCCGGTGCCCGATGGCATGGCTCTGCTTCTCAAGGGATTCCCGCGGAATAACCAGATTGTTTTCGTGGCGAAGAGCGCATCGGCTGCTACTAATATCAACCAGGCATACCCCCTTATCCCCAACGAAAACGTCCGCTACTATGTAAAGAACGCGAGCGCCATCTATTTTGCCGGCATAACAGGCTTCTCGGCCGTCAACGATATCCTGACTATCACGGTAGAGGTTCGAAAAGGAGGTGGGTAATGGCCGAAGGCAGTTCTATACCCCCGAGTTTAAATCTCCGGCGGTCAGCCCAGTCCGGTTCGAAGGTAATGACGGCCGCCTGGCAGGTAGTCTATACCGAGAGTACGACATCCAGTCTTCTTGCGTATCTTTTTGGAGGTGCGCACGTTAATTTGACGCCGATGCAAGCCGGCGATACTATCAATGTCCGGATCAGGAAGATACTGGTATCGGGTGGCGCCTGGGTGAATCATGACCAGGTTCCATATACCAACGTCCAGCCGACTAATCATCCAGCCTTCAGCATCGGTCCTCTCTTCAATATCTACGGCGTGGAGATATCCATGCAGCAGACTGCTGGAGTCTTGAGAACGATCGAGACAGAGTTCTACGATGCGAAGCGCCTCGGCCTGGCGTAAAGGGGAACCTCTGTGGCCATTGGTGATATAACGTTACTTGACACCCTGCAGTTTACCGCGGCTTCTATCACTCAGGTTGCAGTGGAAGTCCGCTCCGGAATAATAGCTGTATTTTTCGAGACCCCGGCCAATGCTATCAAGTGCTCTACTTTCAGCTACGATGGCGCAGGAGTCCTGGTTAAGCTTGATGAAAAAGCGCTTGCTGGCATTGGGGCCGGCAATACCGTTACTTCAGCGATCAAGATATCAGACGGCATTGCCGCTGTTCTTTTTGCTAATGGAGGTTTCCCAGCTTACCCGAATGAAGGAATGATTGCCACGGTTAGCATCGACGCGGCCGGGATAATCACAGCCGCTGTAATAGACGTTCTGCAATATACAGCGGTACCGGAAGTCAATAAGGCAAAAATCACACATGCTACCGGTAATATTTACGCCATCTCCTTCAGTAAATGGTTTTTCCCCCAGAGTTCTTATTTGACTACCTTGGCCATAGACGCTGCCGGCAATATCGGTGCCGCAGCCCTTGATACCGTCATAGTCAACGCTGTATATCGTGAAGTCAGTCATGTAAAAGTGGCCGACGGGCTCGTCGCCATTGTTCATTATAGTGCGGGTTACACGCTGGAAACGAGAACCATCAATGGAGCCGGGGTCATCAGCGCTGTAATAAACAGTGCTAACCCGGCACTAACCCCT
>Ga0153915_10007412_pt1 | contig 10343 bp, 6 predicted proteins | sample Opewatmetagenome_2_FD_107003 | JGI IMG/M metagenome (GOLD analysis project Ga0153915, IMG submission 107003) | Freshwater wetland microbial communities from Ohio, USA - Open water 3 Core 3 Depth 3 metaG | ecosystem: Environmental > Aquatic > Freshwater > Wetlands | place: USA: Ohio, Lake Erie... | reverse complement strand
CCTCTAGTTTTCATTCTTAATTAATACAAACGCAATAAATATCTTTACAAGTCATTGCGAGCCCGAAGCCTTGCACCGCATGGTGTACAGGGCGAAGGGCGCGGCAATCTTACCCCCTCCCAACCCTCCCCCCTCGAGGGGGAGGGAAAGGGTGGGGGTGAGCGGCTAGTTCCTTACCGGAATAGTTCCGGAGCGCAGCCCGGGGTCGGATGCTCGTAATCGATTTACGAAGATATGCGCCTGGCGCAAGGGCTCGGGAAGGCGATACCCCCGACCTAGGGAGAGTACGACTTTAACGCTATTCTTTATATCCATCTTATGTCCGGGAGAGACAAAGACAGGTTTTACCCCATCCCGCGTGCGCAAGACCATTCCTACTGTTCGATTCCCTTCGACCAGCGGGAGGTGGCTTCCTCTACCCGTGCCCAACTCTTGGTGGGTGCCGATCAGGCGGCTCTTGGCGCAGCCAATGGAAGGGAGGTCCAGGAGGAGGCCGAGATGGGAAGCGATGCCCATGGACCGGGGATGAGCGATCCCCTGCCCGTCGATGAGAATCAAATCCGGCTTTGTGTGCAGCTCGGAAAAAGCTTCCAGCAAGACTGGCCCTTCACGGAAGGTGAGGAGTCCAGGGATATAGGGGAATGTAGCCTGGCCTTCAGCCGACCCACTTTCCACAAGGATTAAATCAGGGTAGGTAAAGACCAGAAATGTACCATAGGTCATTTCGTCTGACCGGCTGTAGGAGACGTCGCCAGCTGCGATTCTTTTAAAGGGGACCCTCGGAGGCCGGAGGAGGAGTTTTTTTCGGAGCTCTTCCTGGATTTTGACCGCTTCCCTCGGACTGACTTTCCAGGGGTGGAAAAAAGTGGGTTTTTTAGAGGATTCTTTTCTATTGATCATGGGAAATAAGTCTTTTCTTTGTAACAGTTTAGCCCTCAGCCTTCATCCTCGACCTGCGGCCCTCGGCCCTCGGGCTTGAAAATGAAGCGTTCAAAAAGCTTGTGATAGGAGGTCCACCGGGAAGAGCTGTCCTTTTCCTTTTCTATCCAGGCCAAAAACCCATTTACCTTAGCATCCAGGTCATCCAGTTGATGAAGGAGTAATGCCTCCAGGGTCTTGGGGCGTTTGGGCGATCCAAAGGCATATTCCCCGTGGTGACTGAGGGCAATGTGTTTGAGGAGCATGGACAGGTCCTCGGGGAATTCCGGGATGGCCCGGATTTTTTCATCAATCATCTCTACCGTTAGGGTAATGTGCCCCAGGAGGCGGCCCGGGTCTGTGTAATCGAAGGCCCGGTCGAAGGAAAGTTCGGAGATTTTTCCGATGTCATGCAGGATACCCCCGGTGAGCAGAAGATCCCGGTTGATTCCCCTGTACCGGTCTCCAACGAGGAGGATGAGCTGAATGACAGCGAGGGTATGCTCCAACAGGCCCCCGATGTACACATGATGAACGGCTTTGGCCGCTGGGGCCAGTTTGAATTTTCTTACGAAAATTTCGTCTTCGAAGAAGGCGTCGAGAAGCTTCCGCAAAAAGGGTTGCTGCACGGAGGAAGCAATCCCCCTGAGTTCAGAGAACATTTTTTCGATGTTCATCGGCGTCTTCGGGAGAAAGTCATCCAGAAGTACCTCCGCATCGACACACTTCTTCAACTTGAGAATCCGCAGTTGGGTGGTGCTTTGAAATTCGTCTACTTCCGCCCGCACTTTGATGAAATCATCCGGTTCAAAAAGTGGGGAGAAGTCAGCGGCGTTCTCCCAGACCCGACCATCGACTTCCCCAGTGCGGTCAGCGAGACGGAGGGCCAGGTAGGGGTTGCCGGTCTTGGTTTTGGTCAATGTTTTTTCTTTGACGAGGAAGATGCTTTCCACGGTCTGGCCCTTTTTTAGCTGGTTGACGAAAGTCTTTTCCATGTCTTCCTCCTCTCTTGTGAAGCGTGTGTCGCCGGTCGTAAATCGTAAGGCGTGAGGCGTTTACACCCTACACCCGACGCCCTGCACCCTATATCTTTACTTTATTACTTTATTGCCTATTGCCTGCCTGATTTTCATTTATTCAAATCTTTTCATCGCCGCTTCCGCAGCCTTCATTCCGTCGAGGGCAGAGCTGATGATTCCGCCGGCGTAGCCGGATCCCTCTCCGATGGGGTAGAGGCCTCGAACACTTGGAGATTGATAGTCTTCATTTCGAAGGATGCGCAGGGGTGATGAGGTCCGCGTCTCAATCCCGATCACCATGGCTTCGGAAGAGCAAAAACCTGGCATCCTGCGGTTGAAATAAGGAAGCGCTTCCCGGAGGCTCTCCACCACAAAGGCGGGAAGGCACTCGTCCAGGCGGGCCGGGATGATGCCCGGCTTGAAGCTCGTTTCTCGAATTGAAGAAGGGTCCCGGCTTTGCAGAAAGTCGAGGAGCCCTTGCGCGGGAGCCTTGAAATTTCCTCCTCCCGAGCGAAAGGCTTTCTCTTCCCAACGGCGCTGGAATTCCATCCCGGCTAATGGGCCATTTCCTCCAAAATCTTCCATTCCCACGCTGACGACCAGTGCGCTATTGGCAAAGGGTGAATTGCGGCGAAACAGGCTCATTCCGTTGGTGACCAGTCCCTCATTCTCGGAGCTGGCTGCGATCACAAACCCGCCCGGGCACATGCAAAAGGAGTAGACGGCGTATCCTTTTGAGCTGCGGGATGTTAATTGATATTCTGCCGGGGGCAATCGGGGATGTCCGGCTGAAGGACCGTACTGGATGCGGTCAATGAGTCTCTGAGGGTGTTCCACCCGCAGGCCGATGGCCAAGGGTTTAGGCTCCATGGCCACGCCAGAACTCTGGAGCATCCGAAAAGTGTCCCGGGAGCTGTTCCCCAGGGCCAGAAAGAGAATAGAAGCATCGACCTCTTCTTGTCCATTTATGATAGCCCCTCGGAGACTCCTCTGGAAGATTTTCAACCCGGTCATCTTGGCTTGAAATTTGATTTCTGCCCCCTGCTCCTGAAGATGTTGGCGAATGGCCAGGACCACCCGCCGGAGCCTGTCCGTGCCGATATGGGGCCTCTGAAGGAAAAGAGTTTCAGAAGGGGCCCCGAAGCGCACAAACGTTTCCAGGGTAGCGGAAACCCGGCGGTCATGGAGACGGGTGAAAAGCTTTCCATCTGAAAACGTCCCGGCTCCCCCTTCTCCGAACTGGACGTTGCTTTCGGGTTCCAGGGTCCCGTCTTGCCAGAACCTTTCCACGTCTTTGACTCGCTTGGGGATCTCTTTCCCGCGTTCCAAGATCAGGGGAGGCAGTCCGCACTCGGTCAGTTTCAAGGCGGCGAAAAGGCCAGCAGGGCCGGTGCCCACGATAACCGGGCGATTCTCGGGCTTCTTTTTGACACGCCCAGGGGCCTGGAGTGGTGTTCCGGAAACCTTTTGGATCTGGTGATGAAGTGATGGGTCTTGGAGAACCCTTTTTTCCTCATCAACTGGGAGCGTTATCTTGAGACAGTATACGAATTGAATCCGATTCTTCCTGCGAGCGTCGAGCGATTTCTTGATGATCTTGAATTCCGGCATCTGCTCGGGGGGAACCTTGAGAATGCCCGCAGCCTTCTTCTGAAGAGTGGCTTCTTCCTCCTCCAGGGATAAGATGATATTTTTCAACAGAATCGCCATGATTCATAAGAGTTTCTAAATTCTTTTTACCTCCAGGATAAGGGAATTCTCAAGGGGAGTCAAGGGAAGGGTTATTTTTCGAATGAATGTGGGTTGCCTTTCAAATAACTCTCAGGTCCCGTCCCGCCGATGGCGGCAGTTGCTTGCCCAAAATAAGGCGGGGATTCCTCTGCATAGCGAGGGGGTGGCAAGGCTGTGCAAATTGTTGACAGAAATGATGACATTGGATAGATTGAAAGAAAAGAGATTTTATAGAAGATGAAGCTTTTAAGGAAAGTCCTGGTTCTCGGCCTTTTGTTCCTCCTCCCCGGCTGCCCGAGCTGGTTTTTGGAGACTCCTACCTTTACCCTGAAGGAGGTCGCGGTTACCCGCATCTCCCTTGAGGAGATCCATTTCCTATTCGGCATCGAGGTGCAGAACCCTAACCATTTTGATTTGAAGCTGCGGGCTTTAGAATATAAGGCTTACCTTAACGACCAGGAAGTCGGGAAAGGCCGGGTCGAGAAAGAAGTGCAGATCGCCAAATCATCTTCGACTTTGGTCCAGGTTCCCATGAAAACCGATTTCAAAAACCTGGGCAACCCGTTAGGGTTTATTCTCGCCGGTCAGGATCTGCGCTATAAGATCGAGGGAGCTGCGATCCTGAAAACAAGCCTGAGCACCACCACCATCCCGTTTTCCAAAAGTGGAGAAATCAAAATAAGAAAGTAACGCAAGTCGTAAGGCGTAAGAGCGTTAGGCGTAAAGATCTATACCCAACACCCTACCCCCCCTACACCCGGCATTTAAAACAGGGCTTCGACGAAGTCTCGGGCGTTGAATTCGCGCAAGTCTTCCACTTTCTCACCAATGCCGATGTACCGCAGGGGAATTTTCAGCTCATCGGATATGGCAATCAGGATCCCCCCTTTTGCCGTACCATCCAATTTGGTCAGGGCAATTCCCGTGACTCCCAAAGCCTGGTTGAACATTTTGGCCTGGGTGATGGCGTTCTGTCCGGTGGTGGCATCCAGGACCAAGAGAATCTCGTGAGGAGCGCCGGGCATTTCCCGGTCCATGATGCGCTTGACTTTCTTCAACTCCTCCATCAGGTTGATTTTCGTATGCAGCCGGCCGGCCGTATCCACCAGAATCACATCGCTCCCCCGGGATTTTGCCGCCCTCAGGGCATCAAAAACGACGGCCGAGGGGTCGGAGCCGCTCTTTTGTTTAATAACCTCGCACCCCGCTCGCTGACCCCAGATCTCTAGTTGCTCAATGGCCGCCGCCCGGAAGGTATCCGCAGCCACGAGGAGGACCGCCTTCCCCTGAGTCTTGAATTTCTGGGCCATTTTGCCGAGGGTCGTTGTTTTCCCCGTGCCGTTCACGCCGATGACCATGATGATGAAAGGGCGGGCGGCCTCGAGGTTGATGGGCTTCTCCTGCTGGCTGAGGATATGAAAAATTTGCTCTTGAAGGTTTTTTTTTAGGAGATCGGCGTCCTCGAGTTCCTTGCTCCGAACCTTGGCGGTAACGTTGTCCAACAGCTCCTGGGTGGTTTTCACCCCGATGTCGCTGGTGATTAAAATTTCTTCAAGCTCGGCTAGGAGATCTTCGTCGATCTTCTTTCTTCCGGCCATGAGCTGATCGATCTTGCTGACCAGGCCTTCGTGGGTTTTGAAAAGGCCGTCTTTCAGACGTTGGAAAAATCCTTTTTTCTCTTCCGGCATCGTGCCTCCAATAAAAGCAGGGTTCCAGGGACGATTCCTGTTGGGTTTTTGATCGCAGAATATGAAGTGTAAAAATTCGAAATCCGCAATCAAAGATTCATAGAATCCTTGAACCCTGGGACCCTTGCTCTACTTTTAGTTCAATCTCACGGAGACGAGCTTGGAAATGCCTGGCTCTTCCATGGTGACCCCGTAAAGGGTGTCGGCGATCTCCATGGTACGCTTGTTGTGGGTGACGAGAATGATCTGATATCTTTGGGCCAGTTGCTGAATCATCCTATTGAATCGCCCAATGTTGGCGTCATCCAGGGGGGCGTCCACCTCATCCAAAAGACAGAAGGGACTGGGGTTGATCAGGAAAAGAGAGAAGATCAGGGCAACTGCGGTCAGGGCTTTCTCCCCGCCGGAGAGAAGGTTTACATTCTGCAACTTCTTACCCGGGGGCTGGACGATGATATCCACGCCCGTCTCCAGAAGGTTGGATTCGTCGACCAGTACAAGATCGGCCCGCCCCCCATTGAAGAGAGTGCCGAAGATTTCCTTGAATTTCGCGTTGACGGCCTCGAAAGTTTCGGCGAAACGCTTGCGGGATGTGCGGTTGATCTTCTTGATGGCCTGGTCCAGCGCTTCCAGGGAGTTCACCAAATCGGCCTCCTGCTCCGTCAGGAATTCCAGGCGAGTCTTCGATTCCTCATATTCCTGAATGGCCAAAAGGTTCACCTCGCCCATAGATTCAATCAGAGATTTCAATTCTCCGAGGCGGGCTTCTACCTCCGGAGAGAAGTAATCCCGATTATCTTCCCGGCTTAGGAGGGCCTCAGAACTAATCCGGTGCTTTTCCTCAACGTTGGCGAGAAGGTGCTTGAGGTTGAGGTCGAGCTCCATGAGCTTCATCGCCAGAGTATTCTTCTGCTCCATGAGCTCCTGGAGAGCATCCCGGCGTTCCTTGTAAGTGTCCTCTGCTTTCCCGAGTTTTTCGCGCTCCAGGCGCAAGGTCTCTTTCCTGTTTCCTATGCCCAATTGCCACGCTTGGTGTTCGGAAAGAAGACGGTGGAGCTCAGACTCAGCCAGCCGCCGTTGCTCTTCGGTGGCGCTGATCAACCGGAAGTTTTCCTGGGTTTCCTCCTGGCGTTTTAAAAGAAGGGATTCAGTGTCCTGGCAGACCCTCCGGGCACGCTCCAAGTTCTGGTCGTGGGTCTGCCTCTTTTCCTGAAGGGTCACCAAGCGCACCCTCGCTTCGGTGACTTCAGCCAGAAGCCCTTCGATTTGGGCTTTCAAGTTTTGCAGGTCCTCTTCCTGACGACGCAAGGTTAATTCTTTATCATTTTTCAGGAGTTCAGAGGCCCGGAGGGCCGTTGTGCTCTTGTGGTCCTGTTGATGCACTTCAACCAGTTCCTCGGCCAGCTGGCTTTGCTCGAACTGTAGAGTCTCGATCTTTTGTATCGAGCGCTTGAGTTCGAGCTGGTTCTGTTCTAGTTCCTTCGTTTCGCCGACGATCTTCAGATCCTCCTGATGCAGGGTCTGGGTGAGCTCTGCGGTGGTGGCTTCCAGGTTTTTGATGCGCGAGGAGAGCTGTTCTTGGTTGCGCTCCAGAGACGCCACTTGCTGGCGGAGATCTTCGGTCCTTTGGGTCAAATCGCGGACCTCCCGCTTGCGGTGGAAGGTCCCGGAGCCGATCTGCTCTTTGCTGCCACCTGTGACCACGCCGGAAGGATGGAGCACTTCTCCGTCGAGAGTGACCAGGGTTTTCCAGATGGAGTCGCGGTTCCATAGGTCGATGGCCTGGCGCAGGTCGGGGACGATCCACACCTCCCCAAAGAGATACGTCGCCAGATGGGCAAACTCCTCCCTTACTTTGATCACGTCCAGGAGAGGGATCATCCTTTCCCCGACGGGAGAGGTCGGGGAGAGAGTCGGATTCTGTTTGAGTTGTAAGGGGATAAAGCTAGAACGGCCCGATCCCTGGGCCTTTAGGTAATCGATAGCCTTCAGACTCTCTTGATGATCCTTTACGATAAAGTGCTGCAACCGCTCGCCCAGGACAGACTCCACTACACATTCGTATTTTGGCTCGGTCTCGATGATGTCCTCAACCAGGCCGTAAATCCCGTTTTGGAACGATCCCTGAGCCTGGCGATTGAGCAAGATCGCCCGCACCCCTTCCTGGTAACCTTCCAAATTTCTCTGTAACTCCAGGAGGGAGTTAAGACGAGAGCTCTCCTGGTTGAGGCGCTCTTTGCCCTTGGCCAATGATTCCTGCAGGTCGATCAGGGAAGATTGCAGTTCTTTGGCCTGGGCAATTTTGAATTCCCGTTCCTCCTCCATCCGGCTGCGGGCGTTCCGGTGATCATCCAGTTGTACAGACTGATGCGCCAGGAGCGCCCGGATCTCCTCAACTTTAAGCTCGGCCTCTTCCCTTTCTTTGGTTATCTTCCCCGAGCGGCGGGAGAGGTCTTCCGCACGCCGCTGGAGGTCGATGAGCAGATTCTTCAAGTGGGCCAAGTGGGTGAGAAGGTCCACCAGTCCGTTTTTTTCTTGAGCGAGTCCCTGTTCGGAGGCGGCCTGCCGGGCTTTTTTCTCCAGAAGAATTTTTTCCTTTCCGGCCAGAAAGTCGGCATCGCCGACGATCCTCCGGTCGAGGTCCTGGAGAACTTCTTCATAACCCAGGATCTCTCGCTCCGCATCTTCCTTCTGCTGACTGAGTTTGCCGATCTCTTCCTCAGCGCGGGAGGTTTGTTTTTGCAGGTTTTCCTGCTCTCGGGAGGCGAGCTCGACCTGATTTTCTCGGTTCTTAATAGCTCCTTCGTTCTCGGAGAGCCGTTCCTGATGGATAGCTAAGTCCCGCTCCAAATCAAGCAAGTTGACCTTGATCCGCTCGACAGAGGCTTCCACCTCTTTGATCCCCGCCATGGCCTTGACTTCGGAATCTCGAAGTTCTTGCAAGGAAGATTGCATTTCCTGGTGCTGGGACTCTAAGGTATGGCAGGTCTGGGCGGCCTGGCCCAACTCCAGGGCACGCATCTCCTCGCGATAGCTTTTATAGCGCTCCGCTTTCCTGGCTTGGCGGTTTAGGGAGTTCATCTGCCGTTTGATTTCGCCGATGACATCGCTCAGGCGCAAGAGGTTTTGCTGGGTGGCCTCCATTTTGCGCAGAGCGGCAGCTTTGCGGTCTTTGTATTTCGTGATTCCCGCGGCTTCTTCTATCAGGATGCGTCTTTCTTCGGGTTTGGCGTTTAAAACAAAATCCATCTTTCCTTGCTCTACGATGGAGTAAGCGCGGTGCCCAACTCCGGTACCCAGGAAAATGTCCGTGATGTCTTTCAGTCGGCAAGGGACCTTGTTGATCGAGTATTCGCTCTCTCCGGAGCGGAAAAGCCTTCGGCCAACAGAGATTTCAGTGAAATCCAAATATTCCGCGATCGGATGCCCATTCTCGTTGGAGAAAGTAAGAATCACTTCGGCCATGCCTTGCTGCTTTCTGCCTTCGCTTCCGTTGAAGATGACGTCTTCCATGGCTTTTCCCCGGAGCTGCTTGGGGCTTTGCTCTCCGAGGGCCCAGCGGATGGCGTCCACGACGTTAGATTTCCCGCATCCGTTCGGACCTACCACCGCCGTTACGCCCGGGGGAAAGTCAATTTCAATCTTTTCCGAGAAGGACTTAAACCCATAAACCTCAACCTTCTTGATTTTCATGGCCACCCCTTCGGTTCAGTATCAGCCAGCAGAAGTCAAAAAATAATCGTTTCCCGAGGGCAACTGAGGAAAAACACAGCTACCTTAATTTTAGCCGACATTTTACCAGGGTGGATAATTTTTGTAAAGGCAAAAATACAACCGAATGTATATTTAAATATTTAACCCACAAGATGTAGTGGCTTCTGGAGAAAACAAAATCGGGAAAGACTAGCCAAGAGGAAAAGTGGGGATGAGGGGGTTCTTACATTGTAATTATCCTTGAAAAGTCCCCGACCTTGAGAAAGAGTTGGGCAATATTGCCCAGTAAAGACAAGCGGTTGCTTTTGATCTTTTCGTCTTCGGCCATGACCAGCACCCCGTTAAAAAAATCATCCACGGGTTCTCGCAGCAAGGATAGGTCTCTCAGAGCCAAGGCGTAATCTTTTTGGGCGATCTTTTCCAGAGCCTTTTTGCCAATCTTTTGATATGCATCGAAAAGCTGCCCTTCGACAGCGTTCTCGAATCTCCGGGGCTCAACAGCTCCCGGAATATGGGATTTGGAAATATTCACCACTCTTTTGAAGGCGATGGCTAAGGACTCAAAATCTGGCTCACTCCTCAGGTTATGCAGAGCCTTCGCCCTTTCCCGCGAGTCCACGAGATCATCGAAGCCTACACTCAGGGCTGCCTCTACTGCGTCGGGAGAGAGGCCCTGAGCGTTAAGCAGGTTTTGCAGTCGGCCTTTGAAGAACTCAAGAACATCTGTTTTTATTTCCTGCGGTGGACGTTCAATTCTTTCCGACAAGAGGGCAAGGCTTCGTTCCAGGAGGTGGCTGAGGGAGAGAAGGTATCGCTTGGCGAGGATGATATGGATCACCCCCAGGGTCTGGCGGCGCAGAGCATAAGGATCGGCCGTTCCCGTGGGAATCAAACCGACGCCGAAGCAGCCGACGATGGTATCCAGTTTATCTGCTATACTGAGGATGGCTCCCGAATAGGAGGAAGGAAGGGCTCCTCCGGCCGAAGTTGGCAGGTAATGCTCGTAGATGGCCAGGGCTACTTCTTCTTTCTCCCCCGAGAGGGTGGCGTAGACCCGTCCCATGACTCCTTGAAGGCCGGGGAACTCCCCGACCATTCCCGTTATCAAATCCGCTTTGCAAAGCAGGGCGGCCCGCTTCACCGTCTCGACCAGAGAGGAATCAATGCCTTTGGCGAGGGTTTCCGCCAGAGCGGATATGCGCATGACTTTTTCGTATGAGGTGCCCAGCTTGGAGTGATACACCACTTTCTTCAGCCCTTCCAGACGCTGGAT
>Ga0153915_10007411_pt1 | contig 10343 bp, 6 predicted proteins | sample Opewatmetagenome_2_FD_107003 | JGI IMG/M metagenome (GOLD analysis project Ga0153915, IMG submission 107003) | Freshwater wetland microbial communities from Ohio, USA - Open water 3 Core 3 Depth 3 metaG | ecosystem: Environmental > Aquatic > Freshwater > Wetlands | place: USA: Ohio, Lake Erie... | reverse complement strand
GTGCCAGTTCATGGATTGATTCCATTCTTTTTTTGTAATCTGCAATTGTGTATCTGCCATTTGATACAAGTGCGATAATACATGCGTATTTGTCGTCAGCAACTTTCCATAGATGTAAATCTGCAATACTGCTTTCCCCGTCAGATTCTATCTGTTCTCTGATTTCATTTGACAGAGGCGGGGCGGTATCATAGTCAAGAAGAATCCTGCCGGAATCTTTCAGGAGCAGGAATGCCCATCGTGAAATCAGTGCTGCACCAATAATGCCCATGGCCGGATCTAACCAGTTCAATGAGAAATACTTTGCACCGATCAATGCAAAAATAGCAAATAATGACGTCAATGCGTCGGCAATTACATGTAAATAAGCGGATTTCAGATTCAGATCATCGTGGGAATGGTGGTGGTGATGTGCGTGGCCGCTGTGGTCATGATGGTGGTGATGATGCTCATGATCATGTGGTGATTGCTTTACATTCAAAATGAGCGCACTGGTGATATTTACACAAAGACCAATAACCGCAACTAGCAGTGCTTCGTTATAGTGTATTGACAACGGGTGAATAAGCCGTTCAATTGAAGTGTACACCATGACCAGTGCAACAATGCCAAGAACTATCGCACTGGAATATGCGCCGAGGATCTCTATTTTCCAGGTACCAAACGTGAATCGCATATTGTTCGCATGTTTGCGCGCTGCTATATAGGCAAAAAGGGAAATCCCCAGCGCAAATGCATGTGTCCCCATGTGCCAGCCATCAGCGAGCAGTGCCATTGAATTAGACCAGTAACCGGAAAGTATCTCGGCAATCATCATGATAAATGTTATTATGACAACGGTCAGGGTTCTTTTCTCAATCTGTTGCTTATTGGTGTTGAAAGCATGCTGATGCTGCCATACGCCGATTCTGTTTTGATCCATAGTTTCTCTGCCTGTATAGTTTCCCGAATGATTGGTATCTGGTTATTTCAGCGGAATATTCGCCGGATGTTTATAGTACGGTTACAAGGGAACTCTTTTTTAAGTGTAAACAAAAGCTGTTTTCATTAATAAACTACGTTCCAATCGATGTGTCAGTCAATAGAGTACTTTCATAATGGTTGTGTAAATCTCTTCCGGGGTCGTCACGGCTGCTGAGAATTTTGCAGTAATCGCAGGTGATGCAAACCCCAAAGCGGTTGTATATGAGTATTTTCATATATCACAGAACAATGATCATTTGTAGATACTATTGATGATGAATATATTGTTCGTCTGTGTTGATAGCTATTGCTGAACCTGCTACTTCCTGTCGTAGAAGCGGCATCAAGTCTCCGAGACAAAACACCCCAAAAATCTCAAATTTTAATAACCCTTGAAAACAATCTCCGGAATTTATATTGTTTTTATAAGTGCATTCTTTTTTTCGACAGGTTCTCAGGATTCAGCTCGAATGAACTCGATTTTTGAATTTATCGATTACAGAAAATATCTTCTTGCCTACTACAATGGACAAAAGAAGAAAAACCGTCATTTCTCATATCGCTATTTTGCAAATAAAGCAGGTATCAGTTCTCCTTCATTTCTCAAACAAGTCATTGACAGTAAAAGAAATCTGACCGGGTCTGTTATCGAAAAATTCTGCACTGCAATGAAATTGAATCAAAAGGAAGCCGCATATTTTCTGAATATGGTGTTGTTTAATCAAGCAAAAACTGCTGCCGAAAAACAGGAACACTATGCTGCTCTGCGCACAATGGCGGGGAACCTCAAAGAATCACTGCTCAATGGCGACCTTTTTGATTACTTTTCGGAATGGTATGTTCCTGTTATCCGGGAACTGGTTACACAGTATAATTTTCAGGATGATTTTAAAAAAATTGCTGCTATGGTGAATCCTCCTATACAGCCTTCAGAAGCAAAATCAGCCATAAAACTTCTTTTGCGGCTTAAGCTGCTGAAAAAACAAGATGACGGTTCATATAAGCAGAAAGATTCTGCACTGGTTGCAGACGCTTCAGTTTTATCGCTTGCTTTACAAACATTTACCCGGACGATGATTGATCATTCAAAGTATGCTCTGGAACATATCGATATCAATGAACGGCATATATCCGGGATAACCATGGGAATTACCCCTGAAACATATTCATTGCTTGCCGCAGAAATCGAAGCGTTCAAAGGGCGGGTAAAAAATATTGTGAATCGGGTTGGAAAGAGCACTGTTGTTTACCAGATGAATCTTGCACTGTTTCCTGTCAGCGGAAATACGGATTCGAATGAAGACTTGAAGGAGCCGGTGGAATAATGAAACTACTGGTTCTTTTTGCTGTCAGTACGATTTTATTTCTATGCAGATGTACTACTTTGCAACCTTTAGGTGGCACAACCGATACTGGCAATGTCCGGGTATCCGCGCTAATGTATCAGTCTGACGGGACCTTTGCCAAAGGTGCATTGGTACGTTTGCGTTCTGCGAATTATCTATCCTCTATCAACGTAGATACGACAGTCAATAACGATGAGACAAGAGAAACTATTACTGATGAAAATGGCCAGTTCCAATTCGATTCACTAAATGCGGGCAGTTACTGCATTGAAATTAATGATGGGAAAAGTGCTGCATCTCTTTTCAGAATCACCATAGGCTCGGCAGATGGATATAACTCAGATAGTATACTTTCTGACACACTGAAGCCTTATGCAAAAGTAAGCGGGAATATTGACATAATAGATTCTGTCGTTTATCCTTACTGCCTTGTTCTGGGACTCGAAAGAAAGGCCATTATTGATCCTTCCGGCGATTTTGTATTAAATGATCTTCCTGCGGGAACATACAGTTTCAAAATTGTCTCGGGAAATGATGCTTTCAAACCGGTGCTTATTAACGGTATAACCGCTTTGTCAGGAAGCGAGATCAAACTGCCATTTGTGAACTGGAATTTTTCAAAAAAATTGATATTAAACACGACCGCTTCAGGTGCTGCAATTGCCAGCCAGGTAACTGGATTTCCGGTTCTGATCCGTTTGAATACTGTAAATTTCAATTTTGATTCCTCAGCCGCAGACGGCTCTGATATCAGATTTACAAATTCAAATGGCGATGCGCTTTATCATGAGATTGAACGCTGGGATTACAATGCAAAGGCTGCCGAAATATGGGTGAAAGTCGATACAATTCACGAAAATGACAGCGCCCAGTATATACGCATGTTCTGGGGTAACTCAGCAGTTTCGGACATATCAAAAAGCAGTAATGTGTTTGATACTGCTGATGGATTTCAGGGGGTGTGGCACTTTTCGAACATTTTGGATACGATGTCTGATGCAACGCCAAACAGCTTTACCGGATCTGTTACTGCTGTTTACGGAGTGGCAGGGTTGATTGGTTCTTCCGGCGAATTCGATGGCTCAACCAGTTATATTACTATGCCCGGCACTGCTGATGGAAAGTTGAATTTTGCCGAAAACGATAACTACAGCATATCTGCATGGGTGTACTCGTATGACCTTTCTTCAGAACATTTCATTGCTGGAAAAGGCGAGTACCAGTACAATCTGAAAATCAAAGATCAGCAGTGGTGTTTCACCCAGTACTCCAGTCCACCGGCAAATGCCTGGCAATCCATGAGCACGCCTTCAGAAACAGTTTCATGGCGCTTTCTGACAGGTGTACGAAAGGGAAATTCACAGTACCTTTATGTCAATGGAGTGTGCGTTGATTCCACTGGAAAACTCATGTCCGGAGGGGATTCAACCAGAAACACAGGTTGTGATTTTGAAATAGGCATAAAAACCGACTCGTCAAGCATTTTTAAAACCTACTATGGGAAAATGGATGAAGTCCGTATCAGTAATGTATCGCGCAGCCCTGACTGGATAAAGTTAAGTTACATGAATCAGAATGAGACAGATAAACTGGTTCAGTTTAAATAGCGCGTGCATATCACAACCAGATAAATATTCCTTCCGTAAAAACATTTCCCGAATCTGAACGATTCAGACCCGTATACACGATAATGGTCTGATTCATCTTATAATTCATGCTATTTGTCACAATTTCAACAACATACGAATAAAAGTGTATACAAAATGTACACGTTTTTTTCAATAAAATGATCTCATTATACACCTCCAATGGTGATTTATGCATATATTATTCATCAAAAATCAGTTGGGAAATTTGTTTATAAATCACTCGGGAACAGAAATTTAACCATTGAAACAATCTCATCCAATGGGAGATTGAAAACTGGAGGAAATACGTATGATGAAGCGATTTTTTAATTTTTCTTCAATCAGAATAACCCTTGCTGGCTTTACAGCCGGGTTGGTGATGACATTTTCGGCATTCGCACAAGACCTGCCAACAGCCAAGTCGATCGCCGCGGAGATGGGCTTTGCCTGGAACATCGGAAACAGCATGGAAGTGCCTGACGATCCGTTAGCCTGGGGAAATCCTCTGCCAACCCAGCAGTTGATTGATTCTGTTAAAGCTGCCGGGTTCAACACAATCCGTATTCCATGTGCATGGGCATCTCATGCTGATTCGACAACGTATGTGATTAATACAGCGTGGATGAATCAGGTCAAAGCAGTTGTTGACTATTGTGTCAATGACAGCCTTTTTGTCGTTTTGAACATTCACTGGGATGGCGGCTGGCTGGAGAACAAGATTGACTCATCGGTAACTGACACTGCAATGCGCGGAAAGATCCAGGCCAGGCAGGGTGCCTACTGGAGACAGATCGCGACAGCATTCCGCAACTACGACCGTCACGTGCTCTTTGCAGGTACAAATGAACCTAATGTCAAGGATGCCGTATCTATGGAGGTGTTAAACTCCTTTCTTCAGACCTTTATTGACACGGTGCGTGCTACGGGCGGCAATAATGCATCCCGCACTCTTATCATACAGGGACCTAACACTGATATCGAGAACACTAATAAATTGATGACTACTCTGCCGACCGACAAAATTGCTGACAGGCTTATGGCAGAGGTGCATTTTTATCCCTATCAATTCTGCCTTATGGAGACGGATGCGGACTGGGGCAAAGTGTTTTACTACTGGGGCAAGAACAACCATTCCACCACCGATACAGACCGCAATTCCACCTGGTGTGAAGAGGCCTTTGTTGACTCAATGTTCAATCTGATGAAGACGCAGTTTGTTGATAGGAACATACCTGTTCTGCTTGGTGAATTCGGTGCTGTAAAGCGCCTGACACTGACAGGTGACACCTTGACAATGCACATTCAGTCCCGCCGCACCTTTTATAACTATGTGTTGTCTTCGGCCAGGGACAGGGGGATCATCCCTGTTGTGTGGGATGCCGGCAATAAAGGAAATCTCACTATGACCGTTTTCGACCGGAAAACGGGGGCGATTTACGATCTGGGACTTCTGAACGCGATCCGCTCCGGCTGGGGGCTGTCGAAGTTTTCTGGTGATACATCTCTTGTGCAGGTTGCGACAGGCAATAACGCCATGAAAGTACTTTATTCAGCAAAAGATTCAGCGTGGGGACAGGTGAATCTGGGAGTTGTCAAGACGAACATGACCACTTACGACTCTATTATAGTGCGTGCCTTTGTAAATGGCGAAACTAGCTATGATTCAGCAGGTACAGCCAGGTACGGTTTTGCATCACTTAGTCTTGTCACTATGTCAAGTAACTGGACATGGAGAGAAGCGTCATTCGGCACATTGACTATGAACGGCTGGGCAAATTACAGCATTCCGATCAGTACTGATACAACCAATAAGAATGCGCTGGTTCCGGCGGATCCCACAAAGATTGATTTTTTTGCGCTGCAGGCATATTCGAAAGGATACCGTGGAACGATTTACGTGGACTGGATCATTTTCAAGTCGAAGGCTGGTGTCAATGACACTGTTTACACCTTCAACCTAACTGCTCCTGAGGAGGGCAAAGGGAATGTGGAAACGGTCTCGTTGATTGCCACCAGCGCGGTTGAGACCGACCAGGAATGGAAAACTGCAACTTCTAAGTATCCCTCCATTGCAGTAATCAGGCGAGTTTCCACCAGTTCGAAAACATTCCGAGTCTCTACTGTCAATGGGAATATACAGGTTGCATATATGGTTCCCATTGCAGGAATTGTGAATGCAACGGTGAAGGATCTGCAGGGGAAAACAATCGTATCTCGTTCTTTCAATGTAAAGACAGGATTGAATGCATTTGAAATTCCGACCAGCTACCATGGAATGATGATCCTGCAAATTCAGCACGGAGATCAGAAATTCAGCAGCAAAATTATTTGTCATTAAAAACAAAAAATGAATTTCATGTCGTAGAGACGTCATGAAATGGCGTCTCTACGTGCATACAACGGCAAACGATCATGCATACGGCAGGGTACAATTGACATAAACGGGAATCCGCGTTAATTATTATTTTGTAAATTCACTGTTCCAGGGCACGTACTTATCAGGCAAAGCAGCATTTTCGGTTGGTTGTTTTTTCTGTGTGATGTGAAAGGAGGATGGTTTATGGTTCCTCCTCTCACTCAATACCGGATTTATTTTAACGAATTTATTATTACGGAGGCGTTATCTCAACTCTTTTTATTTTAAAAGTAAGAAGCTCCTTTACTCCGGAACGCTTTACTTTGAGAACTGTTTCAGAACCAATTTCCCCTCTGAGACTTTTTGTAATTAACGCTGCAAAATCAGCACCTTTTGTATTTTTCTGGTCTATCTCAGTAATCACATCTCCCCGTTGAACACCTTGCTTTTGAGCATCAGTTTCAGCTAAAACATCAATTACAACCAATTCTCCGGCTTTACTTGTTGTTGAGGGATCGAATAACTGCGCTACAATCAATCCTATGCCACCAAATTTTTCCTCTGCAATTGTTGTAACCTGAAATAAGAATAAAAAGGTGATTGAATAAAATGTGACTCTTAATAACATAAGACCTCCTATGTTTTTAATCAGCAACCATATTGTTACTTTCAATATGCAAATGTATCGATTTGTTAAGATTTTTTTTAACCTGCAGAGTTTAAGTTTATCACAAATATTGTTCAGCTATGAATATGTTTTTTAATTTCCGCATCAAGTTCTAATTTATATCAATTTATTATTAATTTCAAGTAGAGACGTCATACCATGGCATCTCTACTTGTGTGCACACAACGGCAAACGATCCTGCATACGGCAATGTACGGATAAAATATTGGCAGCGTAGAAACACTTCTCCTTCGCGCCATTGCTTTTCTGCATTGTAATATGTTTCTCGTAACAATTTTTTCCTCCCCATGAAGCGGGTTAGTTTTGAATATTTATGATCTCTAACGATACTGCCATTATGTGGATATTCAGATGGATATAACAAAAGATTTATTCCTGTGCGCCAGAAAACTGCTCAAACATCTCATATGGCAAAGATTATTTTAAATCAAATCGCGTCGAATAACTATCCGGTCAACAATCAGGCACTATCAGATTGTGTTTATTTACATTTGAAATGCACCGCATTGTACCGGTTGAAGAAATAAAAAATGAACGAAGCAGAAACTCGAAAAGAACTTATTGATTCAAAACTCCGTCATGCAGGCTGGGATGTAACTAATCTTACTCAGGTGACACAAGAGTAAGATATTCCTGTTCCGTTGCTTGATGGCGTGCGTGAAATTCGTGCCTCTTATGAGGGCCATCAATTTAGTGATTATGTTCTTTTAGGCAGGGATGGAAAACTACTTGCCGTTGTTGATGCCCGCAAGATTCTGGTTGAGAAATGTGAATTAAAAGCAGTAATCGCAATGCCAGGCAGTGTATTTAAACCGTATGCTGGAGTGAGCACTGCGATTTTAATTTTCACTAAAGATGGTGAGACTGAGAATGTCTGGTTTTACGACATGCAAAGTGACGTGTATTCTCTTGATGACAAGCGGACAAAACAGGATGGATATGTCGATCTTCAGGACATTGTAACGCAATTTAAAAAGCGTGATCCCAAAGATGCAAGCGACAGAAAAGCGCTGAAAGCGCGGGATATTCCAGCCCAGGCTATCGGCCAGGGCTTGATAATTGCGGGATAATTATAGAACGAAATGATATATTATTTGACAATTAACAATTGCGTGTTTGACGAAAAGGTATTTCGCCCCTTCAGGGCTTTGGGTGGTGTGCGGGGTTTGTTCCCGGGCCGTTGCCGGGGTGCCGATTGCCTCCGATTGTCCAGGGCCGGTGACCCTGGCTGGTATATATCGCGCTTTCAGCGCTTGAGGAGTAAACAATAATTTGATCATTCCCACGGGGCCGTTTCGTGTATATTCTGCCCGGTTTTATCACCCTGCCATAATAAAACTTTCGTGCCAGAGCGACCTTGCATAACCTATATTTCAGACCTGCTTTTAAGTGCAGATAGTTAGTTTTCTGTTGTTTAAGGAGTTGTCTAATTGCTTACCGTTAATAGTGTTACGCTGTCTTTTGGAAAACGTATCCTGTTCAAGGATGTTAATCTTAAATTCGTTCCTGGCAACTGTTACGGCCTGATCGGAGCGAATGGTTCGGGGAAATCGACCTTTCTCAAGATCCTTTCCGGCGAAATCGAACCATCCAATGGCGAGGTGTTTATCGGCCCCAATGAGCGTCTTGCGGTGTTGCGTCAGGACCAGTTCGCTTTTGATGATAACACGGTGCTTGATACAGTGATAATGGGGCACAAGGCGCTTCACGACATTCTCAGTGAACGTGAGATACTGTATTCAAAGGCTGAAATGACTGAGGCTGATGGCATACGGGCGTCGGAGCTTGAAATGGCTGTTGCAGAGATGAACGGCTGGGAAGCGGAGTCGGATGCAGGGTCGCTTTTGAACGGTCTTGGTATTGATGAGTCGCTGCACACCAGATTCATGCGTGAACTTGAAGCGGGGCAGAAGGTGCGGGTGCTTCTTGCGCAGGCACTTTTTGGTAATCCGGATATTCTGCTTCTTGACGAGCCGACAAACAACCTTGATCTGGAATCTATTTCATGGCTTGAAGAGTTTCTTTACAGGTTCGAAAATACGGTGATCGTTGTCTCCCATGACCGTCACTTTCTCAATAAAGTCTGTACTCACATTGCTGATATTGACTACTCGAAAATTCAGATGTACGTTGGTAACTACGATTTCTGGTACGAGGCAAGTCAGCTCTCGCTCAATCAGCGCAAGAATGAGAACAAGAAAAAAGAAGATAAGATGGCAGAGCTCCGGGAGTTTATCGCCCGTTTCAGCTCGAATGCATCAAAGGCCCGTCAGGCAACATCCCGTAAACGTCTTCTTGAAACAATTACGCTTGATGAAATGCCAATGTCTTCACGTAAATTCCCGTTTGTGAATTTCAAACCGGACCGCGAATGCGGCAAAAATGTTGTATTGATTGAGAATATCAGTAAAACAATTGATGGTGTAAAAGTGCTTGACAATTTCAGTCTGACGGTGAACCGTGGCGACAAAATCGTATTCATCGGTTCAAACGGTGTTGCTAAAACGACATTGTTCCAGATTCTTGCAAAAGAGATCGAGCCCGATGAGGGAACGGTGACCTGGGGCGTAACCATTACCCCGTCGTACTTTCCAAAAGAGAATAGCGAACATTTTTCAAGTACGCTGTCAGTGTTTGACTGGCTGTGCCAGTATACAAAAAGTACTGACATGACCTATGTCCGCGGGTTCCTTGGCAGAATGCTTTTTTCCGGTGATGAGTCGATGAAGTCGGTGAATGTGCTTTCCGGAGGAGAGCGCGTGCGTTGCATGCTGTCAAAGATGATGCTTTCAGGAGCGAATGTGCTGATGCTTGATGAGCCGACAAACCATCTTGACCTTGAATCGATTTCTGCACTGAATACCGGTCTTACGGAGTATCCGGAAGTTGTGATGTTTACATCACATGATCATCAGTTTGTTAACACCATTGCAAACCGCGTTGTTGAACTGACACCTGCAGGGGTTATTGACCGTATCATGACCTTTGATGACTATATGGCAGACGCAGATGTGCAGAAACTGCGCGATAAGATGTACAAGGGTCATTTACGGATGAATTTATAGGAAGGTGATTAACTTTATGATAGAGCTTTCTAACGAACAGATAGCATCACTGCGTATTACCCGTTTTGTTTTCCACGTTGTGCATCACGGCGAGGATGAACCGGGGTTTTTGAGTGAACTTGACATAGGTGAGTTTGAACCGTTTTTTCTTGAGCGGGTAAAGAGTATTCTTAAAGGCACTGCCTATGAGTTCAATCCTCATGCAGAGGTGTGCACGCTGCTTCAGGAGATCAACGATGATCCGTCACTGTTTCTTGAAAAATCCCGTCAGCTCGCGGTCAGTCTTCATTCGCACGG
>Ga0153915_10007410_pt1 | contig 10343 bp, 8 predicted proteins | sample Opewatmetagenome_2_FD_107003 | JGI IMG/M metagenome (GOLD analysis project Ga0153915, IMG submission 107003) | Freshwater wetland microbial communities from Ohio, USA - Open water 3 Core 3 Depth 3 metaG | ecosystem: Environmental > Aquatic > Freshwater > Wetlands | place: USA: Ohio, Lake Erie... | reverse complement strand
AGGGCTGAGGGCTGAGGGCTGAGGGCATGAAGAAGTTGCTGGTTGTTACCATTACGCTCGCGTGCGTCACGCTGGCCGGGCTTCACGCGCAGGACGGGCAGTTCGATCAGGCGTCAGTCGATCGCGGCAAGGACGTCCTCGTCAACCAGTGCGGGTTCTGCCATGGCTCGAACGCGCGCGGCGGCTCGAGCGGTCCGGACCTGACGCGGTCCGAGCTCGTGCAGAGCGACGAAGGCGGAAAAGAGCTCGGCGCGTTCCTGAGAAACGGCCGTCCGGACAAGGGCATGCCGGCGTTCGAGCTGACGGCGCAACAGACGAAAGACGTCGCCGAGTTTCTGCACGCCAACATCTTTCTGAATGCCAATCGGCGGCTCTACAAGGTGCTCGACATCCTCGTGGGCGATCCGAACGCCGGCGCGGCCTACTTCAACGGCGCCGGGAAGTGCAGCGGCTGCCATTCGGCGACCGGCGATCTGGCCGGCATCGGCCGGAAGTACGAGCCCCTCGCGCTGCAGCAGAAATTCCTCATGCCGCGCGGCGGGCGCGGTGAAGGGCCGCCGCGGCCGGCGTACATGGACAAGAACGCGCTGCGCGTCGCCGTGACGCTGCCGAACCGTCAGGTCGTCAAGGGCGTGCTGGTCCGGCTGACCGACTTCGACGTGACGGTCTACGACCCCGAGACCTCGCAGATCCGGTCGGTGTTGCGGAACGGGGACGTTCCCAAAGTGGATGTCGTCGATCCGCTGCAGGGGCATCTCGATCTGTGGCCGAAGTGGACCGACGAGGACATTCACAACATGACGGCGTATCTCACGAGCCTCAAATGACGAATAGATTCCGGCTGGCCCTGCTGGCCCTGTTGGCCCGGTTGACCCCGTTGATGTTGTTGCTGGGCATGGCGAGTGTTCCGGCCGCGCTCGTCGCGCAGCAGGCGCCCGTGTTCGATCCGGCGATTCTCATGCGGCCGCCCACTGACGCGTGGCCGACGTACCACGGCGACTACACGGGCCGGCGCTACAGCACGCTGACGCAGATCACCAGCGACAACGTGAAGAACCTCGCGCTGGCGTGGGTGTATCGCCTGAACACGTCGCAGGCGCTCGCGAACATCGGCGGGGAAGGCCCGGACGTCCCGCCGGCGGCGGCGAACGGTTTCGGTCCGCCGACGATCAAGTCGACGCCGCTCATGGTGAACGGCGTTCTCTATTTCTCGTCGCCCGATCACGTCTGGGCGGTGGACGCGCGGACCGGCCGCGAGATCTGGCACTACTTCTGGAAGACGCGCGGCGGCATTCACATCGGCAACCGCGGCGTCGGCCTGTACGGCAACTGGCTGTACTTCCTCACGCCCGACAACTACTTCGTCTCACTCGACGCGGCGACGGGGAAGGAGCGCTGGCACCACGAGATCGCCAACGTCAAGCGCGAGTACTTCTCGACGAGCGCGCCGATCATCATCGGCAAGCAGGTGATTATCGGCGTCGGCGGCGACTCCCTCGACGTGCCCGGGTATCTCGAGTCGCGCGATCCGGAAAGCGGCCTCGTGATCTGGCGCTGGTACTCGACGCCGCGGTCGGGGCAGCCGGGCGCCGAGTCATGGCCGAACGCCGAGGCGATGCTCAACGGCGGCGGCATGCCGTGGCTGCCGGGCACGTACGACCCCGAGCTCAACCTCTATTACATAGGCACCGGGAATCCGCAGCCGGTGCTGTCGGGCAAGAGCCGCGAGGGCGACAACCTCTGGACGTGCTCGATCGTGGCGCTCAACCCCGACACGGGCAAGCTCGTGTGGTGGTATCAGGTGTCGCCGCACGACACGCACGACTGGGACGCGGCGCAGACGCCCGTGATTTTTGACGGCGTCATCGACGGCAAGCCGCGCAAGCTGCTCGCGCAGGCCAACCGCAACGGCCATTTCTTCGTGCTCGATCGCACCAACGGCAAGCACGTCCTGACGAGCCTCCACACCGAGTCGCTCAACTGGACCAAAGGCCTCAACGCCACCGGCCAGCCGATTCCGAACCCGGCAAAGGAGGCGTCGATTCCCGGCGTGCTCGTGTCGCCGGACACGAACGGCGCAACCAACTGGCCGCCGCCCAGCTTCAATCCCGAGACCGGGCTCTTTTATGTGAGCACGGTGCAGTCGTACAGCATGTTCTATCTGACCGACACCGACGACCGGCCGCAGGGCTGGGCGGCCGCTGAACGCGGCCTCGGCAGTCTCGGCCGGTCGCTCAAGGCGATTGACTACAAAACGGGCAAAGTCAGATGGAGCCGGCCGCTCGCGACGACGGCCAACGGGCCTGGCGGCGGGCCGATGGGCCTGCTGTCGACCGCGGGGAAACTGCTGTTTGGAAATGACGGCGGCGGGAATTTCGTGGCTTACGATCCCGCGACCGGCAAGCCGCTGTGGCATGCCGGCCTCGGGACCAACACAAGCAACGGTCCGGAAACCTATCTCCTCGACGGCCGCCAGTACGTCGTCGTCGGCGCGGGAGATACGTTGTACGCGTTCGCACTACCGCGATAACCGGTCAACCTTGTTGCCCTACTCCTCGTCGTTCGGGTTGGCGCGTCCGGGAATCGGCCGCGCGCCGGCATCGAGATTCTGCTGGATGCTCTTGCGGCGGCGGACGATGCCTTTCGCGAGATCCGCCGCGATGGCCTTGTCTTCTTCACGCTCGGCGCTGAGCGAGTTGCGCAGCATGTAGTTGCCTTCGTGGCACTCGTACGGCAGCAGCACGTACCCGGGCGGTGAGGTGAGCGGCAGCGAGATCGTGAAGGGCTTCGTGTAGGTCTTCGGGTCGTCCACGTGGACTTCGTAGCGCAGCTCGTCCTTGTCGACGCGCGTGATGCGCTCGGTGATCTTCATGTCCGCGCTGTGGCGCAGGCCGTTGCCGTTGCCGCCGCCGATGCTGGTCTGGTCGCTGAAGTTGGTCGTCTCGATGACGAGCGTGTTGCCTTCCCAGTGGCCGCGCGAGTCGCCGAGATACTGGCGGATCTTCGACGGAATGTGCGGGCGGCCGTCCGTGTAGATGACACGCGTGTCGTGCACCATCTCGTAACTGAGGATCACTTCGCCCGGCGCCTGGATGATGCGGTTGCCGTTGCCGTACACGACCGGCATCACCGAGCCGACGATGCCGCGCGTGATGCAGCGATCGTAGAGCGTGAAGTCGAGCGGGCTGTCGAAGGGGCCCTCGCCGAAGCTGCCGCGGTCGCGCGACGCGGCGCGCTTCTGCGCGTCGGCGGTGAACGCCGGCGTATGGCCGTCTTCCGGTTCGATGACGAGCGAGGTCTGACGATACGACTTCGTCTTCCACGCGCCGTCGTTGCGGAACGCGCCGATCGCGTTCTCGCCGGCGATGCGGCGCTGCTCGTCGGCCTTGTGCGCCTCGTTGTACTCCTCGTCGGTCAGAAACGCGCGGTCGCCGTATTTCGCGTCGCGCTCGCGCGCGATGCCGAGAGCGGCGTCGCTCGTCCAGACGCCGGAGATGTCCGGGTCGCCCCACGGCGTCTTCGGCTGAACGAACCCTTTCACGGGCTTCGCCAGTTCGGCCGAAATCTGCGGGGTCGTCATCTTCTGCGCGTTCGAGACGGACGTCAGGCCGAGCACGATCGTCAGGGCCGCGGCGCCAAAGAGGCAGTAGCGCTTCAACATTGCAACGCTCCTTGATTGATGCGGGCAGGCCTGAAGGCCTGCACTACGACCGCAAGCCTCGCATTATAGACCTTCGCTGAGGAGGGCGATCAGCTTCGCCGTGAGGGCGGGGCCGAGCTGGTCGATCTTCGCGATCTTGGTGGCGTTGCGGTACACGCGCGAGACGTCGTGGCCGATGCCGATGGCGGCCAGTTGGACGGGCGAACCGGTCTCGATGGCGCGGACGACCTGGTGCAGATGCTCGTCGAGGTACTCGAAGCCGTTGGCCGCCGCCGTCGCTTCGTCCATCGGCGTCCCGTCGGAGACGACGACGAGGATGCGCCGCTGTTCGGATCGCGCCATCAGCCGCGAGTGCGCCCAGAGCAGCGCTTCGCCGTCGATGTTTTCCTTCAGCATCTCGTCGTGCAGGAAGAGTCCGAGCCCGGTCCGGGCGCGGCGCCAGGGGACGTCCGCGCTCTTGACGATGATGTGTTCGAGCGCGTTCAGGCGTCCCGGGTTCGGCGGATATTTCGCGGCCGCCCATTCGCGCGCGGGTTCGCCGCCGTCCCAGTCGCGCGTGGTGAAGCCGAGCACCTCGCAGTGGACGCCACAGCGTTCGAGCGCGCGCGCGAAGATCTCGACGGTCATGGCGGCGATCAGCATCGGACGTCCGCGCATCGATCCGGAGTGATCGATGAGCAGCGAGACCACAGTCGCCGGGAAGGGCGACTCGCTTTCTTCCTTGAACGGCCGCGTACGCCCGCGGCTGGAGACGAGCGGCGCGAGACGCGATCCGTCGAGGACGCCCTCGTCGAGATCGAACCGCCATTCGCGCGTCTGCTTCGCCATCAACACCCGGAGGAGGCGTTTCGCCAGGCGGGCGATGACGGGGCGGAGCGTGCTCAGCTCGGCCTCGAGCTTCGCGCGCAGCTCGGCGAGCTCCTGGCGCTCGACGACGTCGGCGGCGTTGACGACGCGATCGTGCGCCGTGGTGAAGACGCGGTATCCCTCGTCGTGGCCCGACGCGCCACGCGCGAGCTCCTCGGCCGCGAACGTGGAGTCGCCCTGTTGTTGTCCCGCTGTCCGTTCAGGCAGCTTCGCACCTTTGGCGCCGTGCGCGTCGGCGTCCAGCTGCTGAGGACGAAGCACGTATTCGATTCTCGGGTTCAGCCACGGAAACGCCTGTGTGCTGGCTCCGGGACTGACGTCCGATGGGAGGTGTTGACCCGCGGCGCGCGCCCAGACGGCGCTGCGCTCGGCAAACCGCGCCTGGTCGCGAAGGTCGCCGGCAAGCGCCTCGAGCCCTGCGATCACGTCGAGCGGAAGAGTCGCGCGAAGACCGGCGACGAGATGTCGCTTGTTCGTCGGCGCGCTGCGCTCGCTGAGCGCCTCGAAGGCGAGCCAGCGAAGGCCATCCTCCTGCGCGCCGGGATGCGCAACGAGATTCTGTGCGACGCCTTCGAGCCAGCGCGCGCCGATCGCATCGAGCCGCGCCAGCTCCAGCGCGTCGAAGATTTCGGCGGCGACGGCGTCGTCCGGCCGCTGCTGAAGGTGGATGCGATCGTCATGAAACCGGCTGCGGAGCGCGAGCCGATCGCCCGCGGCGCGAAGGGCGCCGAGCGTCGCGGCATCGGATCGCGAAAGGATCACGTCAGCGTTATCCGGACCCTGCAGCGTGCGCGTGCACGCTCCCACGGCTTCTATCGTGTGAGCAGGAAAAGGCCCGGCCACTCTTGGTCCTTGGTCCTTAGACCTTGGCGCTTAGTCCAGGGTTGGGACGGCCTTCGGGAAGTTCTGTGCCCATGCTGCGCTGGTAGTACTCCGCGACCAGCGCGCGTTCGTCTTCGTCACAGCGGTTGAGAAACGAGAGCTGGAAGGCGAGGCCGACGTCGTGGAAGAGCGTGGCGTTCTCGGCCCAGGTCACAACCGTCCTGGGTGACATCACCGTGGACAGATCGCCGTCGGTAAACCCGCGGCGCGTCAGGCTCGCCAGCGCCACCATCGCGCTCACCTGCGCGCGGCCGTCCTTGGTGCGGTATTCGGGACAGCGCGCGAGCACGACGTCCACCTCGCGATCGTGCGCGAGGTAGTTCAGCGTGACGACGATGTGCCAGCGATCCATCTGGCCCTGATTGAGCGGCTGGGTGCCGTGATAGAGGCCGGTGGCGTCGCCGAGGCCGACGGTGTTGGCCGTCGCAAACAGCCGGAATGCCGGATGCGGCTCGATGACCTTGCTCTGATCGAGCAGCGTCAGCCGTCCTTCGACTTCGAGGACGCGCTGGATGACGAACATCACGTCGGCGCGGCCGGCGTCGTACTCGTCGAACACGAGCGCGCACGGGCGCTGCAGGGCCCACGTCAGGATGCCCGGCTGAAACTCGGTAATCTGCTGGCCGTCGCGGATCACAATCGCGTCCTTGCCGATCAGATCCATGCGGCTGACGTGGCCGTCGAGATTCACTCGCACGCAGGGCCAGTTGAGGCGCGAGGCGACCTGCTCGATATGGCTCGACTTCCCGGTGCCGTGACGGCCCTGCACCATGACGCGGCGGTTGTGCAGGAACCCGGCAAGGAGCGCCAGGGTGGTGTCGCGGTCGAAGACGTAGTCGGGATCGCGCGGCGGCACGTGCTCGTCCACCGTGTCGTAGACGGGCACCTGCAGATCGGTGTCGATGCCGAACAACTCGCGCGCCGGGCGCGTGAGCGTGGGAAGGTCAGACGTCATTGATCGACTGGAAGCGGGGAAGAACTGGAGCCGACGATCGGACTTGAACCGATGACCTGCTGATTACGAATCAGCTGCTCTACCAACTGAGCTACGTCGGCGTTCACGGAAACAGGTCATTTTAGCATGCCGTACTGCTCGTCGGTGACCGGCTCCATCCAGCTGGTCGCGGCGTTGACGTTGACGGCCAGATGCACGCCCCGCCCGCGCGGCGTCGCGCCATGCCAGTGCTTTTCGCCCGGCTGGATGACGACCGCGTCGCCCGTCTCGACGTCGGTGGCCGGCTCGCCGAGTTTCTGCACGCGAATCCGGCCCTCGACGACGAAGAGCCACTGCGGGCCGTCGTGCGTGTGCCAGTGCGTGCGTGCCCCGGCCTCGAACTCGACGCGGTAGACATTGACCGGCGTACCGGCCTTGTCGCCGCCGACCGTGGAGCGGGTGACCTCGCCTGTGAACGTGTTGGCATCGCCGCCTTCAGCCGGAATCTGCGCTGCTCGGAAAATTTTCATTGTGCTACGATAAATGGTTTAGGCAACCCCCCGCAACGTTCACATAGCGAGCGATGTCCGAAACCGACGCGGCTGTCACACGAGCGCCCGGGGAACCCGCAGATCTCGTCATTCGCGGCGCGCGGACGCACAACCTCAAGAATATCGATCTGACCCTGCCGGTCGGCAAGCTGGCGATCATCACCGGCGTCAGCGGATCGGGCAAGTCGTCGCTCGCCTTCGATACGATTTATGCCGAAGGGCAGCGGCGATACGTCGAGTCGCTCTCCGCCTACGCCCGCCAGTTCCTCGAGCGGATGGAGAAGCCCGACGTCGATCGCATCGACGGCATCGCGCCGGCCATCGCGATTCGCCAGAAAAACACCATCCGCAATCCGCGCTCGACCGTCGGGACGACGACAGAGATCCACGATTACATGCGGCTGCTGTTCGCGCGCGTCGGCAGGACGTTCTGCCGCCAGTGCGGGCGCGAAGTCATCCGCGAGACGGCCGAGGTCGTCGCGAAAGAGTGTGGCAGCCTCGCGTCCGGCACGCGGCTGCTGATCGGATTCGACCTGCCCGTCGTCGAGATCTCGACAACGGCCAATGCGGACGCGGTCGACGAAGTTCAGGAGCAGCCCGAAGGCGCGGACGATGGTTCGGCTGGTCCAGGTGGTTCAGGTGGTTCGGGAGGTTCGGGTGGTTCGAGAGGTTCGAGTGGTTCGGCGGTCACGGCGACGCTGGATGCGCTGAAGAGGAAGGGGTTCGGCCGTCTCCTCGTCGACGGCAAGGCCGTCTCGTTCGACGACGTCGATGCGGCGAGCCTGGGGAAGACGCAAATCCTGCAGGTGGTCGTCGATCGCGTGCAGATCGATGCCGAGGATCTGCGCCAGCGTCTCACCGACTCGATTGAAACGGCGTATCTCGAAGGCGGTGGCGCCGCATGGGCGGTTGAACTCCCTGCGAATCCCGAATCCCAAACCCCGAATCCCGTCATCCATCTGTTTTCCGAGCGCTTCGAGTGCCGCCCGTGCGGCATCACGTACGAGGATCCGCAGCCGCGGCTGTTCTCGTTCAACAACCCCTTCGGCGCCTGCCCGACCTGTCACGGCTTCGGCAACATCATCGAGCTCGACATCGATCTCGTCGTGCCCGATCGGGCGAAGTCGATTCAGGAAGGCGCCATCGAGCCGTGGAGCAAACCGCATTACCGGGCCCAGCTCGCTGAGCTGAAGAAGGCGGCCCGCGGAAAGGGTGTGCGGCTCAACGTGGCGTGGTCGGAGCTGACCGACGAGGAGAAGAAGTTCGTCGTCGACGGCAATGAGGAGTACGAGGGCGTTCGCGGCTTCTTCCGCTGGCTCGAGCGCAAGAAGTACAAGGTACATGTTCGCGTATTCCTCAGCCGCTACCGCGGATATCTGACGTGTCCCGACTGCGGCGGCGCGCGCCTTCGCCGCGAAGCCCGCGCCGTGCAGGTCGCGGGACAGACGATCGACAAGGTCTCGTCGCTGACGGTGCGCGAGGCGACGGAGTTTTTCACGACGCTGCAGCTGAGCGAGAAAGAAACCGCGATTGCCGAGAAGGTGCTGAAGGAGATTCAGCGCCGGTTGTCGTTCCTGAGCGACGTCGGCCTCGATTACCTGACGCTCGACCGGCTCTCGTCGACGCTGTCCGGCGGCGAGGCGCAGCGGATCAATCTCGCGACATCGCTCGGGTCCGCGCTGGTCGGCGCGCTGTACGTGCTCGACGAGCCGTCGATCGGCCTGCACTCACGCGACAACCAGCGGCTCATCGCGATCCTTCGCCAGCTTCGCGATCAGGGCAACACCGTGCTCGTCGTCGAGCACGACGCCGACATGATCAAGGTCGCCGACCACATTGTCGATCTCGGGCTCGGCGCGGGCGAGCAGGGCGGCCGTGTCGTGTTTTCCGGTCCGCTGGACCAGTTGATGCACGAGCCGCGTTCGCTCACGGCGAAATACCTGCGCGGGGAGCTGGCGATTCCGGTGCCGACGACGCGGCGCCGCGGCGTCGGGCAGAAGATTCAACTGCTGGGCGCGACCGAACACAACCTCAAGGACGTCGACATCAGCATCCCGCTGAACACGCTGACGGTCGTGACGGGCGTCAGCGGGTCAGGGAAGTCGACGCTGGTCCACGACGTGCTGTACGCCGCGATCAAACGCGCGAAGGGCGGATGGGACCGGCGCGTGGGGGCGTTCAGAAAGCTCGAAGGCACCGAGTACATCACCGACGTGGTGCTCGTCGATCAGGCGCCGATCGGGCGCACCCCACGAAGCAATCCGGTGACGTATCTCAAGGCGTTCGATCCGATTCGCGAGCTGTTTGCGGCGACCAAGGACGCGCGGTCCCGCGGGTTCACGGCGAGCCATTTCTCGTTCAACGTGCCGGGCGGACGCTGCGAAGCCTGCCAGGGCGAGGGCGAAGTCCGCGTCGAGATGCAGTTTCTCGCCGATGTGTTCGTGCCGTGCGATCAGTGCGACGGCAAGCGCTTCAAGCCGCAGATCCTCGAGGTGAAGTATCGCGCCCGCAACATTCACCAGGTGCTCGATCTCACCGTCCGCGAGGCGCTGACCTTCTTCAGCAGCTCGCCCAAAGTGCTGCGGCGCCTGCAAGTGCTCGACGAGATCGGTCTCGGCTACCTCCGCCTGGGCCAGCCGGCCACGACACTTTCGGGGGGCGAGGCGCAACGGATTAAAATCGGCGCGCACCTGTCGTCGCACGGCGGCGAGCGGCTGCTCTACATCCTGGACGAGCCGACCACGGGCCTGCATTTCGATGACATCGCGAAGCTGCTGACGGCGATGCGGCGGCTCATCGAGGCGGGCCACTCGCTCCTGGTGATCGAGCACAATCTCGACGTCATCAAGACGGCCGATTACATCATCGACCTGGGGCCCGAAGGGGGCGAGTCGGGCGGGCGCGTCGTCGCCACCGGCACCCCCGAGCAGGTCGCGCAAATAGAGACTTCACACACGGGCCGATATCTCCGCACAGCGCTCGCGGAGGGAAGGTCACATGCGTACGCGTCAGGCCGTTAGGCTCGCATCGGCGTTTCTCCTGCTGGCGTCGTGCGCGAGCGCCCAGGTTCCCTTCGACGAGGCCATCGGCGGACTCTCGAGCTCCGACCCGAAGGTGCGGCTGCATTCGGCGTCCCGCCCGTCGACAGGCAACTCGGCAACCTCGTGATTGCCGCCGTCAACGAAAACGCTTGCCGCCGAGCGCGCGACGCAGCGGCTCAAAACGGATCAGTGAAGCTTCCTCGCGGGTTTTACAATCGGCCGACTCTGGACGTCGCGCGCGATCTGATCGGCAAGGTCCTCGTCAACACATGCCGCGGCGTCCGCACGAGCGGCGTCATCGTCGAAGTCGAGGCGTATGTCGGCGAGTCCGATCCGGCGTGTCATGCCGCGCCAGGCCCGACGAAACGCAACGCGCCGCTCTACGGCCCGCCCGGATTCGCGTACGT
>Ga0153915_10007408_pt1 | contig 10344 bp, 8 predicted proteins | sample Opewatmetagenome_2_FD_107003 | JGI IMG/M metagenome (GOLD analysis project Ga0153915, IMG submission 107003) | Freshwater wetland microbial communities from Ohio, USA - Open water 3 Core 3 Depth 3 metaG | ecosystem: Environmental > Aquatic > Freshwater > Wetlands | place: USA: Ohio, Lake Erie... | reverse complement strand
GTGGGGATGCTGAAGGTGGGCCTCGAGCTCTTCGCGGCCGAGGGTCCGGCGGCGGTGCGGGCGGCCGCGGCGCTGGGCCGCCCGGTCTTCCTGGATCTCAAGCTGCACGACATCCCCAACACCGTCGAGGGCGCGGCGCGCAGCGCAGCGGCGAGCGGCGCCTCGCTCCTCACCGTGCACGCGTCGGGCGGCGAGGCCATGGTCCGCGCCGCAGTCCGCGGCGCCGGGGAGCGCCTGCGCGTGCTCGCGGTCACCGTTCTCACCAGCCTCGACGACGCCGCCCTCGCGGCCGTCGGGCTCGCCGGTCCCGCCGGGGCGGCGGCGATCCGGCTCGCCCGCCTCGCCGTGGCCGCCGGGGCGGGCGGGATCGTCTGCTCACCTCGGGAGGTGGCAGCGGTTCGCGCCGCCGTGGGGCCGGGGCCGCTCCTGGTGGTTCCGGGCGTGCGCCCGGCAGGCTCGGCGCGGGGCGACCAGGTACGCGTCGCCAGCCCGGCCGAGGCGGTGCGGGCCGGGGCCGACGTCCTGGTGCTCGGCCGCCCCCTCCGCGACGCGCCCGACCCCGCCGCCGCGGCGCGCGCCATCGCCGCATCGCTATGAGGGCCCTTCTCGCCGCGCTGCTCGTCGCCGCCGAGCCCGCCCCCCTCGCCGCGAGGTCCGCGCAGGAGGCCTACCCCGCGCTCGTGGCCGCGGTCGAGGCGTCGCGCGGCCACCGCTTCGCCCGTCCCGTCCCGCTTCGCGTCGTCTCGGACGAGGAGGCGAAGGCGCGGGCCCGCCAGGTGGTGGCGCGGACGCCGCGGGAGACGTGGGAGCGCATGCGCCGCGTGCTCCGGGCGCTGGGGCTCATCGGCGACGACGTGGCCGACCTGTCGGTCCCGTACGCCACCCTCCTCGAGGCCCAGATGGTCGGCTTCTACGACCCGGGGGCCGGCGAGCTGGTGCTCCGCGAGCGCGCGGCGGCCGCGGCGCCGGGCGGCGACGAGGCACAGGCCCGCGACGTCGTGCTCTTCCGCGAGCTCGTCCGGGCCCTGCAGGCGCAGGCGCTCGGGCTCGACCGGCTCGCGGTGAAGGAGCGGGAGGAGCCGGGCGGCGACGCCGCCGAGGCCGCCGCGCTCCTCTCCGAGGGGGACGCGGCCCTGGCGGTCCTGCGCCGCGGCGACCCGGGCCTCTCCGAGGAGGACGTCGTCACGCGCGTCCGGGCCATGCGAGCATCGGGGCAGGGCGGCCTCGGCTACGCCCCGCCCTACCTCCGGGAGCTGCTCCTCGCGCGCTACGCCGACGGGGCGCTGCTCGCGCAGGCGCTGCTGCGCAGCGGCGGGAGCGCGCTCCTCGACCGCGCCTTCGGAGCGCCGCCCGAGACGACCGAGCAGGCGCTGCACCCTGAGAAGTACCTCTCCGGCGAGCGGCCGGCGAGGCTGGCGCTCCCGGCAGACGACAGCGCCCTCCGGGCCCGCGGCTACGCCCCGGTGGTCGAGGGCAGCGTGGGCGAGCTGCGGATCCGGATCTGGGCGGGCCTGTGGACCTCGCGGGACGCCGGAGGCGAGGCGGCGGCCGGGTGGAACGGCGACCGGTACGCCCTCTACGCCGGGCCGGGCGGCAAGGGGCCGGACGCCCTGCTGTGGGCCGCCGCGTGGGACACCGAGGTGGACGCGGAGGAGTTCGACGAGGCCGCCGGCGCCGTCGAGGCGCGGCGCGGGGCCATGGTCCGGTCCGGCGGGTGCCGAGTGTACGAGCGCGGCGAAACCGCCGACGCCGTCTGCCGCGCTGGCCAGCTCGTGGGGATCGCCCGAGACGTGCCCGCGGACCTCGCCGCCTCCCTCGCCGGCGCGCTCGCCGGGGCGGGCGCCCAGGAGCAGGCGCCGAAGCCGCCGCTCCCCGGCGCCGCCTTCCGCCCGGCGGCGGTGGGGCTCGTGGAGACGGCGCGGGGCCGCGTCGAGGGGCGGCGCTACGTCCACGAGCGCTTCGGGTTCGCCCTCGTCCGACCCGAAAGTCCGGAGATGGTGTTTCGCGCCGGCCCGACCTCCACCGGTGCGCAGGCGACGCCCGTGATCCTCGCCGCGCCGGGCGGGGAGATGCAGATGCGGGTGGCGGTGCTGCCGGTTCCCGTCTCGCCCATGGAGGCGGCCGAGCGCCTGTCGCGGTCCTTCGCCGAGCGGCTCCAGGGCGCAGCGGCCGGGAAGCCGGAGGCCGTGACCCGCGCGGACGGCCGGGCCGCGGGGGCCGTCCACGTGACCGCGCCCGGCGGCGGTTTCCGCATCCTGGTGGTGGCGGGCGACCGGTGCGCCTATGCGCTCATCGCCGTCTGGAACGACAAGGCGGGCGACGAGGCCGTGAAGGCGCTGCTCGCGGCCCAGGACGCCTTCGAGGTCGCGAAGGCGCCGGCGCCAGGGCCGCGGCCGTAGAAGCAGGCTGCTCGCCGCGCCTCCTTCCACGGTCCGGACGGGCCCTCGCCCCGTCCTCGCTCGAAAGTCGCTTCCGTCACCGATCGTCGCGGCGGTGCCGACCGCGCGTGGCCCGGCAAGCCGGGCCAGTCGCTTCGCGCCTGGCTAGACCAGCTTGCATGTGGCTGGCGTACCGGGACCTGACCCCGTACGCAGCTCCGCTCGCTGCGGGCGGGGCGAGGGCCCGCCCGGACCTACGCCCGCTGGGGCGAGAGCCCGGCCGGCCCGTCGGTGGCGTGCGGCAAGCGGGCCTGCGTGGATCCCCGCCGGGCGGGCGCGCCTGCGGGCGCCTACCGCCCCGCGCGCCGGAGCAGCACGTAGAGCGCCCCGGCGCCGCCGTCCGCGGGGCGCGCCGTGGCGAACGCGAGGACGTGGCGGCCGAAGCGGTGGGTGGCGAGCCAGACCTTGAGCGCCTCCTTCAGGACCGGCACCTGGTCCTTGGAGTGCATGCCGCGCCCGTGGACGAGGAGCACGCAGCGCTTCCCCTGGTTGCGCGCCTCCCGGAGGAACCGATCCACCGCGAGCTTCGCCTCGTCCCGCGTCATCCCGTGCAGGTCCACGTGCCCCTGCACGGCGTACTCCCCCTTGCGCAGGCGCTTCACGATGTCCGGATCGAGGCCGGAGACGCGCCCCTCGATGAACTCGTCGGAGTCGGAGAGGTCGAATGGGGCCTCGCCGGAGACGAGCGCCTCGAGCTCCCGCAGCGCGTCCAGGTCGGCGTGCCAGAACTCCTCGGCGCGGACGCGCGGAGGGCGCGGCCCGGCCGTGCCGGGACCCGGGTCGAGGGGCCGCGCTCCGCGCACCGCCTGGCTCCACAGGTCGGCGTCGCTCGGCTCCACGGCCGGCGGCGGGGGCGGAGGGGCGGCGGGCGGGGCCGGCTTCTCCGCCGGAGGCGCCGCGAGCTTCAGCTTCTGGAAGGGGTTGTGGAACGGCTTCTTGCCCACCGATCGACTATATCCACCGGCGGCGTGGACATCGAGATCGAGTGCCCCTACTGCGGGGAGCTGGTGACGATCTTCGTCGACCCCGGGGGTGGCGCGGAGCAGTCCTACGTCGAGGACTGCCCCGTCTGCTGCCGGCCCTGGGCCGTCCACGCCCGGGAGGAGGAGCCGGGGGGCTTCGCCGTCGCCGTGACCCGGCAGGACGAGTAGGCGCGACACGAACTTCCCGCTTGCGCCCGCCACGCGACGCGCTACGGTGCGAGATCGCGCCGCCCGTCCGGCCGGAGGAAGTCATGGCCATCATTTCCGTGCGCGACGTCACCAAGGTGTACAAGCTCGACAAGACCGAGGTGCATGCCCTGCGCGGCGTGTCGCTCGACGTTCTCCCGGGCGAGTTCCTCTCCATCGCCGGGCCGTCCGGGAGCGGGAAGACCACGCTCCTCAACCTCGTCGGCTGCGTCGACACGCCCACGGGCGGCACCGTGGAGGTCGATGGGAAGGACACGCGCATCCTCTCGGAGCGGGCGCTCACCGACCTGCGCCTCCACCGCATCGGGTTCATCTTCCAGACCTTCAACCTCGTGTCGGTGCTGTCGGTGTTCCAGAACGTGGAGTTCCCGCTGCTGCTGCAGGGAGGCCTTTCCTCCGCCGAGCGCGGGAAGCGGATCGGCGGGCTCCTCGACGCGGTCGGCCTCCTGGAGCACGCGCGCCACCGGCCGAGCGAGCTCTCCGGCGGCCAGCGCCAGCGCGTGGCCGTGGCGCGGGCCCTCGTGACCCGGCCTCCCCTCGTGCTCGCCGACGAGCCGACCGCCAACCTCGACTCCCAGACCGGCGCCACCATCATCGACCTGATGCGGGACATGAACCGCAAGGACGGCACCACCTTCATCTTCTCGACGCACGACCCCAAGGTGATGTCCCACGCCAGCTCCCTCATCCGGATCACCGACGGTCAGATCGTGGCGCGCGAGGCCGGAGACGTCGCGGGAGGGCGGTGACATGTCCCGGGTCGGCGTCCCCACGCGCTGGCGGCAGGCGGGGGTCCTCCTCCTCATCGCCTTCCGCAACCTCTTCGCCAGCCGCGCGAAGACGTTCATCGTCGGCGGCATCATCCTCTTCGGCGCGGTCCTGGTGGTGGTGGGCAGCTCGCTCCTCGAAAGCATCGACTCCGGCATGCGCAGGAGCATCCAGGGCAGCCTGGGAGGACACGTCCAGGTGTACAACGCCCGATCGAAGGACGACCTGGCCCTCTACGGCGGGATGATGGGGGAGTCGGACCTCGAGCCCATCGAGGACTTCTCCCGACTCAAGCGGGCGCTGATGGCGGTGCCCAACGTGAAGGCGGTCGTGCCCATGGGGATCGACCAGGCCATGGTCTCCATGGGCAACCTCTTCGACATGGCGCTGGCGAGGCTGCGCGACGACGTGCGCGGCTGCGCCGGCTCCTGCGCGGGCGTGCCGATCGTCGAGGTGCGGTACGAGGCCCACAAGGAGCACATCCGGCGCATGGCCATGCTGCTCCGCGAGGAGCTCCGGGGGGCCCGCGCCATCTCGGACGAGCGCGGGCGGGATGCGGCCGACCGGGCGCGCGGCTGGGCCGACCTGGGCCGCGTCAACGGAGACGCCTTCTGGGACGGCTTCGACCGGGATCCGCTCGGCTCGCTCGAGTTCCTGGAGAACCGGATCGCGCCGCTGTCGCTCGACGGGGCCTTTCTCTTCGTCCGCTACGTCGGCACGGACCTCGACGCGTTCCAGAAGGCGTTCGAGGGGACCGAGATCGTGGAGGGGACGCCGGTGCCGAAGGGGCAGCGCGGCATCCTGCTCGGAAAGCTCTACGCCGAGGACTGGCTGAAGCTCCGGACGGCCCGCCGGCTCGACAAGATCAAGGACGCGCGCGACCTCCTGCACAAGAGGATCGCGAAGGACGAGGAGCTGCAACGCTGGGTCAAGGAGAACCAGACCGAGACCCGCGACATCCTCCTGCAGCTCGATCCCATCCGGGCGGAGGAGGCGAAGTACCGGCTGCGGCGGGGGCTGCGGAGCGAGGAGGCGGATCTCCAGAAGCTCCTGGTCCAGCTCTTCGCCACCGACGACCGGAACTTCGACGAGCGCTACAAGCTCTTCTACTCGCAGCTGGCGCCCCTGCTGCAGCTCTACACCGCGAAGGTGGGGGACACCATCACCATCCAGGCGCCGGCTCGTTCCGGCTACATGAACTCGGTCAACGTGAAGGTCTACGGGTTCGTGCAGTTCAAGGGGCTCGAGAAGTCCGGGCTCGCCGGGATCATGAGCCTCATGGACATCCAGAGCTTCCGCGATCTCTACGGATTCATGACCGCGGAGAAGGCGGCCGAGATCCGGAAGATCAAGGAGGCGGCGGGCGCCCGGGTCGTCTCGCGCGAGAGCGCCGAGGCGGAGCTGTTCGGGAGCGGGGAGGTGGTCGCGGCGGCGCGCCAGACCGCCATCGACGAGAACCGGCTCCTGGGCGCCGGTCGCGGCGCCCAAAGGAAGGAGGACCTCTTCGCGCGCGTCTACTCCCAGGAGGAGATCGACTCGGGCGTGGCCAAGAACGCCGCGGTGATCCTGAAGGACCCGCGCCGCATGCGGGAGGCCATGCGCGACATCGTGGCCGCGGCCCGGCGCGAGGGGCTGGAGGTGAAGGCGGTCACCTGGCAGCAGGCCTCCGGCATGGTGGGCCAGTTCGTCACCCTCGCGCGGCTCGTGCTCTACACGGCCGTGCTCATCATCTTCGCGGTGGCCCTCGTCATCATCAACAACGCCATGGTGATGGCGACGCTCCAGCGCGTGAAGGAGATCGGCACCATGCGGGCCATCGGGGCGCAGCGCCGGTTCGTCCTCATCATGCTGATGGTGGAGACCGTGGCGATCGGGCTGGCCTTCGGCGCCGCCGGCGCGGCGCTCGGGGCCGCCATCGTCTGGCTCATCGGCGCGAGCGGCGGAATCCCGGCGACCAACGACCAGCTCTACTTCTTCTTCTCCGGCCCGAGCCTCGTGCCGCGCCTCGGTTCGTCCAGCCTCGCCGTCTCGCTCGCCATCGTCCTCGTCGTGAGCATCGCCTCCGGCCTCTACCCCGCGCTCATCGCCGCGAGGGTGAGCCCGCTCGAGGCGATGCAGTCGGAGGATTGACCGTGCTCCTCACGGACCTCCAGATCGCGGCCCGCAACCTCGCCAAGCACACCAAGCGCAACGCCTTCCTGGGCGGGGCCATCGCCACCGTCACCGCGCTCCTGGTCCTGCTCGGGGGCCTCACGGCCGGCATCCGGGCTGCCATGCTCGAGTCGGCGACCACGCTCATGACGGGCCACGTGAACGTGGGCGGGTTCTTCAAGATCACCTCCGGCACGGGGTTCCCGCTCGTCACCGACTACGAGAAGGTGCTCGCGAACGCGAGGAAGCGCGTGCCGGAGCTGGACTACGTCACGGTGCGCGGCCGCGGCTACGCCAAGGCGGTGAGCGAGACGGGCTCCATGGACCTGGTTCTCGGCGGCGTGGACATCCAGGCCGAGCCGCAGTTCCGCCGGGTGGTGCGGCTCGTCGAGGGGAATCTGGACGACCTCGCCCAGCCTGGGACCATCCTGCTCTTCGAGGACCAGGCGAAGCGGCTCGGGAGCAAGGTCGGCGACGCGCTCACCCTCTCGGCCCCGACCGCCCGCGGCATGAGCAACACCGCCGACGTCCGGGTGGCGGCGGTGGCGAAGAACGTGGGCATCCTCTCGTCGTTCAGCGCCTTCCTGCCCGCCGAGACGCTGCGGCACCTCTACCAGCTCAACGCGAGCACCACCGGGGTCATCCACCTCTACCTCGCGGATCCGGCCGCCTCCGCGCGGGTGGCGGCGCGGTTGCGCGGGGCGCTCGCCGTGGACGGCTGGCGGGTGATGGACGCCGACCCGCAGCCCTACTGGCAGAAGTTCGCCAAGGTGAACTCCGAGGACTGGGTGGGCCAGAAGCTGGACGTGACCACCTGGGAGGACGAGCTGTCCTTCCTCACCTGGATCCTGAAGGCCCTGCAGGGGCTCACCGGGCTCCTCGTCAGCATCCTCATGGTGATCGTGGTCATCGGGATCATGAACACGCTCGCCATCGCCATCCGCGAGCGGACCCGCGAGATCGGGACGCTGCGAGCCATCGGGATGCAGCGCACCAAGGTGCTATGGCTCTTCCTGCTCGAGGCGGCGCTCCTCGGCATCGCCGGGACCGCCGCGGGCGCGCTCGCCGGGGTGGCCATCGCCGCGGGCCTGAACGCCGCGCGCATCGCGGTGCCGGAGTCGGTGCAGATGTTCCTCATGCAGCAGCGGCTCTGGCTCGCCGTGAGCCCGTCGACGGTCGCGGCCTACGCCGCCGGCATCGCCGCCGTGACGACGGTCGCGGCCCTCTACCCGGCCTGGTACGCCGCCAAGCTCAAGCCGGTGACGGCCATGCATCACATCGGGTGAACGCCATGAAGAGGCTCCTCGCGCTCCTCTGCCTCGCCGCCGCGCTCGCGCCGCCCGCCGCCGCGCTCGGGCCCGAGGAGACGCTCGCGGTCATCCGCACCGTGGACGACCGGCAGCGGAACTCGGGGGACTACAAGGCGCTCGCGTACATGGAGGCGAAGGAGAAGGACAAGACCGACGTGGTCTACGAGCTCGTGGTCTACCGCCGGGACCAGGACCAGAAGCTCATGTTCCTCTTCCTCGCCCCCAAGGCGGAGCAGGGCAAGGGCTACCTGCGCATCGACAAGAACCTGTGGTTCTACGACCCCTCCACCGGACGCTGGGAGCGGCGCACCGAGCGGGAGCGCATCGGCGGAACCGACACCCGGCGCGGAGACCTCGACGAGTCCCGCCTCGCCGAGGAGTACACCGCCACCTGGGAGGCGGACGAGAAGCTCGGCAGGTTCCAGGTCCACCGCATCCTGCTCGAGGTCAAGCCGGACGTGGACGTCGCCTTCCCGAGGATCCGGCTCTGGGTGGACCAGGAGACGCGCAACGTCCTCAAGCGCCAGGAGATGGCCCTGTCCGGCCGGCTCATGCGGACGAGCTACTACCCGCGCTGGAAGAGGATCTTCAGCGAGTCGAAGAAGGGCGAGGTCTGGTTCCCGGAGGAGATGCGCTTCTACGACGAGATCGAGAAGTCCAACCAGACCCTCATCCTCATCAAGTCGGTGGACCTGCGCCCGCTCGACGCGAACCTGTTCACCAAGGCGTGGCTGGAGTCGAAGAGCCGGTAGCGCGGCGAACCGTGGGAGGGATCGTGACGACGACCGCCATCGCCCGGGCCGCCCTGCTCGCGCTCGGCCTCGCCGCCACGACCGTCGCGGCGCAGGACCGGCCGCCGGAGGAGGACCTGTTCGGCGCGCCGGCCCCGAAGCCCGTTCCTCCGGCGGCGCCGGAGCGCGCTCCCGGGGAGGTGCCGCCGCGGGCGGCCCCATCGCGCCCCGCGGAGCCCGACATCCTCGCCGCCCCCGCCGCCACCCTCCAGCTCCGCGAGGACCCCCTCAGGGTCGGCGGCATGCTGTACCTGCGCGCCAACGCCTACTGGTCGAAGGGCGATCCGCCGTCCGCCTGGATGTTCGACAGCCCGAATCTCATGGACGTGTACCTCGATGTGCGGCCCAACGATCGGGTGCGCGCCTTCGTGCTCGGGCGCATGCTCTACGACCCCGCCGTGGATCCGACCGCGCCGAACCCCCTCGGCGGGGCGGTCAGGGTCACCGACGCCTTCCTCGACCAGCTCTGGATCCGCTTCGACGTCGAGCGCACGGTCTTCGTCACCGCGGGCAAGCAGCACGTGAAGTGGGGAACAGGCTACTTCTGGAACCCCACCGACTACCTGCACAAGACGCCGCGCAACCCGCTCGCGGTCTTCGACGACCGCGCAGGGACGATGCTCCTCAAGCTCCACCTGCCGTGGGAGAGGAAGGGCTGGAACTTCTACGCCGTCGGGATCCTCGAGTCGGACGAGCCGGTGAACCGGGTCGGGAAGGTGGGCGCCGCGGCGCGGGCGGAGGTCGTGCTCGGGACCGTGGAGATCGGGGCCGACGCGGTCGTGCGCAAGGGGAAGAGCCCGCTCTTCGGCGTGGACTTCTCGGCTGGCATCTGGGAGCTGGACGTCTACGGCGAGGCCTCCCTGCACACCGGAAGCCGCATCCCCCTCTGGACCATGACGGCGCCGCCGGACTTCTCGGCCGTGCCGCCCTTCCCCGGGAGCTACCAGCCGTACGAGCCCGGCTTCAACGCGCAGGCGACGATGGGCGCACGCTGGTCCTGGAAGTACAGCGACGAGGACAACCTCACCGTCGGCGCCGAGTGGTACTACAACGAGGCAGGCTACGACGACCCGCGGATCTACCCATTTCTCGTGTACGCCGGAGACCTCCAACCCTTCTACCAGGGAAGGCAATACGCGGGCGCCTACCTCCTCCTCCCGAAGCCTGGGAGCTGGAACGACACCGACTTCATCCTCTCGACCCTCGGGAACCTCGCCGACCGCTCCTTCGTCACCCGTCTCGACTGGAGCTGGGTCGCGCTCACCTACCTCCGCGTCGAGGCCTTCGCTGCGGTGCACTACGGCGGGGAAGGCGGCGAGTTCCGCTTCTCCCTCCCGCAGGTGACGAACCCGTCCCCCCCGCCCGCCACGATCGGGCCGTATCCTCCGCCGGTCCTCGACCTGGGCCTCGCGCTTCGCGTGAACCTCTAGCGGGTGCGCCGGCGCCCCTCACGGGCCCTGCCACCGTGGCAGCCGCGGGCGTACGCTCAAGCGGAATCCTTCCGGCTCGGCGCGGCTCCCAAGAGGGAGCCGGGCCGGCCCGGCCTGACGCGAGGTGGACCATGGCGAGCTTCGGGATGCGCAAGGTGACGAGGTCGAGCTACGACGACGCGCTCGTGAAGGTGCCCGAGGCCCTCAAGGTCGAGGGATTCGGCGTGCTCACCCAGATCGACGTGAAGGAGACGCTGAAGCAGAAG
>Ga0153915_10007407_pt1 | contig 10345 bp, 12 predicted proteins | sample Opewatmetagenome_2_FD_107003 | JGI IMG/M metagenome (GOLD analysis project Ga0153915, IMG submission 107003) | Freshwater wetland microbial communities from Ohio, USA - Open water 3 Core 3 Depth 3 metaG | ecosystem: Environmental > Aquatic > Freshwater > Wetlands | place: USA: Ohio, Lake Erie... | reverse complement strand
TACAAAAATCTGAAACTCCATTAGTTAATCAAGAAGCTAATCCTGAACCAACTATTGCTTCAATTCCCGAAAAAGAACAAGAACAACCAATACAAAAAATAGAGCCAGAAGTAAAAGTAGAAGATAAAATTATAAAAGAAAATGAGCAACAAGAAATTACTCCCAAAAACCAAACATTAGAAAGTAGAATAAAAGCTTTATTTGGGATAAAAGAAACAAAACCAGTAAATAGTGAAAGACAAACTAATATTTCAAATGAGAAAAAAGTTGTATCTTCACCTAAATTAGAAACTAAATTAGATCAAAAAGTTTCTAATAGGGAACTTAAAGTCGAAACAAGGGAAAAACCAGAAAAAGTAATATTTAGCCAAAAGCCCGAGATTAAAATTACAAACAATAAAGAAATTAATAAAAAAGAAACTATCGAGAAACCAAAAGGAACAATTATTGATTTTAAATCAGATTCTAGTCAAATAAAAGAAAAACTAAATAATGTTGGTGGATCTATTAAAATAGTAGAAAGTCCTCGCAATACAGAACAACCTATTAAGCCAGAATATTCTAAAGAATATATTAATTTTATGAGATCATTAGGAATCAGATTAGAGAATGAGAATGGCACTAGCTTTTCTGGCGGACAACAATCGGGGTTTATTAAAGAAGATGATAATAAACAAACCTTAAAAGGTCGATCAAATAATAATCCTGTAGTTTTGAATGGAATATCATTAAAAACTGTAGCTTAATAAAAACACATGAAAAATCTTAAAAAAATTAAGTTTTTTGATCTAAAAGAAGAATCTATTTCTAATAAATTACCAGAAGTTATTGGTAGGAAAGAAGAAATTCAAAGATTAACAAGAATCATTAATCGTACAGTGAATGATAATATTGTAGTAGTTGGGCCAAGTGGAATTGGTAAAACCACACTTGTCTATGGATGGATAAAGAAACTTGTAAAAGATGAAAAATATCAATCAATGGATTTTCTACAATTTGAAAATAGCCATTTATATGATTTTAATAGTAACAGTGAAGATGGAGAATATTTTAAAGGAGTAACCAGTAAGGTTTCGGATAGTATAATTTTTATTGATAATTTTGGCAAAAATATTTATAACAATATGTCTCTTTTGCAAAATATGATTGATTTATATAATGAGATATTGAAAAATCAAGAAACTAGATTAATTCTTGCCATGGAACCTTATGAATATAATTGGATAAAAAATGAATATCCAAGTTTCTTTAAATTTTTTGAAATCATTGATATTAAAAAGCAAAGTAAGTTTGAATATATAAAAGTTTTAGAAAGTAAATTACCAAAATTAAATAAAAAATATAGAATTATTACACCAACCCCAATTTTGGAAGAGATTATTTCTTATACTGAAAGATTTCCTGTATTGGGGCAACTTCCACAATCAGCTATTAATTTACTTGATGAATCAATTGTTGCGACAAAAGTTCTGAATAAAAAAGTCCTTAATAGTAATATTTTATCTGATATTGTTTCTACTAAAGTTAATATTCCTAAAATGCAATTAAATCAAGATAGCTTAGAAGTTTTAAAAAATTTAGAGAAGACCTTAACTTCTAAAATTATCGGGCAGAATGAATCAATAGGAAAAGTAGTAAAAACTTTACAACGAGCCAAATTGGGTATCAGAAATCCCAATAAACCCCTAGGTTCTTTTCTTTTACTTGGGCCATCTGGTGTAGGAAAAACCGAAACCGCAAAAATTATTTCCGAGATAATGTTTGGAAGAAGCGAGAGTTTTATTAGATTTGATATGTCTGAATTTGCACAAGAACACACATCTCAACGACTCATCGGAGCTCCTGCTGGATATAGTGGGTATGAGAATGGTGGCGCCTTAACTAATGCCCTACTCAAAGAACCTCATAGCCTTATTTTGTTAGATGAAATTGAGAAAGCTCACTCTAAGATTTTTGATATATTTTTACAATTACTTGATGACGGGCGAATAACTTCTGGCCAAAATGAGACAGTTGATGCTTGTAATTCTATTGTGATTGCTACTTCAAATATTGGGGTTGATAAGATTCTTGAAAAATTTAATAAAGGGGAAAATGTTTCTGATGAAAAATTTATTAGAGAAGAAATTATTCCAGAATTAACTAAAAGTTTCCGTTTAGAATTTATTAATCGTTTTGATACGATTTTAATCTTTAACCCATTAACAGTTTCTAATCTTGTTGACATTGCTAAACTTGAGGTTTCTAAGATTGAGCACAGACTATCAAGACATAATGTTTCTTTTGGGATTGATGATGATATACTTAAAGATAAGATATTATCTTTGGCTGACCCTAGATTTGGAGCTAGACCTGTTAAAAGATTGATAGAAGAAACTTGTGAATCGCTATTAGCTAATACTTTATTAAATAAGAATTTATAATTATGGAGGACACAGACAAGGCAAATATAAATGATATTTTTCAAGCAGAAGAGAAAATGTTTTTTGCCCTCTATGATTTTTTAAGTGAAAAGTATAAAAGTTTTATATCAAAGAAAATTAAAGAGGAAAAAGAAATTTTTGGATCAATATCAAAAGTAGAGAAAAAAGTAGACAAAAAACCAGAAATTAAAAAATCCGAAATAGATGAAAATTATTTTGATAAAAGGTCGCTTAATATAAATAATCTTTAAAATATATGGCAAATATTACAATTGGCGAAAATGAATATCATGGTAAAAAAACCCTTATAAAATATGCTGAAAAGGACAGATTGAGACATATGTATATGGTGGGGAAGACAGGAGTCGGAAAATCCACAATATTTCAGAATATGTGTTTAGAGGATATAAAAAATGGAAGTGGAGTTTGTTATATAGATCCTCATGGTGAATCAATTGACTGGCTACTTAATAATATTCCCAAAGAACGTTTTGAAGATGTTGTCTTATTTAATCCAAGTGATACTGATTTTCCTTTTGGGCTTAACCTTTTAGAAGCTAATTCAGAATTAGAAAAAGATTTTCTTGTAAATGAATGCATTCAAATATTCTATAAATTATTTGATCCACAAAAGACTGGAGTTATTGGCCCACAATTTGAACATTGGTTAAGAAATTCAGCTTTGACCATCATGGCTGGACCTGAAGGAGGTAGCTTAATAGAAATTCCTAAACTTTTTATTGATAAAAATTTTGAAGAAAATAAAATCAAATATTTAACCGACCAGTTAGTTATTGAATTTTGGACTAAACAAATGGCTAAAACTTCTGATTTTCATAAAAGTGAAATGTTAAATTATTTTATGTCAAAATTTGGAAGTTTTATGAATAATACAATGATGAGAAATATTATTGGTCAACATAAAAGCAGTTTTGATTTTGAGAATGTTATAAATAATAAAAAAATTCTTTTAGTTAATCTCTCTAAGGGAAAAATGGGTGAGATAAATTCTCATATGATTGGACTTATTATACTCTCTAAGCTTCAAGCTAGTATTATGAAAAGAGCTAATAGTGAAGCAAGTACTAGGTCACCATTTTATTTGTATGTTGATGAGTTCCAAAATTTTACCACGGATACATTTATCAGTATGTTAAGTGAATCACGTAAATATGGTCTTGGAGTTCATATTACAAACCAATATTTAGCTCAACTCCCAGAAAATATCAAAGATGCAGTTCTGGGGAATGTCGGGACATTACTTTCTTTCGAAGTTGGAGCAGAAGATGCAGAAATGCTCTCTAAAGAGTTTATTCCTATGGAGGTTGATGATTTTATTCATTTACCAAAATTTAATTTTTATATTAAATTAATGATTGATGGTAAAACAAGTGATGCTTTTTCTGGAACAAGTATTCCACCCAAAGAACCAGGCTATAAAGTTGTTTCTAAAGATAAGATAATTGATTTTAATAGACTTGTGTATGGGCATCCTAAGATTTTTGTAGATAAACTCATAAGCCATTATTTATGTTAATATATAAAAATGGATAAAATTATTGAAGTAAAAAATTTAACAAAGAAATTTAAAGATTTTGTTGCTGTTAATAATATTAATTTTGATGTACAGGAGGGTGAAATTTTTGCTTTTCTTGGTCCCAATGGAGCAGGTAAATCAACTTCAATAAAAATTATGACAACGATATTAGAACCAACGAGTGGCGAAGTTAAAATTAATGGTTTTGATGTTCGTAAAGAACAAAATAAAGTTCGTGAATCAATCGGGATAATTTTTCAAGATTCAAGTTTAGATGAAGATTTAACTGCTTACGAGAATTTATATTATCACGCTGCTCTATATAGAATTTCTAAGAGGGGAATTAAGGATAAAATTAATAATATATTAGATTATGTTGGGCTTTTTGACAGAAAAGATGATTATGTAAAAAATTTTTCAGGTGGAATGCGAAGAAGAGTTGAAATTGCAAGAGGTCTTTTGCATAATCCAAAAATTCTATTTTTAGATGAACCAACTATTGGGCTTGATGTTCAGACAAGAGCTTTTCTCTGGAATAATGTTAAGAAATTAAATGCAGAAAAGAACATAACTGTCTTTTTTACCAGTCATAATTTAGACGAAGCCGAAAAAATTGCTACTAAAATAGCTATAATTGATCACGGTAAAATTTTAATAATAGGAACTCCAGAAGAAGTAAAAGAAAAAACTAAAACTAGTTCATTAGAAGAAGCGTTCTTAGCTTTAACAGGTTATGATATTAGACCAGAAAAAGTTGATAATGTTGATAGAATGAGAATGCGAAGAGAGAGAGAGGGGGGGGGAAGAAGATAAATAATAATTTAAATAAATATTATGAATGCAGTATATATAATGTGTCATAGACAAGTTAAAGAATTCTTCAGAAATAAACAACGCTTATTTGTTTCTCTTGTTCAACCGATTTTATTTTTAGTGGCTTTTGGTTTTGGGCTAGGAAATAGTTTTAGTAATTCAAATGGAATTAATTATATTTCTTATCTTTTACCTGGAATTGTCGGTATGACTATTATGATGAGTTCAGTAATGTCAGGAATGAGTTTAATTTGGGATAAGAAATTTGGCTTTCTAAAAGAAACCCTTGTTGCCCCAGTTTCTAGAACAAGTCTTCTTTTTGGAAGATGTTTAGGGGGAGCAGCTACAAGTACTATACAAGGAATTTTTGTTTTATTCTTTGGGTATTTTATGGGTTTTAGAATTCAAAATTGGGCTATGTTTCCTTTAATTATTATTGCTATGTTTTTTGTAGCATTACTTTTCAACCTATTGGGTACTTCGTTGGCTTCAAAGTTTGATGATATGCAATCTTTTCCTTCAGTAATGAATTTACTTATGATGCCTATGATGTTTTTATCAAATGCTTTTTTCTTGCCAGATAATTTTCCTTTATTTTTGCAGTTTATCGTAAAAATAAATCCATTTAATTATTGTGTTAATATTCTGCGATTTTTAATGAGTGGAATTGAAAGTAATTTATGGTTATCAACTTCAGTCATAATTGGGTTAATTATTATAATTGGAATTATCGGAACATTTCTATTTAAGAAGATAGAAGTATAAAAATCAAAGTATAGTAAATCTTATTTGCTATATTGCATTTTTTATTGTAAATTATATCGTACTGGTCCCGTCGTTCAATGGATAGGACGTAACTTTGCGGAAGTTATGATGCAGGTTCGATTCCTGCCGGGATCACAAAGTCGTGCTAGCACGAGGAGCCTTAATTTTAAGGCTTTTTTGTTTGTTAAAATCGAGCATCCCTCTAGGAATCGAACCTGTTGACAAATACTTCTATAAAAAGTAATCTTTTAATAAATTTCCATAGTTTCTAACTTAATCCAAAAATTTATGAAGATTATCACTCAAGGTCTGAGCAGATTAGTCTTCATATATGGAGACTATGCTATTAAAATTCCGTGGATAAATTTTGTTCTACTTATAAAATGTTTCTTAAAATACAAAGAAGAAGGGGCTTTTAGGGATAAGGCTAATCGTTATGGTAAAAATAAATTATTAGCCATTCCTCGTTATCTTTTTCATGTATTATCTTCAAACAGAAGAGAGTATTTGTATTTTAAAAAACACAAAAATGAAGAAGTATTGTTGCCTATAATAAAAGTATTTCTTTTTGGCTATATAATAATTCAACCAAAAGGTAACGTTTTTAGCCCTTCTAACCCTAGATGGATAAAATTTCTAAAGAAAATTATCAAAAAAAGGATAAAACAGATTGATTTTCTTAAACCAGAGAATTTTTGTGAATTTAATGGTTTAATAAAAATGCTTGATTATGGGAACGATCAAACACAGGAGATATTAGATCTACGTGGATTTGAAATAATAAAAGAATGACCTTTTAAACAAAAGTTTAAGGTCATTTTTTATTATAATTTTAACAAACCTTCTCGTGCTAGTACGAGGAGCCTTAATTTTAAGGCTTTTTTCGTTTGTAGAATTGGCACCTCCTCTAGGAATCGAACCCATCTTGCTATTTATTTAAATCTGAGTAATATGAAGTTCAAATAATGAACATCTTAAAAACAATAAACATATGGAAAAAATTGAAGAATTCTGGAATGTATATGATGAATACATTCAGACTGGGAATAAAGAGTTAAGAAGAAAACTATCAACACTTTTATCTCAAGTCGAAGAAAAAAACAGAGAAAAACAACTTTTTCGTCCAGAAAAAGGATGGATCAGGATACTTGCTTGGCAAGTATTAAGAAACCAACGTTTTATCCATCCAAGGAATAATTTTCCTGTTTTCTTAAATGAAGGAGAAATATTAGCTTGGACTCCTTGTTGGGACAGAGATGTTTACCTCACAAGAATTCCTTATCATGAAGAAGTATCTGGTTATATTTTAAGACCAGGATATTATCTTGAATGTGATAAAAAGAATATGACAGATTCTGAATGGGATGAATTTGCCAATAACCACATTTTTAGTGACGAACGAGGGTTGTATTTACCTCTGTATGAATTTGAAACAGTTAAAAAATTTGCCTTTGAACAAATTGATTCAGCAAAAGAAAAAATTGTTTCTTATTTAGAAGAAAAAATATCAAATCCATATAAATAAATTTAGCTATCAGGCGCTATTTAAATTGTGACTCGTTAAATACAAGTATTTCTGAGTCAGGGAAATTACAAATAGATGGCCAATAAACCGCAATCGCTACCACAAGACAGTTCGAGGTTGAAATTAAAACCTCTAGAAACAAAGGCCCTTATCTGGTAGATAGAACGGAAGTGTGAATAACCCCGACGGAAGTGCGGGGTTATTTTTTAACAAAAATATTGCTTAAATATCAATCTAGGCTGGTTGAAATTCTTTATAAACTCTTACTGTCTCCATGTAGATAGACTGAACTAATCTTTCTGTCTGTATTTGCTCTACTATTCCTTTTTGTAAAAGCAAAAGTCTAACATTTTGTTTAACACGTGCTTTGATATTTTCATTATTCATCCAATCAATAGTTAAATCACGACGAACACGTTTTGTTAATTCTTTCACAAATTCTTTAATATCTATTCCTGCCTTCTTAAACACGGTCGTGCTAGCACGAGGAGCTTCTTTAAAACCCTAACTTTTCAGCAATAGACATTGTTTGAGATTCTCGGACTTCTGATGAGGGAATCATTTTTAGAAGACTCTCTTTAACTTGTTCTATCTTCTCTTTAGGAAGAGGAAGAGTGTATATAGGAAGAAAGTGTTTTTTGGTTTCTAAAAAAAGTTTTGCATAATCATTATTATCATCATTGTTAATATTAAAACTTTTTAAGTCTTTCCAAGGGAAGAAATCTCTACCCATGCCAACACCCTTTTTTTCAATAATGAATTGTATATCTTTAGGATTCCTAACGGAGAACATAAATAAAGAAACTCCAGACAATAGGATAAAAATTGCAAAGACATAATTTTTAAACCAAATAGCTAAAATTAATGCGGCAAGAGCAATAATACCAATAGCCCAGAACCAGTCATTACTATGTTGTTTATGTTCATATTCTGGAGCAGACCATTCTATAGTATCAATAACAATTTTATCTATATCTATATCCATGTTTATATTATAACTTGTACTAATTTTTTAGTAAATGTCTATTATACTAATGAAGAAACTGCTTTATATACAGTATCTTTTACTCCTTCATCAAACATATTTGGAATAATTTTTTCTGGGGTAGGATTTTTTATCATACTAGCCAAAGATTCAGCAACAGTCAGAAAAATTTTATTTTCAAATTGTGAAATTTTGTTATCAAGCATTGCTTTAAATGCTCCAGGGAACATAAGAGAATTATTTATTTGATTTGGGTAATCACTTCTCCCTGTAGCAATAATAATAGCGCCAGCTTCATGAGCTAATTCTGGTTTAATTTCTGGGTCAGGATTTGATAAGGCAAAAATTATTGGCTTACTATTCATTGTTTTAACCATTTCAGGAGTTAAAATATTGGGCTTTGAAAGACCAATAAAAACATCTGCTCCTTTAATTGCTTCTTCTAAATTGCCAGTTCCTTCTTCTATAGTGCTTCCTTTAAATAATTCTATTTTTTCTTTATTTAAATTTTCTCTTTTAGAATTTATTATTCCTTTACTATCGCAAAAAACAGTTTTGGTAATTCCATAAGCATGAAGAAGTCTCCCCGTAGCAACTCCGGCCGCTCCAACTCCAGAAATAACAACTTTTGCATCTTTCTTATTTAGATTAATTATTTTTAAGGCATTAATTAGAGCTGCGAGTGTAACTGTAGCTGCTCCCCATTGATCATCATGCATTACAGGAATATCTAATTCTTTTCTTAGTCGTTCTTCAATTTCAAAACATCTGGGGGCGGAAATATCTTCAAGATTTATTCCACCAAAAACAGGGGCAATTTGTTTTACAGCTTTTATTATTTCCTCTGTATCTTTTGTATCAAGACAAATAGGGAAGGCGTCTACTCCACCGAATTCTTTAAAAATTGCAGCTTTTCCTTCCATAACGGGGATTGCGGCAAGAGGACCTAAATCTCCAAGTCCTAGTATCGCCGTACCGTCAGAGACAATAGCTACGGTATTTTTTTTGATCGTATAATCTCTAGCTAGTTTTTGGTCTTTTGCTATTTCTAGACAAACTCCTGCAACTCCCGGAGTATAGGCTAAAGATAAATCACCCTTATTCTTTAACGGAACCTTACTTTTAGTTTCTAGCTTTCCACCATGCTCTTTGTGTAATTTTATAGATTCTTCGTAAATATTATTCATAATAGTATTATAACACGTAAGGGCAGAAAAAAATTGCGATTTCAGATGTTGGACCTCTTCATTTTATTTCAGTGATACAACACCTTAAAATCGCAATTTTTTATAGGATTTATTTTTTATTTGGAGTTTTTGATTTTGGACTTTTCTTCGCAGTTGTCTTTTTTACGGGCTTTCCAGAGATTTCCTTCTTTAAGGCTTTCCAATTACTTTTTATTTCTTTAACAACTTTTTCTAAATCTTCCGGATTAATATCTTTTGTTTTAGAATATTTTTCTTTTACACTATCTACAATCTGATTATAAACAGGCTCAGTAATTTCTTTAGCTTCTTCAAACTTTTCAATAATCTCACCTCTCATCTTTACTGCCCAATTATTAATTATTTTACGATTCTTTTTACCCTCAGGACCAAAGAGCATATATGCAGCTGCGCTTAATGCAGCAACACTAGCTCCAATACCAATAACTTCTTTTGTCACAGAACCTTTTTTCTTTTTTATTTCTTTTTTTGCCATATATTTTTCGCCAAAGGCGAATTAATTAATAATAAATAAAACTAAACAACTTTTCTTGGTGGATATTTTTCAGATTCTTTCTTTGCTTTTTCTTTTCCAAAAAAGAAAGTAAATAATTTACTTTGCCTTATATGATTTCCCAATTCACGAAGTTCTATTTCAGTGTCTTTGGTATAATTTTTTAATATCTTAGATATTTTATAAAAATTTATCATTATCTTTATAAAATAAAAACCAATAATCAAAATTATTGAAGTTATTAAAAATGTACATATTGAGCTAATAAAGAAGAATACATCCGACTTTAAAATTGATTCCATACTTATATTTTATCACTAAATAAATGAAATATACAAATAACGTTCTAGCTCATTAAAACTGTTACCAAGAAATAGGTCAATATCTCATACAATACGGTAACCTATTTATGATGATTTAACTAACCACATTTGGCACTTTTAATTCTAATATTTCGTTCGGCGTTTTTCCATTTAAACCACAATGTTCTAAGTTGTTGTAATATATATTCCACTTTTTTAATTTAATTTGCAAGTCTTTAAATGTTTTAAATTTATTCCGTTCATAGAATTTTTGTT
>Ga0153915_10007406_pt1 | contig 10345 bp, 7 predicted proteins | sample Opewatmetagenome_2_FD_107003 | JGI IMG/M metagenome (GOLD analysis project Ga0153915, IMG submission 107003) | Freshwater wetland microbial communities from Ohio, USA - Open water 3 Core 3 Depth 3 metaG | ecosystem: Environmental > Aquatic > Freshwater > Wetlands | place: USA: Ohio, Lake Erie... | reverse complement strand
TGAAGACTGAAGGAGTGCCCGCGAACGTGTTTATGCTCGCCCAGCTTTGCGCCACCTACCCCTCCTTGCCGAAGGAAATTGCTGACAAGGGATTCAGCCTCGGATGCCACGCAATGCAGCACAGCCTGCTCTGCCGGAACGATTTCGAGGCGCAGATGCGGGAGATCAGCGAATCGACAAGAATCCTCCATGAAGCCTCAGGTCGGAGCATAAATGTCTTCAGGGCTCCGGATTTCAGCATCAACGGCGACACACTCAGGTGCCTCGAGAAAGCCGGCTATGGCATCGACTCCTCGGTCCTGCCTGGACGCAGGATGAAGGATCGGCAAGGATTCGTCTACGACTTCCGTGGGGCACCCACTTCGCCGTATAACGCTTCACTGGAGGATGTCACGAAGCACGGGGAGTCGAAAGTCCTGGAGATGCCCGCCACGGAGAATCCCCTAAACCGCGAAGCACCTATTGGCGGTGGTTTTCTGAACACACAAGGCGTCGACGAGGCGGTCGAGGCGGTTCTTCTTGCAGATGCGGCGCCGGTCGTGTTGGTCTTGCACCCTTGGGAGTTCGTCGACCTTCATGCCAGGTTCCCCACCCTCCCACGATGGACGAAGAAGGGGTGCAAAGACAACCTGCCTGCATTATCTGAATTCATCGAACTTCTGAAAGCGGAAGGTTTTGAATTCTCGACGCTTGAGAGGGTCGGAGAGACCTTCAGGGCAGTCCCAAATAGTGGTGAATAGGCGCAGACGTCAAAGCAGGGAACCGCCAGATGCATTGATTACCATTCTTGATTCTGATTATATCGTTCATGCCCAAATCGCATGATTAGATCGTCCTTGTATCCTCAAAAGTATAAAATAGCCCACAGGGGAATATTCATCGGCCAGAGGGAAGGGTTATGCCGCTTGGTGCGAGTTTTGCGTTGACCGCTGTATTGGCAATGTTGATGGCGAATCCGGTATCCATGGTTCCGGCTCAAATCGAAGGACCGGTCGTCCAGTCAGACACAATCTTCAGATATGACTGGAACCGAACGGGAGTCACGCACGAGTCGAGCAACATCGCGATTCCTCAGCTCAGGTGGACGTTCCAGACGGACGGGGTGTTTGCAACAGCCCCGCTCACGTACGATGTGAATCATGATGGGAAGGAAGAGATTTTCTTCGGACAGATCAAGTGGAACAGTGAACCCAGGACGTTCTATGCACTCAACAGCTTGGGTCAACCAATCTGGACCGACACGGTGAAATGGGACGTGCGCGCGAACGCAGTTTCAGACATCAACAGGGATGGCACGCCAGAGGTGATTTTCTCCGAATTGTCGTTCGGGCCGAGGAACGGCATGAGCATCTATGTCGCCGACGCGACCACCGGAGCTTTGAAGTGGACTCACTTGGACGTTGGAACGTTCTGGGAAGAGGGATTCCTAGCTTCCCCCGTGCTGTTCGATGTGAACGACGATGGCGTCAAAGACCTCACGCTCGGCAGTCTCGATCGCTATGTCTACGCGTTCGATGGGGCGGATGGTGGTGTCCTTTGGAAGAGCCCCGTGTTCGAACATTACATCCTCGCATCCTCGCCTTTCACAGACTTGAATGGTGACGGTGAGAAAGACTTCGTGGCCCTGGACAACCACGCTATCGCCAGGGCGTATTCGATAGAGACGCACACCATGCTGTGGGAGAGCAGGGTCGGGTACGGAGTAGAGGCAACCCCCGCTGTCGGTGACCTCGATGGCGATGGCGTGCCTGAAATCGTCTTCTCGTTGATTGACTCTGGCGGCATTCAAGTATTGAGAAATGACGGGAGTACATTCTGGTCAAATGAAGATCACACATACTTCTACACAAGCCCGACCCTGGTCGATGTGGACGGTGACGGGCTCCCTGATGTGGTGAATGGCGACTCCATTGCCCATACCATTGTCGCGTACCGTGGCATAGACGGCACGGAGCTGTGGCAGACCGTGCTTCCGGACACCGATTGGTCTCAGGCCGCACTTGTGACCGCGGACATCGACGGCGACGGTGAACTCGAGATTCTGGCGGGCTCGGATGTAGGCCTCTACTCTTTAGACGCGAAGACGGGACAGATTGAATGGCTCTTCCCTGCACACTGGCTCAGAAGCGAACCCAGGGTCTCTGACATCGATAGGGATGGAAAGGCGGAGATTCTGGTCGGCGCGGGTGACGGGAAATTATATGTCATCGGACAAGCACGCGCGCCGCGGTTCGAGCCACGCACGATAGGCTACTGGAAGCACCAGTGCAATATCGGCTCGCCTTCCGGTGAGCATGTCGGGATACAGCAAGCATTTATCGACGCAATCCGAAGCCAGTCGGCGGTATTTTCCGACCTCATGACTCCAAAGCAGGCGTGCGACATCCTCTGGACGGAGTACAGAGGAGACATGTCAGGGATGGCAAAGAGGCAGCTCCTCGCCCTTTGGCTGAACGTTGTTTCGGGTTTCGTCGATATGGATGCGCCGATCCATCTGCCGAGACTCACATCCGCGACCACTGTCGGAGGCGCAATCGTCGATGCCGAGGATCTTATTCTGAACCATGTGGATAAGCCGTCACTGGAGAGAGCGAAGAATATTTGCGATTCGCTGAACAACGGTAGACGATGAAATCCCGATCAATCCGGGAACCGTCGCTATCGAATCAGATAACACCATGGTCGCTAGGCCAGCGCAGCTCCATAACTGTGAAGCATAATATAGCCATCTCGTCAATGTATTCTAGTTGGGGAGACATTGGGTCCATCCAGATTCGTTCTGCCATTCGTATTGACGTTCGCGATTTTAAGCACTCCGTCTTTGCAGGCACAGAAGCATGCACCTGAACCAATCGTCCCGCCGCCATACCAGGCGATCGAGAGGTATGACTGGAACCGCACAGGGTTCGCGGCGGTATCGAGCAACATAGTGACCCCGCATCTCAGATGGGCGTTCACCGTCAGCGGGACTCTCGCGACTGCCGCCCTCACGCTCGATGTGAACAAGGATGGCAAGCAGGAAGTCTTTTTTGGTGAACTCGGAACGGGGAACGGTCAGAGGCTCCAATACGCCCTCGATAGCGACGGACGTCTGCTTTGGACCCTGCCGACCAAATGGGATGTGGGGCCTACGGCTATCACAGACCTAGATCACGATGGCAACATGGAGGTTGTCCTCGAGGAAGGCGAGCACATGCCCCTTGGCGGGCTCAACCTGACGGTAGTCTACGCGACCAATGGAACCGTCAAGTGGAGATATACCGATGTGGGGACGTTCTGGGAGGAGGGTTTCTCCAGCTCTCCGATCATATATGATGTCAATGGTGACGGTATAGACGACCTCACAGTCGGCAGCTTCGACCGCTATATCTATACCCTGAGCGGGAAGGATGGAAGCGTCCTGTGGAAGAGTCCGGTGTTCGAACATTATATCCGGACCTCGCCTGTTTTCACGGACCTGGATGGCGATGGGGAGAAAGACTTCGTCGTTTGGGACAACCACGCGATTGCGCGGGCGTACTCGATCAAGACTCACAGGCTGCTCTGGGAGCAGAGGCTGGGATACGGCGTGGCGTCGACCCCCGCAATCGGTGACCTGAACGGCGATGGGAGACCTGAGATTGTCTTCTCGCTGGTCGTCTCGGGCGGCGTCATTGTCCTGAGAAGCGACGGCAGCATCCTCTGGACAAATTCAGATTGGACATACTTCTACCATAGTCCAACGCTCGTCGATGTCAACGGCGACGGGAAGCTCGATGTGGTGCAAGGAGACTCGCAGGCACACACCATTGTGGCCTACAAGGGGACAGACGGAGTAGAACTGTGGCACACCACGCTGCCGAACACCACATGGTCGCAAGCCGCGCTTGTGAGCGCCGACATCGATGGGGATGGAATCATTGAGATCTTGGTAGGCTCGGACTCCGGGCTATTCTTGCTCGATTCGGCGACGGGTGCAATCGAATGGCTCTACCCCGCCTACAAGGTCAGAGGGGAGCCGTGGGTCGCGGACCTCGATGGGGATGGCATGGCAGAGATACTGTTCGGGGCTGGCGACAGGAAGATGCACGTTCTCGACCAGATGCCCCCGCCTAGGTTCGAGCCGAGGACGATAGGCTACTGGAAGCACCAGTGCGGCATAGGTTCACCATCAGGCGAACACGTCGGCATGCCCCAAGCGTTCATCGACGCAATCAGAGGTCAGTCCAGGGTGTTTTCCGACCTCATGACTCCAAAGCAGGCGTGCGACATCCTCTGGACGGAGTACAGGGGAGACATGATGGGCATGGCGAAACGGCAGCTGCTTGCCCTCTGGCTGAATGTGGTCTCGGGATTCGTGGATCCGGCCGTGCAGATAGATTTACCGAGGCTCACGAACTCAACGACGGTCGGAGGCGCAATCCTCGACACCGAAAGCACGATTCTCACACATGCAGATAGGCCTTCATTGGAGAGAGTGAAGTATCTTTGCGACTCGATTAATAACGGCAAGATAAAATGAGTCGATAACAGCCCGCAAGCTTTTATCTTGCACCGCCCGATGACAGGCCGATGGCGAGGATTTCGATAGTCGGACTTGGGCGGGTTGGCCTCGCGACAGGGGTGGCATTCGCTAAATTAGGACACGAGGTGGCGTGCTATGAGGTCGATGCCTCCAAGGTCGATGCCGTCCGAGGCGGCAGGTCGCCCTACCGCGAGAAGATTCTCGGCGAGGAACTCAGGAAGGTCCTCAAGAAAGGCAACTTCAGGGCCACGGACAACGCCGGCGATGCCCTGGTGGGGAGCGAGTGTTACTTCATCTGCGTCGGGACTCCGCCGCTCGATGACGGATCGATGGATACCAGGTTCATGACAGATGCATCCAAGGGCGTTGGCAGGGCCATCAAAGGCCGCAAGGATTTCCCTGTCATAACAGTCAAAAGCACGGTCGTCCCTGGAACGACGGAGAAATTAGTCGCCCCAATGCTTGCGAAGGAATCGGGCTTGTCCCACGATGCATTTGGCCTATGCATGAACCCTGAATTCCTGAGGGAAGGCACAGCCTTGGAGGATACTCTCAAGCCTGATCGCATTATCATAGGCAGCAATGAGAAGAGGCCGGGAGATGTCCTCGAGCAGGTCTATTCCAGATTCGAGAGCGTGAAGTGGCGGTGCGACATCAAGACGGCCGAGATGGTGAAGTACGCAACCAACTCTTTCCTCGCCACCAAGGTTACCTTCGCAAACGAAATCGCGAACGTGTGCGCCTCGTTCGGACTCGACTCGGACAAGGTCCTTGAGGGGATTGGACTCGATTCGCGAATAAACCCTAAGTTCCTAGTGCCTGGCGCTGGATTTGGCGGTCCTTGCCTCCCCAAGGATATGAAGGCCATCATCTCAGCTTCGAAGTCTCTTGGCTACAAACCCTTGCTCCTGGAAGCCGTGTTGGAGTTCAACGAACGCCAGGCTGCGCGCGTGGTGGACATGCTTGAACGCGAATTGAGCAGTCTCGACGGAAAACGAATCGCGCTGCTGGGCCTTGCTTTCAAGGCGGAGACCGACGATGTCCGAGATAGCCGCGCCTTGCCTATCATCCATGAGCTGTTGAGACGCGGGGCCACCATTGTCGCCCACGACCCAGCGGCAACGATTGCCGCCTTCGGAACGGATTTGGCGGTGAAGCAGGTATCTGGGATTAGGGATGCGCTTGAGAATGTTGACGGTTGCATAATACAAACCTCTTGGCGGGAATACAAGGAACTCGACAAGGAAGATTTCGCCATGATGAAGCACCAGATTATCGTGGACGGCCGCCGGACCCTTGACGGCAAGAAGCTGCCGAAGGGAGTCATCTACCGGCGCATAGGCTGACTCTCGCCGACGACGAGAGTATCAATCGAAGGTTTTTCCAGCCGCCTCTGTCATCATGACAGATCTATTGCATGCCGGACACCGTCCATTCGCCTGTATGCACGACATGTGGTATATCTTGCCGCAATCACACTTGAAGCCAAGTATTGTCGGAGAGAGCGACTCGCCACAGAGAGAACAAGAGGAGAACTCAACAGCCTTGGCAACCTCTGTCTCTTTCTTCCTCGGAAACAGGAATCTGTACATGAGAAGCCAGAAGAGGCTGATCCATCCGAGGAATATCAGCCAGCCGGCGTTCGAGTGGGCGACCATCATCGATGTTTCCGCATCCTTTGACACTATGGCGAAATAGCCAGCGAGCACGATCACAGACATCCTGAGGAGGTTGGCGATGTACGAAGCCACGAAACCCAAAATTAGCAAGGTCCACACCCGCCAATTCGTCTTGTCGAATTCTGTCAGGACGAATGCGGCGAATGCCGCAGCGAAGATCGAGAAGCTGTAAATGCCCGAGCATGAAGTCGTAATCTGAACCGTGACGTACACATTGCTTTGAGTGTTGAATCCGATCGTCGGTGCCGGCCCGGCCAAGCTGGGAACGATGCTCGCATTGACCCCGAACAGGTTCACAAACCAGACGAGCTCCGGAGCTAGCAACGTCGATGAGTACGCATCAACCCCTTCTTCGAAGTTGCCCGCCGCCAGACGGAACAACAGAAGCGGCACGACGAGCATGAGAACGAGAATCAGGAAGAAGAACAGGACGAAGTCTCTCTCGCGGTCATACCTCTGCGGCACGAAGGGATATGCCATGAGCGATACGCCAAACATGATTGCGACGCTGTCGTGGATCTGGAGGATTGGGTACTCGGTGACGAGGAGATTATAGATGACGTCCAGGGCGATGATCGCGATGCCCGCCAGCGGGAAGAAAGGCACCATTCGCCACCCGAGAGTCACCCTCTTCAAGAAGCGGTGCGCCAGCGTGTTCGACGGAGGCGCCTCTGCCGGCACGCCCAGCTTCGCGGGCCAGAACACGACTGCAATCAGAAATGCCGCACTTGCCAGGAACGGCAGCGACAGTATCTCGATACCCCCCTCGACCGGGGGATTCAGCAGAAGGTCGAGCCCCGCCACGAGGAGCAAGAATGCGGCGAAGACGACGACGTTCCGAAAGCGACGCAGCATCGTCTGCAAATCCGAGAAGTCCATTGCTGCTCAGCAGAACAAACCCCTTGGCATGATATAAAAAGCCTCGCAGACCCCTATCGCCTTCGCGAGTCTGGGTGGGCTCTGATTGAAATACGAGGCGCAGCATCCTGCCAGCCGGGGTAGGAGAATGAAGGTAGTCGGTGGCTCCGCTTCCCTGAACCTCGCGCAGAACCTCGCCCGCGTTCTCGGTGTGGACTATATATCGGTCCAGCGAGAAAAGCACCCCGGGGGCTTCCCAGACGGTGAGCAGTACGTGAGATTGCAGGCATCCGTGAATGGCGAGGATGTCGTAGTTGTGCAGACGACCCATCCAGACCCGAAGATCATCGAGCTGCTGCTCATCGAGGACGCCGTGCGCGAGGGCGGCGCGACCTCGCTGACGCTCGTCATCCCATACTTCGGCTACGGCAGGCAGGACAAGAAGTTCGAGGAAGGGGAGGGAATAAGCGCGCGCGTCCTTGCGAAGCACGTTCAGATCCAGGCCGATTCGATCTTCACCATGGGCCTGCACAATCCTTCCGTGCTTGGGTATTTCGATGTCCCCGCCAAGGAGGTCGACGGCATGCCCGCCATCGCAAGGTACCTCAAGGGCAGAGGCGTTGACTTGGTGCTATCACCCGATAAAGGTGCAGTGAGGCACGCCAAGGAGGTCTCGGAGGCGATAGGGGCGTCCTGGGATTGGCTGGAGAAGGAGAGGATAGACAGCTTTACCGTGCGCATGGCACCTAAGAACCTGGATGCCCGCGGAAAGAAGGTGGCGATTGTGGATGATGTAATCTCCACTGGGCGAACGATAGTCAGCGCCGCAAATGCGGTGAGGGGGCAGGGAGCCACAGGTGTGATGGCGGCGTGCCTCCATGGACTCTTCTCTGCAGATGCCTTGGAGCACCTGAAGGTTTGCGACGACGTCGTATCGACTGATACCGTGCCTAGTCCTGTCTCGAAGATATCCGTCGCCGAGGAATTCGCGGAGGCGATCAAGGCCGACCGTTGAGGATCTATCCTGCAATCAGGGCGCTTCAATATAGGCTCATGCACTAGCGGGATGACAGATATTGGTGGGGCGCTCGAGGTACCTGTTGATCGCGATGACGCCTATGGATGATGCATACTCGCTCATGCGCTCTATGCCATGGAGAATCGTCCTGATGTGAGTCTGAGTGACGAGATCATCGGTCTGGTCGAACAGTTGCTTCGTGAACCTTTCCTCTTTCTTCTCAAGCTCCGCACGCATCAGGACCGTCTCGCTCGCCACCTTCAGATCTCTCGACAAGAGCGCGGCGATGCCTCTGCTGTACAGCTCCCTCACGCTGTCTGTGAGGTCCTTCAGGGATTTGACGAGACCAGAAGGCACATCCACCTCCGACTCGATCATCTGGGATACCGTGTGAGCGATTTCCTCGCCATGGTCCGCCACGCTTTCCAGCTCCTTCGCGATCAGCCTGTACCCGGCAATCTCCAGTTTAGATTTCATGCCGAGCTTCTCGACAAGACCATCGTCAAGTTGAGCAGATAGCAAAAGCCGTACGATGAGCCAGTACATCATGTCCGCGTCGTCTTCGCGCTTCGCCGCGTCCTCAGCGAGCCTCCCGTCCTTCGTGATCAGCGCCTCAACGGCCTCGTCAAGCATCGTCGAGCCTAGGTTGAACAGCCTCTTCAGCAGCGCGTCGATGGGATACTTCGTTGGCTCGATTGAGCACTGAAGGACTATCTTGTTGGATGTCTCCTCGATTATGCCCAAGCCCATGAGCCTCCTCGACGCCCTCCTGGTCACCTCTATGTACTCGCTCTTCAGCCTCGTCGCGGACTTGACAGTAAACCTTTCCCTGCCGAGGACATAACATCCGACGAGTATCTGCTCGAGCATCCCCGGGCCCTCGCAAAGATCGGCATCAATCAAGTACTCCTCCGCGGCGCGCCTCCTGTCCTGGATCGACGAAGCGGGAATCACCTTTAGCGTCTCGCCCTCCTCGATGAGGAACACCTGGTCCCCCTTCTTCAGGTTCCTGTTTGTCGCCCAGCTGCGCGGCAGGGAGATGGTCAGGGTCGAGGTCCCCACTTTCTGGATTTTCCGGCTCTCCATTTACTCATCCTCCCGATTAATGCGGTATATATGATGTAGACGATGATACACAAGAAAAGTATATATGCTCTTTGCTAACCCATTTTTGAGTTCCCGCATAATTTCGGCGCATAGAGAAGAGAGGCCTTGTTCTGGATTTACCGATTGTAAGACGCTAGACTATCGGCTGACTTGAGAAATCATGCTATCGAATTTTCGTTTGGATGATTCGGGCTGTGCAAGCCCATTACCCGCATTTTCCGCTATAGGCCGCAATATGGATGCTCCTTGGAGAATGCTTCCAAGGCGATCAAGTTGTTCCAGGTCCTGTCGGTCCTTTCCTGAATCTGCGCAATCATCTCGTCGGTGAGGTGCTTGAACCTGCCCTGCGTCCCGAGGTACTCCTTCACCGGGCGGGGCTTCGAGGGTTTCATCGTTACCTTATAGACGCCGTTCTCCACCTCATAGAGGGGGAATATATTGGTGTTGACGCCGAGCTTGGCGAGCTTGATCGTGTTCTCAGGCGAGTACTTCCAGCCAGGCGGGCAGGGACAGAATGCATGAATGAACCTCGGACCTTTGATTCCCTTCGCTTTCTCCACCTTCCTCACGAAGTCTTCGGGGAAGCCGATGGAGACGGTGGCGGCGTAGGGGATCTTGTGCGCGACCACGATCGCCATCATGCTCTTCTTCGGCTCGGTCTTCCACGTGCCTTCCATTTCTGCCGGCGTCGTCATCGTCCAAGCACCGAAGGGAGTCGCACTGGACCTCTGAATGCCCGTATTCATATAGGCTTCGTTGTCGTACATGAAGTAAATCGCGTCGGTGTTGCGCTCGATCATCCCGGAGAGAGCCTGAATCCCGATGTCCGCCGTACCGCCGTCTCCCGCATATCCCACTACCGTGATATCCTTCATTCCAAGAGCGTCCAGTGCCGCCCTCAGACCAGAGATAGAGGCGCCTGTCGCCTCGAACGCGGTATCGAGTGTAGGGACCTTGAGCGCGGTCCTAGGGAAAGGCCCAGAGGTTATCGCCCAGCAGCAGGCGGGGATGCTCACGATCGTCTTCGGACCGAGCGCCTTGAGCATGTACCTGATCGCGAGGCCGCCGCCGCAACCGGGGCAAGCGACATGGCCGGAGTAGACCAACTCCTGCTCTGGTATGGAGAACCTAGGCATTGGGCTTCACCTCCTTCTCCGGTCGCCTGAGACCCCACCATTC
>Ga0153915_10007405_pt1 | contig 10345 bp, 10 predicted proteins | sample Opewatmetagenome_2_FD_107003 | JGI IMG/M metagenome (GOLD analysis project Ga0153915, IMG submission 107003) | Freshwater wetland microbial communities from Ohio, USA - Open water 3 Core 3 Depth 3 metaG | ecosystem: Environmental > Aquatic > Freshwater > Wetlands | place: USA: Ohio, Lake Erie... | reverse complement strand
TGCGTGATCACGACCACGGATCAGGCGACGGCAGCGCGTGGAGTCGAACCGCTCCGTACGCTCGCCGGCTATCGGACCATCGACGGCAAGGTGATGTTCGGCCAGAACGCGCTGCACGACATGGCGGGATGGGTCAAGAAGGGGGAGAGTGTTGAGGTGCTGGAGCCGTGGAACGGGGCACAGGGAACAGGGACCGGGAACTGATCGCTCACCCCAGGTCCCCCATTCCCCGGTTTTCATTCCCCAGCTTGTGGCTTCCATCGCAGAACGGTCGGTTCTGACTCTTTCCGCAGCCGCAGAACTTGACGACCCCGGGTTGCTTGAAGGTGGGGAGGGGGACCTCGTTGCCGTCCTCGTCCCGTACCACGACGGTGCCCTCGACGACGATGGTGCCCCGCCTCTTGAATCTGACCGACAATGGTGTGGGTTCGCTCATGAAGTCCCTGGTGGCGGAAGTAGGTCTGGAATTGTAGCGGGGGTGCGACGGCAGGGGAAACCGAAGAGCAGGCACGGCGTTGCGGGACATCTACGCAGTGTGAATGTCCCGGGCCAGGTCCTCCGCTGTCTGGAACTGCTCGACCGGCGCCCGAAGCGCTGCCGCGATGCCGCGCTCGGTCACCAGCGCCTCGGTCATCCGGTAGCCGAGGTAGTAGCCGGAGCGCTCGGGCAGGATCCGGCCGTTGTACCACCGGGAAGCGGGGCTCATGCCACCCGACAGGTAGCGCAGCCGCAGGCCGAGGGCTGCGCGGTCGAGGTCGGAGGCGACTGCCCGGCGGAGCGTCGCTTCCATCTCACGGAGTCTGGTGGACTGCCGCCGGGTGTAGCCGAAGTAGTGCGAGTCGTCGAATCCGGGCGAGACGGCCCGGGCGGCGTGCACGGCCAGACCCTCGTTGACCAGGTGTTCGCGGAGCGTCGCGCGGCTGCCGGTGCTCCAGTAGTCGTAGTTCCCCGCGTTCTCGTGGACCAGCCGGCGGAAGTCGCTCGCGCTGTCGGGCGAGGTATAGCGGACGGTGTGCGCCAGTTCGTGGCCGACCCAGAGGGGCATCAGCTGAGGCGGTAGGCCGAGGCCGTAGGTCTGCGGGTTTGCCCTGCCCGTGAAGTGCTCCACGCACACGAAGGCGACGCCCCGGCCTCCCACGACGAGTTCACCCGCGTTCGCCGCGCCCATGCCGACCATGAGGTAGCAGTCGGTCGGCCGGTCGATCGCCAGAACGTCCTCCGCCCGGGAGAGCGCATCCTGGACCAGCTGCTCGATGTTGGCGGCGTCGAGGAGGGCGAGCAGGTCGCTGCGATCAGCGGCGAGCGCGCCGCGCATGATGCCCTCCGCCGCCATGCTGTCGAGGTCGAGGACATAATTGTGCCAGTAGGCGCTGAGTACGGGGCGGTGGCGTTCGAGGTAGCGATGAAAGGCGGCGAAGCGGTCCGAGGACTCGAGGACCGCCAGGAATTCCGGAACGAGATTGATGAGCACGGCGACAATATCGAAACTTCGTCGCCATGCGCAAGGCACTTGACAGGTTTCAGCCGTCGAGTGCCCGGTGGTTGCCTCACGATCCCGTCGATCCATCGAAGCCGGCCCTTCATCTTCGGGCCCCCGCTGGTGAAATTCCTGTGGAGCCCGCCGGCCACGAGCGAGCGCGCCGTGGCGTCAGCGCAGAAATCGCGGTCCTGGATGGAACCGACCTGCCTGACGGTGGCGCGAAATCGAGCGGCTCGCCCGGGATGAGGGCTTGCCGAAGCAGTTCGACAGATCATACCGTATGTAGTGGGTACCACCGCCATCGAGTGCAGCAGGATCCGTGGGCTGGGGCGGATTGTGCCATTCGGTGATCCGTACGGGGGTGCGCCGTGCCGCGGCGCCGCGTTCCAGGCGCTCTCACAACCATATCGGCGGTCGCCGACCAAGGAGGTCCGATGAAGGAAGCATCCCTGCTGTTGCTGGCCGCCGTCGGTTCGCTCGCCGGTTGCTCCGGGCACCCCGCTGTTTCCGCGCAGCGCCTGCCCACCGTGGTCACGGTCGTGGCCCGTGACTATGGCTACGAGCTGCCCAAGTCGATCCCCGCTGGAGTCACGACGATCCGGCTGGTCAACCAGGGCAAGGAACTGCATCACATGCAGATCGTGCGGCTCGGCCAGGGCAAGAGTGCGGCGGACTTCTTCGCCGAGACGACGCACGAAGGTCCGCTGCCGGCATGGGCAGTGCCGGTCGGGGGCCCCAACGCGGCGGAACCAGGCGCCACGGTCAGCGAGACGCAACAGCTCGCTCCCGGGAACTATGCTGTGATGTGCATGATCCCGGGTGCCGACGGGAAGCCGCATTTCACCAGAGGGATGACCGGCTCATTCGAGGTGACGAAGTCGACCGCGCCTGCGGCGACGGAGCCCGCGGCCGACCTCGTCGTGAGCCTGGTGGACTACAACTTCTCGGTCGCCGGCGACATCAAGCCCGGTTCCCACACTCTGCGGGTCGAGAACAAGGGCACCCAGCCGCACGAGGCCGTCCTGGTCCGGCTCGAGTCCGGCAAGACGCTGGGTGACCTCCTCAATTGGGTTGAGCACCCCGATCAGGGACCGCCGCCTGCCCACTTCATCGGCGGCCTCGTGGGTCTCGCGCCGGGCGACCATGCCTTCTTCGGTGCGAACTTCACGCCGGGCATTTACGGGTGGCTCTGCTTTCTGCCCGACGTCAAGGATGGTAAGCCGCACCTGATGCATGGAATGATGACGCAGTTCATCGTCGGCTCGCCGAGCGGACCCCCTGGCGGCCCGGTCACGGCCCGGCCGGTGAATTCCCGCCGACGATACCTCTAGTCGCGGATCGTGGTGTTGGGCCGTGACAGAAGCCCCGCAGGTCAACGCCGGCGGGGCTTCGTCGTGTCTGGTTCCGCAAGTCCCGGTTACCGGGCGGCGGCGACCACTTTCTCCTGTACTGCCTTCGCCTGCTGCAGGTGACCATTGAAGGCGGGAGCCACTCCTTCGATGAACTTCCGCAGTTCCGGATTCTGAGCTGCGGGAAGGAGGGTGCTGGTTACGCCGTCGATCACCGCCTGATGGAAGGCGATCTCGTGGGCCAGAAAGCCGCGGTCGAACTCGGCGCCCTGCTTGGCCTTGAGTTCTTTCATGGCCGCTTCATGCTGGGCTGCGCCCTGGTCACCTTTCGGCAGCATTGGCGTGATGCCGAGCTTCCGAGCGAGATCCCGTCCCTGCTGGCGGACGTTGCGGTGGGCCTCGGCGAACTGCTTTCCGAGCTCCCGGACCTCGGTAGCTGAAGCCTTCGTGGCGGCGAGCGTGCCGGTTTCGATGTCGAACGTGTTGGCGGCGTCGAAGATCGCCACCACGTTCGCGTCGGTGAGCTTGGCTTGCCGTTCGTGTGTCGGAAGAGCCGTGGGGGGGACCAGCACGAGAGTTCCGGCGAGAATCAGCTGCAGGATGGAGAGGGTCGGCATAAGGCCTCCGTGGGAGATGAGTGGCACGTTGAGCCGGCGGGGGGATTCGGGCCTCCCCCGGCGGCTCAAGCATCCTATGGGAAGCGGGGGAATACGTCAAGTAATTAATTGATTTATTGCACTTCGCGCGTGGCGGGGTTATCTTCGGCGGCACCAGCCGGAGGGCAGATGAACGGATCACTGGGCGGGAAGCGCTTTCTCCAAACGACACAGGGGCGTATCGTCGTCGCTCTCCGTGCCGGCGATCGGACGGTGGACGAACTGGCTGCCGGCCTCGGGATTACCGGCAACGCGGTTCGCGGGCACCTGGCGGCCCTCACTCGCGACGGGTTGGTCGAGCCCCGTGGCAGGCGCCCCCGCCTGCGCAAGCCCGCCGTCGAGTTCGGCCTCACGGCCGAGGCGGAGCGCAGGCTGTCGCGCGCGTATCTTCCGCTCCTCAAGGCCTTGCTGGCAGCCCTGGCGGCGCGCGCGAGCCGTGCCGAGCTGTTGGCGCTGCTTGAAGAGGCGGGTCATCGCCTGGCGGAGGGAGTACCCCGACCGGCGGGCGATTTCGCGGCGCGCTCTCGCGCGGCCGCGGATGCACTAGTTTCGCTGGGGGGAGCGGTGACGACCGAGCGCCGGGGCGGCCGTGTCATCCTGCGGGGCGCCGCCTGCCCGCTCGCGGAAGTGGTGTCCAGCCATCCCGCTGTTTGCCATGCGGTCGAAACCCTGCTGCATGAGATCGTGGGGGTTGGCGTGACCGAGCACTGCGAGCGTGGAGAGCGACCGCGGTGCCTGTTCGAGATCCTCGAGCGGCCCCGCGGCCGCTGACGCTGAGCCCCAGACGCCTTGAAGCCCCGCCGGCCTGCGCCGGCGGGGCTTCGTTGATCCGGCCCCGGTTCGCCCGAAGCCTTACCCTCTAGTTCAATTCCCGCTTTCGCTTCGACACCTCGTCCAGGAACCGCCGCTCTTCGGGCGTCAGGCTGGCGAGGCCCTTTTCGCTGATCTTGTCGAGCACCCGGTCGACCTCAGCCGTCAGCGCGTCGCCGCGCGGGGTGGCGAGCCGGCGACTGGCGGGAGTTCCCGACGGGTGATCGTCGTGCCCGCCGCCGGTCTGGACCATTACCACCTGCTCCACTCGCCGCGGCTTGGGTGTGCTGCGGCCGCTGGTGAACGCCTGCGCCCGGAAGAAGACGTAGCCGAAGAGCATCCCCCCGATGTGGGCGAGATGAGCGACGCCGTCGTTGAAGCGAAGCAGCGCGAAGACGATATCGATGGCCGCGAGACCCATGACCAGGGTCCAGGCGCGCACGGTGATCGGCAGTGGGAAGAGGATGAACTCCTCGTTGGGCCACAGCATCGCAAAGGCGACCGCCGTGCCGAGCACCGCGCCCGACGCGCCGAGGAATGCCGGTGAGGGGAGGCGCAGCATCGAGAGCACCATGGCGAACAGCGCCGCCCCGATGCCGCAGACGAGATAGTAGACCAGGAAGGGCCGACCACCCATCCGGCTCTCGACGGCGGAGCCGAACACGTACAGGCCGAACATGTTCGAAGCCAGATGGAGCAGCCCGGCATGGACGAACATGTAGCTCAGGATCGTCCAGGGCTGGGACAGAACCATGGCCGGCGTGAACTGCAGTGCGGCGACTACGCCGGGCGAGGTAAATACCGTTTCCAGGAGCAGCTGCGCCACGGCGGTGACCGCGATGATGCGGCCAACCACAGGTGTCAGGCGGGGGAAGAACGGCGAACTCATGGCGTGTGGCTCCAACCTCTCTAACCCAGCGGACTTGGCTTTTGTTCCCCGTATCCGGCCACCCTGGCCGCCCGGCAAATCCGGTCACACAGGTCGGCAAACTCGATGCCCGCCGCCCGGGCGGCCTGGGGCAGCAGGCTCAAGGCGGTCAGCCCCGGGAGGGTATTGGCCTCGAGGCAGGAGAACCGCCCATCGGGGGTCAGCCTGAAATCTACCCGGGAATAGCCGCCAAGCTTGAGGCAGCGGTGCGCGAGGAGGCCGAGGCGGCAGCATTCGGCCGCCTGTCCTGGGGGCAGGTCGGCCGGAAAGATCTCCTCTGACATGCCGGGCGTGTACTTGCACTCGTAGTCGAAGATCTCGTGCTGCGGGATGATCTCGCCTACCGGAAGCGCCACACCGTCGAGCACGCCGACCGTCAGCTCCCGGCCCGGGACGAAGGCCTCGATCATCACCTCATCGTCGTAGCGCCCGGCCAGGTTGACGGCGGCGTCGAAGTCCTCCGGACGCCTGACCACGGTCAGCCCCACCGTCGACCCCTGTTTCGACGGCTTCACGACCAGCGGCCATCCGAGCCGGGTGCCCGCCTCCGCCGCACCGACCGGAGCCATCATCCAATCGGCGGTCGGCACTCCCGCCTGGCGGAAGAGCCGCTTGGAGACATCCTTGTCCATGGCGAGTCCGCTGCCGATGGGCCCGCTGCCAGTGTAGGGGACGCCGACGACCTCGAGCAGCGCCTGGATGGTGCCATCCTCGCCACGTCCACCATGGAGGGCCAGGAACAGGACCTCCGCTTCACGGACCACGGCGAGCCGGCCGAGCTCCTCGAGCAGGAAGCGCCGCTCCTGCTCGGCCAGCGCCGCCACGTCCGGCGGCGCGGAACCCACCCGGCCCTGCATTCGCATTGCCTCATCGGGTTCCCGGATGTAACCGCATATCGTGTCGACCACCGACACCCGATGCCCGCGCTGTCGGAGTGCCGCGGCGACCTGCACGGCGGAGGCGAGGGCCACGTCGCGCTCGGCGGAGGAACCGCCGGTGAGTAAGGCCACCCGCAGGGCGCCACCGGCCAGGGTGGCCATCATCGGCTTCCGATGAGCTGCTGGAGCACGTCGTACCGGCTCACGATCCCGATGACCCTGCCGTCCTTCTGCACCAGCGCCGCCGGACTTTCGCGGGTCAGCATCGGGGCGAGCCGGTCGGTGGTGAACGAAGCGTCCACCTCGGGGAACGGCGGGTCCATGACCTCGCGCACCGGGCGGTCCAGGATGGCCGGCTGGGCGAGTGCCTTCGTCATCAGGAAGCCCTCGGTCAGGCCGCCGATGGACTTGCCGCCCTCGATGACCGGGATCTGGCTCACCCCCCAGGTGCTCATCAGGTTCAGCGCCTGCCGGACCGCGGCCGCCGGTGCCACACTCACCAGGGGCGGCGCTCCCGACGGCCGCCGGGCGATGAGCTGCCCGACCGTGACGCGCGGCGCGTCGAGCAGCTGGTTCTCCTGCATCCACTCGTCGTTGAAGAGCTTCGAGAGGTAGCGCTCGCCGGTATCGCAGAGGATGGTGACCACCAGCGCATCCGGGTTGTCGAGCTCGCGGGCGATCTCGAGCGAGAGCGCGACGTTCAGACCCGCCGAGCCACCCACGAGGATGCCTTCCTCGCGCGCGAGCCGGCGCGCCATGGCGAAGCTGTCGCGGTCTGACAGCTGGCGGAACTCATCGATGTATTCGAACCAGATCGTCTCGGAGATCTTGTCGCCTCCTATTCCCTCGACCTTGTAGGGGTAGCCCTCTCCCATGGTGCGGGTCTTCGAGTACTCGGTGTAGAGCGAGCCCTGCGGATCGCCGGCGATCACTCGGATCTTGGGGTTCTTTTCCTTCAGGTACTTGCCGGCTCCGCTCACCGTGCCGCCGGTCCCGGCACCCGCCACATAGTGCGTCACCCGGCCGCCGGTCTGGGTCCAGATCTCGGGGCCGGTCGAGGCATAGTGCGCCCTGGGATTTTCCTGGTTGAAGTGCTGGTTGGCGAGGATCGCCCCGGGGGTGTCTCGCACGATCTGCTTCGCCTTCATCACGTAATTGTCGGGATGATCGGGCGGAACGGCGGTCGGCGTGATCACGACCTCGGCGCCGTACGCCTTCAACAGCCGGACCTTTTCCTGCGACATCTTGTCCGGCATGGTGAAAATGCAGCGGTATCCCTTGAGCGCGGCAGCGACGGCCAGGCCGACGCCGGTGTTGCCGCTGGTGCCCTCGACAATCACTCCGCCCGGTTTGAGCTCCCCGCGCCGCTCGGCGTCCTCGATCATGGCAAGGACGATCCGGTCCTTCACCGAGCCGCCCGGATTCGTGTACTCGGCCTTGCCGTACACCGGGGTGCGGATTCCCGCCCCCACGCGGGCCAGATGGATGAGCGGCGTCCAGCCGATGGTCTCGAGGACCGAGCCATACGGCTTGAGATGTGGGGGCGTCACGGAGTCGTTCCTTCGCGCTGGGGATGCCGGAAATGTACCGGCTGGAGGAATGCCGCGGCCACTGGTGTGCCGTTGGCGCGGGCCGGAGCGAAGCGGAGCCTGGGAACCGCCCGTACGGCGGCCGAGTCCAGCGCCGGGTAGCCGCTCGATTCCGCGACTCGAGTGGAGTCGGTGACCACCGTTCCCTGCTCGTTCGTGAACAGCCGCAGCACGACGGTTCCCTCGATGCCCTGCTCGAAGAGCGCCGGCGGGTACTCGACCGGTGTTTCGGGGTTGATCGCGACCGGGGGCTCGGTCCGGCGGCCGGCGGGCGCGTCCGCAGGGAGCGTGACCGTCGCGCCGCGGTCGCGGTTACAGGCGATTACCAGAAGGGCGGCTACTGCGGTCAGGACGCGACCGGCCCGCCTGCCGACTCGACCGCTCCATCCGTTCCGCGAGTCTGTCATCCCCGCCTCCACATCGCGTAGCCCACCAGCGCGGCGACGCCGACTCCGGTGATCAGCACCCAGAGCAGGCAGCTCTTCGTGATCTTGAGCAGCCCGAACACGACCAGCGCCACGATCATCGCGATGGTGGCGTGGGCCAGAGCCACTTGCGGCATCCGGCCGTGGTGGTAGGACACCACTCCGGAAACCAGACCGAAGATACCGGCGAGCAGCAGGGTCCGGCCCAGCCGGATCACCAGGCCGGCGAGGGTGACCAGCGCCAGGGCCTGGAGGAGCGTAGCCGTGTCCGGCATGTGGAGGCCGAACGGAATTCGTCAACCTCCTTCGGAGCGCCGTTTGAGGTCCGCCAGCCGGTTCAGCGCCTCGAGCGGTGTCATGCGGTCGAGGTCGATGCCGCGCAGCTCCTCCATGACCGGGTGCTCGCGTGTCGGGTCGCCGAAGAGCGCGAGCTGGCCCGGGTCCGGCGGCGCGGCCGCCCCGCCGGGAACCATGCGATGCTCGCCCTCGAGGGTGCGGAGGATCTCCTTCGCCCGCTGCACCACTGGTGACGGCAGGCCGGCCAGCTGGCCCACGTGGATGCCGTACGAGCGGTCGGTGCCGCCCGGTTCCAGCCGGTGCAGGAAGACCACGGTGTCCCCCGATTCGTGCACGGCCACGTTGTAGTTGCGCGCATGGGCCAGGCGTTCGGGAAGCTGCATGAGCTCATGGTAGTGGGTCGCGAACATCGTCTTGCAGCCGACCCGGTCGTGGAGGTGCTCGGTCACCGCCCATGCGATGGCGACGCCGTCGTAGGTCGAGGTGCCGCGGCCGATCTCGTCGAGCAGGACGAGGCTCCGGGCCGTCGCGTTGTGGAGGATGGCGCTGGTTTCGCTCATCTCGACCATGAACGTTGACTGACCGCGGGCGAGATCGTCGCTTGCGCCGACCCGGGTGAACAGCCGGTCCACGACTCCCACAGCGGCCTCGGCGGCGGGGACGAACGCTCCCATCTGTGCCAGCAGCACGCTGAGCCCGATCTGGCGCAGAATCGTCGATTTGCCCGCCATGTTCGGCCCCGTGACGAGCAGGACGCGTTCGGCCGGATCGAATCGGACATCGTTCGGGATGAAGGACTCCGGGGGCATCATCCGCTCGATCACCGGGTGGCGGCTCCCCTTGAGCACGAGATCGAACCGGTCGTGGACCTCCGGTCGAACCCACCGCCAGCGCACGGCGGCCTGCGCGCATGCCGCCCACACGTCCAGTCGCGCGATCGCGCGGGCGGTACGTTGCACCCGTGTCGTGGCCGCCCCGACCCGGCAACGCAGGGCCGCGAACAGCTCCGCCTCCCGGACTCCGATTCGCTCCTCGGCGCCAAGCACCTTCGCTTCGTAGTCCTTGAGCTCCGGGGTCACGTACCGCTCGGCACCGGAGAGCGTCTGCCGGCGCTCGTAGTCGGGCGGGACCCGGGCCGCATGGGCGTGGGTGACCTCGAGATAGTAGCCGAAGACCTTATTGTAGCCGACCTTGAGCGAGGTGATCCCGGTGCGCTCCCGCTCCCGCTGCTGCAGCGCGGCAATGTACTGCCGGCCGCCGTCCCGGAGCGAGCGCAGCTCATCGAGCGCCGTGTCGTACCCGGCACGGATCACTTCACCATCGGCCAGGGCGGCGGGCGGCCGGTCGGTGAGTCCCGCCGAGAGTTCCGCGGCGAGATCGGCAAGCAGGTCGAAGTCGCCCAGTACGTCGTCGAGGGCCGCGCTGCGGACCCGGCCGGCGAGGCCGCTGAGTGCCTCGAGGACATCGGGCAGGCGCACGAAGGAGTCCCGGAGCGCGCCCAGTTCGCGGGGGGTGGCTCGCCCCGCCGCCGCCCGTCCGGCGAGCCGTTCGAGGTCCCGCACCCCATCGAGCGCTTCCCGGATCCGCCCCCGGCCCCGCTCATCGGCGACGCAGACCTCGACGGCGTCGAGGCGGTAGTTGATTGCTGCCGGATCACGCAGCGGCGAGAGCACCCACTGCCGCAGCAGTCGCGCGCCCATCGGCGTGATGGTGCTGTCGAGGGCCTCGAGAAGGGTCACGCCGCGCGCGCCGGCGCGGAGCGGCTCGACCAGTTCGAGGTTCCGGCGGGTCATCTCGTCGAGCCAGAGGTGCGCCTCGCTGCGCCGGACGCCCGGCCGGGCAAGGTGGGGCAGCCCGGCCGGCTGCAGGTCGGCCAGGTAGCGGAGCAGGGCGCCCGCCGCGCCGACTGCGGCTGCGTCCTCGGGGCCGAGCC
>Ga0153915_10007404_pt1 | contig 10345 bp, 10 predicted proteins | sample Opewatmetagenome_2_FD_107003 | JGI IMG/M metagenome (GOLD analysis project Ga0153915, IMG submission 107003) | Freshwater wetland microbial communities from Ohio, USA - Open water 3 Core 3 Depth 3 metaG | ecosystem: Environmental > Aquatic > Freshwater > Wetlands | place: USA: Ohio, Lake Erie... | reverse complement strand
GCAATTGAAAATGGGGGAAATATTTTTGACATAAATGCCGGATGGGTCTCGGAGAACAGGGATTATCATGCATGGAGAACAGGGTATCTCCTTTATCATTAGCTACCATCCATCGATAACCTTTTGCAGACACTCTTTCCAAGTCAATAGGTTTTGAGCTTTTTGAAAAGGGCGGTCTATTATTCGATTTTATAAAAAATGCCGTTTATCTCCTTCCAACACAAGGAGATTACGGCATTTATTGATAATTACAGAGACCCTTTAGGTGCAGACTTTTGTTTTCTGTATTCTAAAACCCTATACAATCGGTTTGCGGTTGCCTTCCTTGAAGCATTAGGACAAATAAACACCTTTTCACCATCATTCAGGTCTTTTGAATATTCATATTCCCATTGTGTCTTAAACATAGGATGCGAGATTAAATTACTTCTTTGGTCCGCCGCCTATCCATTTATCAATGGCTTCCTTATCGAAGCGCCAAACCCTGCCGATCCTGATGGCCGGGATCTTGCCCTCCGCGGCGTACTTACAAATAGTAATCTCATGCAGCTTGAGATATTTTGCTAATTCTTTTGTAGTCATTATCTGTGGCATAATAAACTCCTTATTATTATTTAATAAGTCAATCAACTGATTGATAAAACATGTTAGACTATTTATAATACTGTAAAATTATTAAGTCAATAAAAAATAGTCAATAGTAGATAAAATTATCTTATGTTTACATATTTAATTTGAATTTCTTCACTCCATGCCAAGATAGTCAATTCCTGCTGATTATATGATTTACAGCCCCTTCCAATCCATCGAGGGTTAATTCAAACATCGGGAATATCTCGCGTATCATATTTATGGTTCGGGTGTAAGGCCATTCATCTGCCATTTTGGGATTAAGCCAAACTGAGTGGGGGAAGGTCTCGGCAATAAACTGAAGCCTCCTGTAACTGGGCTTGCCGGACCTTTCTTCCAGATGAATAGAGCCGTCTGTAGTCATAAGTTCGTAGGGCGCCATACTGGCGTCTCCCACAATGATAATGCGTGTCTCCGGATCAAAGCGCACGAGTTCGTCAACAGGGAAAGGTCTTCGCATCCTAGACGGGTCTTCCCATAGGTTGTCATATATAGTGTTATGAAAAAAGAATGTCTTAATATCCTTAAACTGGGCGCGCGAGTGATAGAAGAGTGTTCGCACGACCTCGATATAGGGCTCCATTGACCAGCCTCCATTATCAATGACAAGCATGACCTTCAACCTGTCTCTGAGACTCCGATCATACACTATCTCAATCTCTCCGGCGTTCTTCATGGTCTGGTAAATGGTTTCATCTATATTAATCTGATCCTTGGGTCCGACTGGGACCATATTTCTTAACCTCTTTAATGCCTCTCCCATCTGTGATTGAGTAATCGGACCGTCCTGTGAATAGTCCCTGTACCTCCTGTCCATGGCCACCTTCACAGCAGATTTATTCCTGGATACGCCGCCAACCCTCATCCCCCCGGGATGGTATCCCGAATGCCCTACAGGAGAAGTGCCGCCGGTGCCTATCCACTTGCCGCCTCCGTGGTGCTCCTCTGCCTGATCCTTAAGCCTGTCAAAGAAATATTTTATCAGTTCCTCGGGACTCATCTTGGAGAGCTTGGATTCATCCACGCCTAATGCCTCGGCAAGCTCTTTTGGAGACTTCAGCCATTCATCAAGCATGGCGCGGGCTATCTCGGATATTATTCGTTCGTCCGGATTTTCCAGTTCCGCGCCCTTAAAGTGATGCGCAAAGACCTGATCATAAATATCAAAATATCTCTCGCTTTTGACTAGAATAGCACGGGCTGCAATATAGAAATCATCAAGGGAATTGATGATCCCCATTTTAAGGGCCTTTTGAAGTCTCAGAAAGGATGTGGGCGATACCGGGATGCCAACCTTTTTTAATGTATAAAAAAAATCCGTAAACATAGGGGAAATGACTCCAACAGATCAATTTTTTATAATGCTTGGTCGTTCTGGAAATTTAGGCAATCCTGCAAGGTCTACCAGATTGACCAATCCTGCTTACGCAAGATCTTCCAAATAGCGCAAGTCACATGGCTCATATAATTTCTGTCTGCAGACAATCGTTTTTTCCTTACACCTTAAACCTTGCGCCTTATACCCTCTTATCTCCTATATCTCGCCACCTGATTCTGGGCCATGGCATAATCAGGACTCTTTTTAAACAGCACTCCCAGGTAGGGTGTTGCACCTTTAACAAGGTCGCCGGCCTTTATGCTTGGGTCTGCCTTAAGCGCCCTTATCCAGTTGATCAATTCCCTTGTGGCAGGTTTTTTCTCAATGCCGTTGAAATCCCTTAATCGATAAAAGGTGGAGATCGCGTTTTCAAGTAGTTCTCTCTTGATATCGGGGAAATGCACCACGACAATCTTTTCCATCATATCGGGTTCCGGAAAGGCAATATGATGAAAGTTGCAGCGGCCCAAAAAAGGATCTGAGAGATCCTTCTTTGCGTTGGAGGTAATGATAATAACCGGCCTGTTTTTCGCCTTGATAGTCTTGTCTATCTCAATGATGTCGAATTCCATCTGGTCAAGGACATCAAGCATGTCATCCTGGAAATCAGTATCCGCCTTGTCTATCTCATCAATAAGCAGGACCACCTTTTCATCAGTGACAAATGACTGGCCGATCTTGCCCATCTTAATATATTCTTCTATATTGCTGACATCCCTTTTGGAATCTCCAAAACGGCTGTCATTGAGTCGCGTAAGGGTATCATACTGATAAAGGGCCTCGACAAGCTTCATGCTAGATTTTACGTTAAGGACGATAAGTCTCATCTGAAGGGCCTCGGAAATGGCATGGGCAAGCATTGTCTTTCCGGTCCCCGGTTCCCCTTTGAGCAGAAGAGGCATCTCAATGGCCATTGATATATTAACTATTTTGGCAAGCTCATCATCAAGGACATATTGGGTGGAACCGCAAAACTCTATGGACGAATTATTGTTTGACATGAAAAACTCCTTTTTATTCAAGATTCTAACCGGACATTGCTGTGATACAATATATATATGCGAAGAATTTCTGTCAAACAATTCGCTGGAGATATCAGATGGTAAATGGATATCCCTATTGATTATTAAAGAAATAGCGCTTTGATCATCGAAATTTATAATTCTCTGTATAGAAGCCTTTAATGTTCACAAATATTGCATAAAAAAGCTTGACACCCATTTTTTACTTTGTTAATGAAGTCACGTACAGTTGTCGAAGATTTATTGCAACTAGCTGTAACTATAAGTAATATTTTAGAAATTTACTTAATATATTTATATGGAGGATACATGATATGGGATATGAAGTAGTGGTCGATCATGATAAATGTGAAGGGTGTGAAGAGTGCGTAGAGGTTTGCCCCGTTGATGTTTATGAGATGCAGGACGGTAAATCCGTTCCGGTTAACGCTGAAGAGTGTTTAGGATGTGAAAGCTGTGTGGAAGTCTGTGATCAGGAAGCCATCACAGTTACTGAAAACTAAGTCGCTTCTCTCTAATTTTCTTTATTCTGTTTGTTAGAGATATTTCATCGTCATAGATAAAAAAAGCCGCTCAAAAGAGCGGCTTTTTTTTGGGCAACCTAAATTGCATCCATATATTCATTTATACTTTAGAATGGCAATCATTGCATTTAATTGAAGGGGCGGTATCCTTGCCCGACTTCTTGTGGCATTCTTTGCAATTGGTATGATAGGCCGTCTGAAGCTTCATGACCTTGTCCTGTGTTTTCTCAGGGTCATGGCAACTCACGCATGTTTTAACTGCAGCACCTTCCTTCCAGATATTTTTACTATCTTTATATTCATGGTGACAATCGGTGCATGCTGCCTTATAATCCTGACTGTGTTTTAAATGATGAAACACCACCGGCCCCTTAATAACATTTTTATAACCTTTATTATTAATAGTTAAATCATTGGTTATAGTAGCGCCTCCGGCTGTTTTAGTGGTGGTAGTGGCGACATCCGCCGCGCTAAGGATTCCAACAGTAAGAAAAACAACACCGACCAGAAGTGAAATGTATGTGGTTAATATCCTTTTTTTCATTTTAAATTATCGCCTTTTCTATCGAAAAAATATGCCTTGATTTTTCTGCTAAAAAACTCAATTGTTCAGATACATCAAACGCATGAAAAATATAAAAATAATGCAACCCTTGTCAAGTAATAAAATCAGGATCTTATATACCGAAGGTTTGATCCTGTCATTTCTTTGTCTTGCGCAGATCCATCAGAAATAACGGGCTAAATTTTTGCAGGCTCTCCGATTTTTTGGTGTCTTCCGATGCCTTGTCATACTCTTCATGATTGTAATAGGTTACAGCCCGGTTATTGTAAGCCCCGGCAAATTCCGGATTGATCTCCAATGCCTTACTGAAATCAGAGAGGGCTTGTTTATACTGGCCTTTCATTGCGTAGGTAATCCCCCTGCCGTTATAGGCCATAAAAGATAAAGGGTCCATCTCAAGGGCCTTATTAAAATCAGACAGGGCCAGATCAAACTCGCCTTTTTTGGAATAACATTCACCCCTTCCTGTATAAGCCACGATATAAGCAGGCTCTATCTCAATTACCTTAGTAAAATCTGAAATGGCCTTATCCAACTGGTCATAAGAGGAAAAAGTAGCGCCCCGACCGATATAGGCATAGATAGATAGGGAGTCTAATTCAATGGCCTTGTCAAAATTCGATATGGATTCAGCATGTTTTCCATTCGCTGCATAAGCAAGCCCCCTGCCGATATAACTCAGGACAGATACTTTGTCTATCTCGATGGCCTTGTCAAAATCAGAGACAGCTTGATCAAATCCTCCTTTGGCATAAAAACATTCTCCCCGACCGATATATGCTGAAATAGACTTGGAGTTCCTTTCATGTACCTTATTGAAATCGGAGATGGCCTTGTCATATTGCCCTTGCTTAATATAAACATTCCCTCGAAAATTATATGAATCTACATCAGTACGGTTTATCTCCATCGCCCTGGTATAATCAGCCAGCGCTTTTTCATAACTTCCCAGATTTTCATAGGCGGTTCCCCTGTATTTATAGGCAGCCGCATCCTTGGGGTTTTTATTTATAGCCTTTGTATAATCGGATATGGCTTGCTCGTTGCCACCTTCGATAATATAAAAATCCTCCGGGTTTTTCGTCGATTGCTTATTCGAATCAGTTGTTGAGCACCCGATAATTATCAAGGCGCAAAAAATAGCCGATGTCTTTTTTAAAAACCCTAAGCCACACATGGTTATCTTAATCTCCCATACAAAATATCGTCAAAAATAAAACACCTAAGAAATACATTATTAATTCGTGCTTGAAAAGTACTATTTTTAAAATCCCTTTATCGCCCCATAGATAATGATTTTCGCTTGGTCCACATATTGCCACCCTGCTTCCATAAGATCAATATCAGTGGTCCCTTCGGGCAACGGTTCAACCTTTATTATAGTTGCAGTGCGGGTTGAAGACCCGGCGTTGTGATCCCAGTCGGCCTTGTAGGGCCAGATAACATTCTGATTGGCGGCAGTGCTTCCCTGATCAGGAGGGCATAAGGTTTTTTGAGGCACGATAATCCTGTAAGGGCCTTCACCGTCAAGTTTGTTTGATGAGGCAAGAGTGCCGGGGGTTAGATTCTTGCCGTCCCGAGTGTATGCCAGCAGTAATTTCAACCCTCCAAGGACATTGATCGGGCTATTATGGCTATAACCCTTGCATAATGGAGAACTGTAATTGCACCATCCCCCATTATTTTTGTCTGCCTGTGCATCATATTGATAAAGGGCAGCAGGGTAATCCCCAAAAACATGATATAAGGACGGGTCCGGATCAGCATAGAGCGGATGGTACTGAGACCATCCGTCCGGTGAATAAATCCTGATGCCTGTTGCACTGCTTAGAATGCCGGCATCCTTAAGCAGCGTTTCCAAAGCAACCCCTTTATATTCGGCATAAAAGTCTTCGGACTTGCTGGCGTTCATCAGCAGGAATTGTGTGTGCTGAGGAAGAGATTCCAATTGAGTCCGCGTATATACACGGAAGGGGGCTATCTTTTTAACAAGGTCATCCTCTTTGTTTCCAGGAAACCGTATGGCATCAATCTCTGCTTTATTGTTGTAGCCGTCGCCATCCGAATCTTTCGAAGCAATGGCGCTGATGGAATCGGCGTTTCTGCCGTTAATCAGATAATCATTGCCGTAAGAATTTAATGTATCCTTAATATTTCCGCTTCCATCATACCCGTATTTGTAATGGCACCACTGGCAGCTCCCGAGACTTGTTGTGGTATTGGAGGCGTTTTTATATTGCCCTCCTGCGTGGCACAATGCGCAACTATCCAGTTTTGTATTTTTTTTATCAGGATAGATCTTATTAAATTCCGCTGAATCTTTTTCTCCCATATGGTGATAACTTGAAAATCCCAGTGAGGCCGCGAAAAACAGAAAGACAATTCCTATTGATACAAGAAGTGTTTTTTTTAACATCTTCTTTCCTCCTGTCAGATCAAATAAAGTGCAGCCTATTATTCGCATTGAAGTTGACTGATAGCAATAAAAAAGGTGGAAATGGGCATTACCCCAGTTTCCACCTGATAGGAAAAGCGTTGAACATTAGGTCTTTTCTTTTTTAAGCTAAAAACCCAATACGAAACCGCCGCCATCTATTATGAGTATCTGGCCTGTCACCATGCTTGCGGCATTACTTGCGAGGAAACAAACTCCACTTGCTATCTCTTCAGGTTTTGAAAGACGCTTGAGCGGAATCAATGCGGCAGCATCCTTCATGAACTCCGGCGGCATGCCTTTTAAATGTTCCGACATCACGCCGCCCGGCGCCACCGCGTTAACGCGGATATTATGTTTCGCCCATTCAACGGCTGCCTGCTTAGTCAATTGAACAACCGCACCCTTGCTGGCGCTGTAATGTGCAGAACAAAGCGGCTCTTTCATTCCTTTCAAACCGGCGATTGATGCGAAATTGACGATTGATCCTGCCATGCGCGGTATCATGGATTGAACAACCACCGCCTGCATCATAAAGAATAGACCTTTGGCATTCACATCCATGACCCTATCCCATTCTGCCTCGGTAAGATCTTCACCCTTGCCCCCGGCCAGGATGCCGGCGGCCTGGATAAGGACATCTATCTCGCCCATCTCCTCCCTTATCCTGGCAACCGTTGGACCGATGTCGGACACCTTGCTCAAATCAAGCTTGTATCCCTTGACAGTCCCCTTGGCTTGAAGTTTTCTTGCCGAGTCATCCATGATATCTCCAAGGATATCCACAACAGCCACCTTGGCCCCGCTTTCTACCATCAATTCGGCGCAGGCGAAACCAATGCCCCTCGCGCCACCCGTTACAACCGCTGTTTTACCGTCAAATCTTATATCCATTTTTCCTCCTCATTATTACGATTCAGATAATAATCAGGTCTTTTTCAAAGCCCGGCAGGAATAATGACTGCTAAGCTCCGGTTTAACCGAGAGTAAAGGCTTCGGCTAAGCATCAATTCAAAATAAATCCCAGAACCACCTGCTCCAGGGGGTTTTCGTCATCATCATGATCCAGTTGGTCATCATATATGATTTTCCCCCTGAACTCCTCTTTAAGTTCATATTCTCCGTCCTGGGCTGTAGAGAGAAGTAAATCCGAACAGGAAGGGCATAAGGGGCCATGTTCATCTTCGCCGTCAAAAAAACAGAAGATCCAGTCCTCTTCTATAATATCTTCAATAGAATCGATTGAAGTTCCGCATATAGTGCATTTCATAATCTGATTTCCAAAACTCCTGAAGTGAATTGCTGAACAGTATTCCTGTCTCTAATAAAAGAATGCTTGCCGTTTTGTAATTGCGAAGGGACATTATAACGAATAAAACGGCTTTACAAGAAAAATTTATTATGATTCCTTGATCCTCAAGAAACCCGTTTTAGTCGACTGCAGTTGATTTTAGAATGATTAGCGTAACCTCTTTTCGAATAAAAAGCTCCGTCATTTGGCCCACCCGACCCTATCTATCAGGCTTGCCGGTTGACATGGAATCTTGTTGATTATTCAAACTATTTACAATATTAATTTAACTTTATGTCGTATCTTTTCCTTTGGTCAGGGTTGGTCGATCACTCCATAGTTAATTGGAGGCGTCAACGATTAAAATATTATTTTGGAGATGAACATGAGAAAAAATTATTTGCTTACAGTTTGTGGCGTTATATGCCTGTTCGTTTTTGTCTCCGGGTGTCAGAAAAAATCGGATTCCACGGAAGTCGATATGACGTTAAAAGATAAAAAAATAATCCTTGCGGCCACGCCTCCTATGGGTTGGAACAGTTGGAACTGTTTTCATACCGAGATTGATGAGGATAAGATCAAGGCCGTTGCTGATGCCATGATAACCTCGGGCATGAAGGATGCCGGGTATGAATATATTAACCTGGATGACGGCTGGATGGCTGAGACAAGGGATAAAAACGGGAACCTCCAGAGTCACCCGGATAAATTCCCTGGCGGCATAAAAGCCCTGGCGGACTATGTGCATGGCAAGGGCCTGAAGTTGGGGCTTTATTCATCCAACGGGACAAATACATGCGCAAGACTATATCCAGGCAGCCTGGGAAATGAAGAAAAGGACGCCAAATTATTTGTTGAATGGGGCGTGGATTATCTTAAATACGACTGGTGCAATCACGCAACCATCAATTACAGCCCTGCTATAGATAAAATTTCCATATTGCCGATCTCTTCAAAAGAGCAGTCAAAGGAAATATTCTATGAAGCCGAATCTCCTGAAAACACCCTTGGCGGTTCAGGGAGCGGCGCTGCAAAGGTTGAGGATATCACCATTAAAAAGGACAATAAAAATATTGTGACGGGCAAAAAGGTCGCTAATATCGGCAATAACAGCGGGAGCCTTCAATTTAATAATATAGACGCACCTTCAGACGGAGAATACGAGATGAAGATCTATTATTCCAACCCTGATTTCCCCTTCAGGAAGGCATTCATAAGCGTCAATGGAGAAACCGCTGTTGAAGTTGATATTCAATTTCCGGGAGAGGTTGTCAACGGCTCTCCTGTGATTGCCATGGATGAACCTCCTGCGGTTCCCCCTGCCGGCTGTCTTCCCGGTGGGGCTCCACCTGGAGGCGGCTCTCCAGACGCAGGGCCTCCGCCTGGCGGCGGATTTACAGGCGCGATAATGTCACAGCAGGATGTAATGGGCGTATATTCCATGAATATCAAACTCAAGGCAGGAAAGAATACTATTAAATTTTTCAACAGTATGACAGACAAGGATAACGCTATCGCACTCTATTCCAGGATGTCCAATGCCCTTAAAAAGGCATACGAGGAAAGCGCCAACCCGGATAAAAAACAGGTGGTGCTAAGCATATGTGAATGGGGCGCCAACGAACCCTGGGATTGGGGGAAGAATATAGGGCAGCTCTGGAGGACAACCGGCGATATCACTGATTCCTTTTCAAGCGCATTAAATAATATGGACAGGAATGCAGTCCTGGCAGACTACGCAGGCCCCGGACGTTGGAACGACCCGGACATGCTTGAGGTGGGAAATGGCGGCATGACAGATATAGAATACAGGAGCCATTTCAGCCTATGGTGCATCATGGCGGCTCCTTTGCTTACCGGTAATGACCTGAGCAAGATGTCTGAGGCCGCAAAGCTGATCCTCATGAATAAGGATGCCATAGCTGTTGATCAAGACCCTCTTGGCATACAGGGAAAGAGGATAAAAAAAGACGGGGACATCGAGGTATGGACAAAACCCCTTGCAAATGGCGATGTGGCTGTAGCCCTTTTTAACAGGGGTGATTCAGAAAAGGATATAAAGACGTCACTCGATGAAATTGGATTAAAGACGCAGGGGAAACATGTTCTAAATGACTTGTGGAATAAGACGGAAAAAGCGACTGACGGAGATATTGCCTATCATGTCCTTTCTCATGGCGTTACGTTTTTAAGAGTGGGAATAAAAAAATGATTAAAGGGCCAGAGCCGATTGATTCAGGTTTCATAGCTCAAAAGATCGATCTATGTTTTTATGCAATAATTTACAGGATCATTATAGATATAAGTGTGATCATATGATAAAATGCATAAACATAAAAAATTTATGAACCACCTTAAAAAGTGTTGAACTCTCAACTATAGAGGTAATTGCAAAATTCCTCCACTTGTCATTCCGAACGAAGTGAGGAATCTAAAAGGCATTGATATCAAAAGATTTCTCCCTTTGGTCGAAATGACAATTGATGCTTTTTTGAGTTTTG
>Ga0153915_10007403_pt1 | contig 10346 bp, 11 predicted proteins | sample Opewatmetagenome_2_FD_107003 | JGI IMG/M metagenome (GOLD analysis project Ga0153915, IMG submission 107003) | Freshwater wetland microbial communities from Ohio, USA - Open water 3 Core 3 Depth 3 metaG | ecosystem: Environmental > Aquatic > Freshwater > Wetlands | place: USA: Ohio, Lake Erie... | reverse complement strand
CGAAGCGCTATATGAACATGGATCTGTTGCTAGGAGGTGCGATCGGCTACGAAGTGCTCGAGGCGTAGGCGAGTACTAAATGAGGGCGCCACGACAATTGTGCGAAAAAAGCTTGACGCTACCGAAGCCGCTCATCGCGCTCGGGCTGCTGCTCGCGGCCCATATATCCGCATATGCGGGCGATCCGCTCAGGCTCACGATCATCTACACGAACGACCTGCACGGCTACATGCTGCCCTTCGATTACGAGACGTGTTCACGCGCGGCCCCTGGGGCTCGCGTCTCTACGGAGAGCCGGAAATCGACGCCTACAATGAAATCGGCTACGACCAGGAAGATAGACGGGGTCCGAGTCGGCTTCCTGGGACTGACGTCGGCCAGGTCGCAAGCCTACGAGCAGGTCGCCGGCTGGACGATAGGCGACCCCATCGAGGCGGCGAGGAGATGGGTCCCGATCGCCCGGAAGGAATGCGACATCCTGGTAGCGGTAACGCACATCGGTCAAGACCAGGATCGCGAGCTCGCCTCGAAGGTCGACGGGATCGACGCGATCATCGGAGGCGACAGCCACACGTTCCTCCCGGGGATCGTCCTGGCGAGAAACCCGCGGGGCATCGATATCCCGATCGTGCAGGACGGGGCCTACGGCGTCTGCCTGGGCAGGATGGACTTGACGATCGAAGGCGAGGCCGGCTCCCGGCGGATCGCGAGCGCCAAGGCCGAGCTCGTGGCGGTGGACAGGTCCGTCAAGGAAGATCCCGCGGTCGCGAAGATAATCAGGGAGCGGATCGAGGGCGTCGGCGCCGAATAGCCGGCGAGGCGCCTTTGGAAGGGTGATGGAAAGAGGGGAACCTTTCGCGAAAGGTTCCCCTCTTTCTCGATCCGGCTATTTCCTCTTGGTCGAGGCCCGGTACTCCTCGACGATCTTCTTGAAATTCGACTTGTCGCCCGAGACGTTCTTCTCGATGTGCTCGATCATGAGGTCGATGACGCCTTCGCCCTCGGTCTTGCCCTGGATCGAGCACAGGCCGCGGAACATCGTCAGCACGGAATTCGGTACGCCTTTTACGAGGAAATCCACGCCTTCCAAAGCCATGCGATGTCTCCTTTCAATGGTAGTCACTTGATGATATCGCGCCTATGGCGCGGAACCGAGGGGAAGGGATTGTCGTGTCCGCGCTCGCGGACGACGGTTATCGCGCCTACGGCGCGGAACCGAGGGGAAGGGATTGTCGTGTCCGCTATCGCGGACGACGGTTATCGTGCCTACAGGGCGGAATTACATTGACTCAAATTCGTCGGTGTATTATCATACTAATACACTAGGGAGGCGATATGATATCGATCGATTCCCTCGTCTTCGGGTACGGAGCCACGCCGGTCTTCGACGGACTCGCTCTGCGCCTGGAACGGGGAAAGGCCTATGGGCTGCTCGGCCTCAACGGGGCCGGCAAGACCAGCCTGCTCAAGCTGATGGCGGGCGCCCTGCTTCCTCGCTCGGGCTCCATAGAAGCCTTCGGCCGCAGTCCATCGAGACGCGAGGCCGCGGCCCTCGCCGATACGGCCTTCGTCCCGGAGGATCCGTGGCTCCCCTCGGTGACGCCCGAGGCATACATCGCGCGTTATGCGGCATTCAGGCCCGCCTTCGACGACGCGCTCTTCGAGCGCCTGCGAAGGGAGTTCGGGATAGACGAGGGCAAGACCATCTCCAGGCTCTCGTACGGCCAGCGCAAGAAATTCGCCCTCGCGGCCGCGCTCACGAGCGGGGCCAGGACGGTCCTCCTCGACGAGCCGACGAACGGCCTCGACATCCCCTCGAAGATGCAGTTCAGGAAGATCCTCGCCGAGGCGATCTCCGACGAAAAGGTGATCGTGGTCTCGACCCACCAAGTTCGCGACCTCGAGAGTCTGATCGATCCGATCCTGATCGTCGACAAGGGCAGACTCGTGTTCGAGCTCGACGCCGAGACCCTCGGCTCGAAGCTGGCGTCCGCACGCTCCGCGACCCTCGACGGCCTCGAGGTCGTGCATGCCGAGCGCGACGCGCTGGGATGGAACGCTCTCGTCGCGCGGCGCGGCCGGGCGGAGGACGCCGCTCCCGCCGACATCGAGCTCCTTTTCAACGCCGCCCTCGCCGAGCCGGGGAGGCTCGCGGCCGCGATAGGCGACACCGAGCTGGCCCCCTACGCTCCCGAAGGGAGGAAGTCATGAGACTGTCCGCAAGGACCTTGGAGCGCCGCTTCAGCGTCGAGCGGCTCATGCTCCTGCTTCGCAACAGGCTCTACGACGACGTTCCGGCCGTCGCGATCGGCGCCGCAGTCGTGCTCGGCGTCAACGTCCTCGGACTCGTCCTGGGCAGGATCGCGTTCTTCAATTCAATGAGCTTCGGCCGATCCAGTCCCTGGGTCTTCACGATCGTCGTCGCCGGGCTCCTCCGGGCGGGAATCTCGCTCAAGGGCATGCACGACGGGAGGGCCGGGACGGACTGGCTCCTCCTGCCCGCGACGGGGATAGAGAAGTACTCCGCGGCCCTGCTCGATATCGCCGTCGTATTCCCTCTGGCGGCGACGGCCGCGAGCGTCGGCCTCTCGGCCCTCCTCGCGTTCGTCGAGGGTCTGGTAGGCGGCCCCGGCAATCCGGTCTGGCTGCCCGGGCTCGAGGCTCTCAAGGCCTGGGGAGGCTACGCGGCCGCGGCGACGGTATTCATCGCGGGCTCGGCCTCGTTCCGGAAGTCCGCCTTCCTCAAGACGGGCGGCCTCGCGCTCGCCTTCTCGATCGTCTGGTCGCTCGCCCTCGCCCTGCTGGTCATGCTGTTCGTGGACGGGGCCTGGGGCGGCGGCTTCTCAATCAGCAACGGCCGCTTCTCGGCGGGGGACGATTCCGTCATCTCTCGGAGCGCGCTCCGATTCATGCGGACGGCGATGGACGTCGCCTTGTACGCGGCCCTGCCCGCCTTCGCGGTCCTCTTCGGGGCGGCCAAGGTCGTCGAGAAGGAGGCCAAGGATGAGGTTCAATAGCGAGCGGCCGATCTTCGCCCAGATCGCCGAGCTCCTCGAGGCGCGCGTGATCGAGGGCTCCCTCGGGCCGGGCGATCGCCTGCCGTCGGCTCGCGAGCTCGCAGCCTCGCTCGAGGTCAATCCCAACACGGCCTCGCGAGCGCTCCAGACCCTGGCGGACGAGGGCGTCGCGCGCTGCGAGCGCGGCACGGGCTACTTCGTATCGGAGTCGGGGCCGGACGTGGCGAAGGCCGAGCGCAGGAAAAGCTTCTTCGAGGTCGAGCTCCCCGCGCTCTTCCGGCGGATGGTCGAGCTCGGCATAGGCATCGACGAAGTGGCGAAGAGCTACGCCTCGCGCGGCGGGGCGAAGGGAGAGAGGTGAGATGAAGGCGAGCGGAAAGATATTGATCGGCTTCGCGATAGCGAGCGTCCTGCTCCTCGCGGTCCTGACCGCGGCCGCTGCCTGGCTATAGGAAGCGGGGCGGCGCCGGAGCTCGCCTGAGTCCGGCGCCGCGGCCGCGTATCGCGCGCGGTCGTCGCGGCGCCGCGCGGCACTCGAACGCGGCGTCTTTGCGCGCCGCGCGTCGGCATTATTTCAGGTAACGCTCGGCGGCGGTTATCGCCTGGCCTATCAGCGTGATGATGGTCATAGGCCCGACTCCGCCGGGCACGGGGGTATACGCGTACGTCTTCTCCTTGATCCGGTCGATGTCCGTATCGCCGATGTTGCCGGGATTGTACCCGGCGTCGACGAGCACGGCGCCCTCCCTCACCCAGGTCTCGTCAACGTACTTCGGCCTTCCGATCCCGACGCATAATATGTCCGCCCGCCTCGTCGTCTCCTTTATATCCTTGGTCCTCGAGTGGCAGATCGTTACGGTCGCGTCCTTGTTCAGCATCATCATGGATAGCGGCTTCCCCAGGATGGGGCTTCGGCCTACTATAACGACGTTCCTGCCGGCCACCTCTATCCCGTACCTATCCAGCAACGTCATGATCCCGAGCGGCGTGGCGCTCCCGAATGACTCCAAGCGCATCGCGTTGCGCGCGAACGACAGGTTGTTCACGCCGTCAACATCCTTCCCTTCGTCGATTTCGTTGAAGCATCGCTGCTCGTCGACGTGCCCGGGAAGGGGATGCTGCAGGAGGATGCCGGTCACGCTGCCGTCCGCGTTCAGCTCGCGTATCTTCGCGACGACGTCCTCGGTGGTCGACTCGATCGGCAGCTCGACCTTCAGCGAGTCGATCCCGGCCCTCTTGCACGCGTTTCCCTTCATCCGAACGTAGGTCTCGGAGGCGAAGTCGTTGCCGACGATGACGGTGGCGAGGACGGGCACGATGCCTGTCCTCGCGATGATCCTCGCTGCCCTGGCCTTCAGCTCCTCGTTTATCTCCGCCGCCGCCTTCTTCCCATCGAGGATGATCGGTTCCACGTTCGTCCCTCCCGACGAAGATACTAGGGGAAAACGCGGAGATCGTTAAGGCCGTCCGAGGTCACCGCCCCTCCATGATGGACGCGAGGCCGCCCAGGAATGCCTCCATCGCCTCCACGACCAGGGCGTGGTCCTCCTCCTGCGGCAGCCCCGAGACGGTCGCGGTCCCGACTTGCCCCGTCCCCTCGACGACCACAGGAACGGCGCCTCCGTGGGCCGAGTACTCGAGCGGGCTGACGAAGTACTTCTCCTCGATCCTCATGCCCGCTTTCCTCAGCTTGGCCCCGACGAGGAGGGACGAGTGGCCGAAACGCTCGGCGACCCTGCCTTTGCGCAGCGCCCACTGGTCGTTGTCCGCGCTCGTGCCGGGGAGGGCGCAGTGATAGAGTTGCTGGCTTCCCCTCCTGATATCCACGGTCACTGCGAGGCTCCTCTCCCGGGCGCGGGACACGATGGCCTCGCCGAGCGCGACGGCGTCATCGTTCGAGAAGGAGGGTAAGCGCAGCCTCCTCTCCTCTTCCTCGAGCCGCGAGATGAGGGCGTCGAGTTCGGAATCCTCCATCACTGCCCTTCCATGATCGCCGCCGCGTCCATCTTCGCGTCAGCGATCCCCCTGATGCCGAACCTCTCGACGAGGACCTTCCCGACCGCGGGCGACAGGAAGCCCGGCAGGGTCGGCCCGAGCCTGATGTTCTTAAAGCCGAGGTACAGGAGGGCGAGGAGGACGAGGACCGCCTTCTGCTCGTACCACGCGATATCGAAGGACAGTGGCAGGTCGTTGACGTCCGAGAGGCCGAAGGCCTCCTTGAGCTTGATGGCGATCAAGGCGAGGGAGTACGAGTCGTTGCACTGCCCCGCGTCGAGCACGCGCGGGATGCCGCCTATGTCGCCTAACGGAAGCTTTATGTAACGGTACTTCGCGCAGCCCGCGGTCAGGATGACCGCGTCCTTCGGCAAGGCCTGGGCCACGTCCGAATAGTACGCCCGGGCAGGCTGCCTGGCGTCGCAGCCTGCCATGACGACGAAGCGCCTGATGGCGCCTGACTTGACCGCCGCGACGATCTTGTCGGCGAGTGCGAGGGCTTGGGCGTGCGCGAAGCCGCCGACGATCTCGCCCGAATGGCCGGCCGGTTCCTCGAGCGCCTCGGGGGGCGGGCAGGTCCTTGCCTTCGCGATGATCGCGGAGAAGTCCTTCATGCCGTCCGTAGGGCGATCGGGCACGTGCGCGCATCCGTCGAATCCCACGACGCCCGTGGTGAAGATCCTCTCCTTCTGCGCCTCCTTCGGGGGCACCAGGCAGTTCGAGGTGAAGAGTACGGGGCCGAGGAACTTCTCGATCTCCGCTCCCTGGGTCCACCAGGAATTGCCGTAGTTGCCGTAGAGGTTGTCGTACCTCTCGAAGAAAGGATAGTAGTGCGCGGGAAGCATCTCGCCGTGGGTGTAGACGTCGACGCCCGCTCCCTTCGTCTGTTCGAGGAGGTCGTGGAGGTCCCGCAGGTCGTGGCCCGAGATCAGGATGCCGGGCCTCTTCCCTACGCCGGTCCTGACCTTGGCGACGCGCGGGGCGCCGTAGGCGCCGACGTTGGCGCTGTCGAGGAGCGCCATGGCCTCGACGCCGCGCTTGCCGGTCTCGAGGACGAGCGCGGTCAATGCGTCCGCGCCGAGCGAGTCGTCGGTAAGGTCGCTCAACGCGTGAAGCATAAATGCGAAGAGGTCGCGAGAGGACTTGCCGAGGACGTAGGCGTGCTCGAGGTATGCGGCCATGCCCTTGAGCCCGTAGAGGACCAGGGCTCTCAGGCTGCGGACGTCCTCGTCGCGGATCCGCATCCAGCCGCCCGAGCCCGAGGAAGCGGCGGCCCGGACCTCGGCCTCGTCCCGGGCGCGGAACGTCGCGGCGTCGGGCGCGTCGACAGGGATCGCGGCGCCGGCGGCAACGTACGCGTCGCGCATCGCGTCCCTCTTCGAGGCGGCCTCGATCGTCGCCCGGACGAAATGCGAGGCCGAGAAATTCGCGTTCGTGATCGTCGAGAAGAGCGCCTTATCGACGAAGAAGGCCGTCGACTCGTCGTAGACTCCCTTCTCGGCGGCCTTGGTCGCCCAATAACCGATGCCCTTACAGGCGTGGAGAAGCAGGTCCTGCAGGTCCGCGACCTCGGCCGGCTTACCGCATACCCCTCGGGCCGCGTCGCAGCCCGAATTCCTCATCGTCTCCTGGCACTGATGACAGAACATGCGCTCCCCCTTCCGCTGGCCCTAGGGCCGCTACCTCACTTGAATCCGGCGGCGATCGCCGCGACGCTCGTGGCCTCGAGGGCTTGCCGCGTCGCCTTCGCCATCTTTTGGCAGAGCGACCTGAGGGCGCAGCTCCCGCGACCGCAGACCGATCTCTCGAAGAGGCAGTCCCGTTCGGGCAGCGGCCCATCGAGGGTCTCGACGATCTCGAGGCAGCTCAAGCCCGACGGCGACCGCGCGAGCTCGTAGCCTCCGGCAGCCCCCCTCGAGGAGCGCAGAACGCCGCGCCTCGCCAGGACCTGGAGCACTTTGGCGAGGTAGCTCTGGGACACGCCGAGGCGCAGGGCGGCATCCGCGACGGTCACCTTCCCTCCGCCCGCCGCGGCGAGCGCGAGCGCGTGTATCGCCGCCCCGCACCTGTCCGAGATGCCCAGGATCCTGTCCACACGCGCCTCCGTCGTACAGTGTCCGTTAATTAGGATTCCAATGTCCTATTTAGGTATACCTCGCCCTTCCTTTTCCGTCAAGAGAAGTATCGAGGAAAGCGCGATTCCGATCGACGATGGACCTAACCCATGTCCGCCTCTGCGCCGATTGGAGCCTGATCCTCCTTGGCGCCCGGCGTCTTCTCCTCGATCTGCGCGATTCCCGGCCTTCCCTTGCCAGCAAGGCGCTTGACGACGGGCCGGACTCGCGTCGCCGGCGCGACGGGACGCCTCGCGCCCTCCTTTTGCGTCTTGAAGAACGATATAGCCGAAAGAAGCAGCTCCGATTGCGACGCGAGCTCCTCGGCGGTACCGGCCAGCTCCTCGGCGGTCGTTGCGTTCCGCTGCACGACCTCGTCGAACTGCTGGACCGCCGTCGCTATCTGGTCCGTGCCCGTGGACTGCTCGCGAGCGGCGGTCGCGATTTCCTCGGCGAGATCCGCCGTCTTGCGGATCTCAGGCAGGAGGCCCTCGAGCCGGGATCCTGCCTCCTCCGCCCTCGTCACGCTGAGGGACGCGAGCTCGGTTATCTCGCGAGCCGCCTGGGCGCTCCGCTCGGCGAGCTTGCGGACCTCGCTCGCCACGACGGCGAAGCCCTTCCCAGCCTCACCCGCCCGCGCCGCCTCGATAGCCGCGTTCAGCGCCAACAGGTTCGTCTGCCGCGCGATCTCCTCGACGATCACGATCTTGCCGGCGATGTCCCGCATGTGCAGGGCGGTTTCTTTGACCACGTTGCCCGAGCCCTCGGCCTCGGTCCCCACGCGCTTCGCGAGGTTGTCCGCCCCGTGCGAGGAGTCCGCGTTCTGCCGCGCCGAAGATGCGAGCTCCTCCGTCGAAGAGGACAGCTGCTCGACGCCGGCGGCCTGCTCGCTCGCGCCCGACGACACGCTCTCCGCGGTCGCGGAGAGCTCCTCGGCGCCCACCGAGACCTGGACCGCCGCCTGCGCGATCTGCGTCACGATTCCCTCGAGCGTCTGCATGGTGACGCGCGCCGCCCTTACCGCGGCCCCGATCTCGTCGCTGCGGCGCGATGCGCGCTCGAGCTCCGCGGCCATCGCGGGATCTTCGCGCAACTCGCCCTTCGAGAGGAGCTCGACGACCCCGGTCACGGCCTTCACGGGCCTGGTTATGTAGCGCGCCAGGAGGATCGAGGCCGCGACGGAGATGAAGAGCGCGCCCGCGAAGACGAGGAGAAGCGTCTCGACGAGGCGCGTCGCGGCCTCGTTAAGCTCGACCGTCGGAACCGTGACGCCGATGCGCCATTCAGGTACCCCGGGGACGGCGTTGGAGAACATCGTAATCGCGGCTCCGTCGGGCCGTCTGTACTCGGCGACGGCGCTATCCGAGGCGAGCGCGGCCTTGCCGGCCGCGTCGAGCCCGATCCATCCGTCATTCGCCGAGTCCAGGAAATTCAACTTGAGCACGTAGTCCGCGTTCTTGTGGGCGATCACGAATCCGCGCCGGTCGATCATGTAGCCGTAGCCGTTCCTTCCCATGACGATGCCCGACACGTAGGAGCAGAAGTAATCGACGGCGATCCCGGCGGCCACGAGTCCCTCGACCGCGCCCGAGGGCCCCTTGAACGGCCGGGCGAGCACGAGCACGGGCTGTCCGTCGGCCTTCGAGATGACTGCGTCGGAGACGACGCGCGCGGCGGACCCGTCGACGATCTCCTTGAAGTACTCGCGCTCGGCGATGTCGCCGCGCGCCCCGTCCGAGGTGCAGAAAGCACCTGTCTTCCCGGCCCAGAACACGTAGCGGATCTCGGGGGGAAGCCGACCCTTGTAGCCTTGAATAAAGGCGTCTGCCTCCGTCGGCGAACGCCTGATCTCACTGTCCTCGGCCAGGACATCCAGCTGCAGGAAGACTTTCTCGACCATGCGGCCGACCTCGGCGGCCCGCGCCTGCACGACGGCCTTCGCGTCGCGGGTGGTCAGCTCGACCGTTACCTGGCGAGCGACGACCGCGACTGCCGCGGCGGACGCCGCGAGGACGAACGCCACGAGCGCCGTCACGATGAGGGCGACCTTCGTGGCCAGATGAGTACGCCTCTTGGGCATAGAGCCATCCTCGGCGGACGCGCGGCGATCAAGTCGTCCTCGCGTCCTCCATTAGTCCGGCCTTGCCATGGTCACGCCGTACCGATTACGGGATGCTCCGCGGCCGACGCGGCATCCCATGACCAGTCTGTAAAAGCCTCCTTAAAAAGATCTCCGATCGTCTTGCCGAAGCGACCTCAGAACTCCTCGAACTCGGAGTCGGCCTGGTCCTTGGCCGGCGCGATCGCCGTCGTCTTCGGCCTCGCCGCAGCGCCACCCTTCGCTCCACCCTGCGCGCGCGCCTCGCCCGTGCCCTTCCCCGGCGCCGCGATCGTCTTCGCCTCTTCCTTCACCGCCACTCCGGTCCTCGGCGTCTTCGGCCGGGCCGCGACTGCGCTCGCTTCTCCGCCACCCGCCGCGACTGCGCCATGCGCCGACGTCTTGAAGTACCCAACCGTCTCCACAAGCCGCGACGCCTGCCCCGACAGCTCCTCCGCAGTCGCCGCCAGCTCCTCGGAGCTCCCCGCGTTCTGCTGCACCACTTGGTCCATCTGCGTCACGCCCTTCGCGATCTGATCCGCTCCGCTCGCTTGTTCCCCGGATGCCGCAGATATCTCTTGGATCAGGTCCGCCGTCTTCTTCACGTCCGGCACCAGCTCCTCGAGGCGCTTCCCTGCCTCCCCGGCCACCGTCACGCTCTTCTTCGAAAGCTCGTTGATCTCTCCCGCCGCCTTCGCCGACCGCTCAGCAAGCTTCCGCACCTCCGACGCCACTACCGCGAAGCCCTTCCCCGCCTCTCCCGCCCGCGCCGCCTCGATAGCCGCGTTCAGCGCCAACAGGTTCGTCTGCCGCGCGATCTCCTCGATGATCGAGATCTTCGACGCTATCTCCTTCATGCTCGTCACTGTCTCGCCGACCGCCTTACCCGATTCCTCGGCGTTCTGCGCCACCCGCCGGGACAGCGAGTCAGCCTGCGACGTGTTGTCCGCGTTCTGCTTGATCGTCGACGCAAGCTCCTCTACCGACGCGGACAGCTCCTCGATGCTCGCCGCCTGCTCGTTCGCTCCCTGCGACAGCCCCTGCGCCGTGCTCGACAGCTGGTCCGATCCGGAGGACACCTCGTCCGACGCGGTCCTGATGTCCCCGACTACCCGGTTCAAT
>Ga0153915_10007402_pt1 | contig 10347 bp, 4 predicted proteins | sample Opewatmetagenome_2_FD_107003 | JGI IMG/M metagenome (GOLD analysis project Ga0153915, IMG submission 107003) | Freshwater wetland microbial communities from Ohio, USA - Open water 3 Core 3 Depth 3 metaG | ecosystem: Environmental > Aquatic > Freshwater > Wetlands | place: USA: Ohio, Lake Erie... | reverse complement strand
TTCAGCATAAATTACGTTTCCGCCCGCCCAGTCAACCAGCACCATTCCATATGCCTGTAATGCTCTGGCAACGGCAAGTTCACCAGGCTTTAGATCGAATTTGCTGAGGTCAAGAGCAGGATCAAGCTGGATTACAGCACCCTCGGGGATGCCATTAACAAGCTGTCCATCAGTCCAGGCTGCAGGAAAAACGAATTCCTGGAAGGCATTGAACCTTGATGCGGCGGCAATTTTATGACGGATTTCACCAGCTTTTACCTCATCAAACATGATAAGCCCTGCTATTATTGGGACACCTGCAGCACGTCCTGGGCCGTGGAAGTGAACACTTTCTCCATTTTTAATATCGGTATCAGATAAATCAAAAACACCCGGGCCATCTAATTTATAACGCATTCCGGTATTCGATTCCCATGAGCCATCCGGCAACTTGCGTGCTCCCCACATATCCCAGGCAGTCATTGACTTCCAATCGATTATGGCAAGGTGCATATCGCTTGCTGAATCAGGTGTTGCTCCAGCAGGCAGGGGAACAGGCAAAGAATCGAATTCTTTGCCATGGCCAAGAAACTGACGATCAGTTTTCCAGATTGCTTTTTCACTCTCTGATAAATAGTGTTTTTTGAACACCACAGGCTGTGCTGTACTATCCACCTCAAAGACAGGGATGGTATACCGGTTAATATTTATCCCAAAACTTTGATGCCTTGGATCTTTTGCCAGCAATGAAATAAAATAATCACTCCTGGGATCAATTTCAGGGTTTTCACCAATAGGCTGGTTCCAGAAGCTTGAATCCGAGAAAAATCTCTTCGGGATGGGAGAATCGCTGGAAATTTTTGAAGGCTGTTTGCAAGAAAGAAAGATAGCAGAAAAACTTAAAAACAAAATTATTTTATTCATTCAGGTCTGGTTTTTTATTGTAATTTAAAAATCACATATTAATACTTCTAGAATTGGGATATATGAATGACTCAGTGAATGGCTATTGCTCTTACTGCTATATATGGCAAACCCGGCAGCGGGATTTCAGTCAGTCCGTTGAATTCACCCTGGACCGGTGTGATTGTCATATTCCAGGCATCGATTATTTCAAGGTTGAATTTGACCTTATCAGGCAGAAAAAGCCTTGCCTTCGCTTGCTGGCTGTTCCCATAGTAAAACAGGTAATACTCATTTTCTTTAATGAGATGTGTCTCCTTGTTCCATAAGTTATGTAATGGATATACTCCTTCCTCTGGTGCTTCGGTCATAATTCTGTGGAGAAATGCAATTCTTTCAGGGCTTTTTCCATAAAGCACACCGCCTTTTGACCACCACAAAATATTCTGAGGATGCATATAAGTTTCTCCATGGGTACAATAAGCTCCACGACACCATGATATCCAGAAACGGTTAACCATTTCTTCAGGAGTAAGGTTACCCCAGTCGTTGGGAATATTGCCTTCATACACGCATTCATCAATTATTACAGGTTTTCTGTATAATTCACGCCAATCCTGGATATCCTGCAGGTAAGGGGTTTGAATGCTCAGGTGAGTGATCCAGGGTTTGGAATGGTTATACCAGGCCATCCCGTTATGAATACTGCAAAGGTGCCTGTAAGGGTCATATATTTGAATTACCCGGAAAAGGTTATCCCATTCTTTTTCAGTTTTTCCCATCATATCATATTCATTTGCCATCGACCACCAGACATTGTGAAAGGCAGAAATGCGTGCTATAAGGTAGCGCAGGTAAAATATGCACTGATCATGATTCATTTTATCAAAATTCCACTTCCCGAAGTCATAAGGATGAAAAATTATAACATCTGCTTCAATACCCAGTTTCTGCAATTCAAAGATTTTTTCTTCAAAATTCCTGAAAAAGTCAGGGTTAGGCCTGGAAAAATCCCAGCCTTTTTCCTTAGATCCTTCAAATGGATAGAAGGGAGGTTCATTATTGATATATACATCATAATTCTTCGGCATCACCGTCATTCGGATTTTATTGAATGTCGTATTTGACAGTGTCTCAAGCGTTTGCCTGACTAACTCTTCAGGCTGGTGTACCCAGGCATAGCAGGTTGTCCCGACAGGATAAAAAGGAGTGCCATCGGCATATCTAAAGTGAAACGTATCCCGGACACTAACAGGCCCATGATTGGCAGGTTGTGCGGGCGAACAGATAAATTTGCCTGATTTTGCATCAAGTTCTTTTACATTGCTGGAAGTGATCCATGTCCATTCCCCGGTTTCATCAGGCATAAAACGGATTTTATAGATGCCATTTCCATCATAAAATCCTTCCGGTTGAAGGATTCGGTTTTTAAACTTGAACTCAGCAGTAAGTGTAACGTCCATGAAAGGATTTCCCGTACTTGGACCTTTGAGTGTTAGTTCAAAAATCTCATGCTTTTCGATAGTCTGCGACGAAATAAATTCTGGAGTGACAATAAAGAATAGTGCTACAAATATGAAAATCATTATCAATAATTTTCTTTTTATAATAAAGATAAAATTATTGATTTTTTACAATGTTTAATAATACTGATATGACTCTCCAGTGGAGGGGCATTCCGGTGTTATTACTCATATCTTAATGAATCCGCCGGATTGGCCCGGGAGGCACGGATTGTCTGGAAGCTGACTGTAATTAAAGCAATAAGCAGAGTAACCAGTGCTGAAAACACAAGGCTGAACCATGGGAATTTTATCCTGTAAGCGAAATTTTCCAGCCAGTCTTTCATAAGAAAATATGCAAGTGGCCAGGCGATTATAGTTGCCAGAAATACCCATTTCACAAATTCCCGGAATAAAAGGTTCAGGATTTTGCCTGTTGAAGCACCCTGAATCTTGCGGATACCTATTTCCTTGGTTCTTTGCTCAGTGATAAATGATGAAAGTCCCAGTAGTCCCAGGCAGGCTATAAGTACAGCAAGGATTGAGAAAATAGCCAGGACTTTCCCGGTACGGATCTCATTCAGGTATTGCCGGTTATATTCTTCATCAAAAAAAGTGTATTCAATGGGCAACCCGGAACTGAATTCATCCCATTTGTCTTTTATATATTTTAATGTTCCGGCCTGATCTTTACCGGTCATTTTCACTGACAGGTAATTCATACCCGTCCCCCAGATACCCGGGAGTAACAGGAAAGCGGCTGGCCTGATGACCTGGTGGAATGATTCATAGTGAAAATCCTTTATAATCCCTATCACACGAAAATTATCCTGTCCGCCATAAGTGATCGTTTTCCCAATGGCACCGGGAGTTTTAAATAGTTTTGTCGCAGGATTGTTAATCACAATCCCATCGGAATCGGTCAGGAATTCCCTGGAAAAAAACCTGCCGGAATCCATTCCCATGGAATATGTTTCAAGGAAATCATGATCGGTTATAAACATATTCAGGGTTGTCCACTGGCTTTCATCACTTCCTTCGAAATGACAACCCCAGTTATTAAATCCGATACCCATAATTGCTGATGAGGCACTAACATTTTTGATTGTGGGGTAACTTAAAAGGCTTTCTTTAAAAACATTGACGTTGTCTCTGAGTCCCTGGGGCCTTTGAATAATAAGTATATTTTCCTTTTTAAATCCAAGATCCTTATTCTGGAAGTAATTTAATTGCCGGTATACAACGATTGTTCCTGTAATTAAAGCTATTGAAATCACGAATTGAAATACCACAAGGATGGTCCTGAGGATAGTTTTTGAGCTACCTGCCCGGAGGACATCCCTTATAATGACCGCCGGACGGAATGATGACAGGTATAAGGCAGGATAAGCGCCGGAAATTATCCCTACGATCAAAGCAAGTAAAATAATTATCCCGATGTTTGAGACAGTAAAAAGATACCTGTATTCGAATTCCTTTCCAGTAAGGTTATTAAACAGTTGTAGTGTAACAATTACTATTGCTGCTGAAAGTATCATTGCAAGTATTGAAAAAATAACTGATTCCAGCATGAACTGGCGGACCAGTATAGATCTCCCTGCGCCTGCAACTTTCCTGATGCCCACTTCTTTTGAACGTCCAGCAGAACGTGCTGTGCTCAGATTCATAAAATTGATGCAGGCAATAAGCAGGGTAAAAACAGCAACAATTGAAAAAATATAGATGTACAACTTATTTCCATTTGGTTCGATCTCCCCGTTAAGATCTGAGCTAAGATGAATATCTTCAAGTGGCTGAAGGAAATATTCCCAGTTATTTCCTGCTGCGATCCACTGGTCCCATTCCTGGTTATCCCCGCCAATGTATTTCCTTATGAAAGCCGGGAATTTATTTTCAAGTGCTTTATAATCAGTTCCTTCCTTTAAGACAAGATAAGTTTTGAAATTATTGCTCATCCATTGTGTACTGCGGCTGAAATCAAATGCAGACAATGCAGCAAGGATACTGAAATGAAAGTGGGAATTTGAGGGCGGGTCTTCTGTTACTCCGGTTACAAGGTTCTGTACTACCTGTCCTCCTTCTTCTACAGTAAGATACTTACCTATAGGATCATCATCTCCAAAATATCTTCGGGATGTTGATTCAGTTATTACAATGGAGTTAGGCGTTACAAGTACTGTTTTTGGATCACCTTTAATAAGTTTAAAATCAAAAACATCAAAAAATGTTGAATCAACTACGAGTATATTATCTTCATAAAAAGCCTTATCCTGAAATTTCACGACAATGCTCCATTTGCCTGCAATTCTTGTGGCCTGGACTACTTCAGGGAAATCAGCCATCATGGTCTGTGGCAATGGAGCACAGGTATAGGTCTGATTAATCGGTGTATTTCCCACAAAACCTTTAGCGCAGATACGATAGATCCTGTCTGACTTTGAGTGGAATTTATCATATGAAAGTTCATCACGGATAAAAAGCGTGATCATTAAGAAACTTGTCAGTCCGATTGCAAGTCCCGCAACATTGATCAGTGTATAAGCTTTGTCGCGGACAAGTTTACGCAGGGCGATAATAAGATTGTTTTTCAGCATAAGGAATTTTAATTAAATGACGACACATCTGATCAACTGCTGCACTAATTCTAAGAATGAGTTTTCACTTATTTGTTAAGTGGAAAATCATTCTTAAAGTAAATTAACATTATTCTTATTAACTAAACAATTTTAAACAGGTACATTTAAATCAGGGACAACCTATAAAAATAAATATACCATGATTTTAAGATTGATATTGAACTATGTGGAGAATATGTTAATATTGTATTATTAATCTAAAATCCATAAAATGAAAAAAGTTTACACCTTAATTGCTGGATTATTGTGTTTAATTGGATTTGAATTAAACTCAAATTCCCAGTCCCTTTCTGTCATGAATGGGACACTTTTTCTTCCGCAGGACTCAATAGAATTCAGCTGGGAGAGTCCAAATTTTGACTCAACTGACTGGATAGGCATTTATCATATTGATGAAGAACCGGGTGGCCCTGCTTCCTCGGTATGGAGCTATATCCATGATACCACCGGAACCATGTATCTTCAAGCCCCGGATGAGGAAGGTTATTACAAGGCATTCCTGCTGTGTTGCGATGGATATGACACCATTGCTATATCTTCTGAGTTCAGGGTTGTTGCACCCTTGTTAATCTCCTCTTCAAGCGTATATGTTCAGGGTGATTCAATCGTATTTACCTATTTGAGTCCGAAATTTTCTGATACCGACTGGATTGGGATCTATCCTGCCGGCGAGAAACCGGATGGAGATCCTGAATCGCTCGGTTGGGATTATATTCCTGATTCAGCAGGGACTTTGACAATTCATGCTGACCTGACATCCGGGTTATACGATGCTTATCTGCTTTGCTGTGATGGTTATGACAGTATTTCAGCATGCTCTTTTGAAGTCAAAGGTGGCAATACGCCATTTGTTGCACCCAAAACATCGAAATTTGCAGCTGGTTCACCAATTGAGATCACATATAACGATCCCAGTTTTGCTGCCGATGACTGGATTGGCCTGTACTTTGAAGGTGATGATCCGGCTTTGGTTACATCAGTTACATATGCCTATGTAACTTTTGCTTCTGGCACTATCTCATTTCCAGGTACTCTTTCAGGCGGTAACTATTTTGCGGTTCTTTTCTGCTGTGGTGGAAGTGAAACTATATATGCCCAGTCTGGCGTATTCACTGTCGAAGCAGGCACCAGCGGAACTTATGTCAAAACTGTAGCCAGTGTCTACCCGGAAGGTGTAAAAATACTTGTCAATTACCGGAACCCGGATTTGCAGGAGAACGATTGGATTGGCCTGTATCATAAAGGTGAAACTCCAGGAGGTCCTACATCTATTGATTACCAATATATTACATCAGATTCAGGAACAATTGAATTTACAACCGCCCTGCTCCCCGGAGAATATGTAGTGTTTATGCTTTGCTGTAACGGTTATAATATAAAAGCAAAATATAACTTCAAAATAGCGGATGCAAGCACACCAAGCCTGGTTGCATCATCTTTAACATTTGCAGAAACCGATTCACTGGTGTTCTATTATAACAGCCCAAATTTTAGTTCGACTGACTGGATTGGTATTTATAACCCGGGAGATGTCCCTGGAGACATTAATTCCATTACCTGGTTTTATATACCTCAGGCCAGTGGCACAATGGTATTCAGGTATCTGGAAAATCATGAACTGGCACCGGGTGAATACTGGGCTGGTTTGTTCTGCTGTGATGGTTATGACATATATGCTCAGACTTCATTTTTTGTCACTCCGGCAACCGGAATAAACAAAGTCATGAGATCAGAAGCTATAAGTGTATATCCCAATCCTTCTGATGGTAATATTTTAGTCAGAACAAATAAAGGAGAAGGTTTACAGGGCATCACAGTATATAGCCTCACCGGACAAGTCTTGTACAATGAAAGAATTTCAGGAATGACATCTGAAAGAAGCTTCAACCTTGGATTCCTAGGTAAAGGTATGTACATAATAAGTGTTCAGGTCCCTGAATCATCAGTTACAATTAAACTGTTAATTCAATAAATCTGTCTTTAAAAGTGGGATATGTTTTTAAGGCATGTCCCACTTTACTTATTATTATATTGCTCTTCCTATTTTTAATTTTCAACTTAATCCATTCAGGATGATTATGAAATATATGTTTAAATACAGCTTGGCAATCATGCATCTTAATTTTATTGCTTTATCAATTTTAGCACAGGACATTACGATCACAGGAAAGGTCACATCCGCTACTGATGGATTGCCACTGCCAGGAGTGGCAATAGTTATTAAGGGAACCACGACGGGAACTGTAACTAATCTGGATGGGCAATACTCAATTTTTGCCCCCGGGAATTCTGTACTGTTGTTTTCATACATGGGATTTGAAATGCAGGAGATTGCTGTGAACAACAGGAATCAGATTGAGGTCGTGCTTAATGAAAGCAAATTTGAAATGAAGGAGGTAGTTGTGACAGCCCTGGGTATACAGAGAGAGAAAAAAGCCCTTGGGTATTCTGTGCAGGAGGTTGATGGAAGTAGTATGGAAAAGGCAAAAGAACCTAATATAATAAGCTCACTCACCGGTAGGGTGGCGGGACTGGTTGTTTATAATAAAACAGGACTATATCAGAATCCGGAATTTCTTTTGCGGGGAAGCCATCCGTTAATTGTGGTTGATGGCATCCCGTATTATACTGATCTGTGGGATATTAGTTCCGATGATATTGAAAATATAAGTGTTCTGAAAGGTACGACGGCTTCAGCACTTTATGGATCTATCGGGAAAGATGGAGCTATTATGATAACAACTAAAAAAGGCACAAAAGATAAACGCGGGTTTGAAGTTAATTTTAACTCCAGTACAATGTTTGAAGCCGGATTTGTTGCAATCCCTGAAGTTCAGTCGAAATACGGGACAGGGTATGGAGGTAAATACTGGTACAAAGACGGGAAAGGAGGCGGCATCCAGGATGGATCCGGCTGGATTTGGGGGCCTGAACTTGATAAAAAAGATTCAACGACTACCAGCGGATATGTTGAAATTGCGCAATATGACAGCCCGATAGATTCTGTCACCGGAGAAAGAATACCGACTCCATGGATTTCAAGGGGGAAAAATAACCTGAGGAATTTCCTCGAGACGGGTTTTATAACCTCAAATAATTTAAGTATATCAAGCAGTAATGAAAAAGGCGATTACCGCATCTCTCTTACCCATCTTTTCCAGAACGGGATGGTCCCAAATACAAAACTAAATGCTGTCACGTTAAGTCTTGCAGGTGGTTATAATCTGGGAGAAAAATTAAGAGCAGAAGCAACGTGGTCCTATAATAAACAATTTACACCCAACTATCCGCGGAGGGGATATGGACCACAGAATTATGTATATAATCTTCTTCTCTGGATGGGGACAGATGTGGATGTCCGCGATCTGAGGAATTACTGGCAGCCGGGTCTGGAAGGAATTCAGCAGAGACATTATAATTATACCTGGTACAATAATCCATATTTCACAGCTTATGAGAACCTTCAGAGTTATTATAAAGATGTGAATTACGGTCAGGTTACACTTACCTATGATTTTAATAAAAATCTTGCCTTAAGAGTCCGTTCAGGAGTCAACTGGTATGGATTAATGTCAGAGATTAAGACACCTAAAAGCATGATCTTGTATACCGATCCAACCGATGGGAACTACCAGATGGAAACTGAAAAGAATTTTAATCTGAACACGGATGTATATCTTGAATATAATAAAATATGGAACGAAAGGTGGGAGCTAAATGTAACAGCCGGCGGCAATAACAGGTGGGAAGAGACTAATTATCTTTATGCAAAAACTTCAGGCCTTAATGTGCCCGGATTTTATAACCTGTCAAATTCAACAGGTGATATCACCGCATCGAGTAATTTAAGACAAAAAAAGGTAAACAGTATATATGGCACCCTGGGATTTAACTTCAAAAAAGCTGTATTTATCGGCATTACAGGGAGGAATGACTGGTCATCCGCACTGCCAGTTGAAAACAACTCATATTTCTACCCATCATTTTCTTTCAGCACTGTTATTTCTGAACTTATCAGAATGCCTTCTGCTATTCCTTTCTTTAAATTAAGGGGTTCATGGGCACAGGTATCAAATGATCTTTCGGTCTACAGCACAATTCCAGTTTATAATGATGGAGTTAACTGGAACAGCAATGCCTCGGTATATTTCCCGGGAAGCAAGCTGAATCCCGATATCAGACCGGAAACATCCAGCACACTTGAACTTGGATCTGATATACGCTTTATTTCAAACAGGATCGGGCTGGATCTTACATATTACCATACAATTGATATAAATGATATTATCTACTTTCCTGTATCTGAGGCTTCAGGATATACTTCCAAACTTATTAATGCAAACAAATATAAGCGAGAGGGTTTTGAAGTAGTATTGAATGCAACACCGGTTAAAATTGAGAAATCTCTTACATGGGATATAAATCTGAACTGGAGTAGGCACCGCAGAATTCTGCTGGAATTGCCGGAGGGAATAAATGACATGAATGGAGTAAAGGTTGGCGATCGTATGGACCTTATGCGTGGCTGGGTTTTTAACAGGTCATTGGGCGGAGAAATAATTTATGAAGGAGGTCTTCCAACGTGGGATCCATTTATTAAAAAATTAGGTTATTATGATCCAAACTGGACATTTGGCATCTCAAACACACTGAGATACAAATTTATCACTTTAAATATATTGCTGGATGGAAGATATGGTGGTGTGATATGGAGTGAAACGATCCGTAAAATGTACTGGGGAGGAACACATCCGAATACCGTGACAAAATACAGGGAGGATGAAATTAACGGTCTGGCAACCTATGTTGGTGACGGGGTTACCATTGTCAGTGGTGAAGTTATATACGATGCAGAGGGAAATATTGTGTCAGATACCCGGCAATATGAACCAAACACAACACCAGTTTACTGGTCTGACTGGTGTCAGTATTACTATCACGATGTTTCAGATGAAGCAGTGACGTTTGATGCCTCATATATTAAACTCCGGGAACTTACCCTGACTTTTGATTTACCATATAAATGGATTTCTCACCTGTCCATGGAGCGGGCTTCAGTATCATTTATCAGCCGTAATCTCTGGATGTGGTCATATATTAAGTACATCGATCCGGATGAGGGAGAGGATGAACTTCAAACTCCATCATCAAGGAATATTGGTTTCAACATTAATCTGATTTTCTGAAATCACCTGCCATGAAGAACATAAAAATATTGATGGTTTTAATCGCACTGGGTTGCATCAGCTGTGAGGATTATGAAACTCTTACCAAAGATCCTAACCGGCCAACAGAGGTGCACCCGTCGCTTCTTCTGACCAATATTG
>Ga0153915_10007401_pt1 | contig 10347 bp, 6 predicted proteins | sample Opewatmetagenome_2_FD_107003 | JGI IMG/M metagenome (GOLD analysis project Ga0153915, IMG submission 107003) | Freshwater wetland microbial communities from Ohio, USA - Open water 3 Core 3 Depth 3 metaG | ecosystem: Environmental > Aquatic > Freshwater > Wetlands | place: USA: Ohio, Lake Erie... | reverse complement strand
CTGGAAACATCATCGAGCGGAATCAGCCGCGTCTCGTGCACCATCTCGTACGTGATGGCCACCCAGCCCTGGCCCTGGACGATGCGGTACGAGTTGCCGTAGATCGCCGGCATCATCGAGCCCGGCATGCCGCGTGAGATGCAGCGGACGTACAGCGTCAGGTCTTCGGGGCCGTTGAACGGGCCGACGTTGTAGCCGTCGCTGCCCGCCGGGCGCCTGGCGAGCACGGCTGCGGCGCGCGCGCGGGCTTTGTCGGTCGTCGCCGGAATCTTGCCGTCGGGCGGATCGGTGACCATCCACGGCCGGCTGTTCTTCGCGTTGTAGTCCTCGAACCAGTGCGTCGGTCCAGCGCCCGTGCCGGTTTCTCCGCCGAGCAGCGGCGCGCGCTCGACCTTGCGCCGATTGCGCAGCTCGGTGGCCTTCGCGAGCTCTTCGGGCGTGACGTCCTCGATCCGCTTGCCGGCAAACTCAGCCGGACGCTCGAACGGCGTCCCGCTTTCCTGCGTGTTGTTGTACGAGCCGGAGATGTCCGGATCGCCCCAGGCCGTCTTCGACGGCGAATACGGTTTCGCAGCCGGCCTTGCAGGCGCTTTCGGTGCAGCCGTCTGTGCCGCGGCCCCGGCGACCATGCAGACCCCGACAGCGATTGAAGTGAAGAGACGAGCACTCATTCCTGCCTCCGCCGGAAAGATTACACCAGCCACGCGTGTACAAACGAAGAGGGCGGCGAACCTCTGGCTCGCCGCCCCCCTCAATTACCCGATCGATTCACTAAATCAGCAAATCACCCGATTTAGAAATCGATTTGCGCCCCGACCTTCATGAACCGTGGCGTCAGCACCGCCTGTGGCGCCAGCCACTGGCCGCCCGGTGCGAACGTCTGGTTGTACGTCAGCACTGCCGCCTGGTTCAGGACGTTGAAGATGTCGATGCCGGCGTTGACGCGCATGCGGCCGAACTTCAGGATCTTGCCGAACCGGAAGTCGAGCTCGTTGACGCGGTCGCCCCACACCTGACCCGGCGCGACCAGGTTGATGCTGGCCGTCGCCGCACCAGTCGAGAACGGCCGTCCCAACGCGGGGTTGATGACCGTCGCCGTCGGCGCGTTCCAGTTGGCCTGGAGAGGCGCGCCCTGGTCGCTTCTGACAGTGCCCGCGATGAGGACGTCGACCTTCGGGATGATGTACGACGCGACGCCGCTCATCTTCGTGATGTAGCCCGGTTCGTTATGGCAGTACGGGCTCAGCGGGCTGGTGATCGGGTTGACGCCTCCCACCGTGACGAGTTCCGGCAGCACGGCTCGGACCGCACAGTTGTCCTGCGCGGTGCTGCCGCTGTTGATGCCGCCCTGGAACGTCAGGCCCTTGCTCGCGCGGGCGCTGACGTTGATGAGCATGCCGTGGTAACGCTGATACTGCGCACCGAAGTTCGCAGCGTCAGTGATGTTGTTGCTGTTCTGCCCGAACTTGTTCAGGTTGACGTCGTAGAGGCCGGAAATCGCGTATCCGCCGCCGCCAGGCAGACGCGGATCGACCGGCGCCGTGATGCTGAACGGCGTGAAGTCGGTTGCCGACACAGCAGTGTTGTCGGTCGCCGTGAAGTTGCCGAGCCAGCGCCAGAAGTACCCGAACTCAACAGAGATCTTCGGCAGCACCTGCTGCTGGACCGACGCGCCGATCTGCCAGTCGTTCGGACGGATACCCCAGCCGTTCATCAACGCCGGGTCGATATTAGCGGTGATCTGCGTGGCCGTCCCGAACGTGCTCAAGGGGGAAGCACCACACTCGCCGTTGGCGGCGTTGTTCGTGAAGTCGCACTGTGGCGTGAAGTCGCCGTTCCGGTCATTCCAGGCGCGATTGACAAATGGCGACGGCGAAGTGCTCGTCGCAATACGCTGGATCGGGTTGCTGATCGAGTAGTTGTTGTTCAGGTTGCTCGCCGGGTCCTCGTACTTGCCGGCGTTCACCTTGACGGCCGTCTTGCCGTTACCGAAGACGTCCCATGCAACGCCGCCGCGCGGCGAGATGTCCTTATAGTTCACGCCATCGGTTCGTGCAAAGCTCAACGGCGTCGCCAGTAGAGTGTAGCCGCCAATCTGAGCCGGACCGATCGTCTGCGGCAGTGAGTAGCTCCACGCGTGATCGAAGCGCAGCGCGCCCTGCAGCGTGATCCTGCCCATCGTCCACTGATCCTGCGCGTAGAGTGCGTCGTACCGCACGCGGTTGGCCTGAGTGTAGACGTTGAGTGTCTCGGTCAGCGAAATGGGCCGGCCGTTGAGGAACTGGTAGGTCAGGTTCAAGTCGTTGCCGTGGTTCTGGATGTCCTCGACGAGGTAGCCGCCGATGTATCCGAACTTGAAGTTGTGAGCGCCCGTGACGTACGAGGCCGATGCGCGCCACGTGTTGGGGTTGTCCCAGTCCTGCGCCCAGTTCTGCGAGCGATAGCTCAGGCCCGCGCTGGCTCCGTTGAGGGCCGCGAACTCCGTGATGCGCGCGAGGCCGCGCGTCGCGTTGCCCGGCGCTTCGAACGGTCCCCACGCCGCGCGATACGTGCCCAGGCCGGCTTCGAGGAGCAGCTTGTTCGTGACCGGCGACGACCACGTGAACTGGCTGTTCTTCACCAGGGTGTGCAGGTAGCCCGCGGTTTCCGGCGAAGAGACCGCCGTCAGACCGCCGAGGCCGAGCGACCCGACGAAGGCGTTCGAATTCGACTGCGTCCGGCACGCGTCGGCGCTCGACGTCACCGCCGAGCCGTTGCACGGCCACTGCAGGTCCTGGTGGTAGTTGAACTTGTTGCGCGGAGTGATCTGCGCCGTCAGGCGGATGCTGGCGAGCTGGAAGCTCTCGGCGCCCTGCGCGGACTTCGTCGTGTCCGGCGCATAGGTGAATTTCGTCGGGTCGCCCGCGTTCAGGTTCGGGAAGATGCCGGGAATCGTGCGGTGCTGGCCTTCGTCGCGCAGCGTGCCGTAGTACCAGAGGCGATCCTTCACGATCGGGCCGCCGACGCCGCCCGTGTAGTCCCACTGCTGGAGTAGGACGCCCGGCGTGCTGAGGCCCGCGGCCTTCAGCGCGTCGCTGTAGTTGCTGCCCACCATGCCGCTGCTGACGCCCGACAGGTAGACCTGACCCTTGACCGTGTTGCCGCCGCTTTTCGGCACGATGCTGAGCGTCGGGCCGCCGACTTCGGCTTCGCCCAATCCGCCCGACGTCGTCGTCACGACTTCCTGCGCGTTCGAGATGTCCGCGACATAGGTCGAGACGCCGCCGCCGTTCAACGCGGCGCCCGTGTTCAGGCCGTCCACCTGCATGCGGCCTTCGTTCGCGCGCCCGCCGGCGCCGCCGAACACGGTCATCTGCGGCGTGATCTGAATGTCCGCGCTCGTGCCGGCCTGAATCGTGATGCCGGGGATGAGCACGGCCGTCGCCGCCCACGACCGCGCAGTCGGAACTGTCGTCAATGTCTCATTGCTTAGCGTGGTCTGACGGCGCACGTTCTGCACGTCGACGATCGGCGTCGCGCCGCTGACCGTGATCGTCTCTTCCACCGCGCCGACCTTCATGTCGGCGTTGATGGTCGCGACGAATGACCCCGTGAGCTCGATGCCTTCGCGCTTGACGGTGCTGAAGCCCGTCAGCGTGAACGTCACTGAATATGTGCCGGGACGAAGGTCGACGACTCGGTACTGGCCGGTGCCATCCGAAACCGCCGAACGTGTTTTTTCGATGAGGACGGGACTTGCCACCTCAACCGTGACGCCGGGCAACACCGCCCCGGACGTGTCCTTCACCACGCCTGTGATCGACGCCTGCGCGAACGCAAGCACCGGCAACAGGACGAGGCACGCAAAAATGCCTAACGTCTTAACCGCTTTGCCCACACTGCCTCCTAGAACGTTGAGAGGGATTTCGAGAACCAGCAGCGTAAGGTAATGCCCGGTTAACAGGGTGTCAACGTCTTGATGGCGAATTACTTAACGAAAATCGTCAGAATCCGGATAATTGGATTGCATTAGCCGTCAGAAATCCGTCAGGGCGACGGAACTGCCTGCGGAAACACATAGGCATACAGCATTGATATGACCGCCACGACCGCCATCAGCAGGATGCTGTGCTTGATTGTGAACCTGAACAGCCGGCTCTCATCGTCGCGCGACATGCCCGTCGCCGCGACGGCCACGGCGATGCTCTGCACCGAAATCATCTTCCCCATCACGCCAGCCGCGGAATTCACCGACGCGGTCAGCACGGGATTCAGTTGCAGCGCGTTCGCGGTGACGACCTGAAGGTTGCCGAAGAGCGCGTTCGCCGACGTGTCGCTGCCGGTGAGGAACACGCCAAGCCAGCCGACGACGGCGCTGAAGAACGGGAACGCGCCGCCCGTCGCCGCGAGCGATAAGCCGAGCGTCGACGTCATGCCGGAGTAGTTCATCAGATACGCGAGCCCCAGCATCGCCGCAATCGTCGCCATGGCTTTCGACAACTGCCTGAACGTCGCGACGTACGTCTGCACGAATTTCGCGGGCCTGATCCGCAGCACGAACGCGGCGGCGATGGCCGCGAGGAAACAGGCCGTGCCCGACGCGCTGAGCCAGTTCAGCTCGAACAGCGCGGCGTACGGCGCCGCCTGCTTGGTGACCGGCGGCATCTGCGTGATCTGGTTGTGCAGGCCCGGCACCATGAGCCGTGTCGCGGTGCGCGCGGTCTCGGGAACCGTCGGCAGCGACGCGGGAAGGAGGCCGTCGGCGAAATGATTGATCTTCGGCTTGATCGTCGCGTCGCCCCACAGCAGCACGAAGACGACGAGCAGGAGGTACGGGCTCCAGGCCAGGAACATCGCGCCGGCTGAATGCTTCTTCATCGTCAGCGACGCGGGCTGATCGCCCTCGAGCCGCAGGATGTTCTTCGGCTTCCAGAGCTTCAGCACGAAGACCATGACGACGATGCAGGTGAGCGAGCTGGCGATGTCGGTCAGCTCGGGGCCGACGAAGTTCGAGACGAGAAACTGGACGCCGGCAAACGACACGCCGCACGCGACGATGGCCGGCAGCACTTCCATCGCTTTCTTGCGGCCGGTCATCACCACGATCAGATAGCCGGGGATGACGACGGAAATCATCGCGCACAGCCGTCCGACCATCGCGCTCAGCGCGCCGACGGGTAGTCCCGTGACGTTGGCGAGCGTCGTGACCGGAATGCCGATCGATCCGAAGGCGACCGGCGCCGTGTTGGCGAGCAGGCAGATGCCCGCCGCGTAGAACGGCGAGAAGCCCAGGCCCGCGAGCATCGCGCCGGAGACGGCGACCGGCGCGCCGAAGCCCGCGGCGCCTTCGATGAAGGCGCCGAACGAGAAAGCGATGAACATCGCCTGCAGCCGCCGATCGTCGGTCAGGCTGCCGACGGAATCCTTGATGATCTCGAACTTGCCGGTGTCGACGGCAAGCCGGTACAGCATGATCGACGCGAAGACAATCCAGGCGATGGGAAACAGGCCGTACGCCGCCCCGAAAATGGTGGAGGCGACCGCAAGCTGCAGCGGCATGTGATAGACCGCGATGGCCACGACGAACGCGGACGTCAGCGCCGCCCCCGCCGCCGCCCACGCCGGCTTTCGCAGGGCGCCCAGCATGATGAACAGCACGATGATGGGAATGGCCGCCGCGATGGCCGAGAGCCCCAGCGACCCGCCGATTGGCGCGTAAACCTGAGTCCATTGCATGGCGCGCAATCATACATAATGGGCGCCGTGCGACGGTTGATATTTGTCGTGCAGGAGTTCTTGCAGACCTGAAGGTCTGCACTACGACTGCAGTAGTGCAGGCCTTAGTAGTGCAGGCCTTCAGGCCTGCCGAGGATCGCATGAAAATCTCACGCAAAAGCTTTCTCAAACTCGCAGCCGCGGCCCCGCTGCTGCCGCGCGCGCTCGCCGCCGCGGACGCGAAGCCGAAGAAGGTCGAGAAAGCGGCAATCAGAGGCACGACCGACGCGCTGACGGCCTTCATCACGACGACGACGCTCGCGAGCATGCCTTCCGACGTCGTCGCGCAGGCGAAGCGCTGCCTCGTCGACGGCTTCGGCGTCATGCTCGCGGGCTCGACGGTCAAGGGATCCGCAATCGTTCGCGACTACGTGCGCACGGTCGGCGACAGGAAAGAAGCCACGGCGATCGGCGCCGGCGCGCTGATGACGTCCGCGGCGCACGCCGCGCTGCTCAACGCGGCGAGCGGCCACGCGATGGACTACGACGACACGCAGCTCTCCACGACGCCCGACCGGACGTTCGGGCTGTTGACACATCCGACGGTGCCGGCGCTGGCCTCGGCGCTGGCGGTGGCCGAGCGCACGCGCGCGTCCGGCGCGGCGTTTCTCGAAGCGTTCCTCGTCGGCTTCGAAGTCGAATGCAAGATCGCCGAAGCGATCGATCCCGAACACTACAACCGCGGATTTCACTCGACGGGCACGATCGGCACATTCGGCGCGGCGGCGGCCGCCGCGAAGCTGATGCACATGACGCCGGCGCAGATCCGCCACATGCTGACGATTGCCTCGAGCATGTCGAGCGGCGTCCGGGTCAACTTCGGATCGATGACCAAGCCGCTGCACGCCGCGCGCGCCGCCGAAAACGGCGTCGTCGCGGCCGAGCTCGCGTCGCGCGGCTTCACCGGCGGCGATGACGGACTCGACGGGCCGTGGGGGTTCTTCCAGGTGTTCGGCGGAGGCGTCGATCTCGACCGGCTGATTCCCGTCCTCGGCAAGCCGTACACGATGGTCAATCCAGGCTCGTCGTTCAAGCCGTACCCGTGCGGGTCGCTCAGTCATCCGACGATGGATGCGATGCTGAAAGCGGTCACCGATCACGATCTGAAGCCGGACGAGATCAAGGCGGTGCGCGTGCGCGCGGGATCGAACGTGCTCGAGCCGCTGCGCTACAGGATCGCGACCAACGAGCTCGAGGCGAAGTTCTGCCTGCCGTTTCTGATGGCCAGCCTCATCCTCCGCCGGAAAGCCGGCGTGCGGGAGTTCACCGACGAGTTCGTCAAGAGCGCGCCGGTGCAGCAGATGATGCCGCGCGTGACCAACATCTTCGACCCGGCCATCGAAGCCCGGGGCTTCGACAAGATCCGCAGCATCGTCGAAATCGACCTCGCCGGCGGCCGGACGATCGTGCAGGCGGCCGACGAGCGCTATCGCGGCGGGCCCGACAAGCCGTTCACCCAGGACGAACTGCACGGCAAATTCGCCGATTGTGCGCAGTTGACGATGCCGCCGGCCGCCGTGGCGCGGGCGATCGAGCGGATCGAAGGCGTCGACCGGCTGAAGGGAATCGGCCCGCTTGTATTGTCTTTAAAGGGCCCTTTGATCTAATGTTTTGGCCGGCCTCACGGCCGGAATACCCTCACGGGACAAGGAGAACACGATGAAGCTTGCAGTGCTCGGCGGTGTCGCCGTCCTTTGCGCGGCCACCGCGATCGTGGCGGCCCAGCAGGCGGCGCCAGCGGAACAGACGCAGACGGTGATTGGCTGTGTTCGTGGCGAAGGAACGGCCCAGGCGCCGTGGGTGCTTGCGGGCGTCGTGATTCCGCCTCCGGCCCCAGCGGCTGGACGTGGCGGCCGCGGCGGTCCCGGTGGTCCCGGCGGCGGACGTGGCGCCGGCCGTGAAGGCGGCGGTCCTCCGCCCCCGGCTGCGGCCCCGGCTCCTCCGCCTCCTCCGCCCGCGCCGATCGATCTGCGGATCACGGGTCTCGATCTGACGCCGTGGCGCGGCTACCGGACGCAGGTCGAAGGCACGATGGGCGCTCCCGGCGGCGCGATGCGCGAGTTCAAAGCACAGAGCGCGCGCTCGGTCTTCGGAACCTGCCCGAATCCTCAGTAACGCGAATACAACAGGGCAAAGAGCAAAGGACTGAGGGCCTTTTGCTCTTTGCCCTCTTCAGAGCTTCAGCAGGCGCGCGGCATTCTCTCCCAGGATCGCGCGCTGTTCCTCCATTGACAGGCCAGGCGTCTGCAGCACCGTGTCGACCGGCGTCATGCTCGCGATCGGAAATCCGAAGTCGGTGCCGATGACGACCTGGCTGGCGCCGGCGGCCGTCACGACGTTACGCAGGTTCTGCGGGCTGTAGACGAGCGAATCGAAATAGAGCTGCGGGCCGCGGAGGTACTCGCTCGGCTTGCGCTTCATGCGCTGGCACGGCGCCTGGAGCGTGTTGCAGTTGTCGAAGCGGCCGATGTAGCTCGCGAGGAAGCCCCCGCCGTGCGCCCCGATAATCTTCACGCCCGGGAAGCGATCGAGCACGCCTTCGAAGATCAGATGCGCGAGGGCGATCGTCGTGTCGAGCGGGAACCCGATGTTGTTGCCGAGCGCGCCCGCGCCCTCGAGGCGCTTCCCCGCATCGTCGAAGCCCTGCGGATGAATCATGACGACCGTCTGCAGCTCTTCGATCTTCTTCCACACGGGATCGAGCTTCGGGTTCGACAGCTCGCCGCCGTTCACGTTCGCGCCGACGATGAAGCCGCGCATGTCGAGCTGTTTGACGGCGTAGTCGATCTGCTGGACGGCCAGGTCGGGCTGCTGCAGCGAGATGTTCCCGAAGCCGACGAACCGATCGCGGTGCGCGGCGACGAGCGCCGCGATCTTCTCGTTCTGCATCTTCACGATGCGCGCGGCGAGATCCGGCTCGAGGAAATAGAGGAACTGGCTCGGGTGGACGCTGATGACGTGGACGTCGATGCCCATGCGGTCCATCTCGCGGAACCGCCGATCCATCGTCGCCGCGTCGATGGCCATCGTGCTCGCGCCCAGATTCGCCATCGCCTTGTCGGTCTGCGGGAAATCTTTGACGAGCGGCCACGCCTCGTCGATGAAGACGTGCGCGTGCATGTCGATCGTGCGCACGCGCTGCCCGCCCACGACGACCTGACGCCTCGCGGCCGCCGCCTGCTGCGCGGCAAACGCGTGGACGGCGCCCATGCCGCACGAGCAGAACAACGCGCCGCCTGCGGTCTTGAGAAATGAACGTCGCTTCGTCCGCATGATGCGGCGAATCCTACCGCGTTTCGTAGTCCTTAGTACTTGGTGCTTAGTCCTTGGTCCGTCCGTAGTCCCTGGTCCGTCCTCGGTCCGTAGTCCTTAGTCGCTGGTGGTCGCGGACGAAGGACCAAGGACCAGGGACGGACCAGGCACCAAGGACCAAGCACTAAGGACCATTCTGGGCGTCGCGAAGAACCGATTCGTCGATCAACCCCTGCAATTGGGCGCGCCCGCGCGGGGCGCGCTTCTGCACAGCGGCCACCCACTGCTCTTCCTCCGTCAGCACGTCGAGCATGTCGGCCGGAAGCGCGCCGGCGAAGGTGAAATGGCTCCAGACATCCGAGATGGTCGGCTGTGGGACGTTGATGCGCGACGACAGCAGCGGCCGGACGCCTGCCGGCTGCTCGCGAACCTGCCGCGATGCGGTGACGATGGCGCGGACGGCGTCAACGAGCGCGCGGCGCCTCGCGGGATCGTTCAGCACCGCCGTCGTGGTGTTCAAGTCGAACAGCTCGCGATAGATCGATCGATCCTGAAAGACGGCGGCGTCGGCGCCGAGCGCGGCAATCGAATCGTGCGCGCCCGGCTCCCAGCCGGAGACCGCGTCTACGTCGCCGCGCTTCATCGCGGCCGCCATGTCGGGCACCGGCATCGCCACAACCGTCACATCCGACTCCGCGAGCCGGGCCGTCCGCAGCATCTTCGCGAGGTAGTAGCCGGAGGACGTGTTCGCGGGCGCGCCGATTTTCTTTCCGCGAAGATCGGAGAGCTTCTGGATGCCCGCGGACTTGCGCGCCACGATCCGGTAGTAGCACTCGGCGACCGTCATCACGATGCGCAGGTCGGGGCGCGCGACCGACCGAATCAGGGCCTGTGTTTCGGAGTTGGTCGCGGCGTCGGCATCGCCGTCCAGCAGCATCGGGATGCCGCCGGCGCGGATGTCCATCCGCAGCCCAGGCGCACTCCGCGCGGCGAGAAACACCGGCGCCGACTCGATGGTGGTCATGTTCACCGCCACGCGAATGCCAGGCGGTGCTTGTCCGAAGTTAGAAGTAAGAACTAAGAAGTAAGAAGTAGAGAGGCAGAACAACAGTTCTAACTTCTTAGTTCTCACTTCTAAGTTCTCAGTTCGCCAGGGCTTTGTTAATAGCGTCGCGCAGCTTCGGATCCTCGGGCGTCACCTCGCTCGGGAAGAACGCAGTGATCTTCCCCTGCTTGTCGACGACGTACTTGGAGAAATTCCAGGCCGGCAGGTGGCCTGACTGGCCGAGGAACGCGTAGATGGGCGACTGTCCGCTGCCGCTTTTCGTGACCACCTTCTCG
>Ga0153915_10007400_pt1 | contig 10349 bp, 10 predicted proteins | sample Opewatmetagenome_2_FD_107003 | JGI IMG/M metagenome (GOLD analysis project Ga0153915, IMG submission 107003) | Freshwater wetland microbial communities from Ohio, USA - Open water 3 Core 3 Depth 3 metaG | ecosystem: Environmental > Aquatic > Freshwater > Wetlands | place: USA: Ohio, Lake Erie... | reverse complement strand
GGTTCGGCCCAAAAGGAAAGGGCCGGCACGAGGCCGGCCCCTTCGAGCGATTCACGCCGCCTCGAGACCTACGGTACCGTGGTCACCGTCACGTCGATGGGGATCGTACGGCCCTGGTGATCCTTCACGGTCGTCGCGGTGATGTGGTAGGAGGCGCCCGGCAGGAGCAGGCCGCCGTTGTAGGTGCTCGGCTGGACCACCATCGAGGCGCCGTAGTTCGGCGTCGGGCTCGACGGGTCGTAGTAGACGTCGAACTGGCAGGGAACCGCTGGCGTCCCGTTCGGATCGCAGACGGTCGTGTCGACGGCTCCGACCGTCTCGACGATCTTGAAGTCGGAGCCGGTCGGCGGCGTGGTGATGGTGGGATCGGTCTGGATGGTGGCGCCGTCCATCAGCTTGTTGAAGATGACGCGGATCTGCCCGAAGGCCCAGACGAAGCCGGACCCGGTCCCCGGCCAGCCGATGCTGCCAGCGCCGACCGGGACGTTCGCAACCGTCCACGTCCCGCTCACTTCTCCTGGATAGCCCGGACCCCAGATCGCGCCCGCCCTGCGGGGAAGGTGGTAGATGCAGCCCGTGTCCGGAGCCAGCTGGCCGACCGGCGTCGGGTTGCAGGTCGCGGTCGATCCCGATCCCTGATCGGTCGGGTACACACATGACTCGCCCGCCGGACAGTCGAAGTCCGCCGAGCACCCCCATGTCGTGCTCACCGAGCACTGGGCGGGCTGGATCCCGTTGAGGTTGAGGTCGGCCACGATCACCCCCAGGATCACTGGAGGTGACTTGTTGGTTCCCGCGTACGGGTCGCAGCCGGAGAGGGCGACCGACGCGAGCACCGCCGCCGCGATGCCGGCTCCGCCAAACGCCTTGTTGAGCTTGCTCATGTGGAGTCTCCTGTCCATGTCGGTCCGCCGCCTAGAACGACAGCGCCAGGCCGAAGCGGAAGCGGATGGGGAGCTGGAATGCCGGTGCGGAGAAGCCGCGGAGGATGTTCGGACCGGCGGCCGGGCGGCCCCAGTTCGGGTTCGGGGTCGCGAGGCGGGGCGCGAAGCTGGCCCTCAGGTACTTGAGGTCCGGGCAGTCCGCCTGGATTGCCGCGAGCGGGTCGCCCTTGCTGACCGCGTTCTTGGAGCCGCACGTCGCGCCGACCATCGGCTGGACTGCGTCGATCGTGTAGTTCTGGTCCACGTACTGGGCCTCCTGCGCGTTGAGGAGGTTGAAGACGTCGATGGTGAACTTGATGGCGTACGGGGCCGTGACGGTGTAGCCGAGCTCGCCGTGGAGGTCGAGGTTGGTGACCCAGGGGACGCGTCCGCCCATGCCGCGCGGGACGATGAAGGACTCGCCGAGGCCGTAGAGGGGGTGAGCGCCGAGCACGCTCACCGGCTGGCCCTGCAGCGCGGAGAATCCGAGGCCCCCCACCGCGTACATCCGCGAGGTGACGTCGAGGTGGTAGGCGCCGTAGAGCTTCACCTGGTTGGGCCGGTCCGAGCCGAGCGGTCCCTGCTTGTTCGACATGAGCGACACGAGGTCGTACTCGGAGGTGATGTTGGGGTCGGACTGGCCGTTCTCGTACCGGAAGAGGCCCGGGTAGTTGCCGCGGAAGTTCGAGTACGTGTAGCTCGCCTGGGCGAGCCAGTTGTTGGAGAAGTTCTTCGTCATCTTGACGGTGAAGCCGTCGTAGGCGCGGGACGGAGCCGGGAACGACGAGGTGTAGCGCGCTCCGGTCACGGGATCGGTCGCGAGCGCCTGTTGCGGGTTCTGCACCACGCCCGCGTAGGTCCACGGCTTCGACGCGGAGGGGTTGGCGATGAAGTAGTGGATGCCGTCGTCGGCCGACATGTCCTCGATGACCCTGCCGAGGCGGCGTCCCTCGTACGTGATGCCGACCGACATGTCGCGCAGGATCTCGTACTCGGCGGAGCCGCCGAACATGTCGAGGTACTGTCCCTTGAGATCGGGAGCCACGGGCGTGACGCCGCCCACCTGCGAGAAGGGCGCGCCGACGCCGGTGAGGCCGGTGTTGGCGGGCAGCGTGGTGGCGTTGGGGCTCAGGGTCCCGCCGAGGTAGGCCGTCGGCATGGGCTGGCCGGTCCCGTGATAGTCGGTGCCGTTCCACCCGAGCGAGCCCTGCCCGAGACCGAAGGCGTTGGGGCACTGGGAGAGCGGGTTGGCGCCGTTCACGAAGCCCGCGCCGGGCTGGGCGGCCGCGGTGCAGCTCGACATCTCCCAGGCGCCCTGGGCCTGGATCTCGGTCCCGAAGGAGCGATCGGCCATGTCGAGGGGGATGGATTCGAAGAAGCGGCCCCAGCTCCCGGAGATCTTGCCCTTGCCCTGGCCGGTGAAGTCCCAGATGGCCTGCAGGCGCGGGCCCCACATGTCCTGGATGGAGAGTGAGGACACGGGGCCGAAGGCGCCGTAGAAGGCCTTCTGGGCGTCCGCCTGGAGGTTGTGCATCGACTGGCCGTCCCAGCGGAGGCCGATGTTCAGGGTGAGCTGGTTCAGGATGGTCCAGCTGTCCTGCACGAAGACGCCCGTGTTCAGGCTGTCAGACTTCGCGTCGCCGTTCCAGAAGAGGTAGTAGTTGGGCCCGGTGCCCGACGAGCTCCGCACGCCGGGCGAGCTCGCGGCGGTGCCGAACGAGCGGACCATGAGGTAGGCGTCGAAGCTCGCGGGGTAGGCGTTCCAGCCGGCCAGGCCCGAGTAGGACCGGATGTCGCGGAACTGGCCGTAGTCCACGTCCACGCCGACCTTGAGCTGGTGGCTGCCGGCGGCCTCGAAGAGGCCCGTCACCGCAGCCCGGCCCGCCCAGCGGGTGGCCCTGAAGTCCTGCTCGAAGTTGTAGCCGCCGGTCCCGAACCGCCGGACGATGCAGCCGGGAGCGGTGGTGCCGGTGCCTGCCAGGGGGTTTCCGGCGTAGTCGGCGCACTGCCCGACGAGCGCCGGGTCGAAGCCCTCGAGGCGCACGCGGTCCCGCCAGTTCACGAACGGGGCGGTCGCCTGGTTCACCCCGTCGACGGTCGTCGGGGTGTCGGCGTACCGCTGGTTGTGGAGGCCGCCCGTCACCTCGATGACGAGGTGCTTGTCGAGCGCCTTGCCGAGGTAGCGGGCGACGATGTCGGTGGAGCTCACGTCGGCTGACTGAACGCCCGCGCTCGGCAGGGTGTTGTAGACGTTGCGCCACTTCCGGCTCTCGGGCGCGGTGTAGGCGGACAGGGCGACGTTGTTGTTCTCGTTGATGAGGAAGGTGAGCTTCGCCATCGCCTGGTACTGGTCGACCTGGTTGGCGAACCTCTCGTTGGTGCCCGGGATGGTCTGCATCACGTAGGCGGCGCCTGGCGTCGTGCACGGCGTGGCCACCCCACCCAGCTGGCACAGCGCCACCCCGGAGCCGGACGAGGTCTCCGCGCGCTGCCGGATGAAGGTCGTGCTCGGGGCGTAGGACAGCACCGGGGCGAACCCGGCGTAGAACCAGAGCTTGTCCTTCATGATCGGGCCGCCGAGGTCGAACCCGAAGTCGCCGGCGTAGCCGCCCTTCGAGGGCGTCGCCTGGAAGGCGATGGCCTCGCCGTAGTTGCCGACGGCGGGGCTCGAGGGCGAGAGGGCGCCCGGCGAAATGTTGCCCCACAGCGAGCCGTGGTACTCGTTCGAGCCGGACTTGGTGACCACGTTCACGACGCCGCCGGTGGTCTGGCCGTACTCCGCCATGAACGATCCGGTCTTCACGTCCACTTCCTCGACGAAGTTGTTGAGGAGCGACGAGCCGACGTTCCCGTAGCCGGGGTCGTTCACCCGCATGCCGTCGAGGATGTAGTTGTTCTCGAGCGAGCCCGAGCCGCCGAAGCCGATGCCGAACATGTCGATCTGCGCGCTCGGGGCCGTCACGGCAGTGCCCGAGAAGTCGCGCGTCACCGGGATGCTGGTGAGGAACTCCTTCGAGACCACCGAGCCCGTCTCGGCGCTGCCGATGTTGATGACGGGCGGAGTGCCGGTCTTGACGACCTGCTCCTCCATCTGGACGGCCTCGGGAACGACGGCCATGTTCGCGCGCAGCGTCTTGTCGACCCGCAGCGTGATGTCGGTGCGCTCGGCGGGCTTGTAGCCCTCGAGCTGCACGGCCAGCTTGTACTCGCCTGGCGGGAGGAGGGTCAGGCGGTAATTGCCGCCCGCGTCGGTGACGGCCGTCTGCTCGCCCTGTAGATTTGGGCTGGTGGCGACGATGAGGGCGCCGGCGACGGGCTTGCCGGTGGCCGCGTCGGTCACGACGCCGATGATGGTGCCAGTGGTCTGTGCGGACGCCACGCTCGCGGCGAAGGCGAGCGCGATCGGAACGAGCCGCAGGAGGCGAAGCAACTTCTTCCTCATGACTTCCTCCCTGGAGAGATGCTGTGAAGCCGCAGCCAGAAGGTCGAGCGTCGAGTTGCGGAGTACGGCCACCCGGGTCACACGTTCGGCGGACAAGTTCTCGGTTTTAAACAACCGCCTGTGGGGAATGTCAAGACGCGTCCGGTTGTTGTACGCCATGGGTTGCTGTGGCTCCTCGGCAGCGCCTGCCGAGGCCGGTCCGGCGTAAAGACGTTTTCGCCGCGAAATCGCCTTCTTGTCCGTGCCCCCCGGTCGGTAAGCCGTCGCCTCATAGGCCCCTTTTGGGCTAGGCGCCCCTCGGCCGCGAGTCGAGCACGGCGGCGCCCGCGGGGCAGATCGGGCGCTCGCCTCGTCCGTTCTAGAGGGTTGACAAGCCCGGGAGGCGCGGCTAGACACGGGCTTCCTTTTCGGCCGGTTGATTCCACCATCAACCAGAGCGAGCCCGAGCAGTGTTCGACGAGGTCACGAAGCAGGAAGGCGCCAAGCGCGCGGCCCGCAGGGGAGCCTACCTCATGGGCTCCACGGCGGTTCAGATCCTCCTCGTCCTCGCCGTCATCACCATCTCGGCGCGCATCGGGGCCAAGGCGATCGAGGAGAAGATCGTGGACGTGAAGTTCGTCCGCCAGGCCCCGCCACCGCCGCCTCCTCCCCCACCCCCGCCGAGAAGGAAGGCGCCGTCGAAGCCCAAGACCGATGCTCCGAAGCAGTTCGTCCCGCCCATGGCGATGATCCAGCCCAAGGACGTGCCGGCGGAGCTCAAGCCTCCCGATCCGAACGAGAAGGTGGTGGAGGAGGACACCGGCAGCGACGAGGGCGTGGAGGGCGGCGTCATCGGAGGCGTCGCCGGCGCGCAGGGCGGCGGCTTCGAGGAGGCGCCGCAGTACATGACGGCGGGCTTCCGCAAGCCACAGGAGGTCCAGCCGGGCTGCGTCAAGAACTCGATGCGCGTGCCCCCATCGCTGGCGGGCTTCATCTCGGGCCCCATCACCGTCAAGTTCGCCGTTCGCCGCGACGGCTCCATCGGCCAGGTCATGATCATGAGCCAGGTCGCGGACCCCCGCATCACCGAGGTCATCCGCCAGGGGCTCTCGTCCTGCCAGTGGACTTCCGGCGCGGACGCCCAGGGACGTCCCGTCTCGATCTGGGTCATCATGCCGATCCGTTTCGCGAGCGGCTGAGAGCCGTCCCGCCGCGCCGTACCGTCCGACCGACCAGCCGACCGCCAACAGGAGAACAAGATGTCGCTCGCCTTGCTCGACGCCCTCCAGCACCTCGCCCTCCAGGCCCCCGAGGGCCAGATGTCCTTCGACCTCGTCAGCATGTGGCGCTCGATGGGCCCCTTCGCCAAGGGCATCGCCGCAGTCCTCGCGCTGATGAGCATCTACTCGCTCGGCGTCATGGCCGAGCGGCTCGTCATCTACGCCCGCGCCGGCAAGGCCTCGCGCCTGTACGCCGAGCAGCTCCGCGACCTGCTCCCCGCCGGCAAGTTCGGCGACGCGGCGGCGCTCGCCAAGAAGCTGGGGCGCGGCCACCTCTCCAAGGTGCTCGGCCTCGCCATCGAGGAGTACGACCGCGGCATGGCCGCGATGCAGCACCGCGGCCCGAAGGACGTCGGCGACTTCGACATCATCGCCGCCGTGAACCGGGCCGTGGACCGCAGCTCCATCCGCACCGTCGCCGACCTGCGCCGCGGCCTCGGCGCGCTCGCCACCGTGGGCTCCACCGCCCCGTTCGTCGGGCTGCTCGGAACCGTGGCCGGCATCATCACCGCCTTCCAGGCGATGGCGGCCACCGGCTCCGGCGGCCTCGGCTCGGTCTCGGCCGGCATCGCCGAGGCGCTCGTGACCACCGCCTTCGGCCTCCTCGTCGCCATCCCGGCGGTGATGATGTTCAACTACCTCACCAACCGGGTCGAGGACATGCAGGTGGACATCACCGACTCGGCCAACGAGCTCATCGAGTTCTTCATGAAGGAAGGCCGGCCCGAGGCCCCGAAGGTGAACATCAAGGCGTAGGCTCGACGCGCCTTCCGGGAGTCGCCCATGTCGATGGAAGTCGGCGGCAAAGGGGTCAAGAGCGACATCAACATCACGCCGCTCGTGGACGTGGTGCTGGTGCTGCTCATCATCTTCATGGTGATCACGCCCTTGCTCCAGCGCGGCAAGGCCGTGACGCTGCCGCAGGCCAAGCTCGTCTCCGAGCTCAAGCAGGGCGACCCGATCCTGCTCTCGGTGACGCGCGACAAGAAGATCTTCATCGACAAGAACGAGGTGAAGAAGGAGGGCCTCGCCGACGCGCTCACCGCCGAGATGGCGGCGATGCCGGGCTCCCCCATCGTGCTGAAGGGCGACCGGGAGCTCGACTACAAGACCGTCCGCGAGGTGATCCTGGAGGTCACCAAGACCCACGTGATGGGCGTGTCGCTGGCCGCCAGCGAGCTGAAGGAAAAGGAGAGCAAGTAGCCATGTCGATGGCGATCGGCATCAAGAAGCCCGTCACCGACATCAACGTCACGCCGCTCGTCGACGTGGTGCTCGTGCTGCTCATCATCTTCATGGTGATGACGCCGCTCGCCGAGAAGCAGATGTACATGCGGGTGCCGGAGTACGAGCCGCCGAACACGCAGATCGTCCCCCCGGACTCGGTGCCGCCGGACATGACGGTCCTCACCGTTCTCAAGAACGGACGGGTGCTGCTCAACAAGCAGGAGATGACGGTGGACGAGGCCATGCCGCGGCTCCACACCGCCTACGAGGGGCGCATCTCCAAGGTGATGTTCTTCAACGCCGAGGACGGCGCCAGCTACGAGCTGGCGGTGAACGTGCTCGACGCCGCGCACCTGGCGGGCGTGAACACCATCGGCATGATGACGGACCCGCCCATGATCGCCGCGGTCGAGGGCGCGCCCGCCGAAGGCGCCGCGCCCGCCCCCGCCCAGTAGGGCGGGGGCTCGTCCCCCGCCGCCCGGGCTCCTCAGGGCCCTTCCGCCGGCGCGAGCCCCCCGAGGAACCGTGCCAGGTCCTCCGGCAACGGGCTCTCCACCGCCTCCCGACCACCCTCGGGCCGCTCGAAGCCGAGCCGGAAGGCGTGCAGGAAGTGGCGCCCGAGGCCCGGCTCCGCCGCCGCCTCTCCACCGTACAGCGCGTCCCCCGCCACCGGGTGCCCGAGAAAGGCGAGGTGGGCCCGGACCTGGTGCATGACCCCGGTGACGATGCGCACGCGCAGGAGCGTGTGGCGCTCGAAGGCCCGCTCGACCTCCCAGCGGGTCTCGGCGGGGCGCGGCGTGCCCGCCTTGCCGGCGAGCCGGTCCGCCGCGAGCGCGTCCGGCACCGGGACGACCCGCGCGCCCCGCTGGGCGAGCGGCACGGAGCAGACGCCGCCCGAGGCGACGCGGCCCCGCACGAGCGCCAGGTAAACCTTCTCGACGCTCCGACCCGAGAGCTGGGCGTGCAGCGACTCCCATGCCGCACGGTCGCGCGCGAAGAGGACGCAGCCGCTCGTCTCGCGGTCGAGCCGCTGCACCGCGCCGCCCTCGCGCGGGTCCGGCGAGGCCGCGCTGCACTCGGGGAAACGTGCGGCGACGGCGTTGGCGAGCGTGCCGCCCTCGCCGGCGCGCAGGGGATGGGTGGCGACGCCGGGGGGCTTGTCGGCGACCAGCCACCGCGGCGACTCGGCAAGCACCGCGAGGGAGGCGCCCGCCTCCGGCGCGGGCGGCCCCGGCGCCTCCGCCACCTCGAGGACGACCGTCGAGCCCGGCAGCGCCGGGTCGCTCGCCCGGGCGCGGCGGCCGTCCACCCGCACCACGCCCGAGCGGAAGGCCGCCTTCACCGCTCCGCGGCCGAGGCCGAGGGCGTCGGCCAGGGCGCGGTCGAGCCGTCCCGCGGCCGTCGCGGGCAGCCGGACCTCGTGCCTCACGCGTTCCCGCCGCGGCGGCGCGGCCCTCGCATCGGCATGAGCCCGTAGAAGAGCTGCTTCTCGGTGTAGACCCGCCGGCCGCCGTACTCGCCCGACTGGTAGGAGCGGCCCGGGCGCTCGAGCCACATGCGCACCTTGGTGACGCCCGAGTGGGCGAAGGGGGCGACCACCTCGTCCGGCGCCTTCGCGAGGTAGCGGTCGCGCAGGTCGCGGACGCGCCGGTCGTAGTGGGGGCGCGCCAGGACCGAGTGGCGGCGGCCGCGGTGGAGCGTGCCGTCGAAGCGCGCGCTCGCGTGGTAGAGCTCGTGGAGGATGGTGTCGATGCGCTCCTCCGGCGTCGAGTCCACGAACCAGAGCGGCCGGAGCGTCACCACATAGAGCATCTTCCGCCCCTTGATGCGGATGAGGGGCTGCTCCCGGCCGGCGCCGCTCGCCCGCCGGCGCGTCTCCTTGAAGTGGGCGGGGCGGATGGTGGCGCGGGAGCCGCGGCGGGCCTCTCCGGCGACGACGAGGATGCGCGAGGCCCGGACGTGCGCCAGCTCGGGCAGCCGGCGTGCCGCGTCGCGGATGAGCCGCTTCACCGCGAGAGTCATGTTGGGGCGGGCCGCCACGCGCCACGGATACCCGAGGGGCGCCTCCCGCACAAGGCGCGCGATCGGGCCCCGTCGCCGGCGCGCGCGGCCGAGGCCGCGCTTGAACGCCCCGCCCGGGGCCGTTAGGATGCCCGACCATGTCGCTCTGGCTCGTCCCGCTCGCCGCGCTCGCCACCACCACCGCCATCGCCGCCCTTGCGCTCGAGGCGGTGCGCGAGGCCCGCCGGGAGGCGCGCGACCTCGCCGAGAAGGTGCGCGAGCTGTCGGCGCGCCTCGAGGCCACCGAGCAGGAAGTGGCCCGCGCCGCGATGCAGGCCGACGTGGCCGAGCTGGTGCTCCTCGACAAGGGCGTGGCCGACGAGGAGGACATCGAAGCCCTCCGCCGCCAGTTCGAGGAGCAGTCCCAGGCCCCGTACGTGCGCGACCGGGACGGCCACCTCCACTGACCGGGTGCCGCGCGCCGGGCTACGGGGCCTCGAATCGCGGCTGCTTCGGGTGCTTCCTGTAGAGGAGGATCGTCCGCCCGAGGATCTGGGCCACTGACGCTCCGCTCTCCGCAAGCCGTTCCGCCGCCTCGAACCGGTCCGACGGGCTCTCCGTCCCGACCTTGACCTTGACGAGCTCGTGGTCGAGCAAGGCCTGGCCGACCTGCCGAAGCACCGCGCCCGTGACGCCCTCCTTCCCCACCTGGACCACGGGCGCGAGGTGATGCCCCGCGGCGCGGAGCGCCTTGCGGAGCTTGCCCGAGGGCATGAGGCTCTTCTTCCTGGGGCTCGTGGGCTCGGGCACGGGGTCACTTCTTCAAGTATTTGAGCTCCCGCTGCAGGTCCACGTTCGCCTCGTCCACCGAAAGCCCCCGCTTGAAGTGTCGCTCGGCCGCGGCTGCGTCGCCCACGAGCTTCGCCATCTGGCCGAGGAAGAGGTAGCCGGGCGTGCAGCGCGGGTTCGCCTTCAGGCCCGCCTCGATGGCCGCCGCGCTCTCCGCGCTCCTCGCCTTCTTCCGGTCGGCCGGAGCGATCAGGAACTCGACCCACGCCTTCCAGATCCCGAACTCCGGCTCCTGGGCGTTGAGCTTCCTGCACTCCTCGAGCTTCTTCAGCGCCTCCTCGTACTTGCGCGCCTTCACGAGCACGGCCGCCACCTGGAAGAGCTGCTCGGCCTGGAGGATGGCCATGACGTCCACGTCGGCCGCTCCGCCGCTCTTCAGCTCCTCGAGGTACTTCGCCCTCTTCGCGTCGTCGCCGAGGACGCCCCACGCCTCGCCGACCTTGGCGAAGACGTCGGCGCGGAGCTGCTTCGCCTCCGGGGCGTCGCCCGGCAGCGCCGAGTCGGGGTGGTAGGCCTTGGCGAGCTGGAAATAGGACGTCTTGATCTGCGCGGGCGTGGCCTCGCGGCGGACGCCCAGCACCTCGAAGTGGTCGGCGTCCTTCATCCGGGCGAATGCGGCCTGGAGGGCGGCGAGCGTCAGCGCCGGAG
>Ga0153915_10007399_pt1 | contig 10350 bp, 8 predicted proteins | sample Opewatmetagenome_2_FD_107003 | JGI IMG/M metagenome (GOLD analysis project Ga0153915, IMG submission 107003) | Freshwater wetland microbial communities from Ohio, USA - Open water 3 Core 3 Depth 3 metaG | ecosystem: Environmental > Aquatic > Freshwater > Wetlands | place: USA: Ohio, Lake Erie... | reverse complement strand
TCTCCGCGTCTTACTATCTCCTTCACGTCAATCCCGAGGCTGTCTGCAAGTTCCTTCTGCTGGGGCTCATCCTGGGGGATAAACTCATGAAGGGGCGGATCAAGCAGACGGAATGTGACCGGCAGGCCCTCCATGACCTTCATGGTGTCCTTAACAGCGGCCTTCACATAGGGGAAAAGCCTGTCCAGCGCCGCGACCCTCTCTTCCACCGTGTTGCTCAGGATCATCTGCCTTAAGAGGAACAGGGGTTTTTCGCTGTTTTCACCATAGAACATATGCTCTGTCCTGAAGAGGCCGATACCCTCAGCGCCGAAGCTCCTTGCCGTGGCCGCATCCGCGGGCGTGTCCGCGTTGGTCCTGACGCCCATCTTCCTCTGTTTGTCCACGAGCTTCATGAACGCCTTGAAGTTCGGGTTTTCGCTGGCGTCTATCATATTGAGCCTGCCTTCATAGACATAACCCTTTGTCCCGTTGAGGGTCAGGACATCGCCTTCTTTATAGGACTTTCCGTTAACGGTCATCACCTTTGCGATTGAATCTACATGGATCATCCCTGCGCCGACGATGCAGCATTTGCCCCAGCCCCTGGCAACAAGGGCCGCGTGGCTTGTCATGCCGCCACGACATGTGAGGATGCCTTCGGCTGCGCGCATGCCTGCGACGTCCTCAGGGTTTGTCTCTTCCCTGACAAGGATGACCTTTTTACCCTTCTTTTCCCACTCAACCGCATCCTCTGCCTTGAATACGATGTGGCCGTTTGCGCCGCCTGGACCGGCAGGAAGGCCCCTTGCGATTACGACGGCCTTTTTCTCGGCAGCCGGATCGATAATGGGATGAAGGAGTTCGTCAAGCTGTTCCGGTTTGAGTCTCATTACAGCTGTTGATTCGTTGATGAGTTTCTCCTTGAGCATGTCCGTGGCCATGTTCAATGCGGCCGTGCCCGTACGTTTGCCGACCCTTGTCTGGAGCATATAGAGGTTCCCTTCCTGGATGGTGAACTCTATGTCCTGCATGTCCTTGTAATGTTTTTCAAGGGTCCTCTGGATGTTGTGCAGCTGTTTGTATGCCTTAGGCATCGCCGTTTCAAGGGAGGGCAGGTGTTTGTTCTGATCCATCTTTGTAGATTCATTGATGGGGTTGGGAGTCCTGATGCCTGCAACCACGTCCTCGCCCTGGGCGTTGGGCAGCCACTCGCCGTAGAACTTGTTTTCGCCGGTCGCAGGGTTCCTTGTAAAGGCAACTCCGGTAGCGGATGTGTCGCCCATGTTGCCGAACACCATGGCCTGCACGTTTGTGGCCGTGCCCCAGCTGTCGGGGATGCCTTCAATGCGGCGATAGGCAACGGCCTTTTTGCCGTTCCAGCTCTTGAACACGGCGCCTATGCCGCCCCAGAGCTGTTTCATGGGGTCATCCGGGAAGGGCTTGCCCAGGACCTCCTTTACGCGTTTTGTGTATTCAACACAAAGGGGCTTTAAGTCTTCAACGGTAAGTTCCGTATCGCTCTTGTATCCCCTGGCCTTTTTAACCTCTTCCATTATCCCTTCAAGCTGGGTACGGATGCCCTTGCCCTCTGCGGGCTCGATACCCTCGGCCTTTTCCATGACGACGTCCGAATACATGGCGATGAGCCTTCTGTAGGAGTCATAGACAAAACGTTCATTTCTGGTGCGTTTGATAAGGCCAGGGATGGTCTTTGTGCAGAGGCCGATATTGAGGACTGTCTCCATCATGCCCGGCATGGATGACCTTGCGCCGGAGCGGCAGGACACCAGGAGGGGGTTCTCAGGATCACCGAACTTCATCCCTATCTGGGCCTCTACTCCCTTCAGGGCCTTCAGGACCTGTTCCTCTGTTCCAGGGGGAAGTTTTGATTTGTTGGAGAAATAGTCATTGCAGCATTCCGTAGTAATGGTGAAACCTGCGGGAACGGGGATGCCCAGGAGGCTCATCTCGGCAAGGTTTGCGCCTTTTCCTCCAAGCAGATTTTTCATGTCCGCACGCCCGTCGGTCTTTTTTGACCCGAAGGAATATACATATTTTTTCATAGTGATCTCCTTGTAATTTTGGTTATTGGGGTTAATAGGTCAGGGTCCGTTTAGCCGGGAAGGAAACATTTGTCCACGTTATTCAGAAAACCCGACACTGAAGAGTTGCTGAAAATAATGCTTAAAGCAGGATATCCATTAGATATAAAACAGGATTCATTCTATGGGGTATCTGTCGCTCCACATGATTTTAACAATCAGTCCTAAAAGGGTCTTCACTAACAGGGGTCTGTTCCAAAACTATGGCTGAAGCAATTGGGAACCCTATTTAAAAAAATTACCAGCCCGTAAAAACCGGGATGGGGACTTTTAATTCTAAGGCCGATAAAGGCCCAAAATACGCTGCATTATATATGCATTCGGCTCTTTCTATCAAGATATAAAATTTAAATTGTCCCAATTAATTTAATCAATTGAGGCCGAGAAACATATCTTGCTGAAAAAGGCATGTATGGGGCGATCTATTCTCGATGGCGTAGCAACTACCGACCCCTGATCGCGCCTCCATGCGGACGGTCATGATTTTAAGGGATTTTGTGTACGCAATCGCCGGGAAGACCGACGCCTGTTCGTTATAATGATTCAGCTTTTTTATTGAAATATTCCTTTCATTGTTGTTTAATCCCCCTGCTTTATTCTTTTCAATTCTTTCAGCTAATAAAAATGGAGACGGCATTAACAGCCTGTCTCTTTTTCATATCAGTATGATTCTTGTCTTTAGGTCTTAATAATCTAGGGGGATGTCCCTGGATGATTTTTTAGCGGTGGCATTTTATGACAGAGGTCAAGGCAGTGCCTTGATTGCTTACTGAAGAAAATATCGGTCTGTTGGGGATGCCGTTTCAATAAGTTCGTTATCCTATAATTTCTTATATTCCTAGAGCGATCTTATTCAAATTTATCCGCTCCTTTGAAAAAGAGAAAAAGATTCTTTTTATTGCGACCAGTGTCAGTTTCTAATAATTTGAGGATGGTATGATAATTGATAATAAAAATATTCTTATCTTTCCTGAGTACCACCTGACGGATTTCCCGCCTCAGATTAAAATATCACAGAATGAAGCATGTGATATATTGATGTTATATAAAAAATATGGATTTGATATTTTAATAGCTGGCTATGTTGAGGAAAATGAAGGCAAGCTATATAGCTCCTGTGTCATTATGGATGGTGATAATAATATTAATGTAAGAAAGCGACATCCGTATAATGAAGAACTCAAAATTATCACACCATGGCGTGGGAATAATGATCCGATAGAACTTTCGATAGGCAGGTCCTATTTCGTTCTTTGTAATGATATAGTGGCCGATTTAACAGATCAACGCAATATGAACAGAGGCGAGGACATTGAAAACCTATTTTTGATTTCAGCGATGTTTAATAATTTTGACGAGAATGTAAAAGCTGCGATCGATTATTGCAACAGATTTAATATAAGGAAATTTGTTACAGTAGATAGATTTAATGGGGTACAACAGCAAATACTTAGAAACTTTACAACTGATTCTTGAGAAGTAACTCACTTTATAAGCAGATTGCAGCAATGTAGCCTGCGCTAATATGCTGTATTTACTGCATAAAAAATTTCAGCGAGTTGTCAAAATTTCGAAAAACAGAGTTACTTCTCAGGAATCAAAAGTTAACAGCGTCCTCATTTGCACCCATTTGCAACATTTGCATTTTCTGGAAAGAATAATTTTATAATGGAGTTATTGTATGGATAAATTTAAATTTGTAAGTAAATCAATTTTTATTATAGGTATACTCAATACATTGCTAGGAATAATTCATATCATTGGGACTTTTACTTTTGAACTTCAAAATATCAAAGGACAAGGAAGTGACACATTGCAGCGTGATTATCTTCTTTGGTTTGGCGCGACTGGATTATTCATCTTTTTTATAGGCCTTCTAAACATATTATGTTATAACAGTTTGATTTTAAACATCAAATTAGCCTATAAGATTTTGCTTTTATGTTCTGTATTTACTATTTTACTAGGAGTACCGGGAGTTGTTGTTTTTGGAATATCACCACCAATAGTACTGGTCATAACAGGAATTTTTGGTTTAATTACTCTTCTTATGGTAAAAAATAAATTTCAATAAAACTACACCAATTTGTAGAAGAGAAAAATAAATATGTTTTGGTTTTGCAAATTAACGCAAAGAAGAAATGCCTAACATTAAATAAAGTATGACATGAACCGCAATCTGTTTTAGTTCAAAGTAGAAACCCACGACGGATGGCCGAGTTAAAGGATCATGATGCAAAAACCGGGGTGCCACGGGCGAAGCGGAGCTTGCCCGTGCCTGAATTTACGGTGAGCCAAGTATGGATAATGCACCCAGAAAAAAGCTTCATCACATCAATCTATCTGGCCATGCCCATGAACTGACTTTTTCATGTTATCGCAGGCTATCTTTGCTTGCCAGGGATATGCCATGCCGGTGGTTTATCGACGCGATGGACGCTGTGCGCAAAAGGCATCACTATAGCCTGCTTGCATATGTCATTATGCCGGAACATGTTCATCTCATCGTATATCCACAGGAAGTTAATTACGATGTGGCCTGGTTCCTTAAAGGCATAAAGCAATCGGTTGCTCGGAAGGCCCACACCTGGTTGGCAAGGCATGATCAATCCTGGCTGGAAAGATTGACTCTCCCCGGCAAGGACGAATTTCGATTCTGGCAAGCAGGCGGAGGGTATGATAGAAATATCGAAAAGTATCCAACACTTTTTCAGATGATTGAATATATTCATCAAAACCCTGTGAGAAGAGGATTGGTGAAGGCCGCCTCAGATTGGGTCTGGTCAAGTGCAGCATGGTATGAGGGAAAAGAAAGTGTTGTCCCAATGGATGAGATCCGATGAGAAGCACGGGCAAGCTCCGCTTAGCCCACGGCACCCCAATAATGACGACAATATGTGTTATTATGGCCACCAGCCGTTTGACATCAAATGACGGAGCCCAATGAGTGGCTGCTGCGGACCTGGTACCGCACGCCGCAGAGACTTGACGTTATATACGAATAGGTAATAGATGATGTCCTCCCAAGAAAACAATTTATCCCTTCAGTTAAGTAGCAGCTATAGAGCAGCCAGGCGGACTAATTCGATCCTTTGCGCATTGACAATTGCATGGTCAGCCGCTCAACTCGACTTAAAAACGTTCAGCCTGGGATTTGTTGGAAGCGTTGATCTTTCACAAGCTTCAATACCATTAATTTTATTTTGCGTTATCGCATATTCAGCTACGCGCTTTATTTTGGAGTTTCTTATGCAATGTGTCGAAGTTCGTAGGTGGAGTTTCGCTCAAGTAGATTTAAAATTATCCGTTTACCTTGTGCGCATTACAATACTGGTTTTGGCTGCTAGTGGACTTTCTCGCTCAGTTGAGACCGTTTTTTATGTTATCTTTGGGACTCTTAGCATAATCATAGTTTCTAGCATAGCCATATTCATCATTATGATGGGATTAATGCCCTTGCTTATCTATTTGCGATCACATCAAGGTCGGTATTCTGTCGCCTCAAGGGCTTTTGAGTCTATGGCCTGGGCCGAGTTAATAGTGGTATCTTTTCTTTCTATCTTATTCATAGTACTCGGGTTTGCAACGTACCACTATGCTCCTATGCAATCGCTTTGGAAAACATCTCCAAACCCATTCGCCATGGGTTTTTTTGTTTTTACTTGTATCATATTAATTGTCAGTTTCTATCTGCAACGCCTTTGGTATAGAAAGTTATTTGCAGACCCTCCTGATTTTACTGAGGAGACTCAGGCGGATGGAAGTGTTCGCAGAATCTATCAGAGCGGCCGAGATCGAATTGTGTGGAATTGGTACAGCCAATCTGTGAAAAATGAGGGCTCTCAGAAGCCCCGAATAGAATAAATACTGCATAACCATCTGCTTTCAGTAGACGAGCCTGCTGAAGCGCGTCGTTATTTGCAAATAGTGAGAGGATTTTTAATGAAGAGAATTGGTATCATTGGAGGGATCGGGCCTGAATCGACCATTGACTATTATAAGATGATTATCGGGGCTGTTTATGGGCAGCAGGCTGATTCCGGTTATCCGGAGATCATTATTTACAGCGCCGACATGTCCGCACTTATGAAGATAATGGAGGCAAAGGACTGGGACGGGCTTACGGACTGGCTCCTGGATAAGGTGACCTCCCTGCACAGGGCAGGCGCGGAGTTCGCGGTCATCGGTTCCAATTCGCCCCATATCGTGTTCGATAAGGTGAGTCCGAGATCACCCATACCTATGCTGAGCATTGTTGAAGAGACGCTGAAGAATGCCCAAAAAAGAGGCCTGAAGAAACTTGGATTGCTGGGCACAATGTTTACGATGGAGGCGGACTTTTTCCGGAGGCCTTTTGGAGAACATGACATTACGGTCGTGGTCCCGGATAAAGAGGACCATGGGCTTATCCATCACAGGCTCTTTTCTGAGATCGAACTGGGGATTATCAAGGATTCAACCAGGTCTGAGCTGTTATCCATAGTTAAGAAAATGATCGACAGGCATTCTATTGACGGGCTTATCCTTGGTTGCACAGAGTTGCCGTTGATCCTTGACAAGGACGAATTCGGGATACCCTTCCTGAACACAACGGCCATACATGCCGAGGGGATAGTGAATTATTGTCTTGCTAATGGGATCTGACCCAAATTATAGATTGGACTTTTAACAGATATAGCATCCGAAGGGCTTGTGATTAGAGGCGATCATGTCAGAAAACGAATCTACGGGTTACAGCCATCCGGCATTCTTATCCATTGAGTTTCATGCTAAATTCTTTCCTGCCCTGATTCTTGGTCGCGTAAGGGGAGGGGAGGCGGCGGCCTCCTCTATCTTCACATCAAACCTTGGCCTGCATCTCCTGCTATTTGCCTCCCTTATCCTTGCGGTTATAGGATTTCCAAATGCCGTTTCCCATGGGTCTGCAATCGGCTGGGCCGCGACTGCCGCAGGTGCGGCAGGGGTGACAGCTGTTTTTATAAACAGTATATGGTCCTTCAGGGGAAGTCACCCGTCATATGACAACTTTCTTAAGGGGATCTTTCTTCTTTTCCTCTCCCTCGGCCTATCCTGCGGGGTTTTTGCAGGGACTCTCGAACACTCCTTCTGGGAGGGTTTGATAGTCGGGTTGCTCGGTGTTGTCGCAGGATACACCCTCGGGATACTGGCCGGACTATGGCTTCAGTATGCAGGCTGGCTCTCCCCCTTGATCAGCGGTATGGCAGGGCTCCTGGGGCTGGGGATGCTTTTTGTGGACCTGGTTCTTCTAACGTAGATCAGATGAATGCCAAAGGAGATTTAGATGAAAAGGCTTTTCCCAAACCTTGTTTCACCGCTCAGGATAGGGAGTCATGCATACAGGAACAGGATACTCTCTTCCCCCGTGTCACAGCCTTTCTACTGCGTTGACGGGAGGCTGACGCCCGAGGCCCATGCCTATCTGGTTGATCAGGCAAAGGGGGGCGTCGCCCAGGTGACCATAGGCGAACAGCCGGTCGATCCGCAGCTTCTTATGGGAAAGGGCTTCGACATCCTGGGGGATAAGATCCCCAAGGCGGTTGAGAGGTCCATTGTTTCATTCACCATGGAGGTGCATAACTATGGCGCCCTTGCCTCCATAGAACTGGGGCATCCGGGCCAGTGGCTGCCCTTCCCGCCGGGTGTCAGGGGCCGGACATACGGGCCCATGGGCTTTATAAGGGAGGACGGCGCAGAGGTTGTGGCACTTAAGGGCGGGCTTATTGATATGGTCTGCGAACAGTTTGCCCGCACAGCCGAGACGGTGAAGCGTCTGGGTTTTGATGGCGTGGTTATCCATTCGGGCCACGGCTGTCTGCCGGCGCAGTTCCTCTCTGCCAGGACAAATAAACGCACCGACGAATACGGCGGGCCTTTGGAAAACCGCGCCAGGTTCCCCATCATGGTCCTGCAAAGGGTGAGGGAGAGGGTTGGCCGCGATTTTATAATAGAACTGCGCATAAGCGGGAGTGAATTCATTGAGGGCGGGATAACAATAGATGAAAGCATAGGATACTGCTCAATGGTTGAGGGCCTGGTCGATATCATCCATGTCTCTGCGGGGATCTATGAGATCCCGGAGCTGTTTGTAAGGACCCATCCGTCAATCTATTATGCCCCCGGCTGCAACGCAGACCTGGCCGCGGCTGTCAAGGCGAAGGTGAAGATACCAGTTGCGGTGGTGGGGGCCATCAACAGCCCCGAACTTGCCGAGGAGATCATCGCTACGGGCAAGGCCGATCTTGTAGCCCTGGGGAGACAGATGATTGCAGACCCCTATTTTGCAAGGAAGGCGACAGAGGAACGGCCAGAGGAGATAACCCCCTGCATACGATGTCTCAACTGCATGGACATAGGCCCATCGTCGGGCCTTAACCTGCGCTGCACCGTCAATCCCAGGGCGGGCAGGGCCTTGTATCTCCCTGAAGAATATCCCAGGGCGGCTCATCCCGGAAAGGTCGTTGTGGTGGGCGGGGGCCCGGGCGGGATGAAGGCCGCAATCACGGCCAGACTCAGGGGGCATGAAGTGGTCCTCTTTGAGAGGACCGGGGCACTGGGCGGGGCCATTAAATTCACGGACAGGGATCTCTTCAAGGGGGAGCTGAAGAGATTCAAGGATCATCTGATTGGGAGATGCAATGGCTTGGGGGTGGATATACGCCTGAATACCGAGGCGACACCCGAGGTGGTGGAGGCGGAGGAGCCTGACGCGGTTATTGTTGCAGTTGGTTCTGTGCCGTTCAGGCCAGGCATCCCAGGTATCGATGGAGAAAAGGTCCTTCACGCCCTGGCGGCCTATGATGAAACGGAAAAGGTGGGAGAGAAGGTGATCATGATCGGAGGGGGCCTTGCGGGCTGCGAAACAGGGATACACCTGGCAAGGCTCGGCAGGGAGGTCACCATTGTTGAGATGACCGACAAGGTGGCCGCGGACTGCCTGAACCCCCACAGGATAGGTCTGCTCGAACAGATGAACAGGCTGGTAAGCGTCAGGACATCCCTGCACTGCACCAGGATCGAAGAGGGCAGGGTGACATGCATCGACGCAAAGGGAGGAGAGGTCTGTCTGACGACGGACACGGTCGTCTATGCCCTGGGCATGAAACCCCTCCAAGACCTGGCTTACAGCTTCAGGGATTCCGCCTCAGGCTTTGCCCTGGCAGGCGACTGTTCAAAGGCGGGCAAGGTGCTGGACGCAGTACATCAAGGTTATTATGCCGCCTTGAATATATAGTTATAGTAAACATAATCAATAAGGGGGACATCTAAAATGGTAAAGGTTGATTTAAGTATCAAGGCAATATTCGTGAGGATATCCGTACTATTCATTTTTTTGATGAATATTGAGATCTCTCTCGTGAACACCGCTCTCGCCTATTTTGCGAAGGCGTTTCCGGATGCCGATCCCACCTCCATATCGCTGATCTCATCCATCAGCACGCTGTCGGCCTTGATAGTATCGCTCCTGGTTATGCCCCAGCTGGTCAAGAGATTTAATAAAAGAAATATCGTCCTGGTTGCTCTGTACATATATCTTATAGGCGGCATAGCACCTGCCTTCTTTAACGCAACTATAGGCCAGGTCTTGATATGCAGGGCGCTCCTGGGAGTCGGCGTGGGACTCTCAGCACCTCTGTGCGGGGCCATTATTAATGAATTATACAGCGGGATGGAAAAGACAAATATGATCGGGTGGGCGAATGCCGTGGGGACCTGTCTGAACATACCCATGACCCTGGTGGCAGGGTATCTCTGCACCCTTGATTGGAGATACACCTTCTTTGCCTACGGCCTGTTTGTAGTTGTCCTGTTAATGGAACACTTCTCGCTGCCTTCGATGCCTGTGCCCAAGGTGACCGATGCCAACGGGGTTGAGCACAGGGCAAAGGCCTCCTATACCGCGAGGCAGTACGTCAAGCTGGTCGGCGTCTTATTATACGGACTATCGGCAGGGACCTTCCTGGGCGTGGTTTTAATGAAGCTTGCCATATTTATCGAGGACCAGCAACTGGGTACCGCCCTGTTCACGGCAAGTGTCATGTCATTCTTTATGGTGGGCATCCTTGTGACGTCATTCCTGTACGGGATACTGGAGAAGGTTACAAAAAGATATATCCTTGTTATGGCACCTATCTTTCTGGGCCTGGGCTCCCTGCTGATATACAATTCCACTTCTGCAACCACGCTGATGCCGGCGTCATTCATTATCGGGATGGGATTAGGCCTTATGCAGCCTATAACCACAACC
>Ga0153915_10007398_pt1 | contig 10352 bp, 7 predicted proteins | sample Opewatmetagenome_2_FD_107003 | JGI IMG/M metagenome (GOLD analysis project Ga0153915, IMG submission 107003) | Freshwater wetland microbial communities from Ohio, USA - Open water 3 Core 3 Depth 3 metaG | ecosystem: Environmental > Aquatic > Freshwater > Wetlands | place: USA: Ohio, Lake Erie... | reverse complement strand
TGTTCACGGCGTTTCGCGCCTCGTCCGCAGATGTCCGGGAAAGGCTCACGGAGGGCGGCCGGGGGCAATCAGGAACGGAACGGAGCCAGCGGATCGGCCGCGTGCTCGTGGCCGGCCAGCTTGCCGCCACGCTCGTGCTGCTCGCGGGTGCCGGGCTGCTGCGTCGCAGCCTCCTGCGGGTGCTGAGCGTGGACCCGGGCACCCGCGCGGACCGTGCGGTGACCATGGACCTCTCGCTGCCCTCGAGCGCGCAGACCGCGAATGCCAACGCCCGACGGGTCAACCTCCTCGACGAACTCTTTGTCCGGCTGCGGGGCATCCCAGGTGTCCAGGAAGTCGGCGGCGCCAACGAGGTACCCCTCGGCAGCGACCTCTCCGACGGCACGTTCCTGGTGATGCGTCCGGGAGAGGAGGTGACGACGCTGGAGGAGTTCGAGAAGCTCATGCACGATCCCACCCGGACCGGTGACGCCGACTACTGCGTGGCGAGCGAGGGGTACTTTCGTGCGTTCGCGATCCCTCTCGTCCGCGGCCGGTTATTCGATGACCGCGACGGCTTGGACGCTCCGCACGTGGCCGTCATCTCGGCGTCTCTCGCCAGGACGAGGTGGCCAAACGAAGATCCAATCGGCAAGCAAATCGAATTCGGCAACATGGATGGCGATCTGCGGTTCCTGACCATCGTCGGAATCGTCGGCGACGTGCGCGAGCGGAGCCTCGAGGCGCCGCCCCGCCCGACCGTCTACGTCAACTACCGCCAGCGGCCGGCCGCGACATCGCGGTTTGCCTTTGTCCTGCGTGCGGATCGAGATCCTGGAGCCATCTTCGCGGCTGCCCGCGGCATCGTCCGCGATCTGGCGCCGGATGTGCCACCGCGCTTTCGCACCTACGACCAGATCGTGGCCGCGTCGCTCGGTGCGCGGCGGTTCGACCTGACGCTCGTCGTGGCCTTCGCCGCAACGGCGCTGCTCCTGGCTGCGGCAGGGGTCTACGGTGTGATGGCGTATTCGGTGACCCGGCGCACCCACGAGATCGGCATCCGCATGGCACTGGCCGCCAGACCCTCCGACGTCCTTGCCATGGTGCTGGGTCAGGGGATGCTCACCTCCGCGGCGGGAGTAGGGGTTGGCCTCGTCGGCGCGGTGGCGTTGACCCGTACGATGGAGTCGCTGCTGTTTGGGATCAGCCCGACCGATCCGCTCACGTTTGCCGGTGTGGCCCTCCTGCTTGCACTCGTGGCGCTGGTTGCGTGCTGGGTGCCCGCCCGGCGTGCCATGAAGGTTGATCCGATCGTCGCCCTGCGATGCGAGTGAGTGGGCTCCGGGAGGCCCGGAAGGCCGTGACCCGAGGCACCCGCCGGGCTCCACCCCTTCGGGCCCACGGCTCGGGTGCAGCGGGATGTTTGCGGCCACGGCCCCCGGGTTGATCTCCCCGGCACGGAGCTCGGAAACCTGCCCCCTGGATTCCTGTTGACGGCCTACAGAACCAGTGCGATACTTCTGTTGACGGCCTACAGGAGTCGGGCGGCGTGATTCCGCCGTCGAGGAGGCGAACCGGGTGAGCGCGAACGGCGGCAAGCGCGACGTCCTGCAAGGCACGCTTGACCTTCTCGTGCTGAAGACGCTTGAGACCATGGGGCCCATGCACGGCTGGGGCATTGCGCGGCGTCTCGAGCAGGTGTCGGACGACCTGCTCCAGATGAACCAGGGCACCCTCTATCCGGCGCTGCTGCGCCTTGAGCAGGGGGGCTGGATCACCTCCGACTGGGGTGTGTCCGACAGCAACCGGCGCGCGCGCTTCTATACGCTGACGGCGGCTGGCCGCCGGCGCCTGCGCGTGGAGGAGAAGAACTGGGATCGGATGTCCGCGGTGATTGCCCGCGTGCTTCGGTTCGAGACCTAGCCAGCGGGAGGACCATGCGCCGACTGAGGGTCCTCGTGTGGCGGATGCGCGCCCTGTTCCGGAAAGGCCAACTCGAGGGCGCGTTGGATGAGGAGCTGCGGTTCCATCTCGAGATGGAGGCCGAGCGGCTTGCTCGGGGCGGCGTCGATCCCGAAGAAGCGCGGCTGCTGGCTCGCCGCAATTTCGGCGGCGTCGAGCAGATCAAGGAGATCTACCGCGACCGGCGCGGCCTTCCGGGTGTCGAGTTGCTCGGCCGCGACCTGGGCCACGCCTTGCGGTCGCTTCGACGCCATCCCGGCTACGCCGCTGCCGCTGTTCTTTCGCTCGCGCTCGGCATCGGGGCGAACACGGCGGTCTTCTCGCTCCTGGACGCGCTCGTGCTTCGCCCGCTGCCCTATCCGGACCCTGATCGCCTCGTGCACATCTACGAAGCCGGCCTGTCGGCCGGCCGGTTCCGCTGGGGCTCGGTTGCGGCACCCGTGCTCACGGACTGGCGTGAGCGCGCGCGCACCTTCGCGGCGATGGGCGCGTTCCTGCCGACCAGCGTGAACCTGGCCGGCTCGGACGGTGCCGTGCGCGTGGCGGCCACGCTGGTTGAGCCGGAAGTGTTCCACGCGCTGAACGTGCCCCCCCTGCACGGCCGCCTGTTTCGCCCCGAGCACACCACGCTGGGGATGGAGCGTGTCGTGGTGCTCAGTCACCGGCTCTGGCAGGACCAGTTCGGCGGACGCCCGGACATTGTCGGCCAGACGCTTCGGATCGATGCCGCCGACCACGTGGTCATCGGGGTGATGCCCGCCGGCTTCGAGTTCCCGCCGCGCACGAGCATCGGGCTGTATCTGCCCCTGACCCTGACGTCTCTGGACTTTCAGGATCGGGGGCTCAAGCGATTGTCCGTGCTCGCACGCGTCAAGCCGGGCGTCTCGATGCGGGCGGCGCGTAACGACATGGCGGACGTGTCGCGCCAACTCGAGGCCATCTACCCGAACAGCCGTTCGGCCCGGCTGCAGCCGCTCCACGGGGACACCGTCTGGCGGACCGCCCTGGTGCTGGTCGTGCTCGGGGGGACTGTCGGGTTCGTCCTGCTGCTCGCGTGCGCGAACGTGGCGCACATGGTGCTCGCCAGGGCCAGCGCGCGCCGCCACGAGTTCGCCGTCCGCCTGGCGCTCGGCGCGCGGCGCAGCCAGATCATGCGAATGCTGCTGGCCGAGGGATGCCTGCTGGCGGTCGGGGGCGGGCTTCTCGGCCTCGCGGCGTGCCGGTGGGCCCTTGATGCCCTGCTGTCGTTGCCGGAGAATCCGCTCTCGCTCGGCGTGACCGTCCCGGTCAGCTGGACGGTCCTGCTCTTCTGCGCACTCGTGTCGATGCTGACCGCGCTCGGCGTCAGCGTCGTCCCGGCACTCCGACTGTCCCGCCAGACCCTGCAGTCCGATCTCGGCGAGGCGGTCCCCTCATCGAGACGCCGGGCCGGCCACGGAAACACGCTGATCACGATCGAGGTGGCGCTCGCCGTCGTGCTCGTCATCGGGGCCGGCCTGCTCGTGCGCAGCCTTCGCGCGCTGACGGACCTCGATCTTGGGTTCAGGCCCGAGAGACTCCTCACCATGCGGGTGACCCTCCCGCCGCACGAGTACCCGGATGTCGCCAGGATTCACGCCTTCCATGATCGCCTCCTGGAGCGGCTGTCCGCTGTGCCCGGCGTGGACGCCGTGGGCCTGAACAACCTGCTCCCGGTGCAGATGTCGTACACGAACATGGACTTCACGGTGGAGGGACGCCCCAACGATCGACCGGGCTACGAGCCTTTCGCGGAGCATCGCACGGTGAACCCGGACTTCTTCCGCGCGATGGGGATCCCGATCGTATCCGGTCGATCGTTCACGCAGGCTGACAACCGGCCCATGTCGAGCGTCATCATGATCAGCCAGAAAGCCGCGAACCTGTATTGGCCCAGCTTGGACCCGGTCGGCAGGCGAATGGCTTACGGGACGCGGCCGCAACCCGACCGCTGGCTGACGATCGTCGGCGTGGCCGGTGACATCAAGAGCGCCGGCGTCGGTCAGCCACCTCAGGCCATCCTGTACGCCCCGTACCGCGACTTCGACTTCCCGATCCAGTCCGTCAGCATCATCGTGCGGACGGGCGCTGCGCCGGCGGCGACCGCCACAGCCGTCCGCCGGGCCGTGCAGGAGCTCGACCCCGATGTAGCGCTCTACTGGATGAGCACCATGGAAGACGTGATCGCCCGCTCGACGAGCAGCACGCGCTTCCTGGCGGTGCTGCTGACCTCGTTCAGCGGGCTCGCCGTGCTCCTGGCGATCGTCGGTGTCTACGGCGTGATGTCCTACGTGGTCACCCAGCGCCATCGGGAGGTCGGCGTGCGCATGGCCATGGGCGCCTCCCGTGGCGCGGTCCTCCGGTTTGTCCTCAGTCGCGCGATGCGCCGCGCCGTTGTCGGTGTCGGCATCGGGATGGCTGCGGCGGTCTCGCTCACCCAGGCGATGCGCCCATTCCTCATCGGCATCTGGCGGGTGGACATTGTCACCTACGCGGGCACGGCCGGTGCCGTGCTGCTCGTGGCGCTGGCGGCGAGCGCTCTGCCGGCGTATCGCGCCTCGCGCGTGGATCCGATCCAGGCCCTCAGACACGAATAGGCGCGCGAAGGATCGGTGCGCGCCAAGCGGCAACGGTGCGTCAGGTGAGGTCACACGATGATGATTCCGCGGGGGACGATCGCAGGCGTCGCCGTTGCTCTTGTCGCCTCCTGCGGCATCGGTGGGCTCGCCGGGCAAGGCGGGACACAGAGTGATTCCAGGATCGTGGGGCTCATCGCATCGCTCGACGGCCAAGCCTGGGAGAAGGCGGTCGAAGAGTTGGTCGATATCGGCCAGCCCGCCGTCGGCCCGCTGGTCGCGGCGCTTCGCGTCGGAAAGGGTATCGCCGCGGCGCGAGCCTGCCTGCCGCTGGCGCGAATCGGGACCGGGCCAGCCGTGGAGGCGGTTCTGGACGCGCTGTCCGCGGCGGACCCCGCCATCAGGGAACACGCCGCCACGGCCCTGGCGTGGGTCAAGGGCGACCGAAGCGTGAAGGCGCTCATCGCGGCCGTCCAGAAGGAGCCTTGGCCACGCCAGGCCGCGGCGATTCATTCACTGGGAGTCATCGGTGACCCGCGCGCTGCCGAACCGCTGGCTGGCCTGCTGGACAGCCGCGCCTGGTACGTCCGCGATGCGGCGATCCGCGCGATCGCCCAACTTGGGGGGGCTGCAGGAATCGAGACGCTGGTCGCCGCGCTCGGCGACGAGCACGGCCTCGTCCGGCAGAGCGCCAGAGAAGGTCTGGTGGCCCGCGGTGAACCCGCCGTGCCGGAAACGGAGCGCGCCCTCGACACAGGCACCGAAGCCGTCCGCTGGCAGGCGGCTTGGGTGCTCGGGCACATTAAGGCGCCGGGCACCGAGGAGCCGCTGCTGGGCGCGCTCGAGCACGGCGATCCGGCCGTGCGCGTGGAATCGGCGGTCGGCCTGGCACGCCTGGGCGCCGGCACCGTGGTCGACGGCCTGACTCGGCTCCTCGCGAGTCGCGATCCTTCCGTCCGCGAGGAAGCCGCCTGGGCCCTCGGCCACCTCGGATCGTCACGAGCTGCCGAGCCGCTCGTCGCGGCACTCAGCGACGCCGATGCCGGCTGGATGGCGGGGGTGGCACTCGGTCGCCTCGGTTTGCCCTCTGCTGCGACGCCTCTCGCCGCCGCGCTGGAGAGCCCATCCGCGCGCACGCGGCGCGGGGCGGCCTGCGCCCTGGCGAACCTCCGAACTACCGGCACCGTCTCCGCGCTGCGCCGGGCACTCGGCGATCCGGACGAGGAGGTTCGCTACTGGGCCGCCGAGGCGCTTCGGCGCATCGGGACGCCCGAGGCGGCACGCGCGGCGACCAGCGCACGGCCGACGCGGTGGGACCGCGATGCGCGGCGCTGCACGCCGCCCCGGTCATCGGCCACGATCGCCGCGGGCGTCCTCACTCACAACGGTCACCGCTACCGGCTGTACCCGGAGACGCTCGACACGGCTCCGGACATCCCGTCGCCGCTGACGACGGCCGATGGCACCGAGCTCATCGTCACTGTCACCTCGAACGGCAAGTACGGCATCGTGCCTGTCACGCTCAAGACAGGAGACCGGCAGTGTGAGGCCGATGGCAATGACTTCCCCACGCTGGCCAGGAGCGGTTTGCACTCCGAAGTCGAATTGGATCGCACGCGGACGATCACGGGGCGTTCGGTTGTCGAGATCGCCGAACTTGGGCGTCCCGGTTACCTTTCCGACGATGGCTTCCTCGCGGTCGGCGAGCACGTCGTGTCAATCATGAAAGACGACGACAAGATCGTGCAGGCACTCGGTCTGGCCCACCCCGACCTCGCGCGGCCCCTGTTTCACATCTGGAACGCGATGAACACCGATCTCGACCTCGGCCGGTGGAACATGGCAGAGCACCGGTGGGTGAATGTCACCGGGATGCTCAGTCACGGGCGGCGCGTGCGACTGGTCGCCGGCGATACCAAGGGCGGGCAGTTCTCGATCTTCGCCGACGGGATCGAGGGGTCGTTCTGGATCGAGATCTCCGGCGACCTCACCGGCCCGGAGCACGCGTTCCTGAGGAAGCGCTACGGCCATCTGGAGCCGCACCAACTGAATGCCCTGGTCACCGCCCTCACAGGCGTGCGGACAGGCGAGATCCAACCTCACTACGTCGCGTGGTACGGCTTCTACGAAGGGCGGACACCCTGGAGGGTCAATCCAATCGCGATCGCACTCGTCTTCGGGCTGCGGACGCTGGACGAGATTGAGGCGGCGTTCCCTGGACGGCTCTACGAGGTGATGATGGCCCGGTACGCAGGGACCGGGCAGGGCGCAGCCGAAGAGAGCGGAGGTTGAGATGACACGCCTCGGCCGTCGGATCGCGCCGGGCCTCGTGTCTGGACTCGCCGCAACAGGGCTGGCGGTGCTGGCCGTCGGCGGCGCGACGAGACGTAGCGGCGATCAGGCCGCTGTCAGCGAGGCTGCCGCGCGGATCGATCGTCTCTTGTCGGAGGCGTATCCGTCAGGGGAGCCAGGGGCAGCCGTCTTGGTCTCCAGGGCGGGCACCGTGATTCTGAGGAAGGGCTACGGCCTGGCGAACACGGAACGCAAGGCAGCAGCGACGGCGGAGACCGTGTTCCGCCTTGCTTCGGTGACGAAGGTCTTCACAGGCACCTCCGTTCTGATGCTCGTGGAACAGGGCAGGCTCGCTCTCGGCGCTCCGGTGACCTCCTACCTCCCCGGGTACCCCGCCCCGGGTCGGGGGATCACCGTAGGCCACCTGCTGTCTTACACATCAGGTCTCGCCGACTACCTCGATCGGCCCGACAGCATGGCGTGGGCGCGGAGCGACCACACCGTGCAGGACCTCACCGATGCGTTCAAGGACCGGCCGGCATCGTTCGCGCCGGGTGAGAAGAACGCCTACTCCAATTCGAACTACCTGCTCTGGCTGCTGCCTACGAGCCGGCGCGCGCCCCCGATGGCCAGCTGGACTGGAGCCGCCTGCTCGTCGCCAGGCCGTACACGATGTCGTCGCTGTACAGCGCCGGGGGATGCGTGTCATCGATCGAGGATCTGGGGCAGTTCCACGACGCGCTCGTCAAGGGAAGGCTCGTGGGCAGACGGTCGCTGGCCGAGAGCTACGAGCCCGTCCGGCTGAACGATGGCGGCTCGGACACCATGTCACAGGGCGGCTGGCAGCTCGACAAGGTCCGGGGACGCCGAGCGGCCATGCGCGGCGGGGCGCTGCCCGGTGTCTGCACGTGGTTCCTCACGATGCCGGATGACGACGTCGCCGTGATCGTCCTGAGCAAACGGACACCGGGCAGACCGAGGTGCGGGATGCTCGCCGCGCAGATAGCCGCGGTCGCCGCCAGCTAGCGTCACAACGAGGCCTCGACTGAGGCCGCGGGACGGCGGGTCCGCGCCAGCACGGACCGGCATCCGCGCCTCGGGCCGGCCACTGGTTCTCCTTCGGAGGGATCGATGAGGAACAACGTGCTGTCACTCTGGATTCTCATCCTGCTTGCCGCCCCAAGCCTCACACTGGCGGCGCCGGCGCAGAAGCCTGAAGCGGAGGAAGTCGGCTACAAACTGCTCTCGGACCTGGTCCTCCTCCTGGACAAGGCCGGCCGGGGGACGATCGACACCACCGCGATCAACGCCGACGTCGTGGGATTGGCCAGGGAGCTGAAAGCCGCGCGCGACACCAAGCGCATCGATCCGCTGTTCGCCGTGCGGTATTCACGGCTCCTGAGCGGGGTCCGGCAGAGCCTCCTGGGAGATCCCGAGCTTCTGTACTGGCCGATGTACCGCTTCTCCATGATCGACTTCATCGAGGAGCGGACCGGCCGGATGCCCGAATGGGACAAACTCCTCTCGGTCGTGAGCGATCACGGTGGCTCCGGCGTCGGCCTGGCGGTGCTCGTCGAGGCCGTCATGTCGGAAATCGTCAGCCTGCACATCCACCTGGAGACCCTCGAACGACGGCCGGCGGTTCTTCAGGGGTATCTGGAAAGGATGCAGAAGACCCGGGAACCAGGGGAATAAGCAGCCTCGGTTCGCCGTTCGCGCCGTCGCGGGGCTCTGTCAGCGTGGCGCCGGCCGGATCCCGGCAGATCGCTGCGATCGGGTGACAGCGTGCCTCCTGCGATCTGAGCCGAACCGCTGCACGTCGACGGCCCGATCGTCACATATGTCCGGCCGCCGCGCGGTCGGCGACGACCAGTGCCTGGTCCTGGCGGACCCGGCCGGCCGGAATCGAGACGTCGCCCGCGCGTAGCCGCTCGAGCACCCCGACCTTGTCGGCTCCCGTGATCAGCCACAGGATGCGCCGCGACCGATTGAGCATCGGATACGTCAAGGTCATCCTGCGCCTGCGCTGATAGATCCCGGTGACCGCCACATCCTTGTCAGTCACATCCAGCACCCGGTCGTTCGGCACGAGCGAGGCCGTGTGGCCGTCGGGCCCGAGTCCCAGGTGAGCGAGATCGAGGATGGGCGGCGAGCCGGCCACCTCCTGCAAGGTCAGGGCGTAGCGCGTGGCCGCCTCCTCCAGGTCGGCCGCTTCGACCGGCATGGCATGGAGCTGCTCGGGCCGCAACGGCACGTGCCCGATCAAGGTCTCGCGCACGTGCGTGAGGTTCCGATCGAGGTGACCGGCAGGTGCGACGCGCTCATCCACCTGCACAACGTGCACCCCCTCCCAGGGGATATCTTGATCCGCGAGCAGGCGCAGCATGAGCCAAGGTGTGCGGCCGCCGCTCACGGCCACGACGAAACGTCCGCGCGCCTCCACCGCGGCCCTGGCCTCGGCGGCGATGATGCCGGCCGCTTCCCGGGCGGCGGACTCGGCGTCGGCAAGCACGTGGATCTGCATCAGGGCATTCTCATACGGACGAGGCAAGGCTAGAAGCCTTGCCCTACCGATGATCAAGGCCCAGGCAACGCTAAATTGAGCCTCGCCCTACGGCTCGACGCAAGAATCCGGCGTGGATCGGCGTCTGCCCGCGGGCGGGGCGTCTCGCAAAGCGCGACTTGAGCCAGCCCAGATCTTCGGTCGTGCCCATGTCGCGCGCCTGGCGAGCGGAGCGCGGCGCGAGATGCTCCGCCTGTCGGGCAAGCTGGAACCTCGCCGAACCGCCGGCAGAGGACCAAAACGCCGTCACCGCCCCTTGCTTCTCCGGTAGCGGCGGATCAGGGCGTTCGTCGAACTGTCGTGGCCGAGCGCTGGCTCGGCCGTGCTCTCGAGCTCCGGGACGATGCGCTGAGCCAGCGCCTTGCCGAGCTCGACACCCCACTGGTCGAACGAGTCGATGCGCCAGATAGCCCCCTGGGTGAAGACCGAGTGCTCATAGAGAGCGACGAGCTTCCCCAGCGTCTCCGGCGTGAGCCGCTCGGCGAGAATAGTGTTCGACGGCCGATTGCCCTCGAAGACGCGGTGGGGCACGAGAACCTCCGGCGTGCCCTCGGCCCTGACCTCGTCGGCCGTCTTGCCGAAGGCCAGCGCCTCGGCCTGGGCAAACACGTTCGCCACGAGCAGGTCGTGGTGCCGGCCCAGGGGGTTGAGCGACTCGGTGAAGGCGATGAAGTCGCAGGGGATGAGCCGGGTCCCCTGATGGATCAACTGGTAGAAGGAGTGCTGGCCGTTGGTCCCCGGCTCGCCCCAGTAGACAGGGCCGGTGTCGTAATCGACCTCGGCGCCGTCGAGCGTGACGTGCTTGCCATTGCTCTCCATCGTCAACTGCTGGAGATAGGCGGGAAACCGCTTCAGGTACTGGTCGTACGGCAGCACGGCGACTGTCCCGGCGCCGAGGAAGTTGTTGTTCCAGATGGACAGGAGGCCCAGGAGCACGGGGAGGTTCCGCTCGATGGGGGACG
>Ga0153915_10007397_pt1 | contig 10352 bp, 12 predicted proteins | sample Opewatmetagenome_2_FD_107003 | JGI IMG/M metagenome (GOLD analysis project Ga0153915, IMG submission 107003) | Freshwater wetland microbial communities from Ohio, USA - Open water 3 Core 3 Depth 3 metaG | ecosystem: Environmental > Aquatic > Freshwater > Wetlands | place: USA: Ohio, Lake Erie... | reverse complement strand
CCATGAAACAGGCGTTAATAGACCATGGGCCACTGATCGTCTGCATCCATTTCTGGAAAGATTTCTTATATTATTTTGGGGGAGTGTACAAACACCATACGGGAAGATACGCCGGGGGTCATGTCGTGGCGATTATCGGGTATGATGATAGTAAAAGCTGCTGGATTGTCAAAAACAGCTGGGGGACAAAATGGGGAGAGGATGGGTGGTTTCGGATGTCCTATGACGCTGACATGATCGCAGAGTGGTACGGAAACGGAACTGGAGTTATGTACATTGACGGCCTGTACGGAAACCTCAAACCAGATGTCCCGAGAGTTCACATCAACACACCGCTGTATTATCACACATACTTCTTTGGAAGAGGATTTCTGACACTTGTGAAAAAACTCCCTCTCCAGCAAGCAGCCGCCAGAATTATCGGTCCGCTCACTGTTCAAGTGGATGCGGACAATACCAACGCAGTGGAATTCTTCATTGATAATGTCTCCTCCTTCATCGATACAGAGGCACCGTTTACCTGGGAGCTTCAAGCGTCCCAAGGATTACATACCCTTAGTGTGAGCGCAACAAATGATCATAATTACTCCTCTCTTGATATAGAGGATATTTACGTAATCCTCTAATGTCATTTTTTTAGAAAAGAGAATAAAAAACGGATCACCATCCTTCAGAAAATTATTATATGCATGAATAGTCGGATAATTTTCCTCCGAATCTAAAGCATTTTTATACTTTATAATATTAATTATGGGACGGTCTTTTTATAAAGTATTAATAAAGTCGGAGGTCTGAGGTTAAGAAAACATAATAAACCTGTAGTATACTCCCCTACGTCCACCATGGAGCGATTTACTAAATTTAAAACCATGATTTTCCCAAGGGAAGTCATTGTTGGTCATAATACAACTGATCAGATTAAAGTAATCTGTAACCACCTTGCACCTAGTAATAATGTGCTGTTGGTCTGCGATAAGAATACGAAAAAAATATCTGGTGATCGAATTGAGAGGATACTTTCCGGTGCAGGGTACGAAGTCAACATGGTTGTCCTGTCATTACCTTTGATAAAACGAGATGTGCTGCCTGCATGGCCGACGATTAAGGAAGTCAATACGGTAATTAAAGATGCAAAAAGAACTGGCTCGGATTTCTTGCTGGGTGTCGGTGGTGGCTCGGTGATTGATGTTACAAAATGTGCCGCCCATGAATTGTCAATGAATTTTGTCAGTATTCCGACCTCAGCATCACATGATGGAATGGCCTCACCACGTGCGTCATTGAAAGATAAAAAAGGATCGATTTCAAAATCAGCGGTTTCGCCAATGGCAGTCCTCGCTGACACCGCAGTGATCATGAAAGCCACCTATCGTATGCTTGCTTCAGGTTGTGCTGATGTAATATCAAATCTTACCGCAGTCAAAGACTGGGAGCTTGCCAATCGGTTAAAGGATGAAGAATTCAGTACTTTTGCTGCGTCACTGTCAACCACATCATCCCAGCTCTTATTGAACAAAGCAGAGGACATCCGCACCGGGCTTGAGGAAGCAGTCTGGCAGGCAATAAAATGCATGGTTGTATCAGGAGTCGCTATGAGCGTTGCCGGAAATACACGCCCTGCATCAGGTGCTGAACACATGTTCTCCCATATGCTTGATTCAATCGCTCCTGGGAAAGCATTACATGGGGAACAATGTGGAGTCGGATCCATTATGATGATGTATCTTCATGGAGGAGACTGGCAGCAAATTCGTGATGCATTAAAAATTATTGGAGCGCCGACTTCTGCAAAAGAACTCGATATCCCAAAGAAAAAAATTATCCAAGCGCTGATGGGGGCACAGAAGATACGTCCTGATCGCTATACCATCCTCGGTGAGCAAGGATTGACTGAGGATGCAGCAAAGAAATTGGCAAAGATAACTGGAGTGATTTAATGGTTCTCGTGACCCTTGTTGGTGAACAACTTGCGGTGGAGGGTGAAGAATTCACGTACCTCGGATCAAACAGCGAATGTAGAAACTGTCAACTCAAAACCGTCTGTTTCAATCTAAAACCTGGGAGACATTACCGGATTACAAAGCTTCGTGATAAATCCCATGATTGCAATATCCATGAGGGAAAGGTCGTCGTCGTCGAAGTTGAAGAACTTCCTTTAACAGTTGCTGTCCCCAAGGAACCTGCGGAGGGAACATCGACAACCGTTGAAAAAAAAGAATGTAAGCATATCGGGTGCGACTCTTTTGAAATTTGTACAAATACCGCACTGCAAAACGGAAAAACCTATACTATTAAGAAGGTCTATGAAAAGATACGCTGCCCGAAGAATTACGAATTGTACAAGGTGGACCTCACTGATTAATATCTGAATATGATGCAGCTTTTTATTTAACTCTACCACTTGAAAAGAAAAAAGGAAGAAAAGTTAAATCTTCGCTTCGTTTTTCAAGAGTTTTACTTTATCAAGTTTCTCCCAGGTAAAATCCGGTTCCTCTCGCCCAAAGTGGCCGTACGCCGCGGTATTTTTAAAAATCGGTCTTCGTAAGTCAAGCTGGTCGATGATTTCGGCAGGTGTTATTGGGAAAAACTCACGTATGAGTACCTCAATAGCATCAAGAGAAATTTTATTGGTTCCAAAACAATCAATATTAATTGAAACCGGCTCTGCAACCCCGATCGCATAAGCAAACTGGATTTCGCATTTCTCAGCAATTCCTGCTGCAACGATGTTTTTTGCGATATACCGTGTCACATACGCAGCACTACGATCGACTTTGGTAGGGTCTTTTCCAGAGAAAGCACCACCACCGTGTCTACCAACACCACCATAGGTGTCGACGATGATTTTCCTCCCGGTTAATCCCGCATCCGCATAGGGGCCTCCACGGATAAATGCTCCAGTGGGATTAACATGATAAATCGTATCTTTATCAATCCAATCCTTACAGATGGGTTTAATGACGGTTTCAATGACATCTTTTCGAATCCGGTCATGGGAAACGCCGCCATCGTGTTGGGTGGATACCACAATGGTATGGGCGCGCAGAGGTTTGCCTTTATCATCATACACGATAGAAACCTGTGATTTTCCATCAGGTCTGAGGTAGGAGATCCGGTTGGTCTTTCTCATCTCAGATAATCGTTTTGTTAACTTATGTGCAAGAAGGATTGGCAAGGGCATAAATTCCTTGGTTTCGTTACAGGCATACCCGTACATCATACCTTGGTCACCGGCACCCTGTTCTTTATGCAAACCTTTTCCGACAGTGACACCTTGGGAAATGTCTGGGCTCTGTTCTGTGATCTGAACCCATACCGAACAGGTTTCCCATTCGATACCGTATTCAGATTTTGTGTACCCTATCCCTTTGATGGTTTCACGGACAATATGCGGAATATCGATATAGGCCTCTGTCGTCATTTCACCAAAGACCATGACTCCTCCGTTCTTTGTTGCCGTCTCAATTGCCACTCGTGAATTTTTATCCTGTCGTAACGCTTCATCAAGCACCGCGTCGGAGATAAGGTCGCACATTTTATCTGGATGTCCTTCAGTCACGGATTCTGAGCTTATAATACTCTTTCGTCTTGCCATACGCTCACCCAAGAGAAACCCCTTGTATAAAGAATTCCACAACTCGATGGAACTTATTAAGTTTATCAAAAACAAAATGAAGAAAAATTAAAAAAAAAGCCTGGCTTACCCTATCTTTCTTGTTGTCGTCCACAGCGATTCATCGATGGTATCATAGATGTCCTGATCTGAAACGTTCTTTGGCTGTTTCTTATCAACCAAGAGTGAACTGCGTTCGGAGCCGTTCTCTTTGGAATACCGGGCAATCGTATCTTTTTTCAACCGCCAATAATGCGTGCGCCATTCCCGACCATCATATAGGGTGGTTTCTTCCCGCTCGGTAGTCAACATTCCTTCTTCCTCAAGGATATAGAACAGCTGTCGATCTTCGGGATCTAGCACGTTGTCGATGACACGGTCATCAAAGCCGAAAATATCCATGACGAACCCTGCGTCACGTCGTGCTTCTTCAATGTCAATTCCAACGCGGTTTGCGATTGCTTTTGATAAATCATCTAATGTTATAATTGTCATAAAAATACCTTCTTTTCTGCCTTTTTGCCTTTTCGAGCTCGCTTCCTTCCATGATTTTTTTAAATAACTCGCAATATATCTGTACTGACCTCATATATATATTTTTCTCTATTTGGCAGGTTTTTCATCGTTTTTTGGGTCAAAAAGATAAAAAAGATGGCATTTAAACTAAAATAGAGGGTGGATGATATCATCGCTGGTGTGTGAATGGAGTTGTTCCTGAAGAACCGTTTACAGCAGAGACTTGAAGATCTTCCAGGAAAGGAACTCACTAAGTTCCATGTTGTCCTCCTTCCTGATTTCTTCGTCGATCATTTTGTCTCTTTCGATACTGTTGAAAAGACCTGTGCTCGTATAAAAACTGTTGCCACACAAGGGGGTGGGAATCTTCCAGGTATCCCACAACGACTCTCTCAGGGGGGGAATGCGGCAAATACTGCTTTGGGACTTGCACGTCTTGGAATGAGTGCCCATTTAATCTGTCAAACTACTCCTTTTGGCCTGCACCTTCTCGAGTTTTTCTTAGGAAAACATAAGGTGGATTTGTCAGGAGTAAAAACTGATGGGACGCTGGCAATCACGACCGCTCTGGAGTTTCGTGAACATTCCGCGAATATCATGATTGGGGATGCCGGGTCAGTCGCTCTGTTTAGCGTTGACCTCCTAAATGATCATGATCACGAACTGATTACCTCTGCAAATCTTGTTGGGGTTACAAACTGGAATCTAAATAGATATGGAACTGATCTTGCATGTAAAGTATTTGAAATGGCAAAGAAACAGAAGGTACGAACGTTCTTTGATTCTGGTGATCCCTCTCCTCGGGTGGCTGACATCCTAGATTTAATGGCACAGGTACTGATGAATCCGAGGTTAGATATCTTTGGACTCAATGAAAATGAGCTCAACCATTATAGCAAGAGGATTAACAAGACACAAGATGAAATGATCGCTGCCGCAGAATCATTGCAAGGGAAGATTCATGCACGTATTGACTTTCATACCTCCTTCTTTTCTTGTTCGGCTCGTCATCCATCAATTGTTGTACCAACCATCTCACTCCCAACCATTTATCGAATGACTGGTGCTGGAGATGCTTGGAACGCGGCGAACCTTTTTGCCGACCTTCTTGGCTTTCCTGACGATGAGCGATTGCTGTTCGCAAACTTATTTGCAGGGTTGTATATTTCTTCTCCTGACAGTGTTCCTTCATCGATTGACATGGTGATTAATTTTATTAAAAACAGCCTATAATTTAACATATTCTTTGAATATAATCCCTTAATAAATCAAAATTTTATAGAAAGGTATTTATACAAAATATATTAATTCTATAAAAAAATTTATATACTATCTCTCCTTATCAACTTCAGAATGGGGGAGGCAAAAATTTTTTTTTAATCTCTCCTCACCACCTTCAAACTTCCCCATTCTCTCCTTATTCTCTAGGAGAAGAAAATTTTCTCAACTTTTTGTGCAATAATCTTACGATATTTCTCATCGGTGAGAAGCATCAGGGACCAATCAGGCGCAATGCGAGAACGAATCGCTTGAGCAATGGGAGTAAAATCATCCAATGTCTTTGTCACATCTCGGTCGATCACCTGGATATCGGTATTATTTATCCGCGGTTCTGTCCGCAAGAGCTCTGGTCTGGGGATATCAATAATGAGATGACCTTTTGGGATATGGAACAATTCTTCTAACTGTCGTTCCTTCTGACTTCTTCTCGCTGAATCCTCTAATGATTTGATGACCTTCATTCGCTCCTTATCTAACTCCGACGGTGAAACTGCGTACGCTTGCTTGAAGAGATCTCGATATTTCAAGCGGGTCACAATTTCCTGCTGAAACCGTCCCATAGACTTCAGAGTAATCATCATTTCCGCATCGGTCATCCGGAAAAACTCAAATGGTTCTGCATCAGGTGTCTCCTCCAGAGCTCGTGATAACATGAGTTCTGGGATCCGGACTGTTTTATGAAAATACACGGAGGAGTACATTAAAGCACGCGCCATAAGGATGTTTTCAACAACGTTCACCCCCTTACGCATCACCGTCAAATTACCCTTATGAATCATCATTGTTCTCAGCAGGCGCTGGAGGTCGATCATCCCATATGCAACACCGGTATAATAGGCGTCGCGCATAAGATAATCCAATTGGTCAACATCGATAGTACTGTTCAGGAGCTGACTCAAATATGGTCTCCTTGTTAATTTTCCCCTGATGATATTGACGATTTCTTTTTTATTCACCTGATGTTTTTCAAGGACATCATACACCGAAGGCGTAGAAACGAACTGTTTTTCTTTCGCCTCTACAACATCATAGGTCCCAAGGATCAACTTCTCAGTGAGATCGACATGATCGACACCAAATCGCTGCAGCAGAATCGATTCGAGTGTATGGGAGAAGGGACCATGACCGATATCATGCAACTGGGCAGCGTACATTAATAATTTTTTTTCTGTTTCTTTCAAGGCAAGGATATCGGCAATTTGAGACGCGATCATAGAGCTTCCTAGGGAATGTTCAAATCGCGTATGATGCGCACCAGGATATACCAGATGAGCAAATCCAAGTTGTTTGATGTTATGAAGACGTTGCATTTCAGGTGTTTTAAGTAAATCAACCAAACATCCTGTGATTTTAATATCCCCATGGATTGGGTCCCTGACGATTTTGTGCTCTTCAACCATCTAGTATCCTGTGCAGAAAATGAAAAAGAGTTGATATAGTTTTGTCACTCAGAGATTCTCTGCAGAGTAAAGTTTAAAATGCGCTCATTCATTATGCAACCTCACAACAAAAACAATCGTTAATGAGGTGGGCATATGACAAAACCAATCTTATTTTCCTTAGAACAATGTATCAAATGCCAGGAAACAAAAGAGTTGCTCACCGGAAGAGATGATATCGATATCGTTTCCTTTCCCCATGATTTAAACCAATGGTGTGAGGAAGAGATATCATTAGCGAAATCCTATAACGTGTTTGAGGATTTGCAAAAAACCGCGCCGATCCTTTGGTTAGATGGAGAAAAGAAAATCGGATATCTTAGGATACGGAAATGGCTCCAAGAGACATTAAAGTAAGACACTTTTTTCATGTTTTATACAAAAATTAATTAGGGGTGAGTGCTTGTCGAGGATAAAATGGATAATCTTGAGACGATAAAAAAGAAAAGATTAGAGCAGCTTAAAAAACAGTATGCACACGAAGGAAAAACCATGGAAAAAAAATTACTCGATACACCAATACAGCTTCTTGATGCAGACATGGATGAAGTAGTAAAGAAATATCCGATACTTGTGATTGACTGCTGGGCCCCCTGGTGTGGTCCGTGTCGTATGATTGCACCGGTTATCGAAGATCTTGCAAAGGAGATGGCTGGAAAAATCGTCTTCGGGAAGCTGAATGTTGATGAAAACCCCCAAACCTCAATGAAGTATCATATCATGAGTATTCCGACGATGCTGGTGTTTAAAAACGGAGCGTTAGTTGATCGGTTTGTCGGTGCGATGCCAAAAGAAATGCTCCTGCAGAAATTAAAACCATATCAATAAACCTTTTTTGGTGATGCCGATTTTTAATATGAAGAAACCGATGGTTCTTCCTCTTGTCTTTTTATTTGTTTTTCTTTTAATCCTTCCAGGATGTACACAAAAAAGGATGACTGGTAATGATTTTACGTTTACTACACTTGATGGTGAAACACACCATTTAAGCGATTTTTACGGGACAGTCGTTGTCCTTGATTGCATGGCTGTGAACTGTCAACCATGTATGCGGCAGATGTTTGAGTTAAAAAAGATAGCGGAAAACTACTCAGCAAATGATGTTACTATTTTATCCATAGATGTCTGGGTATCTAGTGGAGAAACCGCATCCATGGTACAGGACACTATCAATGCGTTTAAAAACCAACTCAACATGACCTTGGATTGGACATTCGGATTGGATGATGCCCAAGGGACAATCCAGAACACCTTTGCTCCAGAGGGGGTTCCCACCCTCTATATCTTTGATAAAAAGGGAAATATTTATTACTCCCACGTGGGTTATGAAGATTATTCAGTACTTGCATCAACGCTTGATGCAGTGCTGAGTAACGGTTAAAAAAAAGATTAGGGAGATATGAAAACCATGAAAGATAAACAAAAATTACTGCTTTTCGTTATAGCGATAAGTTTTATCATTCCGACAATCCAGACCGCAATAGCTGCCGAGCCTATCTTGGGGGAAGTAACGCTCAATCCCGAGCACCCGACAAAATTGTCAAAAATCACATTTGACGTAAATGTGGTTGGAGACGACATCAAAACCGTCAAAATCTATGTACTCGAATGTAACGAAACAACTGGAATTTGTCAGAACAGCTACGATAATCAAACAATGCAACATATCGGAGGAAGTCTCTATAGGGCGAACATTACTCTTGACTTTGCGCCAGCATCGTATATTACCTACAAAGTCTATGTTGAAAACAATATCGGAGACATCACCCCGTTGCCAAATAAGCAGGGCGTGAAAGTATATCTATCAACTGGTTCAAGCAACGGGAATAATTCTACTAATAACAACGGAAATGGTTCACCAGGATTTGAAGTAGTTTTATTCATTGTAGCAGTGTGCGTGACCGGTGCCATTATTCTTCTGGGTAGAAAGAGATTCCGATGAGATTTCAACTGAAACGTCTCTACTTCCAAATTATTCTTTTTTTTACAACAAATCTTGGAGCCGTTGGTCTTAAAACCGGGTTCTGTTATCCATTTTTTTACTGTCAAGCATGTCCTGCAGCAACCTCTGCCTGTCCCTTACGAGCACTTGAGAACAGTGTTTATAAGGAGAGCTTCGAATGGAGGTTCTTTGTCTACCCTCTTCTGATTATCGGCTTTTTTGGGATTAGTACTGGGCGTGCTATCTGCGGCTGGGCATGTCCTATTGGACTGTTACAGCGGGGGACTGGTCGTGTGGCACGAAAAGTAAAAAAACACCCACTTGCGCAAAAACTCGGGGCGCATCGGATGGAGAAATATTTCCGGTACACAAAATATTTCATGTTGATCGGGTTTGTCTTTTTGACCTCCCTGCTCATTGGATTTATCTTTACCGATATCTGTCCTGTCGGGATGTTGGTTGGGACATTCCCAATTTTGATACTAAACCCGGGAAAATTTGTACCAAATTATTTTTTCCCAGTTGCACTGATTATTTTCATCCTCTTCATCGTCCTTATTTTCCTTATAGAACGTGGTTGGTGCCGGTATTTCTGCCCAGTTGGTGCACTCCTTGCTCCTTTTAATAAAGTCAGCATACTTCATATGGAGGTTAATACGAAGGAATGCCTTCACTGTAACGTCTGTTCAAATGTTTGTCCGATGGGTATTGATGTCCCGAACATGCATCGAGACCCTGAGTGTATTCTATGTGGGAAATGCGTGACAGGATGCCCGCAAAAAATAGTCACATTTGAGAGGGGGTAAGATGAAGAAACATACCATCCTTCAACTCATAGCACTCGTCATCGTCTCTGGACTTTTTATTGGAATGCTTGTAGCAGCAAATGCGTATGAGGAAACAAAGGCACGTATCGTAGAAGTCCTCTGTCTGAGTTGCATTAAACTTGAACCAAAAACCACTCAAGAATTCACGTTCAATACGGTCAACAACGCGCCTCATCCATATTTTGTCACAGAGAATTTGACCAAAGGCCCGGTTTTCTTACACTATAGCGAAGATGTTTGTGCAGGCTGTGAAGTGATGTTTCCCATCATCAAACAACTCTTTAACATCGAATTTGAAAAACAAGATATGTTCTCAGATACGGTCACGTTCAATCAGGCAAATATCACCTTTATCTACATTAATCTTGACCATACCATCACACCCCTGGAAGAATCATTTCCGCTGTACGATAAGGATGATATCGGGGGACTGCCGATGTTTACCATTGTTACACTAGGATACGATCATGGAATGGTTAGACCCTACTATACAACCCTCTATGGAACCTTAAATGTCCCAACTGATGCTGACAGAACAGCACTTCTCCAAGAAGTACTTACAGAAAGTATCATTATTTACGAACAGAATAAAGCAGGGTATAAGCCGGATTAAAGAAAATAAAAAAGAAGCAAGGAAAAATCTATTTTCCTTAGATTTCACCGGTTAATATTTTTTGTCTGAGAATCTCAAATTGTGCCCGGGTTAATGTGCACACGTTCTTTTTTTCACCAAT
>Ga0153915_10007396_pt1 | contig 10352 bp, 6 predicted proteins | sample Opewatmetagenome_2_FD_107003 | JGI IMG/M metagenome (GOLD analysis project Ga0153915, IMG submission 107003) | Freshwater wetland microbial communities from Ohio, USA - Open water 3 Core 3 Depth 3 metaG | ecosystem: Environmental > Aquatic > Freshwater > Wetlands | place: USA: Ohio, Lake Erie... | reverse complement strand
CAAGAGCGATGTCACCGTCACCTGGAGCTATTCCCGCTTCCAGGGCGGAGATGCGGACCTCACCGCGGGATTCGACGTCTACCGAGTCGGGCAGGGACAGCCGCCCGTGCTCCTCACCCCTTCCCCCGTGCTGAGGATCGAGGGCCAGCTTCAATTCATTGACAGCCAGCCGCTGCTGGACATACCGGTCACGTACTCGGTACAGGCCGTGGACATCATCGGGACGCTGAGCGATCCGGTGGGCGCTCCCCCGGTGACCTTCAAGGACACCACCCCGCCCATGGCGCCCCAGGGTGTCACTGCCGTGGACCAAAAGGACGGCGTGCTCCTCGTCTGGAAGATTTCTTCCGAGGCAAAGGCCGACCACTACGTGGTGTACCGCAGCGGCAGGGAGGACTCCGGATACGAGCCGGTGAGCGGTGCCCCCATCCCCGTCTCCGAGCCGCGCTTTCTCGACCCGAAACCCGTTCGGGGAACGGCCTGGTACTACAAGGTCACGGTGGTCGGCAGCAACGGCCTCGAAAGCGCGATGTCCGCCGCGGCCCCCATCATCCCGCAGAAGACCACGCCGCCGCCCGCCGTCCAGGGGCTGACGTTCACGGTGGACCCGAAAAAGAGAAGCGTCTCCTTCACGTGGAACGCGGTGAACGAGCCGGACCTGAAAGGGTACATCATCTTCCGGGGAGAGAGCAGGAACAGCCTGGTGCGCCTCACACCCAAGCCCCTGCCTCCTTCTCCCAAGCCGTCCTGGGACGATGCCGGCTGGCAGGGCAGCGGACTTCCTTCCGGCAAGACCCTCGTGTACGCGGTGGCAGCGATCGACACGTCGTTCAACCAGGGCGCCCCCGCATTCGCGGAGGTCGCCATACCGGACACCGCTCCTCCCGCCGCCGCATTCTCCCTCTCCGCACGGTCCACCGCGGACGGCCGCGCCTCGCTTTCCTGGCAGCCCAGCCTCTCGCGGACCCTGGCAGTGCACCGCGTGCAGCGAAAGTCCGGGACTGCGGAGTTCGCCACCGTTGCCGAGCTTCCAGTGAAGACAGTCACCTGGATCGACACGACCGTGGAAAAAGGCAAGACGTACTCCTACCGCATCATCGAGGTCAACGCTTCAGGGGTGGAAAGCGCGCCGTCTCCCGTGGCCACGCTCACGGTGACCTCGAGCATTCCCCCGGCGGCTCCCGCGTCTCTTTCCGCGGAGCTCACGCCCAAAGGAGTCTCCCTCTCGTGGCAGCCCTCCCCCTCAACCGACACCCGGGGATACTTCATCTACCGTGCACCCTACAAGGGCGCCCAGTTCTCCCGGCTGACCGCCCAGCCGGTCACGGGCACGTCATGGCTGGACTCCAAGGGCACGAAGGACGCCGTGTACGCGGTTTCGTCCCTCGACTCATCGGGAAACGAGGGGGCGCGCGTGACGGCCTCCGTAACGGTTCCGGACAAGGGAAAGACACCGTGAGCGGAGGATCCTGGCGTTCCTCGATCGCCCTGGCAGCGTTGCTGGCCGCGCTCTCGCCTCTTGCCGCGTGGAGCCAGGTCCAGGTCGTCCGCGAGCTTCCCCAGACAGGAGAGAACCAGGCACAGGCACAGTGGGGACCCCCGCTGCCCACGGCGCCCACGGCCGGGGCTCCCGCCCCCGCCCGGGGGGTGCAGGTCGGCGGCCGCATAGCCCTGGGTGCCTCCGGGGGAATCGGTGATTCCGGCGCCCAGACGCTGGACGCGTTCCTGGAGTCGAACCTGTCCCTGCTTCTGCCTTTCGCCTCCACGTCCAGCTTCCTGCTTTCCGCGGACGCGGCGCGCAGGCCCAGCCTCGAGGGTCTCGACCAGACGTACAAGGGGTTGGCAAAGCTGACCTTCGACGCCTGGCAGCTCGAGGCGGGCGGCGGCTATCACCAGAAGGACAGCAACGAGGCCACGGGCTCCACGGGCGAGTTGTCCGGTGACGCGCACGCCGCACTCACCGTCTCCGCGATCCCGACCCTGCCCATTTCCGCCATGTATTCCTTCCAGCGGCTCACCCAGAACCAGTCCGATTTCACCGGCGCCTTCGCGAAGATCACCGACTCCACCACCCACCTCGCGTCGCTCAAGGGAACCGGCACCCTGGGCATCGTGGGACTGGACACCGGGGCGAACTTCTCCAGCGTCACGGACGCGGCCACGAATATGCAGAGCACCGTTTTCAACGGAAACGTCGGCGTGACGGTGCCCCTCACCTCCTGGGTGAAGGCGTTCGCCACCTTCCTTCCGAAGTACAACGCGACCACTTACTCGCAGACTGGAAACAGCACGGAAAACACGAGCCTGGAGGACGATGCCGGTTTCCTGTTCCCGATCTCGGAGCAGCTTGCGTTCAAGATCGGGGCCGGCAGGATCGACCAGTGGTCGTCCCAGTCGGGACCCTCGGCATACACCGATCCCAGCGCACCGGCTTCCAGCGTGACGTGGAAGGGATTGACGGGCATCGAATGGAAACAGGCCGCGCTTTCCGCGTCGGTTACCTACGGCTTTGGGAAGGTCGTTTCCGGTCCCTTCGTCCATTCGCTGGACGCCCTGTTCGGCTTCCACGGGGACACGGGCAGCTTCGTGAAGGACGCCGCGGCCGGCGGCAGCGACACGCTCTCCCTGGATGACTCCGGCGCCGTGGTGAACAACCAGGCTTCCTGGAAGGCCTCCACGGGGATCGGAAGCCAGGACGCCCTTGCGCTGAACGCGAGCTATTCGGGAAGCGCGGACGGGATCTCCCAGATCTCCCTGACCAACACGGCCCACCTGGGCCTCACCCACCAGGTCATTCCTGAGCTCTCCTATGCCGTCAGCGGGGACCTCACCAACTCCCAGGGTCCCGACATCCAGCCGACGCTCCTCCAGACCTACCAGGCGAAACTGACGGTGGCCCCGCGGTTCGGGGACAGGACCGTGACATTCACCGCGGACGATACCCTGGGCGCGGACGTGCTCCAGAGCCCCACGCTCATCGTCTCCAAGGCCGGGGCAGGGGTCACGGTTCCCGTCGTCCAGATCCTGAGCGCGCGCTACCGCTTCGACTGGGAATGGGACAGCGCGACCGCACCGGGAGCGGGTGCGGACAGCGAGTACCGCAACGCGGTGGGCCTCACGCTGAGCGGCCAGCCCCTCCCCTTCTCCCTGGCGACGGACTACGCGCTGTCCTTCGGCTTCCGGGGACTGCGCCACGACGGCACCGCTTCCCTGAGCGCCACGTTCTGGAAAGGGTTCACCCTGACCGGCTCGGTTACGGTGAGCGAGTACGACGCGGGGGCGGGGCCGACCGTGCCGTTTCTCGCAACGATCAACGCCGCCTACAGCTTCTAGCTATCGGCCGGCTGCCTTCTCCGCGGTGAGCTTGAGCTCCCGGGCCGCTTTCACCTCGTCGAGCCGGCGCACGGGCGAGGCGTGGGGCGCATCGTGCAGGAGGGCGGGCTCGGCGGCCGCCTCGCGCGCGATGCTCTGCATCGCCTCGACAAACCGATCCAGCGTCTCGCGGTTCTCCGTCTCGGTGGGCTCGATCATCAGCGCCTCGTGCACGATGAGCGGGAAGTAGTTCGTCGGCGGGTGAAACCCGTAGTCGATGAGCCGCTTGGACACGTCCAGTGCGCGTACGTCGGGCGCCCCCGCGATCCTTCCCTGCGCGACAAACTCGTGCATGCACGTGCGGTCTCCGTGGGGCACGGGGTAGGTGTCCTTCAGCCGGGCCTGAAGGTAGTTGGCGTTCAGCACCGCGTTCTCCGCAACCTCGCGAAGGCCGTCCGGGCCGAGCATGCGGATGTAGGTGTAGGCTCGCACGAGCACACCGAAGTTCCCATGGAAGCTCTTCACGCGGCCCACGGAGCGCCCCGGCGTGGACCACGCGTAGCCCGCGCCCGCGTCCTTGCCCGCGTGCGAGACGACCGGCCCCGGCAGGAAGTCGGCCAGCGCCTTCACCACGCCGACCGCTCCGGACCCGGGTCCCCCGCCTCCGTGCGGGGTGCTGAAGGTCTTGTGGAGGTTGAAGTGCATCACGTCGATTCCCATGAGGCCGGGTTTCGCCACGCCGAGGATCGCGTTGAAGTTGGCCCCGTCCCCATAGACCAGCCCGCCCGCCTCGTGGACCAGGTGCGTGATGGCAAGCAGGTTCTCATCGAACAGGCCGAGCGTGTTGGGATTGGTCAGCATCAGTCCCGCGGTGCGCTCGTCCAGCTGCGCCCGCAGGTGCATGAGGTCCACGTTGCCCCGCGCGTCGGAGGGGATCTCGACTACTTCCAGCCCGGCCATGGTCGTGGAAGCGGGGTTGGTGCCGTGGGCGGAATCCGGGACGAGGATGCGAGTCCGCCTGGCGTCCCCTCGAGAGGCGTGCCAGGCTCTCATGATGAGAATGCCGGTGAGCTCCCCGTGCGCGCCTGCCGAGGGCTGAAGGCTCACGGCGTCAAACCCCCCGATCTCGGAAATCATGCCTTGCAGCTCGAAGAGCAGGCGCATGGCGCCCTGCGCGGTGGAGGGATCCTGCAGCGGGTGCAGCCGGGCAAACCCCGGCAGGCGGGCGGCTGCCTCGTTCACCTTGGGATTGTACTTCATGGTGCAGGAGCCCAGGGGATACAGGCCTTCATCCACGCAGTAGTTGAGATGAGCCAGGCGAAGGTAGTGACGGACCACGTCCACTTCCGACACCTCGGGCAGGTCCAGGGCAGCGCGCCGCAGCGTGGCGGGAACCGGCGTCTGGGGAACGTCGCAGGCGGGGATGCTCACTCCAGCCCGGCCCGGGCGGGACTTCTCGAAGAGCAGGGGCTCAGGCATGGGAAACCTCCGCAAGCGCGCTCGCCAGCCGATCGATCTCCGCCCGGGTGTTCACCTCGGTGCAGCAGAAGAGCATCTGGTTCTTTCGCGCGGGGAACTTTTCCGCGGGATAGTCCGCGGACAGGTCGTAGCCGCCAATGATGCCGTGCGTCTCGAACAGCCGGCGGTTGATTTCCGCTGGCGCAATGGGACACGAAACCGTGAACTCGTGGAAGAACTCCGCCTTCTCCGCGCGGAACCCGGGCACCGCCCCGATCTTTCCCGCCGCATAGTGCGCCTTGTGCCAGCACAGCTCGGCCACCTGCGCCAGGCCGCGCGGCCCAAGGGCGGCCAAGTAGGCCGCGGCGGCCAGGGCGTTCAGGGACTGGTTGGTGCAGATGTTGGAGGTGGCCTTCTCACGCCGGATGTGCTGCTCCCGGGTGCTGAGGGTGAAGACGAAGCCCCGGCGCCCGGCTCCGTCCACGGTCTCCCCGGCAATCCGTCCGCTGGACTTCCGCACGTGCTCCCGGCGAAACGCGAAGAACCCGAGATACGGGCCCCCGAAGGACATCGCGTTGCCCAGCGCCTGGCCTTCCCCCACCGCCACGTCGACGCCGGCCTCTCCCGGGGGAGCGAGCACGCCGAGGGAGACGGGATTCACCGCTGCCACCAGCAGCGCCCCGCAGGCGTGCACCTTCTTCGCGAGCTCGGTGAGGACGGCGGGCGCGATGATGCGGCCGAAGAAGTCCGGGCTCTGCACCACGACGCAGGCGGTGGCGGAATCGCACCGCGAAGCCAGCTCCAGCGGGCCCGTGTCCTCATCGTCCCCGATGATCTGCAGGTCCATGCCCTGCGTGTAGGTGCGCACCACCTCGCGGTAATGCGGGTGAAGCCCCGCGGAAAGCACGACCCTCCGCCGCTGGCCCTGCGCCACGTTCAGCGCCATGATCACCGCTTCCGCCGTGGAGGTGGCACCGTCGTAGTGGGAGGCGTTGGACACTTCCATGCCGGTGAGCCGCGCGATCATGCTTTGGTACTCGAAGATCGCCTGCAGCGTGCCCTGGCTGATCTCGGGCTGGTAAGGGGTGTAGGCGGTGGCGAACTCGGAGCGCGAGATCACGTAGTCCACCACGCTGGGAATGAAATGCCGGTAGGCGCCCGCGCCCAGGAAGCAGGGCAGCGCGCCGCAGTCCGCGTTTGCCCGGGCGAGGGTGTCCAGCTCGACGAGGACCTCCTGCTCGCTGAGAGCCGGCGGAAGATCGAGCTTCGGGAAGCGGTGCGACGCGGGCACGTCGTGAAAGAGGTCGGCCACCGAGGGCTTTCCCACCGCCTCGAGCATCGCAGCGCGGTCGGAGTCCGTGTTGGGAATGAAGCTCACGCGGCTATCCTCACAGCGTGGCGATGAACGACGTGTAGGCCGCGGCGTCCATGAGCGCATTCACCTCGGAGGGAGACGCGAGCTTCACCCGCACGAGCCAGCCCTTGCCGAAGGGATCCGAGTTCACCAGCTCGGGGGTCTTGACCAGCGCCTCGTTGCGGGCGGTCACGGTGCCCGTCACCGGCGCGAATACTTCCTCCGCCGCCTTCACGGACTCTATGACCATGCACGCGGCACCGACTTTCATCTCACGGCCCACCGCGGTCAGCTCGACGAAGACGATATCGCAAAGCTTGTTCTGGGCGTAGTCGCTGATGCCGATCACCGCCTCCCCGCCCTCCACCCGGACCCATTCGTGGGTCTTCGAGTAGCGCACGCCCTGGTCCACCTTGCTGTCCATCCCTCACCTCCAATGGGGCGATGTGTAGAAGGGCCGCTCGACGATCCGCGCGGCCTTGTGACTGTCCCGGATGATAATGCTCACCTCGCTGCCCACGGCGGAGTGCTCGGCCTTCACGTATCCCATGCCGAGGTACTTCCCCGTGCTCGGGCTGAACAGGCCCGTGGTGACCTTGCCGATCTCCGCCCCGGCGCCGCTGGCCCCGGCGCCGCCAGCTCCGGCGCCCGCTGCCTTCCTGCCCGCCGGCGCGGCAATGACATAGCCGTGCCGAGGCACGCCGGGCTCGGTCATCTCGAAGCCGACAAGGATGCGCTTCAGCGGGGCGAGGGCAAGCGCGGCGAGCGCCCGCCGGCCGATGAAATCGTGCCCTTCCAGGCGCACCGCGGCGCGCATCAGCCCCGCGGCCAACGGGTCCGTGGTCTCGTCCATCTCGTTGCCGTACAGCGGGAGGCACACCTCGGCCCGAAGGGAATCCCGGGCAGCCAGGCCGCAGGGAAGGGCGCGCCGCGGTACGGGAGTACCCGTTCGGCTTGAAGGCCGTGCGCCGGCTTCCAGGACGGCCTCCCACAGGCGCGTGCACTCCCGGGCGGGCATCAGGATCTCGAAGCCGGGCTCCCCGGTGTAGCCGGTGGTGCACAGCACCACCCGGGCGCCGGCAACGGTGTGCTCGGCCACGCGGTGAAACCCCATGCCGGCGACATCCGAGCCGGGCGCGAGCGCCTGCAGGATCTCCCGGGCCGCCGGTCCCTGCAGCGCGGCCAGGCACGTCTCCTCCCGCAGGTCGCGGATATACACCTGGAAGCCGACGGCGTGAGCCGCCAGCCACGCGATGTCCTTGGGAGCGTTCGCCGCGTTGATGACCAGGAGCCAGGAGGACTCCCGGCGGTAGATGAAGATGTCATCCACCACGCCGCCGGAGTCGTTCAACAGCAGGCTGTAGTGGGCGCGGCCCGGCGCCAGGCGCGAGACGTCCCAGGTCTGCACGTGCTGGAGGAAGGCCTCGGCGTCCGCACCGCTGACCTCCACCCTGCCCATGTGGTCGATGTCGAAGAGCCCTGCCGCCTCGCGTACGCGCAGGTGCTCTTCCCGCGGGCCGGTCTCGTACTGCACCGGCATGTCCCAGCCCCCGAAATCCACCATCCGGGCGCCGTGTGCGAGGTGCCAGTCATGGAGCTTGGTGCGCATGCCGCCTCCCGAAAACAAAAAGAGAACGGGCCCTTGTTCCCGTTCTCCTCTGTCATGGGCCTGAGAGATTACCCCCGCAAGGCGGGCGAGCGCCTCCACGGGGTTGCCCCTTCGGCGGCCGGGCCCGGGCGCAGTGCGCGGGGAGCCCGACGACTTTCCAGAGTGCTGTCCCAGCGCGATCCTTCTGCCTGAGAGTTTCTGCGGGCGCTGTGCGTGCCCGCGGTTTGCACCTTCGGCGATCCCGGGCTCCCACCGGGCCGCCCCAGGATTCTCTCTCGCGCTGATCTACCAGCAGAACGCTGGCATTCTGGCACGAGCCCCGGGCAGCGTCAAGCGGGGGCGATGATGGTTGCTTTCGGCCCAAAACCGGATAGAATCTCCAGAGTGTCCGTCCTGTTCACTCCTGCATCCATAGGGCCGGTCACGCTGGCCAACCGCCTGGTGCGCTCGGCCACCCTCGAGTGCCTCTGTCCCGAGCCGGGAGTCGTGACCGAGCGGTACGTACGGCTGCACGAGAACCTCGCGCGCGGCGGGGTGGGCCTGATCGTCACGGGCAACTTCTTCGTGCACCGCCTGGGCATCGTGCAGGGCAACAACCTCCTGGTGGACACGGACGCCGTTGTTCCCGAGCTGGCAAAGGTCACCGAGGCGGTGAAGCGCAACGGGGTGCCGATCTTCGCCCAGCTCAACCACGGCGGCCGCTACGCCCGGCCTGCGCTGAGCGGCTCCGCGCCGCTGGCCCCGTCCGCCGTGCGGGACACGATCAACCGCATCGTGCCCCGGGTGATGACGGAGGAGGAGATAGAGACGGCCCTCGACGCCTTCGCCGCCGCGGCGCGGCGCATGCGGGACGCGGGGTTCGACGGGGTGGAGCTCAACGCGTCCCACGGCTACCTCCTGAGCCAGTTCCTCTCCGGGTTCACCAACCGGCGGCGGGATGGCTGGGGCGGAGGCGTGGAAGGGCGCTTTCGGTTTCTCGGGGAGGCCGTCCGGCGCAGCCGCGCCGCCGTGGGGCCCGCCTTTCCCGTGACGGTCAAGCTCAACGGCTGCGATTTCATGCCGGGCGGGATCACCGTGGAGGAGTGCGTGCAGTTCTCGCGCGCGCTGGAATCCCTCGGCGTCTGCGGCCTGACGATCAGCGGAGGGTTCAAGGAGAAAGCCTTCCGCACGATGAGCAAGGGGGACATCCCGCGCCAGCACGTGCTGGCCGGCCGCCGGGGGCTGGAGCGGGCCGTCGGCAAGGTGCTCCTCGCCGCCATGCAGCGGGGCGCGGCGTTCAGCGAGGGCTACTTCCTTTCCCAGGCCGCGGCCGTGAAGCGTGCGGTGTCCATCCCCGTGACCTCGGTCGGCGGATTCCGCACCCTCGCGGTGATGGAGCAGGCGCTTCGCGACGGCAGCGCCGACCTCATCGGCCTCTCCCGGCCGCTGGTGCGGGAGCCCTGGCTTCCCCGGCGGCTCCAGGAAGGGCTCACCACGGCGGCCTCGTGCGTGAACTGCAACCGCTGCACCGTCATGACGGCGCTCCTCTCCGAGAGGCTTCGCTGCCACTGGAAAAAGGAATCGGAGGCGGACAGCGAGCAGGAGATGGACGGGATAGTGGCCGACCGCCTGCGGACGTCCGACGGCTTCGGGCTGTTCTTCCGTTCGGCCGTCCCCGAGAAGCCCCGGGGTGCGGTGTTCTTCCTCCACGGCATGAGCGAGCACTCGGGGATGTACCTGCACGTCATCCGGGCCCTCGCGGATGCCGGCTTTCTCGTCGTGGCCCCCGACCAGCGCGGACGGGGCCGTTCCGTGGACGGGCGGTGGCGCCGGGGAGACCTGCACTCCGCGGACCGGGTCCTGCAGGACCTGGACGAGCTGCGCGAGCGGCAGATGGCCGGGCACGACGGGCTGCCGCTGTTCATCGTCGGGATCAGCATGGGCTCCATCATCGCCCAGATGTACGCGCTGCGGCACCCGAGCCGCCTTCGGGGAATGCTGCTCGTGGGTCCGCCGTTCGGCATCCCCCAGAGCGTCTCGCGCCCCCTGCTCCTGGGCTCCTCCCTCCTGGCGGCCGCCGCACCGCGGCTCGCCGTGCGGGCAGCGCCGGCTATTTCCCACATCAGCAGGGTGCGCGCGTTCCAGAACGAGCTGGACTGGGATCCGTGGTGCTACCACGGCCCGATGCGCGCCCGCACCGGGAGGGAGCTGGTTCGCTGCCTGGGAGAGCTGAAGACGCGCCTGGGGGAGATCTCCCTGCCGCTCATGATCCTGTACGGAACGGGGGACCGGATCGTGTCCCTGCGCGAGGTGGAGGAAATCCACCGGCGCTGGGGAGGTGCGGACCGCACCCTTCGCAAGATGGAAGGCCTGTACCACGACGTGCTGAACGAGCCCGAGCGAGAGACGGCCATCCGGGACATGATCCAGTGGCTCTCGCAGAGGATCCCCAAGGCATGAGGCGGATGGCATGAAGCGCGCCCTGGAGGTCTTCCCGTTCTTCTCCACGCTCCCGCCGAAGACGAGGGACGCCGTTCTCTCGCGCGCGGTCACCAAGAAGCTCACCGACAAGCAGGTCCTGGTCCGGGACGGGGGAGAGTGCAGCTGGCTCCCCTTCGTGCTGGAGGGCACACTCCGCCT
>Ga0153915_10007395_pt1 | contig 10355 bp, 14 predicted proteins | sample Opewatmetagenome_2_FD_107003 | JGI IMG/M metagenome (GOLD analysis project Ga0153915, IMG submission 107003) | Freshwater wetland microbial communities from Ohio, USA - Open water 3 Core 3 Depth 3 metaG | ecosystem: Environmental > Aquatic > Freshwater > Wetlands | place: USA: Ohio, Lake Erie... | reverse complement strand
TCGGGCGATCTGCGCCGGCGGGTAGATCGACAATGACCAGCACGTCGTCGCCGAAACGGCCCACGCCGAGCCGCGCCATCAATCGGCTTTCCTGCGCTTCGGACTCGAGCCGCAGCAGGCAGAGCGCGCGGCGCTTCGAAGCCTCGGCCATGGTCAGTATGTCGACGTGCGTGAGCTTGCCGAATTCGGCGCAGAGCTCGCCGATCGCGGATCGCAGGCTGGCGGTGTCGCGGCAGCCGGCCAGGGACGCGAACCGGTCTTGCATGAGCTATTTGACCCGCAGGTTGTTCTTGACCGATTCCACGCCGCTGACCGCCCGGGCGACTTCGCCCGCTTTCGCGACGTTGGCCGAACTATCCACGAAGCCGCTGAGCTGGACGACGCTCTTGTAGGTCTCGACGCTGATGTCGAACACCTTGAGCGTCGGCTCGTTGAAGATCGCGGTCTTCACCTTGGTGGTGATGGCAGCATCGTCGATGTACTCGCCGGTGCTTTCCTGTTTCGCCGTCGATGCGCAGCCGAGCGCGAACAGCAGCAGGGCGACGGCGAAGAGAGCGGAACAGTGCTTGAGCAGTCTCATGACTGACGCTATCGGTTCAGGTGGTTTAACGTCTGGATATTGTGGGCCGTTCGGCGAGCGAATTCGGTGCGCCAGCGTACGGTGGCGGAGGGTGCGTAAGTGCACATACGCCGCTGCCGCGCCCTGCTCTTCCCGGGGACCCGGCGCCAAACGCGGGCGAAAGGGCTCGAGCTCGTGTGAAACGGCGCGGGAGTCGCAGATGCCCCGTTCCATTTGCCGCCGTCGTGCGCGCGCTATCATTCCGGGTGATCCTTCTTGAAGTCCTTGAGGGTCTTGATGACGTCACCGTGGCCCTCTTGCTTCTTGCCGGCGACCTGTCTCGTCAATCCTTGCACGACCTGCTTTGCGCTGCCGATCAGGTGGCCCATCGCTTCCTGCAATCTGCCGGCGATGAATTTTGCGGCGCCCTTCAGCTGGTCTTTGTTCATGTGCGAGAGGCCGGTGTTGACATGGCTGCGGTTGATCCTAGATGCGCCGGCGGGCAGGTGATGGGCAACGCGGTACTGCGCGAGCCGGTGATGATCCTCGTCATGGGTGCCGTGGCGCCGATGATCGTGCTCGCCATCCTGCTGCCGATCATCGAGATCAACCGGCCGGTGCGATGAATCGCTGTGCCTGGATTGCCCCCTGCATCGGGCTGCTTTGGCTGCCGCCGGCGGCGGCCGACCCGGTGGCGGTGCGCTTCGTGGAGGGGGTGACGCACGGCTTCCTCACGCTGCGCACGCTCGACCGGGCGCAGATCGCCTCGGGCGACCTTCTCCAGGTCGTGCGCGGCGGCGCGGTGGAGAGCCGCATGCTGTTCCGCTTCAAGGACGGCTCGCTCCTCGACGAGACGGTAGTGTTCACCCAGGAGCGCGTCTTCACCCTGCAGAGCTATCGCCTGCTGCAGAAAGGACCGGTGTTCGACGAAGACACCGAGATCTCGCTGGAGCGCTCCTCCGGCAAGTACCGCGTAACGACCACGGCGCACGACGGCGGCAAGGAGAAGGTGCTCGAGGGCACGCTGGCGCTGCCGGCGGACACCTACAACGGCATGGTGCTCAACATCGCGAAAAACCTGCGCAAAGGCGCCGCCGAGACCGTTCACATGGTCGCCTTCACGCCCACCGCGCGGATCATCGAGCTGGAAGTGACGCAGGCCGGCGAGCACAAGGTGCTGGTCGGCGAGCTCACTAAGACGGCGGTGCACTACGTCCTCAAGCCGCGGCTCGGCGTCGGCCTCAGCCTCGTCGCCACCCTGCTCGGGCGCATGCCGCCGGACTCGCACGCCTGGGTCGTGACCGACGAGGTGCCGGCCTTCGTCAGGTTCGAGGGGCCGCTGTACCCCGGCGGAGCGGTCTGGCATATCGAGCTCACCAGCCCGCGCTGGCCCGAGTAACCGCTGTTTAACGTACCTCATGGGCGGAACCGCCTTCTGGCACGATTCGGGCAGCACGCAATGCCAGGTGTATTTCCCGGCCACCAGTATCGTGTCCAACCTCTGCGTCACGGAGGAAGGAACGTCGACGGCGATGCGGCCGCGGCTGTACCGGATCTGCCGCGAGGGTCGACCGGCTGCTGCCGGGGGCGCCGCGCCCTTCGGTGCGCACGCCTTCTCGCGCGTTCGCAGCGCTCGCAGATCTAGGAAAGCGCGGCGAGAAAGTGAAGAATTGATGCGGGTCAAGCAATAGAAAAAGGCCCGGGACGGGATCGCCGTCGCCGGGCCAGGTGTTGCGGCCTTCTTGCGGCCTCGGCCAGGGGGAGGAGGAAACATGGGCCGAATGCCGCTATTCATCCTCGTCCTCTGTCGCCGGCCCATCTGTGCGCTAACAGACACAGGCCGGCCGAGGCGCTTCCTAGCGCCCGAGCAGCTCGCCCGCCGGCTTCAGGGATTCAACCCGATCGAACACCACCTTGGCGATGGCGACCAGCGGCGCGCCGAGCAGCAGCCCCCACACGCCCCACAGCCAGCCGAAGAAGAGCAGCGCAATGAACAGCACCGCGGCGTTCACGCGCGCGAAGCGGCTTTGCAGCCGGACCATGAAGACGAGCCCGATGCCGCCCGCCACCAGCAACGACACGCCCGCCGCGGCGAGCGCGTAAAGCGGCGAGCCGAACTGCAGGAAAGCGGCTACGCCGCTGCCGAGCGCGATCAGCGCCGGGCCGAGGTACGGGACGAAATGAAACACCCCGGCAGCGACGCCCCAGAGGCCCGCGTGGTCCAGGCCGAGTGCGAGAAATGCGAGCCAGGTACCGACGGCGAGCAGTGCGTTCGACGCGAGCATGGAAAGCAGGTAGCGCTGCACCTGCGCGTCGATTTCCTCGAGGATGCGCACGGCGTCCTTCTTGCGCGCGAGCGACGGGCCGACGAGCTGCACCAGCTTGCGCCGGAAGTGCTCTCCGGAAGCGAGCAGAAAATAGGTCAGTAGCAGCACGATCGGGGTTTGCGCGGCAACGGCCGCGAGCAATGCGGACTGCGCGAGCGTGTAGTCGCGCAGCCAGGTGGGCTCGGGGGCCCGGGCCGCGACCGCGCGCGCGGCCGGTTTCGCTTGCGGCGACGCGCCCACATCGGCGGCGACTCCCTGGAGCTCGTGGGCGACATCTTGCATGTTCTGCAGCGCGGTCGGGGCGCCCACGCGCGCGGCGCTCAACTCATGGCGCAGCTTGCGGGCGGCCTCGGGCAGCTTCTCGATCACCGCCACGGCGTCGTCGCTCACCGAGAAGCCGATCCAGGAGAAGCTGCCGACCACCACCGCCAGCACCAATGCCGCACCGACGCTGCGCGGCACGCGCCAAGCCGCGAGCCAGTCCACCGGCGGGTGCAGCGCGTAGCTCGCCAGGATACCGATCAGCAGCGGGACGAAGAAACCGCGCGCCAGGTACAAGCCGGCGACCAGCGCGAGCACCGCCAGCACTGCGGCCGCCAGACGCACTTGCGACTCGCGCAGGTCGATGACCCCGTCGGTGCCGGTGGCTCGATCCATGGGGACATCCTTGCTCAGCGACCCGGCCGGCGCTGTACGCTGGCAGACAATGCGCGGGGTGCGCTCAGCGTTTCACTTGCTTCGGAACGCGATCAGCAGGAACAGGCCCAATGCAATCGCCGCCGAGCTCAGGATCACCGGCACATAGACGGTTTCCTTCTCCTGGACCTGGAGCACGACCGACCCCAGGTTCGCGCTGTGGGTTGCCTTGGTGTAGCTGAAGCCGCCGTACACGAGGCCGAGCGCGCCCGCCGCGATCAGGAGAATGCCGACGATCTTTGTAATACCCATGATTCACTGTACGCCCGCCGCACGGCGGTCACCGCGCGCTGGCGCACATACGCGGACAGGTTTGTGGCGCATGCTTTGCGGCATGCTCTATACCATCGCTGTCATCCTCATCCTCCTGTGGCTGATCGGGCTGATGTCGTCCGCCACCCTGGGCGGTTTCATCCATGTGCTCCTGGTGGTCGCAGTGATCATGATCCTGGTGAGGGTGATTTCCGGGCGAAGGCCGATCTGACCGCAAGCGGGCAGCCTACTGCCGCAGCGGCACGCTGAGGTAGAAGCCGAACACCGCGAACTGGTTGTCGTCCCCGAACGTAGAACCCGGCCTCTACGAACTGGATGGCGCGCTCGTCCTCGTGGAGCGTGTAGTTGAGGCCGAGCCCGAGGTTGAGCTCGTTGAGGTATTTGTCGACGGCCGGTTATTGAGGCACGGCGCATTGTCGTGCTCGGGCAGGCGCGGGTCTGCCGGATGGCGCACACAGCCTTCGTCCGACACCGTACGCAGCGCGTATCATGCGTCTCATGCCCACGAAGGTTCCCGCCCAACTGGGTTTCCCGAAGGGCAACCGGCTGCTCGCGGCGCTGCCCGAGGCCGACTACCAGGCGATGGCGCCTTTTCTCGAGCGGGTATCGATGCCGCTGGGGCTCTCGGTTTACGAATCGGGCGGAGCGCAGGGCTACGTCTACTTTCCGGTGAGCAGCATCGTGTCGCTGGTCTATGTGCTGGAAGACGGCGATTCGGCCGAGATCGCGGTGACCGGCAACGAGGGGCTGGTGGGCATCGCGCTCTTCATGGGCGGCGAGACCACGCCGAGCCGCGCGGTGGTGCAGAGCGCGGGCGAAGGCTACCGGCTGCGGGCCTCGGTGCTGAAGAAGGAGTTCGAGCGCGGCGGCGCGCTGCAGCACCTGCTGCTTCGCTTCACGCAGGCGCTGATCACGCAGATGACGCAGACCGCCGTGTGCAACCGCCACCACTCGGTGGACAAGCAGCTTTGCCGCTGGCTGCTGCTGAGCCTCGACCGGCTTCGCGGCCACGAGCTGGTGATGACGCAGGAGCTGATCGCCAACATGCTCGGGGTGCGCCGCGAGGGGGTCACCGAAGCCGCCGGCAAGCTGCAGGAGGAGAAATTGATCGAATACCGCCGCGGCCGGATCACCGTGCTCGACCGGCCGCGGCTCGAAGCGCGCGTCTGCGAGTGCTACGCCGTGGTGAAGAGGGAGTACGACCGGCTGCTGCCCCAGCGAGTGCTCGCCGTCTAGCCCTGAGCCTGCCGCGACACGAAGGCCGCATAGGCGAGCGCCGGCACGAAGCCCACCGCCCACCAGGAGAGCAGCCCCGCGAGCGGCGCGTACGTGTCGCCGAACGTGACGAACGAATGGAACGAAACGCCCTTCAGGGCGAAGCACAGGAAGGCCAGCACGCCGCCGACCGGAAAGTAGAGCAGGCTCGCCACCAGCGCCGCCATCTCCGCGATCTGTGCGAAGGACGCCTTCCGGATCATTGCCGCCTGCCGCCGGAGTAGAGCATCAGCAGGGACAGCACGGGCGCGAGCCTCGCCGCGCCCGCGCCTTCGGCGTTGCGCCGGTTCCTCTCGGCGAGCGCCTTGATCAGCCCATCGATGCCGTCCGCTCGCACCAGCGCGGCGAACGACTCGCGGTAATTGAGCACCAGACTCACGCCCTCCACCTTGACGTCGTAGACCTGCCAGCCGGCAAGGGCATCGTCGGCCATCTCGTAATCGATCGACAGCGGCGGGGCGCCGCCCCTGCGGACCGTGGAGCGCACCACCACCTCGGTATCGCCGGCCGGCTCGCGCGGCGGCTTGTAATCGATCTCCGGGTCCTGGTAGTCCGAAAGCGCGCGCGAGTACGTGCGCACGAGGAGCGTCCTGAACTGCGCCACGAGCTCGGCCTGCTGCTCCGGCGACGCCAGCCGCCAGTTGCGAGCCACGGCAATGCGCGTCATCCGCGTGAAATCGACGACCGGGCCGATCTTCGCCTCGACCAGCGCGGCCACGTCGGTGCGCCGGCCGGCCGCCAGGTCGCTCTTGAGAATGTCGGTCACCTCGGCGGTGAGGGAGCGCATCAGGACGTCGGCGCGCGGCGGCGGCGGCGCGAGGAGCTGCGCCTGCGCGCTCCCTGCCGCGAACGCGGCGCCCGCGACCAGCGCCTTCAAGCTTTTCATCGCAGCATTGTCCGCGGGGAGAATGGCGCGTCCGTGCGCAAGCGCACATTCGAAGCGCGCGGCGCCGCAGACAATGCGGGGGTGCAGGCACCTGCCATTCAGAACGAGCTGCTCGCCGCGCTGCCGCGCAAGGGCTACGGCGAGCTCGAAGCCGCGCTCTCTCCGGTCGCGCTGGCTTTCGGCGAGGTGATCTACGAGCCGGGCGAGCCGATCGCGCACGTGTACTTCCCCAGCACGTCGGTGGTGTCGCTGCTCGCGCGCGTCGACGGTCACTCCGCCGTCGAGGTCGGGATGGTGGGCCGCGAAGGCATGGTCGGTGCCTCGCTCGCCCTCGGCATCGCGCAATCGCCGCTGCGCGCCCTGGTGCAGGGCGAAGGCCGTGCGCTGCGCATGAGCGCCGCGCGCTTTCGCCTCGCGCTCAAGCGCAACCCGGCGCTGCAGAGCAGCCTGGATCGCTACATCGACTCGCTGATGGCGCAGATCACGCAGACCGCAGTGTGCAACCGCTTCCACGTCATCGAGGCGCGACTCGCGCGCTGGCTTCTCATGACGCGCGACCGCGCGCAGTCCCCCGACTTTCGCATGACCCACGAGTTCCTCGGCACCATGCTGGGCGTGCGCCGCGTCGGCATCACCGAGGCGGCCGGCGGGTTGCAGCGGCGCAAGCTCATCAACTACTCGCGCGGCGTGCTGCGCATCCTCGACTCGCGCGGCCTGGAGGCCGCGTGCTGCTCCTGCTACCAGCCCATGGGGGTCAGCGCAGCGGGCAGGTAGAGCGGATGCGCCGGCTCGCCCGAGCCGTTCATCCGCAGGACGTGAAGGGGTACGCCGGCAGCGCGAAGCTTCGGCAATATTTCCCGAGAACGGCTGCGATGGGCGCCATGGTTGCCCCATGCGCACACCACGATCGCCGCTTCGCGCGCGGCGGCGAGGATCGCGCGGTCGTTGCCGCGCCCGACCGGGTCGCTTGCCGCTTTCATCTCGTCCGGATCGGTCGCGCGCCAGCCGAAGAGATTGGTGACGATGAGCGCGCCGTAGCCCCAGCGCTCGGCATAGCGGCGCGCGCGTGTGCACGACGGATCGAGCTTCAGCTCGTCCGCGGTGCTCGGGTTGAGCATCAGGAAGTTGGCGACGGGCTGCGTCTCGTCCCAGCGCCGCCAGAGCAGGTAGCGCCAGCGCCGGCAAGCAGAAAACGATGCCCCCGACGGGCTCGCGACGATCCCCATAGAATCCGATTTTATGGCCAAGGTCTTCCTCGACTACGACCAGAAGGCGCTCGACGACGCCTACGACCAGGCGATCTACGCGCCGAACCGCGACCAGGTCCTCGCGCGCCTCGCGCGCACGAGCGAGCTCGCGCGCCAGCGCCTGGGTTCTCCCGAAGTCTTCGCCTACGGAGACAAGCCGATCGAGCGGCTGGAGCTTTACCGATGCAAAGAACAGAAAGCCCCCATCAACGTCTTCATTCACGGCGGCGCATGGCGCGCCGGCGCCGCGCGCGACTACGGCTTCCCGGCCGAGATGCACGCCAATGCCGGCGTGCACTTCGCGGCCGTCGACTTCAGCAATGTGCTCGAGACCGGGGGCGATCTCCTGCCGATGGCCGAGCAGGTGAGGAAGGCGATCGCCTGGGTCTGCCGCAACGCCGAGAAGCTCGGGGGAGACGCGAAAAAAGTCTATGTCAGCGGCACCTCCTCCGGCGCGCACCTCGCCGGCGTGGCGGCGGCCACGGACTGGACGCAGTACGGCCTGCCCGAGAAGCCGGTGCGCGGCTACGTTCTGTGCAGCGGTATGTACGACCTGCGCGGCCCGCGCCTCTCCAAGCGCTCGAGCTACGTGAAGTTCACCGACGCGGCCGAGGAAGCGCTCTCCCCGCAGCGGCACCTGGCGCGCATCAACGCGCCGATCGTTCTCCTCGTCGGCTCGCTCGAGACGCCCGAGTTCCAGCGCCAGACGCGCGACTTCGCCGACGCCCTCACGCGCGCCGGCAAGATCGCCGAGCTCATCTACGCCGAGGGCTACAACCACTTCGAGATCGCCGAGACCCTCGGCAATCCCTATGGCCCCATGGGCCGCGCCGTGCTGACCTTAATTCGGGGTCAGGGCCACAATTAAGGACGAGGAGGAACGGATGCCCGTAACGCCCAACCACGCCCTGCGCCAGCTGCGCGCGGGCAAGCTCGCCGTCGGCCTCGGCGTGCGCAACGCGCGCACGGTCGACATCGCGCGAATGCTGAAGACCTGCGGCTTCGACTGGCTCTTCGTCGACTGCGAGCACAGCTCGATGGACCTCGACACCGCGGCGCAGATCTCGAGCGCCTCGCTCGCGGTCGGCATCACGCCGATGGTGCGCGTCCCGGGGCTCGAACACTGGCATGCCTCGCGGGTTCTCGACAACGGCGCCCAAGGCGTGGTCTTTCCCCATATCGAGGACGAAAGCCAGGCGCAGCGCGCTGTGAACGCCTGCCGCTTCCCGCCGCAGGGCCATCGCTCGATGGGCGGCGGGCTGCAGCAGACGGGCTTCGCGACGATGCCGGTCGGCGAGGCCGCTCGCCTCGTGAACGAGGAGACGCTGGTCGTGGTGATGATCGAGTCGCCGCGCGGCGTGGAGAACTGCGAGGAGATCGCCGCGGTCCGCGGTGTCGACGCGCTCCTGGTCGGCACGAACGACCTCTGCTTCGAGATGGGCATCCCGGGCCAGTTCAACGATCCGCGCGTCGCGGAGGCCTACAAGAAGGTGATCGCCGCCTGCCGCAAGCACGGCAAGTTCCCCGGCATGGGCGGCATGTACACGCCCGAGCTCCTCGAGCGCCATGTCGGCATGGGCGTGCAGCTCGTGCTTTCCGGCTCGGACTTCTCGCTCGTCATGCAGGCCGGCGCGGCGAGAGCCTCCCTGGTTCGGGGCTTCGAGAAATAATTCGGGGACGGAGCCCGAACTCGGGAGTTCGGGCTCCGTCCCCGAATTTCTAGCCCAGGTCCAGGGGCACGAAGATGCTCTGGTCGCCGCGGCGCACGAGCAGCGCGACTGCGTCCTTCGACTTGGCGACGAGGCGCTGCAGCTCCTGAACGGTTTTCACCGGCGTGCCGTTCACCGAGGTGATGATGTCGCCGGGCCGGATGCCGGCGCGGGCCGCCGGGCCGCTCACCTCCTCGACGACCAGCCCCTGCGAGAGGCCGAGCTCCTTCTTCACCCCGGGGCTGAGCTGGCGCACCGCGAGCCCGAGCCGGCCATGCCCGGCCGGCGGCGGCTTGGCGCTCGCCACCTGCTCGTTCTTCAGCTCGCCGACCACGACGTCCAGCGCCTGCTTCTTGCCGCCGCGCCACACTTCCATCTCGGCCTTCGTGCCGGGCCGGACGGTGGCGACCTGCGGCGGCAGCTGGCTCGACGTGTCGATCGGCTTGCCGTTGAAGGAGACGATGACGTCGCCCGGCTTCACGCCCGCCTTGTCCGCGGGCCCGCCCGCCTCGACAGTGGACACGAGCGCGCCGCGCGGCCGGTCGAGGCCGAACGATTTCGCGAGCGAGGCGCTCACTTCCTGGATGCCGACGCCGATGCGGCCGCGCTCGACCTTGCCGGTCTTCAGGAGCTGCTCCTCGACGCCCCGCGCCACGTCGATCGGGATGGCGAAGGCGAGCCCCATGTAGCCGCCGGTGCGCGAGTAGATCGCCGAGTTGATGCCGATCACCTCGCCGCGCAGGTTGAAGAGCGGCCCCCCGGAGTTGCCCGGGTTCACCGCCGCGTCGGTCTGGATGAACGGCACGTACGTGCCCTCGGGAAGCGAGCGCGAGGTCGCGCTGACGATGCCCGCGGTCACCGAGTTCTCGAAGCCGAACGGCGAGCCGATCGCGAGCACCCACTCGCCGACGCGGATCTGCGAGGGATCGCCGAGCTTCACCGGGCGCAGGTCCGTCGCGTCGATGCGCACCACCGCGATGTCGGTCTGCTTGTCGATGCCGACCACCTTGCCCTTGAACTCGCGCCGGTCCGTGAGCTTGACGCGCACCTCGTCCGCGCCCTCGACCACGTGCGCGTTGGTGAGGATCACGCCGTCGGGCGCCACGACGAAGCCCGAGCCCATGCCCTGCTGCGGCACCGGCGGCGCCTGCCCCTGGAAGCGGCGGAAGAAGTCGAAGAGCGGGTTGTCCTCGTCGTCGTCGCCCGGCCCCTGCGGGCTGGCGCTGATCGTCGAGGTAATGTTCACCACCGACGCCTTGTTCGCCTCGACGATTGCGGAGAAATCCGGAACTCCGGCCGGGCCGGGCGCAATGCTCCGGGCGACCGGCGCCTGGGACTTCGGCTCGGGCGCCTTCTCGCACCCGGCGGCGAGGAGCGCCGCGA
>Ga0153915_10007394_pt1 | contig 10357 bp, 8 predicted proteins | sample Opewatmetagenome_2_FD_107003 | JGI IMG/M metagenome (GOLD analysis project Ga0153915, IMG submission 107003) | Freshwater wetland microbial communities from Ohio, USA - Open water 3 Core 3 Depth 3 metaG | ecosystem: Environmental > Aquatic > Freshwater > Wetlands | place: USA: Ohio, Lake Erie... | reverse complement strand
TGATGCTGTTCGCGAAATGCGTAATCTCATTCATCCAGCGATGTTAGATGATATGGGAGCAGTCTCTCCCAAAATGGCCGAAGCATCTTTCAAGTTATTAGAGGCAATTGCTGAAGCCATTTCACTTAGAAAGGATAAGAACTTCCCTAATATTTAGTTTGGGAATTAATAGACAATTTATGAAGAGCCAAAGATCGATTGTGTTCGAAGGAGATACAAATGCACTGGATAAATTCGACTGATCTACAACGATGGGCGCCCCAACGTGATTGTCAGGGATATCTATCGCTTGTTATCAGGCGCTTAATACAAGCAACTGCAAAGGATATTTCAGATATTTCTTTTCCGGCTGGTGATAGTGTGCAATATGCTGGATGGGATGGGAACCTGAGATCCAATATTGGTACTGAATATATACCGCAGGGGCATTCAGTATGGGAGATCGGCACAAATGCCAAGATCAAAGAAAAAGCGGAGAGAGACTATAGAAAAAGAACTGAAGATACAGACATAGCCATTCGCAGGAGCTCCATTTTCGTCTTTGCAACGCCAAGAATATGGACAGGCAAAGATGAATGGCGCGATCAAAAGAGTGTCAAAAATGAATGGCTAGAAATAAGGGTTTATGATGGACGCGACCTTGAGGAATGGCTTGAGCAAGCACCGCCGGTAGGCGCGTGGTTGGCAAAGTACCTTCGAATTATACCCAATGAAAATCTTGAATCTGCCGAAGATTTCTGGAGAGAATGGACAATCAGCACCGAACCTCATTTGACTGCTGACTTAGTACTATCAGGACGTGATTACGAGGTTCAAAAAATCAAAAATTGGCTAAATTCGCCACCTGAATCATTTGCGGTTCAGGCTTCTACTAAAGAAGAATCATTAGCATTTTTGTTGGCAGTGGCAAACAAGATGCCTGAAATGGATAGACAATATTTCTATTCTCGATGCCTTATTGCAAACAGCCTTGATGCTTTTCGATACGTAAATACCACAAAAAGTGCATTGATTATGGTGGCTAATTTCAATGAAGTTGAATTTATTAAGGCTGCCATACAAAATAAGCACCATGTATATATTCCTGTTGATCCATCTAATATTATTACTAATGAAAAATTAATTCTTCCGAGGCTTAAACGAGAACTTCTCATAGATGCCCTGAAAAAAATGGGGGTCGCCGAAACTGATGCACAAACACATTCAAGAGAATCTGGTAGAAGCTTAACAGTTTTGAAACGAAGGTTGTCGGGAATCAATAGCCGACCAGAATGGGCGGGGCAAAATACGGCGAGGGATATTATCCCCGCTTTACTGGTAGGCCGTTGGAAGGAAAATAAAGAACCTGACAGAAGCGTTGTTGCAGCTATTGCCCGAGAAGACTATCAAGAGATAGCTGCGAAACTAGGAGGTTGGCTCCTAAAACCCGATTGCCCATTCTATAAAATTGGCGAATCCTGGCGTCTCACCTCCCCGATGGACGCCTGGTTCGCTTTGGCACCATATATAACTTCTGAGGACTTAAGGAATTTTGAAAAGATCTTCATGGATGTACTTGGGGCGAATAATCCTATGTATGATCTGGAACCCGGTAAACGTTATGCGGCCTCCCTGTATGGCAAGGAGATGCCCTATTCCGAATGGCTTAGGGAGGGGATTGCCCAGACCCTTATACTTATAGTGGTATTTGGCGAGGATTCTGGGCTTAATGCGGTTGGCTCTCCCCAGGCATGGGTAGACGGCGAGGTTGGGAAATTGCTCGAGCAAGCCGATTGGAAAAAATGGTCCTCACTTTCGGATGTCCTTCCCCAGGTGGCAGAAGCCTCCCCCTCATCTTTCCTCAATGCAGTTGAATTATCATTGTCGGAGGAAAATCCTCAAGTTATGGGCATGTTTTCGGATAAAGATGACGATATTTTTTCGAGTAGCGCGCATACAGGATTGTTATGGGCGCTTGAGGGGTTGGCGTGGGATCCGACCTTATTAGGAAGAGTCTCGCTTGTTTTGGCAAAATTAGCAAAATTAGACCGCGGCGGTAAGCTGGCAAATAGGCCATCCAATAGCTTGAGGGAAATATTTCTCTTGTGGCATAGAAACACTTATTCAACTCCTGAACAGAAATTGAGTGTTTTAGACATGCTATTAGAAAGGGAAAACGACGTAGGGTGGAAATTGCTTGTTTCATTAGTTCCTAGTGCACATGAATTTTCTTCTCCTACGCATCGATGTAGGTGGCGGCAAGCCGGCTCGTCTGAAATAAAGGAATTAACCAATCAGGAAATATTTGAAGTCAGAAATACCGTAATCGGCAAAATACTAAATCATGCTAAGGGACAGGGAGAACGATGGGCGGAGATAATCGAACGATTAAGGGATTTTCCCCAAGATAGAAGATTGGAAACCACAAGAATGCTGGCGGCGGACTCGACAATGCTAAATATTGGAAGAGAAGCGCTAAGGTCGGCTTTGAGAAGATTTCTTTCCCGCCATCGCTCTTACCCAGACGCAAAATGGGCTTTACCTGAAACGGAATTACTGGATTTGGAGGCGATATATAAGACACTTGATCCATCTGATATTCAGGATCGATATGTCTGGCTATTCGATAGTCGGCCCGAATTGCCAGAAGGATATGACGGAATGGATTATCAAAAAAGAGAAAGCATCATTAATGAACGTCGAGATGACGCTTGCCGAGCCGTGAAGGAGAAATTGGGAATTGAAGGAATTGTCTCAATGGTCGAAAGTGTTAAGGACAGTTGGGCGTTGGGTCTATGTGCTGCTCAATTAGACCTAGACTTGTCTGAGGAGGTGAAATTATTCTCGGTATTAGATATTAACAAAAGTGAAAACTCTATAAGACTTGCTCAGGGATATATCCGCAAGTGCGCAATAGATAAGGGGAATGATTGGATAGATAATATCATCAAACTGTGCAAAGAAGAATATTGGCCAGAAAGCAAGGTTGTTAGCTTTTTAATCGCCCTTCCTGAAAATATATCCACTTGGGGAAAAATGGAGTCCTTCGCTCCAAATATTGAAAATGAATTTTGGAGAAAATGTTGGGGAAGATTCATTCATACTCCAGCAGAAGAGAGAGAATATGGCATAAAAAAGCGTTTGGCAGTTAACCGGATTTACACTGCTCTTAACATTGCAAACATCAATTCGGATGGATTGCCAGCAACTTTGATATTTGAGCTGTTGCAAAGGGCAGCCGTTACACCTCCAGAAGCCGAGGCAAACCTGAGCATAGACGCTTACGACATCGGCAGACTCCTTCAGGTCTTGGATGAAGCAAGCGAAATTACGGAATTACAGAAAGTACAGCTTGAATGGGCATACTTGCCTATTATTTCGGATGGAATCGCGGGGTATACTCCTAAGAGACTACATAATGAATTAGCGACTAACCCATCCTTTTTTGCCGAAATAATTAAGTTTATTTATAAACCTCGAGATAGTGAATTTAAAGATAATCCTGAGGGGTTGGCTCAGGAAGCATTAGTAAATCGGGCACGACGCGCGAATGACTTGCTGTCCTCATGGAAGATTATCCCGGGAACGGTCTCAGATGGCTCAATATCCTATGAAGCATTGAAAAAGTGGGTCATGGAGGCGAGACAGCTATGCAAAGATTCCGGTCGGGATGCCATTGGTGATGAGCATATCGGTCAAATTCTCGCTCTTGTCGAAAAGGACGAAAACGACAGTTGGCCGCCCGGGCCTATATGCCAAATTATCGATGAAACCGAAAGTAAAGATATTGAAACCGGATTTCATGTTGGTATCTCTAATAAGCGTGGAGTTGTCACCCGAGCGCTCGACGAAGGTGGAATCCAAGAGAGGGCACTTGCCCAATATTATAGAGATTGTTCAGATCGCATTATATCGCGTTGGCCTCGAACCGCAGCAGTTTTATTGAACATAGCAGTTAGTTACGAAGAGCAAGCCAAAAATGAAGATAAGGAAGCTGATCAGCGTGATTTAGAATATTAGGCTAAGGATAAATATTAGTAGTTCAGAATTACAAGTATTTGCGAGTGTATCAAGTCCCTTTAATAGAAGCACTGGATTCGAAGAAGATTAGGAAAACTTAATATTGTCCACATTAGCCGATTCTTTCGCCTTCAAAGATCAAGAGAGCGTCCTCCCACAGCACCAAGCTGCTCTTACTTTATTGGATACTCTGCTATCATCGCCTGCAGTCGAACATTTAACTTGGATAGACCTAGCGTGTGGGCGGGGGCAAATCATCTCATTATTTGATGAAAGATTTTCTGCTTCGGCCCGGGCAAAAATAGACTATTGGGCATATGATTCAAATCAAGACTACGTGATGGAGACGAAAATAACCGCCGAGCGCCTTGGTTTTGATTCTATTATGACTATTGTCGGAGATCTTAAAGATCTCAATAAGAAATTGACCGCTGGTAAGTTATTTGATTTTATCACCTTGACAAATACTGTCCACGAGACTGATACTAATACATTGTTAAATATTATTGCAAGCTGTATACAACGGTTGACGGACATTGGAGTTCTATATATTTATGACATGGAAAAAACGCAGCAGCCCGAACTCGGTGCCTTAACATGGAGGCGCGATGATTTTCGACGGATAATACTATGTATACTAAATGCTTTCGGTGCAACTAATTATCGACCAGAAGTCGTACTGTGGAATCATAAGACTTGTAGAGGATGGAGTGTCCGTATAGAATGGCAACATCTCAATATTTCGCGTACTGAAGCGGCAGCGAGATCTAATAAGGCCATTCAGAAAACGCAGGCTGAAATATTGCAAATGCTCAAGGAGAAGTTCGAAAAATGCCAAAATCGCTTGGAAGAGATAACAAGAAATGGCACAAATTCTGCTGATGAAAAGGAGTTACTTCTACATGAGCATTGGGCGCTGTCTCGTGTCTTAAAGCAAAATCATTGAAAGTGTTCATCGCTCATTTTGTCAGAGACCGCGATATTGGCGCTAAAAGACTGCTCGATATGACTTTCGCGGATAACTGCTTGCCAGGTTCTTTCAATCATCGACCATAAGGATTCGAATGAGCTCAAATTCTCCGCAATCGACATATTATTGACTTTCCGCCTTATTCTTGGTCCTGTCATAACCTCACCGCTTCAAGTATTTACCTCACCCCTTGGACGGGACAAGCTTTCGGAGGGAAGGTCACCTCTGCTTAACCCCTTAAATCTAATCAAATGTGTCAACCGAAGTCAGGTGTCTCGTACAGGCAATCGCTTTAGTCTTTAATACAACGAACTGAATAACCCCATTGCTTGGGGACAAAGTTGCGATAGATTTCCGGACCGGCGTAAATAATCTGCCGGCTCCATGCGTCGATACTGTCGCCTTCCGTAGACGACCAGAAAAGAGCGTCCGTATACATATTGTAGTCACCGTAGGTGCGATCTCCGCCGGGCAGCGCGGAAAAACCACTTTCATTGGTGGTCCCGGAATTTGGGCTCCCCCAATGCGCGGTTCCTGCTTCTTTCAGTTTCCCGCCCGCGACAGAATCGCCGCCAAGATAATCCACCAGCGCCTGCCACTCAGTATCAGTTGGCATATGCCAGCCTTCCGGCGCAATATTGTGGCTGTCGGTCACAGCATACCAGTTATACAATCGGCCATAGGTCACCGCATTAATTGTGTCGTTCCCGTGGTTACAATAAGCTCCAGTGGTAAGGTTGTACCATGTAGAAAGGTCCAATACATTTGGCAAAACAGAGCCGTCACGATAGTGGGTCACTTTGAGATTTTCTGCCATCCACCATTGGCTCCCGATCTTCACTGTTCGATAGCTGTTGCCATCGATATCCGCCATCGCGCCCATCGAATCAGTAGTTGCAAAAGTGGTAATACCGCCATAGGCAGTGGCGACGCTGTTGGTCGCATAAGCCTGTACATAGTACCTAGTTCCAACGGTCAGGCCAATGATAAAACTGGTAAAATCGCCCGTCCCCGCGCCATCGATAGTTTTATCGTCAGCGATCGTAGGCGTTTGATCTGGACTCCAGCATACCCCTCGAGCGATTACCGCCGCTCCGCCGTCGGAATTGATCACCCCTCCGCATTCTGCAGTTGTTTGAGTTACCGCGCCGACGGCTGCGGTGGACACTACCGGAATTGTCGGCTGTCCCGGCTCGGCGGGTTCATCTTTGCCACATGTCGTGAGAAGAATCGAGAAGCTGAACAGCAATAAGAGTAAACCAGGGGTAGTAACTAATCGTTTCATGCCCTTCTCCTATATCCTATTCATAGGCAGAATCCTGCTTCATGATCCCCAGACCTATGATTTGATCCGAAAACGCACATTTGGTAAGCGATATTTCATTGAATCCTTTCCGGACAGTCAGCTATAGGGATATCGCACATTTTACATTCACCCTTGCTGGGGGCTTTTAGCGGTGAAGTGGTGGAACTCAATATATTAAGATAATAGTCAACGTTGTCCAAAAAGGATTTGTCAACTGCCTTGACGTCTATGGAAACGCGATTTTGGAGGTTATAGACTACACAACCGTCAAGACTCTTGTTCTTGTATCGGTCGTGGCACATAGGTAAAAAGTGCATATAGAGCATAACCTGGATCTGGTCTGACGCCCTTTGTTGGCCTGTCTTTGCATCATAGACGGTGATGATCTGGTCTCTTCCATGACAAATTAAGTCCGGGGTCCCAGAAATTGTGGCTCCAGATGGGAGGTCGTATCTAAATTGGTTTTGGCCTTCCAAGTAAGTATATGTACTTTTCCCCTGTAGATCCATTCGGAGTTCTCTTAGTAGTCTCGTATGCTCCACTTTCCATTTTGCAAGGTCGAAATCGCTGAGAACCTTATCGTAACCAGTATTATGAGTCTTAAACCAAGATTGCCACTCGCATGACGTGTCTCCTGTCATTATTTTCGACAGCCAAGTTATCCAAATGTAAGGGTTAGGCCTCTTTGTTGTCATTTGTCATCTCTCCTCAATATTGCCGCCATACGTAAATAAGTAGCGATCATTTCCAATATCTATTTGCAGCATCTACCAAGTCTGTTATGTAATAAGAAGGCTGAGCAAGACAAAATTCATTTAAGTCGCTGCCGCCCTCAACTATTCCGACAATCCATCCCTGACGAGAATAAGGGAGAACTGCGAAGACGGGCGCCCCGCTGTCACCTGGGCGCGACGTAACATCTATGACCATCCACTCTGTGGTGATGGGCTGGTATATCCCTGGTTGTGTATTCGGCACGAGCCAATTTAGAGTCATTTTTTCTCTTGGGAATAGAGCAATATGCCCGAATCTGCTTATCTGGAATTGTGCTTTCTGTGCTACCTCAAACGAAAAGCCAACTATCTCAATTTGCGTTCCATCCCTTATATTGAGACTGTCCATGATGGAGCGCGTGACAAAGTTATCAATGTTGAAGGCCAGCGCTGGAAAATGCCCCACAGGATTTTGAATTACCAAATTGCTGTCGATTCTAATATTACCCAATTGAATAATAACTAGGTCGATCCCCGGATCCTCATGCTCCAGAAATAGTCTTTTGCCCTTTAATTTCAAATATAGTTTTGATTTCTCTTCTGTGGCGGTAATTTTCCCGTTCGCGCTGACAACATTATTGCGAATTCGAATATCATCATAGTAGTCATTTGTTTTTGTGGAACGAATAACGTGCTTATTTGTTATCAGATAGACACGGGTTAGAGGATCGTTTATGATGAAACCAGTCGCCATGGTGGAGTCTGGGGTTTCTAAGCGAACAATCGGTTCTTTACTGCTTTCACCAATGGATCGTTGACCAAAGGAAAAGCGAGGACTAGAAGACACCACGGCCAAGAACAAGATAAACGCCAGCATAATTGGACACTTAACGAACTGCATTTTCTCTCCTTTCGGTGGAAAATCAAACGGTAAATACATCCATTATTGTAAGTAAATAACGCATGTTGGGCAAGAAAAATTGACCTTCCCCTTAAAGTCACTTCGATGAATTCGAGAACCTGTTGTAAAAATCCTTTGCCTCTATTGTGCTTGGTGAACGTTTATTCTCTCGCTTGCTCACCGGGATGCTGACTTCCAGCTGAATGCCGCGCAGAGTCAACTTGCCTTTCACCCTGGTCGGGGCCGTCCCCGGTCGATCGATGTCCGAAATCATAAATGTCATAGTCTTTCCGCCGACGGTCGCTTTGCCGGAGTAAAACATTTCGCCGTCGGAGCGAATTACCATGATTTGAACTTGGCTGTCCTCTGTCGGTTTTGTTAAGACGACATATTGAGCATCATAGGTATCGGTTTCTCTCATCCAGCGGGAGAGAAGCCCCATAACCATCTTGCGGCTGTTTATTGACTTGACGATGCCTTCTTTGGCCGTATGTTGGTTGATAAACATCATCCACCGGGCCCTGCCAACGCTGACCTCGAATCCCGCGGATTTGGACAATTCGATGCCGTAAGCGCTTCCCTCAAAACGCTCCCTGGCTGCCCCGACTTTCTTGCTGCCCACTTTCTTGACAGTCAACTTAAGCAATTTGTCCCCTGACCTCTGTTCTCTTTCGGCTCCTTCAAGAAAGGGCAGAGGATCGGCGTCCAAATTGTGGCGGTAGGCAAGCAGGGCCCTGGCGAAGATTAGCTGTTTCTGCACAAAATCGGCTTGAACGTTCTCGAGTCTTAACAAGGCCTCATAAGCATCAGGACCGCCGATCATACCGAGAGATTTGATGACTTTCGAGCGAATCAAGTTATCTGGAACGTCCAGATGCTTCATTAACTCTTTCTCGGCAATATCGGGTCTCGAATACGCTAGATTCACTGCGGCGGCTGCGCGCAGATCGACATCTTCACCATCTCTTCCGATGATCTTCCCAAGCATTTCGATGTCCTCTTGGCTGCCAAGACGGGCTACAATATGAAACGCCTTTATGCGATCTCCGCGGCTGATCCCGGCAGCCTCGCCGGTGGCGATTCCTCGAATTTCCTCGAAATCCTGTTTTTTTAGTTTCTCAAGGATCCGGCGAGACATATAGTGCTTCGAAGACATAAGGCTCTTGATCCGATTCTTTTCTTTATCATCCATATTGCCTCCGATTTAACAAATATCCTTAACATAGCAGTGCTTCTTCATCGTGGTACCTTGCGAACCGAGAATTCCGGTATTGGCATTTGATGCCCCGTTATTACCGATGAAGTTATCGCGGTCACCTATATGCTCCAATCCGAGGTAATGGCCGATCTCGTGGGCAAAGGTATTTCCCGAGTTATCATATGACCCGTTTAACGATACCACAGAACCGGTCATTTCATCCTTGTCGTCTTTAGAGCAGGGACCATCAACCGCCGACCATCCATCTGCCCCGTTCGTCATAGACCGAACCACGAAAACGTCCAAATAACCGCCGTTCGGCCCGTTCCAGTCGTCCGTGAGATCGTGGGCTTCCGAACCTGAATTGATGGCCGCATAGCCACCGGCATCTGCGGCATGAATTGCCTGCCAGCGGATCTTGCGTACGCATAAGTTTACATTTGCGTAAATATCGCGCATGAACTGTATCGAATATTGCGTTTCCTCCCAATCCTGCCAAGTGAAATTCTCGTCGGCCACCAGGATGACGTTGATATTAAGACCCGGCTCCCGAAGCAATTCGAGTTGCCTCTTAAGGGACAACACCTGCCCGGGAGGGAAGAAATACCCGAACACGCCGCCTAGAATGGACAAGGGCGGCGTAATCCCCAGGCAGTCAAGGGCGATATTTTTCATGCTTAAAGCCATTTCTTATCTCCTTGCTATTATTAAGGTTCGGGGAAAGGCTCTTAACCGCCCGCCTTCAACACATCGACCTCGGCGCGCAGGGTGAGAATCTCCTCCTTCATGCGCCTTATCTCTTTGATCAGGTCTAAATGAGTCGGAGCACCCTCGCCTGGCCACGCCGGCCATGGCGATTCCGTAAAATGGTCGGTGCTGATATGCACTTTCACGGCCCCGCTTGTGTCTTTGAATTCGATTCTCGTGAACTGCGAGTCAATACGAATCAATTCTTTTCCATCTTTATCATTTAGCTTTATGTCACCGTACTCGCCATTGCCGCCCAGGATCAAGTTCCCATATTGGTCCGCGCTAATTACGAGGTTGTTAATGCTGTTTCTTAACTGGAATTTACCGCCTTTTTGGATCTCGAAATTCCCATGCACCACCGTGCCGCCGGGGTAATCTTTCGCCCAGTTAAGGACCAGTTCATCGCTAAAACCGTGAACCAGAGCGCGGCGATCTCCGCCGGTCGTGCTGCGCCGGTCGGGATGGTCCAGATGCAAATCGTGCGATTCCAAGCGCAGGTGATTTTGTTTGATTTTCCCCG
>Ga0153915_10007393_pt1 | contig 10357 bp, 9 predicted proteins | sample Opewatmetagenome_2_FD_107003 | JGI IMG/M metagenome (GOLD analysis project Ga0153915, IMG submission 107003) | Freshwater wetland microbial communities from Ohio, USA - Open water 3 Core 3 Depth 3 metaG | ecosystem: Environmental > Aquatic > Freshwater > Wetlands | place: USA: Ohio, Lake Erie... | reverse complement strand
CTTGCCGAACCACAAACACCGGGCACGGCGCGTGTCGAATGACCTTCTCGGCGACGCTGCCCATGACGAGGTGGCGCAGTCCCGTGCGGCCGTGCGTCGAGGTGACGATGAGGTCGACCTTGCGCTCGCGTGCCAGGTTCAGGATCAGCTCGTGGGGGTCGCCGATGTCGACCAGCAACTCGGTCTTGGGATAGCCCTCCAGCCGCTGGTCGCGGGCCTCTTCGAGTAGCTTGCGCGCCTTCGCCTTGGCCTGGTCCCAGCCGATCACGTAGCCCTCCGGGTGAAAGAACTCGTCGGATGGATTGTGCAGGATGTGCACCAGAATCAAAGTGCCATCCGACCCGCGCGCGAAACGCAAGCCGTACGCCAAGGCCTCGTAGGAGGACTCGGAGAAGTCGACGGGGCACAGGATGGTCTTGAAATTTCGCATCGGTACGGTCCTCCCGTTAGGCGATCACACCTTCCTCCCGCAGCCTGGCGACGTCTTCGGGAGAGAGTCTGAGGAGACGATGTAGCACCGAGTCGGTATGCTCGCCAAGCAGCGGTCCGGGCGCGGTGACCCGGCCCGGTGTGGCCGAGAGCCGGACGGGAATGCCATCGAACGTGAAGGTCTCTCCCTCCGGCGTTCTCACGGTGGCCCAATAGCCATGGGCCTGCAACTGAGGGTCGCGCTCGCACAGATCCCTCGCGTCGTTGACGACGCCCGCGGCGACGCCGCGCCGCTGGAGGGCGCGCATCACCTCTTCGGCCGAGTGCTCCCGTGTCCAGGTCGTGACGAGCTCATCGAGAGCATCCTGGTTGGCGAGCCGGCTGGGCAGCGTGGCAAAGCGCGGCTCACGGCCCCAGGCGGGGTTGCCGATCGCGTCGCAGAAGCGCCTCCAGTCATCCTCCCCGAAGACCGTGATGGCGCACCACCGGTCGCGCGGGGTTTCGTCTGCCGCGCTGCCGGGCCGTTCTTGGTCGCGGCAGCGGTAGACGCCGTGCGGCGCTCCCGGCCGCTCCTGCGAGCGGTTGCCGAACGGCCCGACGGTGGCGCCATTGGCGAGGATGTCGAGCAGTAGCGGACCGAGCAATGCCGTGACGCTCTCGAACTGCGACAGATCGATCAACTGGCCGCGGCCGGTCCGACGCCGATGCCACAACGCCAGCAGAACGGCGAAGGCGGCGTTGTAGCCGCCGGCCATGTCCGAATAGGAAAACCCCCATCCGGCCGGCTCGCGTCCGGGATGTCGCATGAGCAGGGTGTAGCCGGAAAGCGCCTGCAGCGTGGGCCCGTAGCTGACGTAGTCCTTGTGCGGGCCGGTGTGACCGAAGCCCGACATGCCCACCGCGATGATGTCGGGCTTGATGCGGCGCAGCGACTCGTAGTCGAGGCCCCAGTTGCGCATCACGCGGGCGCTGAAGTTGTCGATCACCACGTCGGCGCCGGCGACCAGCTCTTTGGCCAGGTCGATGCCGCGCGGGTCGGCCATGTTCAGCACGATGCTCTGTTTGCCGCGGTTGAGGTTCCCCGTCAGCCCGCCACGGCGCGATCCGAAATCGAGCGAGTCGCGCCGCTCGACCTTGATGACCTCGGCGCCGTGGTCGGCGAGAATGCGGGTGGCAACCGGTCCGGCGACCACCCAGGTGAAGTCGATGATGCGAATGCCGTCGAGAGCGCGAGGTCCTGCCTCGGTTGCCCCTTCGCTTCCCCTCCTTCTTGCCCCCTCTCCCCCTGGGAGAGGGTTGGGGTGAGGGCTACCAGGCTGGGTCGCCGCAGCGGTCCCCTCACCCCGACCCGGAGGGCGAGGGAACCCTGTCGCGAGCGGGTGAGTTGAAGATTGGATCTCGGCGAGCACTTCGTCCGTATGCTCGCCGAGCAGCGGCGGCCGCCGTACGATCGCCGCCTCGGTCTCGCTGAATTGGTAAGGCGGGCCCGGATAGAGCAGCGTGCGCTCGAGCTCCGGGTGCTGCACTGGGAGGAAGAAGCCGCGCGCGGCGAGCTGCGGATTTCCGGTCAGGGTTTCGGGGGCCAGCACGGCGGCGTAGGGGAGGCGGCGTAGCTGGGCGCCCTCCATGAGCTCAGTGACGGTGTAGCTCGCGGCCCACTCGTCGAGCACGTCGAAGAGCCGCTCGCAGTTCTGGCGGCGGTACTTGTAATCGTCCCACTCCTCGCCGGCGAGCTCCTGCGCCTTGCCATCGGCCTTGACCCACTCGATCAGGGTGGTCCAATCGCCCAGGCTGCAGTGCATGATGTAGCCGTCGCGGCACCGGGCGACTCGAAACGCGCGACTCCAGTGCAGCGTGCCGCGGCGGACCTCGATCTGGCCGGTCTGGTGAAAGTAGCCGCTGACGTGCTCGACGGTGGCGGCGACGCTCTCCTGGATGGAAACGTCGACCCGCTGGCCCCGGCCGCTGCGCTCACGGGCCAGGAGCGCCAGCAGGGCGCCGATGGCGGCGTAGGTCGAGGCGCTGTGGTAGGCCTGCAAGCCGAGCGAGTGCAGCGGCGGCTCGTCGGGGTGACCGTTGACGAACAGCATGCCGCCGAGGGCTTGGGCGACGGTGTCGGAGCTGCGCCAGTCGCGATACGGCCCGTCCCGACCGAAAGGGGTGATGGAGACGATGATGAGGTTGGGATTCAGGGCCGCAAGCTGGTCCTGGTCGAGGCCGATGTGAGGGTAGGTCTCGATCAGGATATCGGCCGTCGCCACCAACCGGCCGAGCTGCTCGCGGCCCGCGTGTTGGCCGAGATCGAGGACGACACTGCGCTTGTTGGTATTGTAGAAGCAGAAGAACAGGCTGCGGTTCGGATCGGGGTGCTGAAGAAAGGGGCCGATCTGGCGCGCCGGATCGCCGCCGGGTGGCTCGATCTTGATCACGTCGGCGCCCAGGCCGGCGAGCAGCTTGCCGCAATAGGCACCGCTTTCGTCGGCGAGGTCGAGGACGCGGATGCCGCGCAGAGCACTCATGGCGGCCAGCCATAGCAACCGGGGCGGCGCAGGCGCAACTCGGGCTCGCCGCTCAGAACTTCAGGAAGATGTCCTTGCCCGCGTCGCTGGTGAGCTGCGAGACGGTGGCGATCTTGTCGCTGAACTCCTGCAGGGTGCCGAGGGCGCTGGGGCCGATGTCGATGAGCACGGAGAAAAGGGAGAAGCCGAGCTTTTCCTTGTCGCGTTTGAACTCCGTCAGCCACTCGGGGCTGACCCGGCACTCCCCGTCGGTGATGAAGACGATGTCGCCGCGGCGGTGTTTGGCGTGCTTGAGGCAGTCGAGGGCGGCGCCGAGGGGCTTTTGAAAATCCGTGCCGCCGCCCGGAAAGTACTCAGCGAGCTCCAGGACCTGCGGCAGCCCGGCTGCATATCGTTCCCACCGGTTGAGATCGAGCACTTGCAGCGGCATGTCGGCCGACGAGAAGCAGATCGAGCGAAACGGCCGCCGCTGCCGGCGTGCGATGTCGAGCAGGGTCAGGGTCACGGCCTTCGACCAGATTTCCTTGTCGCCCGCCATCGACGAGGAGCCGTCGAGGCAGACGATCATCGGCCCCCGGCCCTTCTCCTCGTGAGCGCGCAGCGCGTACTGCAACAGCTCGCCATCGAGGAAGCGGCGGGCGAAGTCGCGCCGCAGCACCCGGTGCCGCAGCGCCAGCAGCTCGTGGGGCAGCAGCCGGCTGAGCTCGGCGCCGCTGCCGACCTCGTACATCTCGGTATTGGCGCGCTCGAACATCTTCTGCCGCAGCGCGTGCGTGCTGTCGCGCATGCGGCCGACCATCTGGGCCAGCTTGCGGAGTTTCTGGTTGTTGGCCAGTCGCTTGCCGAGCTCGAGCTGGGCGCCCGGTGAGGAGCGCTGACCGGTGCCGAGCTGCAGGCTCCAACTCTCCGATTGCTCCGCCGTGTCCTCGAGGTCCTGCAAAATCCGTTGCGCTTGCGCTTCGATGCGGCTGCGGCTGCGCTCGGCGGTGTCGGCGAGGGTCGTGCGCACTTGCTTGGCGCGTTGCTGCAGCCGTCGGTCGGCGGCGTCGACCTCGCGGCGCATGCGCCCCTCGATCTCGGCAAGCTGGCGCTCGGCCGCTTTGGAGGAAGCGTGCCGGCGCAGATCCTGGGCGGTCTCGGCTTCGTCGCGCCGCAGGCTCAGCTCGCTCTCCTGCTGCTCGAGGTTCCAGAAGTCGAGCATCTCGGCGCGGGTCAAGACGCGCTCGGACTTGATCAGCTCGAGCAACCGCTCGCCCAGCAGCAAGGTGGCCAGGCCCGAGCGAGTCTCGTCCAGCACCGTTTGTTGGCGCAACGCCTGCAGCGCCGACGTGGCGCGCAGCTGCTCGAGCAGGACGCGGTAGAACGCCGCGCTCGGGACCACCTCGTCGTCCGGGTGCTGCACCAGGTTCAATTTGAACAGCAGAGCGAACAAGTCGAGAACGAAGCCGCCGAAGTGCGGCAGCAGTTTCCCGCCGCTCTCTTCCAGAGCGCACAGGGAGGGTGATTCGGCCTGCAGACGCGCCAGCGCGGCACGGTCGTAGGAGTCGGTCTCGATCCAGTTGTTCTTCATCGGGAGGAAAGTCGAAAGCCAATGTTGGAAAGTTGAAAGCAAGAAGCCGGAGGAGCAGATTTCCGGCTGGAAGCTCTTCGCGCGCGGCTTGCGGCTCTCATAGCGCTTCCAGCATGCGTTGCTGGATGCTTTCGATCTCGTCCTTGACCTCTAGCACCTTTTCGACGGGTCGTCCGACGGCGCGGGCTTCGTCGAGGATCGTGGCGACCTTGGCGAGGATGTTGCGGATCTTCGTGTGGGCCTCGACCACGGCGCGGCTGCGCAGGTCGTTGCTCTCCCACTGGCGGTGCGCGTAATCGCGCAGCTCGCGAGTCTGATAGAGGAGCACCTTGACCTCGTCCTCATAGCCCCGCAGCAGCTCGTGGATGGCGGCATGCACCTCGTTGCGCTCGGCCGGGTCGCGCCACAGGACGTGATCGAGGAGGAAGAGGTCGTCCTCGACCACCTGCTGCCGCCCGAGCAGCAGCGCCCGTGCTTGCAGCAGCGCCAGGGATTGACGATAGCGGCGATCGGAGGCGACGATGTGCTTGCGACCGAGCTGCCGACGCAGATCGGCAAGGGAGCGGTAGATGTGGGCGGGAATGGTGACCTGGCGGGCCGCCGCCTGGAGGGTCTGGAGACCGGGAAGCGTCAGGCTGGTGCGCCGCTCGGCCGACTTGGCCTGCAGCATCTTGAGGAAGCGGAAGTCCTCTTCGATGTAGCCGACCACGAAGCGAACCAGGAAACGATCATAAAGCGCCTGCAGCTCGTCTTCCTCGGGCAACTCGTTGCTGGCTCCGAAGAGAGTGATCAGGGGTACGTCGATCACCTCGCGACCGTTGTGGAAGCGTCGCTCATTCATGAGGGTGAGGACGGCGTTGAGGATCGAAGAGTTGGCCTTGAAGACCTCGTCGAGGAAGGCGATGTGGGCCTCGGGCAGCTTGTGCGTGGTGACGCGGCGATAGTCGTCACTCTCCAGAGCCTTGAGGCTGACGGCGCCGAAGAGCTCCTCGGGGGTGGTGAACTTGGTCAGCAGCCACTGGAAGTAGCTGGCTCCTTCGATGCGGCGGCACAGCTCGTCGGCCAGCATGGATTTGGCAGTCCCCGGCGGTCCGATGATGAGGACATGCTGTCCGGCGAGGAGAGCGCTGAGCGCCCCGTCGATCAGATCGCCGCGTTCGAGAAAGAGCTGCGAGAGCTCGTCGCGGATGTGGCCGAGGGCCTCGGCGGCGGTGATCATGAAGGAATGCTACGGGCTGTGGCGCGGGGATTCAAGGCCGAGTTGCCGCCGTCGGACTGGCGGGGGGGCAGCCGTCCGTCCGGCCGTCCCGTACGATCCCCGGGGGATGTGGCGGGCCTCTTGACACTGCACTCTGCCCGTCTATATGACCAACGCCGTGGCGCGACAGAAGCACAAGAAGGAACGCAAGAAGGAGCGCGAGTCGGCCTTGATCATCCGCTTCAGCGACGAGAACCTCTGGGTGCGCGGGGAGGCTGATCGCGTCGAGCTCGGGCTGTCGGACCCGGGACAGGGACGGCTCGGCGAGATCATTGCCGTCGAGTTGCCCGAGGTGGGCAGCGCTGTCGAGCGCGGCGAGCCGTTCGGCGAGCTCGAATCGGTTCGTACCAGCCTCGAGCTGCCGTCACCGGTGAGCGGAACCGTTGTGGCGGTGAACGCCGAGCTGGGCGAGAACCCCTCGCTGATCAACGAGGATCCCTATCACGAAGGTTGGCTGATCGAGGTCGCGCTCAGCAACGAGGCGGAGCTCGAAGAGCTGATGGGCGCCGACGAGTACGAAGAGTTCATCGAAGAAGACGAAGACGACGAGTAACCCGGAACAGCGGTCGAGAGCTCGGTACGCGCTCGTCGTGGGCGCGTTCTTGCTGGCGGCCTGCCCGGTGTCAAACGAGACTAGAGTGAGCGAGGACTACGCCCGTGCTCGCGCTCGGATGGTCGAAGTCGACCTGCAAGGTCAGGGCATTCGTGACGCGCGCGTGCTCGCCGCGATGGGTCGGGTGCCGCGTGAGCGGTTCGTCGACGAGTCGGTCCGTATGCACGCCTACGGCGATTACCCCTTGCCGATCGGGCACGGGCAGACCATCTCCCAGCCCTATGTCGTGGCCCTCATGAGCGAGCTGTTGGAGCTGGGCGGTGGCGAGCGGGTGCTCGATATCGGGACCGGCTCGGGCTACCAAGCCGCCGTCCTGGCCGAGCTCGCCGGACACGTGGTCTCCATCGAGATCCAGCCCGACCTGGCCGCCGAGGCCGGCGAGCGACTGGCGACACTCGGGTACGGCAACGTCGAGGTGCACGCCGGCGACGGGTTCTTCGGCTGGGAAGCGGCGGCGCCCTATGATGCCATCGTGATGGCGGCAGCGGCTCCGCGAGTGCCCGATCGATTGGTCGAACAGCTGCGCGAGGGGGGCCGACTGGTCATGCCGCTCGGCGAAGAGGACGACCAACGGCTGGTGCGCGGTCGCAAGCGGGGAGGACGCCTGGAGCTCGAAACCATCGGTGGCGTTCTGTTCGTTCCGATGACCGGTGAGATCAGACGCGTTCGCTGAAGGGGCTGGCGGCGACGAGCGCGCACGGGGGGTGCGCGTCAACGACCGAGATCTGTCGCCGCTTGTCGCTCGCGAGTCGATTGGTCGTCGAAGCGATAGATGATCTCGCCCGGTTTCACCCAGCCCAGGTGTTCGCGCGCCCACCGCTCGAGGTAGCGGTCGTCGGAGTGAATGCGCCGGATGTGATCGCGCAGCCGGGCGTTGGTCTGCTGTTGCTGGAAGGCGAGCTGTTCGAGTCGGCGCTGTTCGGCGCGCAGCCGTTGCAGATCGACGACGCCGCGGCTGCCGTAGATCGCCCCGAACACGAAGAGCACCAATAGCACCACGCCCGCCGCCAGGACGGCTTTGTATTTCTTGGGGGGCGGTGGTAAGAGGGCCATCGCGCTTTTTCCTAATAGAGACCGCATCGTAGCGGAAGGTCCCACGTTTTGGCAAATGCCACGGGAGACTGAGAGTGAAAATCAAACAGATCGTTGCGCGCGAGATCCTCGATTCGCGCGGGAATCCCACCGTCGAGGTTGATGTTCGGCTCGCCGGTGGCGAGCTCGGCCGCGCCGCCGTGCCCTCGGGCGCCTCGACGGGCGAGCATGAAGCGCTCGAGCTTCGCGACGGCAAGCGCCGCTACCTCGGGAAAGGCGTGACCAAGGCGGTGGGCAACGTGAACAAGGTGATTGCCCCCGCGCTCAGGGGCCGCGACCCGCGCCGGCAAGAGGCGATCGACAAGCTCCTTCTCGAGCTCGACGGGACGCCCACCAAGCGCAAGCTCGGCGCCAACGCGATCCTCGGCGTGTCGCTCGCGGTCGCTCGCGCCGCGGCCAAAGCCGTCGGCGAGCCGCTCTTCCGTTATCTCGGCGGCAAGCAAGCCGTCACGCTGCCGGTGCCGATGATGAACATCCTCAACGGCGGCGTCCATGCCGAAAGCTCGGTGGACCTGCAGGAATTCATGGTCATGCCGGTGGGAGGCCGCACGTTTGCCGACGCCCTGCGCATCGGCACCGAGGTCTTCCACACCCTCAAGAAGGTTCTGCGGGAGCGGGGCTACGGTACCGGAGTGGGGGACGAGGGTGGCTTTGCGCCATCGCTCCAGTCGAACCAGGAGGCGGTCGAGGTGATCCTCGAGGCGATCGATCGAGCCGGCTACCAGCCTGGCCGGCAGGTCGTGCTCGCCCTCGACCCCGCCGCCAGCGAGTTCTACGAAGACGGCGCCTACGTGTTCCGCAAGTCGGACGGCTCGCGCCGCACGAGCACGGAGATGATCGACTTCTACGCCGATTGGAGCGAACGCTATCCGATCGTGTCGATCGAGGACGGGCTGGCAGAGGACGACTGGAGTGGCTGGCGCGATCTGACCACCCGCTTGGGTCGCAAGCAGCAGCTGGTCGGTGACGACCTGTTTGTGACCAATCCCAGCCGCCTGCGGCGCGGCATCGAGGGTGGCGTCGCCAACTCGATTCTCATCAAGCTCAACCAAATCGGCACGCTGACCGAGACCCTCGAAACCATCCACCTGGCCAAGGCGGCTGGTTACACCACGGTGATCTCGCACCGCTCGGGTGAAACCGAGGATTCCACCATCGCCGATCTGGCGGTGGCGGTGAACGCCGGACAAATCAAGACCGGCAGCGCCAGCCGGGGCGAGCGTACCGCGAAGTACAACCAGTTGCTGCGCATCGAGGAGATGCTGGGCAAGCGCGCCCAGTTCCCGGGCCGCGCCGCCCTGCGGCGCGGCCGCTGAGATTCTGGAGGAAACCATGTCGACGGTTCTGCTGCTCCTGATCGTCGCCGCGGCGGTCTGGGCCGTCGTTGCCTACAACGGCTTGGTTTCCCTGCGGAACCGAGTTCAGAACGGCTGGAAACAGATCGACGTGCAGCTCAAACGCCGCCACGACCTCATTCCGAACCTGGTCGAGACCGTGAAGGGGGCGATGCAGTTCGAGCGCGACACGCTCGAGCGCGTGGTGGCGGCGCGCGCCAAGGCGGTCGCGGCCAGCGGAGTGCGCGAGGCGGCGCAGGCGGAAGACGCCCTGTCGCAGTCGCTGGGTCGCCTGCTGGCCGTGATGGAGAACTATCCCGATCTCAAGTCCAACCAGAACGTGCTGCAGCTGCAGGAGGAGCTGACCACGACCGAGAACCAACTCAGCTTTGCCCGGCAGTTCTACAACGACACGGTGATGCAGTTTAACACCCGCCAGGAAGTGTTCCCGTCGAACCTGATCGCCAATTTCTTCGCTTTCCAGCGCGCCGAGTTCTTCAGCGCGAACGAAACGGACAAAGTCGTGCCTCAGGTCGACTTGTCCCTCAAGTCATAAGCCCTTGTGGACCTGTACGCGCGACAGGCCCAGAATCGGCGCCGCACCGTCGCGTTTCTGCTGCTCTTCATCCTGAGCTTCGCCGCACTCGGGCTCGGACTCGATGTCTCGACCTACGGGTTCCTCGAGGCGGATGGCGAGCGGGTACCGTTCATCACGATCTTTGCGCTGATCGGCTCGGGCGGGCTGGCCCTCACCTCTTACTTCGGCGGCTCGCGGCTGGTGATGGCATCGTTGCTGGCCCGACCGCTCGACATCGGGTTGGCCGAGCATCGCCAGTTCCACAACATCGTGACGGAGATGGCGCTCGCCGCCGGCCTGCCGCAGCCCAGCGTCTACGTCATTCCCGATCCGGCGCCCAACGCGCTGGCCACCGGCCGCGACCCGCAGCATGCCGCGATCGCGGTGACCCAGGGTGCCCTCGATCTGCTCGATCGTGAGGAAACGCAAGGCGTGGTGGCGCACGAGATGGCGCACATCGCCAATCGCGATACGCTGGTGATGACCGTCGTCGGCGTGTTGCTCGGGGGCTTGTTGATGTTGGCCGATTGGGGTCGCCGAGCGCTCTACTTCAGCGGGGACCGTCGCCGTCGCGGCAGCGCCCTGGTCTTCGTGCTCGTTCTGCTGCTCGCCGCCGTCGCGCCGCTGCTGTCACGGCTGCTGGCGATGGCCGTGTCGCGACAGCGCGAGTACCTCGCCGACGTGACCGGTGTCGAGCTGACCCGCAATCCGCTCGGGCTGGCACGAGCCCTGGAGAAGATCGGTGCCGCCAGCACGCCGCTGCGAACTGCGACGCGGGGCACGGCTCATCTTTTCATCAGCGATCCGCTGCGGCGCCGCGCCGATTCCCGCGAGGGGCGGCTCGGCGACCTGCTCGCCACCCATCCGCCGCTCGAGCGCCGCATCCGGATCCTGCGCGCCCTCGCGCTCGGAGCCGAGACGTGAGCACAGCGCGGTGCCCCAACTGCGACGTGCCCCTGACGCCG
>Ga0153915_10007391_pt1 | contig 10358 bp, 4 predicted proteins | sample Opewatmetagenome_2_FD_107003 | JGI IMG/M metagenome (GOLD analysis project Ga0153915, IMG submission 107003) | Freshwater wetland microbial communities from Ohio, USA - Open water 3 Core 3 Depth 3 metaG | ecosystem: Environmental > Aquatic > Freshwater > Wetlands | place: USA: Ohio, Lake Erie... | reverse complement strand
TTTTCATCTGTTTCTCCAGGCCTAAACGGGTGGGGGAGTCATCCGCGCTGCGTCTCTAGGGTAAGACTATATCAACGAAGAACAAAACCTGTCAAGGAACGCTCGGCCGGCCCCAAAGACGATGATGTGAAGGTCTTTATAGGGAGTTGGCGACATACAGTTATTATAATAGGCAGCCGGACGAAAAGGTTGCCTGGCCGCTATCCCTTCTTCGACAGCTCGAGGGCGCGCTTCATCTTGGCCAGGAACACGTCCTTGGGTTCGAACCCGGTGCCGCGCAGCTCCCTAATCTCGCTCCCGTCGGGCTTGAGGAAGATCAACGTCGGAACGCCCCTGACCCTGAATTTTTTATAGTAATCTTTGGCCAGGGGGTCCTTGTTCGAGGTGACATCTACTCTGAGCATGAGGAACTCCCGGGAAGTCGCGATCACTTCGGGTTGGCTAAAGGTGAGCTTCTCCATCTCTTTGCAGGGCAGGCACCACTCGGCGAAGCTGTCGATGAAAACGGGGCGGCCCGAAGCCGCCGCTTCCGTCAGCTTCGCCTCGGTATAGGGCTCCCAGGCGATCGCCTGGGACAGGGTTCCGCTCCTGTCGGCGGCCATTCTTTCGCTAAGGTAAGCCTTCACCCCAGACGAGGTCAGAAAAAGGGCGGCGCCAAGAAGAATAACGCCGACGATCGTCCGGACGTAAAGGAAAGCTTTTCCCGGAGCCCGGGTCGGCTCGAGCCAGGCCAGGTAGAACCCCGCGACCAGGGCGGTCAGGGCCAGCGCGAGGCGGTAGAGAAGAGTGTCGGCCAGGAGGGGCTTCAGGAAATAGATGGCCATGGCGATCAGGACGAAGCCGAAGATCTTGCGGACCCAGACCATCCAGGCGCCTGACCGGGGCAGCCTGTCCAGGCTGCCGGAGAATATGCCCAGCAGGAGCAACGGAACTCCCAGGCCAAGGGCCAGGACAAAGAAGAGCGAAAACCCGAGAATGACCGAGCCCCGGTCGCCCACAAAGGTCAGGAGGCCGAGGACGAACGGACCGATACAGGGGGCGGCGACGATCCCCACGGTCAGCCCCATCAGGAAGCTTCCGAAGCGGCCCTTCTGGGACCCGCCGGCCAGCCGGTTGAGGGCAGCCGGCATCCGCAGCTCGTAGACATCGAACATGCTGAGGGCGAGAAGGACCAGGATCGCGGCAATAAAAATGAGCACCGCCGGATATTGCAGGGCGGCGCCGAAGAGGCTCCCGGTAAAGGCGGCGATGCTTCCCAGGACAGAGTAGGTAACCGCCATGCCGATGACGTAGAGGATGGCGTGGATAGCGATGCCTCCCTTCTTGCCCTGCGACTGGCCGCCGAAATAGCCGATGGTGATGGGGATGAGCGGATAGACGCACGGCGTGAGGTTCAAAGCCAGCCCGCCGAGGAAGACGAGGACGAAGAGAGGCAGCAGCCCTTTGCCTTCAAACCGGGATTGGGGTTTCGCCGAGGCCGAGGTCCCGCCGCTCTCCAGCGGCTCCTGGATCCCCGTTTCCGGCTGAGACTGGGGGGATCCCTGCAGATCGCCGGGTTTTGGGGTCGTCGGCTCGTCCGTATTTTTGACCGGAGCGGCAACGGGAGGGGCCGCGAGCTCGGCGGCCTTTTCCACGGGCGCCTTCAGGCTGAACTCCGCCTCGTCGGGTGGAAGGCAGGACTGGTCGTTGCATGCCTGGTAGCCGACCGTTCCCGCGACCGTGACGGAGTCGCCCTTGAAGTCGGCGGCGAGGCTGATCTTGAAGGTAACCTTGATCGTCCCCTCGTATACGGCCAGGGGGGTCTCGGAGAAGCTGAAACGCCTCATCTCAGCCGGGGGGAACGTGATTTCGCTGAACGTCACTCCCGGCTCGGTCCTGAAATCCACAGTGGTGCCGATGAGGTAATCCTCGCTCGGCATCTCGGCGTTGATATGATAGGGGGAGCGGATGGTGATCTCGAGAGCTGACGGGTAGCTCTGGCCGGGCTTGAAGACATCCGAAGAGGGGACGACCTTGACCGAGACGATGGGCTCTTCCGTCTGGGCGAAGGTCGGCCAGACGCCGGCGGCAATGATGATCAAGACCTTGGCCAGTCTCTTCATGCCATAATCTCCCCGGCACGCTCATTATACAACAGAAATCGAAATTGACTGAAGTCTAGGGCGGGTGATGCGGTCCTTTGCGGTACTATGATTCTATCTCGCTTCTAGTCCTTGGCCCTCCACCCTTTGGCCAATTGCTGGGCCCGCGGGTCCTTCATCAGCCCAGCCAGGTCCGGGTCGGTGTCAATCTCTTCCCTGGAGCCCCCCTGGGCAATGAATTTTCGAAGGCTCTGGATGGCGGCGTCGCGTTGCTTCGCCAGCTCATAGACCTGGATACTCTTGAGGAGAACTCGTACGTCGCTGGGGGACGTTTTCTGAGCCCGGGCGATCTCTTCCAGCGCCCTCGTTTGATCTCCCAAGATGAACCGATAGCGGGCCAGTCGGGCGATGATCAGGGAATCGTTCGGGGACTTGAACAGATCGTCTTGACCCAGCCGCAGCGACTCTTGACAAGCAGCCCATGCCTTCCCCGAGGACTCGGGAAGGCACGAATAGGCATCAGCCAGATTGCCCCAGATGATGGAGTTCTTCTCATCCAATTTCACGGCCTCTTCGAATACCGCCGCCGAATCCCCGTAGCGGCGCTGGGAAAAGTAGATTGTGCCCAAGTTGGAGCAGGCCTCTCCGTTCGGACGAATGGCGATCGATTTCTTGAACATGGCTTCGGCCAAGGTGTACTTGCCCTGGGTCGCATACATCCCGCCCAAATTATTGTGAGCCAAGATCGCGCCGGGCGTTAACCGGGTGACCTTGAGGTACATCTTCTCGGCTTCGGCAACACGGCCATAGACATAATAAAAGTAGCCTAGAAAGGAATAACCGTCGGCAAAATGCGGCCGCAGCCTCAGACCGCTTTTGTAGGCGGCCTCAGCCTCCTCGAGCTTTTCCAGTTTTTCATAAGTGACTCCAAGCTCTATGCGGGCCCGATAGTATCTGGCCTCGAGCTCGATAGCCCGACGGAGCGCCTGAACAGACTGGTCATATCGGCCTGCTTCCCGGTGGATGATCCCCAGTACGAGGTCGGCCTCGGCCAGCCGGCTGTTGTCTTCAAGGGCCCGGCGGCAGCTCGACTCCGCCTTCTCCAGAAGGGTCGGGTCAGCCGTCTGCCCGAACTTGGACATATAGGCCCGGGCCAGCTCTATCCGGGCCAGCGCGAATTGAGGATCCTGCTCTCCGGCCTGCTGGAGGTACTCAAGGGCTTTATCAGTGCTTTGCTCATCGCCGGACCGTACCAGGTGACCGGCCCCCTTGAGGTATGATTCGTAGGCGCTCGGGAGTGAGGTCATTCCCGCCGACCGGGCCTGCTCGCTCGCTGGATCGACCCTCAGCCCCAGCATCTCGACTGTCCGGGTAACGAGGTCTTCCTGCCATGTCTTGAGGTTGGTAACGGGATCGGCGAAGACGGCGGAAGAGCCGCGCTGGAGAAGGGTTTTCCCGTCGATGAGGCTCAGGGTCAGCTGGTACATGTCCGAGTTTCGCCTCATGGTCCCCGTGATAACATAATCGCCGCCCAGGATCTGGTTCACCTGGGACGGGCTCTCGATGCCCGCCCGGCGAGCATCCGCGGCGGGGATCACCCACAGCGATCCGGAAGAGTTCTCCAGGCGGAGCAGGCCGTCGGACAAAGCTGCAGACAGGCCGGCGGCGAAGGCCTGGTCATCAGGGCTTCCCTCGACGGGAGAAAAAGGCAGCACCACGACTCCCGGCTTCACGCGGGGCCGGGTCGCCAGGAAATACGCTCCTCCCGCAACAGCCGCAAGAAGCAGCGTGACGGCCGCGCCGCGCATCCAAAGCCTTTCGGCCCTCCGGGGTTTTGCCCGCGACGGTTTCGGCTTTCCCCTGACAATCGCGTTTTTCGTGGTCGAAAGATCCTGCTCGATATTCGCGAGTGCAAGATTAAGGTCTTCCGCGGTCTGAAAACGGTCGCGGCGGTCCTTCGCCAGGCACTTCTGAACAACCCGGCTGAGAGCGTCCGGGATCTGAGCATTCAGCGCCCTGAGATCCGGCGGGACTTCATTCCTCTGCTTGAGGGCTACGCTGAAGGGCGTGTCGCCTTGGAACGGCACGCGGCCCGAGAGCATCTCGTAAAGAATGATGCCCAGCGAGTAGATATCCGACCGTTGGTCCGCCTCCTGGCCCTCGACCTGCTCGGGTGACATGTACTCGGGGGTGCCGACCATCATGCCGGCGCCGGTTATCCCTTTTCCCTTCAGGGAGCGGGCGATCCCAAAGTCCATGATCCGGACGTTGCCGTCCTTGTCGATCATGATATTGCTCGGCTTGAGGTCCCGGTGGACGACCTCCAGCCGATGGGCTTCGGACAGCCCCTCGCAAACCTGACGGGCGATCGAGACGGCCGTGCCCGCTTCCAGGCGCTTCGACATCCGGATCATGCTTTTCAGGCTCTCTCCGGGCACGTACTCCATAGTGATGAAATAGGTCCCGTCCGCTTCCCCGAGGTCGAACATCCGGCAAATATTCCGGTGGGAGATCATCCGGGCCGTCTTCAGCTCGTTGCGGAACCTCTCGATCGTCCTCCTGTCGGCCGCGATCTCCGGGTTGATCAGCTTTAAGGCGATCTCTTGTCCGACCTTGGTGTCTTCGACCCGGAAGACTTTGCCCATCCCGCCGGCTCCGAGCTCCTCGATAACGAGATAACGTCCGGCGAAGGATGTCCCGCGCACCGGTTCTTCGAGCGGAGTCCGCAGGGTTTCGGTTCTGGAGAAACCGGCCTCCGGGGCAGGGGTGAGTTTGGTCCCGCAATCCCCGCAGAAACGCTGCGTCTCAGGATTTTCAGCCTGGCAACGCGGGCATTTAGTGGTCACTACCGCTCCATTCCCTTCGCTTCGGCCGGCCCGGACTGGACCGGCTCTTGACGCCGAGATGATAGACCGGAGCGAAGATGGGAGTCAAGGACGCCGGTCGGCCCGGAAAGGGCGAGCCGCGCGAGCGACTTCCAGGTCATGCGGGCGGGTTCTTTTTCCAAACCGGCAGGCGGCGGCCCGGAGTCCAGGGAGCGCCGGCGGCCTCGAGCTCATCGCCGAGCTTTTTGATATCCTGGTCGATGAGGGTCCTCATATCCTCCAGGAGCTTTTCGAACGCGAGCGCCGCGATCTCATAATCCCTTTTCGTCGTTTCGGTGATCGGACATGTGGTCGTGAGCTGGGCGCTCACTCTCTGCATCAGTCCTGGAGCGGCGGCCTCGCTGCGGCGCATGATCGTCCGGTCTCCCCAGAGCGCGCGGGTGGCATCCTGCAGGCGTTTCTCCAGCTCCTTGGCCCGCTCCATGAGCTTCGGATCAGCCTGGGGCGTATCCAGCAGGGCCTTCTTCATGTACCGGATGTTCTCAGCCGCTTCTCTTGCGGCCTCCCCGGCGCCCATCATCGCCCGCTGCAGCGCGCCGGCCTTTTTCTGGAAATCGAGCAAAGTGCGGCCGTCTTTTTCAGCCAGCGAGGCGAGGCCGAGCGATTCGACGGTCAACGTCTGCGGCTCGCCGAGCGGCATCAGGGTGCCGTCGACCATCTTCGCCAGCGAAACCGTGAACGTTCCGGGAACAACGAGGGGGCCTTCAGGCGTCCACTCCCATTCCTCGCGCTCGGCCGGCTCCAGTTCGATCGGCTCGACCGGAGGGTAGCGCAAGTTCCAGGCCAGCCGGTGGAAGCCCTTGGATCCCGGCCCCGTGATCCGGCGGACAACCCGTCCGGCCTCGTCGCTTATGGTGAGCACGACAGCGGGCTTGTCTTCCGTCTCTTCTTTTCTCAGCTTATCCCAGCCGGGGAAGGGGATCGGCTTTCCGGCCTTTTCCAGGTCTTTTTCGGCCTGGCGCCGGGCCTCGGCGGCGGTCTTCAGCGGCTCCCTGAGATAGTACGTGAATACGGCTCCGAACGGCGGGTTGGGGGCGACGAAGAATCCATCACCCAGGCATCCTTTGCTGTTCGAGTCGATGGGCCGGAGGGGGATATACTGCAGGGCCTTCTTGACCGGGGAAAGCGCCGCTTCCCGGCCCAGGGTCTCTTCGCTGATCTGGCGGAGGAGGGAGTAGTCATCGAGGATGAAGAAACCCCGGCCGAAGGAAGCGCCGACGACGTCGCTCTCCCGTTCCTGGACTTCGACGTCGCGGAAAGAAATGGTCGGGACACCCCCGCCCAGCTTGAGCCAGCGGGCGCCGCCGTCGAGCGTGGCGAAAATGCCGGATTCCGTCCCGGCGAAAAGTAGCTCTTTCTTGACCTGGTCCTGGTCCATGGACCAAACGATGGCCCGCTGAGGCAGGTCGCCGGCGATGTTGGTCCAGGTTTTTCCGCGGTCCGTGCTTCTCAAGAGGAAGGGCCTGTAGTCGCCGGTCTTATGGCTGTCCACGGCCGCATACACAGTATCTTTGTCGTGCTTTGAAGCCCTGATCTTGTTGACGAAGGAGCGGTCATGAACTCCGGTGATACCGTCGACCTTCCGCCAGGATTTGCCGCCGTCCTCGGTCACCTGGATCAGGCCGTCGTCGGTGCCGACATAGATCAGACCCTCCTGCAGCCGCGACTCGCTGAGCGTCGTGATGGTCGAGAACATGGACATGGCGCCATGGTCCCAGAGCGAATCGACGCTCCAGGCCTTGCCCAGGATCGGCTGCTCGAGCCGGAATATGTTCCGGGTGAGGTCGGGGCTGATCCTCGTCCAGGAGTTGCCGCGGTCCTCGCTCCGCCACAGGAACTGCGAGGCGAAGTAGATGCGCGTATGGGAGTGCGGGCTGATGTAGACCGGGGAGTCCCAGTTGAACCGGAGCGGCGGGTCGTCCGGCGCCGGCCGGGGACTGATGGCCACATTCTCCTGGCTTTTCTTGTCATAGCGGAAGAGGTTCCCTTCCTGCATCTCCACGTAGAGGATGTTCGGGTCCTCGGGGTCGATGGCGCAGGCATAGCCGTCGGCGCCGTAGGTGATGATCCAGTCCGCGTTTCCGATGCCATGGGCATTGAGCGTCCGCGATGGCCCGAGCTGGCTGCCGTTGTCCTGAGTGCCGCCGTGGACGTTGTAAAACGGGAGGGCGTTGTCCAGGGCGAGCTTGTAGAACTGGGTCACGGGCAGGTTATCGAAGAACCGCCAGGTTTTGCCCAGGTCGTGCGTTTCGTATACCCCTCCATCGCACCCTTCGAGAAGATAGCCGGGGTCCCCTTTGACGAAGGCCAGGGCGTGGTTGTCGACGTGTTTGTTCTTCTCGCCGAGAGGACGCCAGGTCTTTCCGCCGTCATCGGTCAGGCGCGTCATCGGGTCCATCTGGTAAACGCGGTCGAAGGTGTTGGGGTCGGCGAAGATCTCCTGGTAATAGTGGGGGCCTGTGCCGCCTGAGATGAAGGTATTCCTCTTCTCCCAGCTTTCGCCCCGGTCGGCGGACCGATAGAAACCTTTCTCCTCGGGGCCGGCCTCGACCGTGGCGTAGACGACGCGGGGGTCGATTGGGGATACGGCGAGGCCGATCTTCCCCTTATCGCCGGCCGGCAGTCCGACGGTGAGTTTACGCCAGGTCTTCCCGGCGTCTTCGGATTTATAGATGGCCGACTCCGGACCTCCGCCCATGAAGGCGGCCACCGAGCGGCGCCGCTCGTAAGCGGCCGCATAGATGAGGTCGGGGTTTTTCGGGTCGAGTTCGGCGCTCGTGACTCCGGTGTCCTTGCTGATCTCGAGCGCAAGCGTCCAGGTCTTGCCCCCGTCGGCGCTCTTATAGAGACCGCGCTCACCCCCGGACGACCAGAGGGGTCCTTCGGCGGCCACAAAAACGGTGTTGGAATTGCGCGGGTCGACCAGGATCCGGGCGATGTGCTCGGACTTGGAAAGGCCCATGTTCGTCCAAGTCTTGCCGCCGTTCAGGCTCTTGTAGACGCCGTCGCCAAAGCCGACATGACGGCCGCTGACATTCTCTCCCGTCCCCACCCAGACGACCTCGGGGTTGTTCGGGTCAAGCGTGAGGCAGCCTATGGAGTAGGAGGACTGATTATCGAAAATCGGGGTCCAGGTCGTGCCGGCGTTTTCCGTCTTCCAGACGCCGCCCGACCCGACCGCCACGTACCACAAGCTCCGGTTGGTGGGATGGATGGCGATGTCGCTGATCCGGCCGGACATCACCGCCGGGCCGATGTTCCGGAACTCAAGTCCGGCCAGCGCCTCGGCGCTGAGAAGGCTCTGCGTTTGCGCCGGCTTGGTTTCGCCGGCGGCAACGGCAGAAAAAACTAAGACAAGGCTGAGAGCCAAGAGGGCGCTTCTTTTCATTCTGTCCTCCATCCCTTCGGAGATCGGGAGAAATGGGAAGGGCCAATATATCAATTTATGGGCAACAAATAAAATTCCCGAAGGGGCGCGCTTCGACCTGACTCCAAATGCCTTTGGTAGTCAAGACGAGGGGCAGTGGAAAAGAAACCCGTATGAGGAGTGAGGGGGCAGGGATTCTCGACCGGAGGGCGAGAAGAGCGAACGACGAATCGAGCCCGTTTTCCGCGCCGGGAGAAAACGGGCGCGGTTTCGAAGCCACTGGCCCGAGTCTTTTCAGTCGAGGCGGAGGTCGATGCTCCCGATCCCGGCGTCGATGTTGATGTCGACAGTGACGGGGGATTTTCTGTAGGCGTCATTCGTATAGGTGTGGCCTTCTTTATGGAATTCATGGGCCTCGACCGAGCCGATGCCTCCGTCGACGCGGACGCGCACGCCGACTTCGCGGGGCAGATAGATCGTCCCGCTCCCGATGCCGCCGTCGATGGTCACGTCCAAATCCCGGTCCTGCTTCCCCCGGAGGTCAAGTCTCATCTCGCCCACGCCCATGTCTATGATGAGCGAGCGGAGGACCATCTCCGCCAGGTCGAGCCGGCTCTCACCGGCGCCCAGGTCGATCTTGAGGTCGGCCGGGATACGGCTGTTCATCCGGATGTCCCATTCGTTCCTGGAGCTCCCGAAAAAGATGCCCCCTCCCCGGTGCTGCCGAACCGTCAGGAACCCTTTGTTCCCGGCCACGCGATAGTCGATTTCAGGAGGCCGGCGCCTGGCTCTGTACGTTAAGTCTGCCTCCATAAGAGCCTGGGCTCCGCCCGAGACGCGCAGCTCCCCGGCGCCCATCTTGATATTCACTTCAACCGCCTCCGCTCCCGCCGCCTCGACCGTCTTGGTTTCGGTGGCGAGGTCGCCTGCATCTTCGCAGCCGGCCAAAGTCAAGGCCGCGGCGCAGCCAAGGACGATCCATCCAAGCTTGAGCTTCATCGCTTTGCCCTCCACACCTAATCATACGGAAATGGGCCCCCAAAGGTTCTGCCGGATGGCGTGCGCACGGGTCCGGCCGAGTTTCGCGGCGTTCCTCCCGGCTTTTGACGGGGACCCGAAGGGTGTGCTATATACCTGCCATATTCCATGGGAGGTGAAATCATGCGTCGCCGTTCTTTCTTCATTAATACCGTTTGTCTGTTGGCCTGGGGAGCGTTGACGGCGGCCGGCTGGGCCGGCGCCGGAACCCAGGCATCCCCGGCGGAAACCCATCCTTTCTCGATCCATGACATGCTGGCCATGGACCGCATCTCCGACTCGAGGGTTTCACCGGACGGGAAATGGATCCTGTTCAATGTCCGGGAGACCGACCTCGAGGCCAATCGCGGCCGGACGGACATCTGGCTCATCGGCACGGACGGGCAAGGGCTCCGTCGCCTGACGTCCCACCCGGCGGCCGATTTTAATGCCCGCTGGTCCCCCTGCGGCCGCTGCATCTTCTTCCTTTCAACGCGGTCCGGCTCAGCCCAGGTCTGGCGGATCAAAGTTGACGGGGGCGAGGCGGAGCAGGTGACGAGACTCCCGCTCGATGTCGGGAACCTCATCGTTCCCCCGGCCGGCGAACTCCTGGCGGTCACGATGGAGGTTTTCCCCGGACAGACCCCGGAGGCCACGGCCAAGAAGCTTGAAGAGATAGAAAAAAGCCAGGCCTCGGGCCGGGTCTATGAAAAGCTCTTTGTCCGCCATTGGGATACCTGGACCGACGGACGGCGTTCCCACGTTTTCGTCGTTCCCAAAAAGGGAGGCGAGGCCAAAGACCTGATGCCGGCGATGGACGCCGACTCGCCGAGCAAACCTTTCGGCGGAGGAGAAGAGATTACCTTCACCCCCGATGGAAAAGGGATCGTCTTCACGGCGCGCGATGTCGGCGGGGAGGAAGCCTGGTCCACGGATTTCGACCTCTACCATGTTCCGGCCGACGGGTCGGCGGCCCCCCGCTGCCTGACCGAGGCCAACCAGGCCTGG
>Ga0153915_10007390_pt1 | contig 10358 bp, 9 predicted proteins | sample Opewatmetagenome_2_FD_107003 | JGI IMG/M metagenome (GOLD analysis project Ga0153915, IMG submission 107003) | Freshwater wetland microbial communities from Ohio, USA - Open water 3 Core 3 Depth 3 metaG | ecosystem: Environmental > Aquatic > Freshwater > Wetlands | place: USA: Ohio, Lake Erie... | reverse complement strand
CTCCACCTATCTCATTGCAATAAGAGGCCTGGCAAGCGAGGTCCCCAGCAGATAACCCGATTCATAAACCGCGTTGGCCCTCAGGGCCGGAAAAACATAGTCAGCCACAAACTCTTCCCTGAGGTCTTCTATGATTACCTCTTCAGCCCCTGTCGCCATGGCCTTCTTTCTTATATCCTCAACCTCGTCTCCCTGCCCCAGATCGGCAGCATAGGCCACGACAGGGCACTGGTAGGTCTCTTTAAGCCATGCCAGTATAACCGAGGTATCGAGACCGCCTGAATATGCCAAAGCTATTTTTTTAATATCTCCGCTCAAAGTTTTACTCTCCATAATATATTTAATAGTGTTGTCTTATGCTCCCAAACATTCAAAAGAGCCGTTATTAAATTCCGTCTTAATATTAATGCTTAATCAACATCCGCTCCAGAAGCGCCTGATGGAGGTGGAGCTTGTTTTCAGCCTGGTCCAGGACTACCGAGTTAGGGCCGTCAAGGACTTCAGATGTGATCTCCTCGCCCCTGTGGGCCGGAAGACAGTGCATTATTATTACATCAGCCTTTGCCCTTTCAATCAGTGATCTATCCAGTTGAAAACCTGTAAAATCGGCCCTCCTCTTGGCCCTCTGATTCTCCTGGCCCATGCTTGTCCAGACATCCGTATTGATCACATCGGCATCCCTCGCGGCATCCCCTGGGTCCTTAACTATTCTGACGTTCGGGCCTGAACCTTCCAGTACATTCGGGAGAGGATAATACCCCTGCGGACAGGACAATACCAGGTCAAGGCCAAGTATCCTGGCGGCATGTATCCATGAATTGGCGACATTATTGCCGTCCCCTATCCAGGCAATTTTAAGGCCTTCAATGCTGCCCTTTTTCTCCTTCACAGTCATAAGGTCGCTCAATACCTGACATGGGTGATAAAGATCGGTCAGGGCATTAATGACCGGGATACCGGACCATTTTGCCATCTCGGCCACGGATTCATGGGAATATGTCCTTATGGCCAGGACATCAATATAGCGTGAAAGCACAAGGGCAGTGTCTTTAATGCTCTCCTCCCTGGATAATTGTGTCTCGGCCCTGCTCAGAAAGATCGTCTGTCCGCCCAGTTTCAGCATGGCCGACTCAAGGGAGACCCTGGTCCTGGTGGATGCCTTATCGAAAATCAGGCCAAGCACATATCCTGTAAGAGACCTTTCCGCCTTGCGGCCCAGGTTCTTCAGCTCAATACCCCTCTTTATAAGGGCGTAAATATCCTCTTTAGTCAGGTCCTGAATTGTTAACAGATCCTTTTTCATTTTAAAGCTTCCTCAATATATCATCAAAGGCATCAATAAATAGATCAATATCATCTTTGGTGATGATCAGCGGCGGCACAAATCTCAGCACCTTTTCCTGCACGCAGTTGATGAGAAAACCCTTTTCCATGCATGCATTGACTACAGGCGCTCCATCGATTTCGAGTTCCACCGCGATTATAAGGCCGACCCCCCTGATTTCTTTAATAACACCATGTCTTTTTTTAAGTCCATTTAAACGTTCGCTGAAATAATCCCCCATAGCCCGGCAGTTATCAAGCAGGCCATCCTTCAGTATTGATTCTATTACTGCCCTGGCGACGGCTGTTACAAGCGGGGTCCCGCCGAAGGTAGTTGCATGACTTCCCTTGGCAAATGCACTGCTCAGCTCCTCCCTTGCGAGCATGGCGCCTATGGGAAGGCCGTTTCCCAGTGCCTTGGCAAGGGTCATGATATCAGGGATAACGCCGAAATTTTCGTATGCAAACAGCTTTCCTGTACGACCGACGCCTGTCTGGACCTCGTCAAAGATAAGGACCAGGCCGCGATCATTGCATAAATCTCTTACACCCTTAAGATACCCGGGGGCCGGACATATGACACCGCCTTCCCCCTGGATCGGCTCAAGCATAACAGCGCACACCGAGTCATCAATCGCCCGTTCCAGGTCCGGGAGGTCATTGAAGGCGGCAAATTTAAATCCCTCCAGGAGAGGGCTGTAACCTGTCTTCACCTTATCCTGTCCTGTGGCGGACAGTGTGGCCATGGTCCTCCCATGGAATGAACCCTTCATAGTGATAATCTTATAACGATTGTCACCGTATTTCTCATTTGAATAGCGCCTTGCAAGCTTTATTGCCGCCTCATTGGCCTCGGCCCCGCTGTTGCAGAAAAACACCCTGTCTGCAAAGGAATTTTCAACCAGAAGCCGTGCAAGCTCCACCTGCGGCCTTGTATAATACAGATTCGACACATGCACCAGTTTCCCGGATTGTTCATCAAGCGCCGCGGATACGACGGGAGAACTGTGCCCCAGGGCGCATACGGCTATACCTGCTACAAAATCAATATATTCCTTCCCCTGCTCATCCCGGACACGGCAGCCCTCTCCCCTTTCAAGGACAATGGGAAACCTGCCGTAGGTCTTGAAAATATATTTATCGGCAAGGGCCATTGTGTCATCGTTGATATCAATCATAGATAAATCTCCTTAAAATGAGGTATAAGGTCTACGGTATAAGGCATACGGTGAAAAAAACAAAGAAGTCTCTAACCTTATACCGTAAACCTTAAACCATATACCTTACACCGTATACCTTATACCTTATACCGTAGACCTTATATCGTAAACCCTTTTTTATTCTATAATCTCCGTCCCGATCCCGCCCTTGGTAAATATCTCCAATAAAAGGGCGTGCTTCTTGCGTCCGTCTATTATATGGGCCTTTTCTGCCCCGCCGCTTATAGCATCGATACAGCAGTTTATCTTGGGCAGCATGCCTCCCTTGATGGTGCCGTCGCTGATGAGACCTCTGATCTCATCGATCTTGAGGGTTGAGATAAGATTATTCTCCCTATCAAGCACACCTTCCTTGTCCGTCAGCAGGATGAGTTTATTCGCCTTGAGAGAAGCGGCTATATGACCCGCAACCAGATCAGCATTGATATTGTATGTCTCGCCCTCACTGCCTGCCCCGACAGGCGCTATTACAGGGATGAACTGGCTTTCTATCAGACTCAACAGTATCCGGTTATTAATGGATACAATCTCGCCCACCATGCCTATGTCAATAATCTCAGGGGATTCATTATTCCCCGTCTGTCTCAGATATTTCATCTTTCTTGCAGTAATCAGCTGCCCGTCTTTCCCTGAAAGACCTACCGCCTGACCGCCGTTGCGGTTAACCAGTGTAACAATCTCCTTATTAACCTTTCCCACAAGGACCATCTCAACCACGTCCATGGTCTCTTTGTCCGTAACCCTCATGCCGTCCACGAATTCCGATTCGATAGAGAGCTTTTTAAGAAGGGCGCCTATCTGAGGACCGCCGCCGTGAACAACGACAGGATTGAGGCCTACATATTTCATGAGGATAATATCAAGTGCGAAGCTCTTCTTGAGGTCCTCATCCACCATGGCGTTTCCGCCATATTTAACGACTATCGTGGCGTTATTGAAACGCTGTATATAGGGAAGCGCTTCAATAAGCACATGCGCAGTATCCGGCATTTTTTCTTCCATGTTTGATCCTTACAAAATATATTGACTCAGATTTTCATCTTCAAGGATATCTTCCAGTCTCTCTTTCACATATTTATCATCAATGACAACCTTCTTTTTATCCATATCAGGGGCGTCAAAGGATATCTCATCCAGCAGCTTTTCCATAATCGTATGGAGACGACGCGCCCCTATATCCTCCATGCGTTCATTGACAATGCTGGACATTGAGGCTATCTCCCTTATAGCCGATTCTTCGAATACCAGTTCCACGCCCTCTGTTTCAAGCAAGGCCTTATACTGCTTTATCAGTGCATTCCTGGGCTCGGTAAGTATCCTTATGAAATCCTCGCTCGAAAGAGAGTCAAGCTCTACCCTGATCGGAAAACGTCCCTGGAGTTCCGGCAACAGATCCGATGGCTTGCTGACATTGAATGCCCCGGCGGCGATAAACAGGACATGATCTGTCTTTACCATGCCGTACTTTGTAATAACCGTTGAACCTTCGACTATTGGAATAAGATCCCTCTGAACGCCTTCCCTTGACACATCAGGCCCGTGCGTGGATTCCGAACCGGCTACCTTGTCAAGTTCATCCAGAAATATGATGCCGTTCTGCTCCGTGATCCTGACGGCATCTTCGATAACCTTGTCCATATCTATAAGTTTCTGTGATTCTTCCTGTGCAATAATCTTCAGGGCCTCGGGGACCTTGACCCTCCTCTTCTTTTTCTTGCCGGGAAAGATGCTCCCGAATGCCTCTTTCATGTTGAATTCCATCTCTTCAAGACCGGAGCTTGAAAATATCTCAACCATGGGGACACTCTTGTTAGTGGTTTCCAGTTCAACGTAACGTTCATCCATCTTCCCGTCCCGCAGCATGCGCCTCAATTTATCCCTGGTCGTATTGGTTTCGGCCCTGTCTGTCTTAACAACCTCCAGGACAGTCTCCTTATCGCCTTCAGCAGCCTCGCCTGCATCGTCCTTCTTCTTCGGCAGGAGTATGTCAAGGAGTTTTTCCTCAGCCAGTTCATCGGCCTTTGCCCCTATCTTTTCCTGCTCATCCTTCTTGGCCATGTTTACAGCCAGCTCAGTCAGGTCCCTGACCATTGATTCCACATCCCTGCCCACATAACCCACCTCGGTGAATTTTGTGGCCTCCACCTTCAGAAAAGGCGAATTGGCAAGGCGGGCAAGGCGTCTGGCTATCTCAGTCTTACCTACCCCGGTGGGGCCGATCATGATGATATTCTTAGGGGCTATCTCATCCCTTAAAGAATCCTGGACCTGCTGTCGTCTCCATCTGTTTCTCAAGGCGATTGCTACTGAACGCTTTGCCTCATCCTGACCTATAATATACCTGTCGAGTTCTGCCACAATCTCTCTCGGGGTAAGGACTCTCATGTGATCATCTATTTTTTTATTCTCTTCCATTACTGCTCCGGTTATCCAACTCAAGTGTTTCTATCTCATTATTTGTGTAAATGCATATGGACGAGGCAATCTTCATGGCCTCTTTTGCTATGGAAGCGGCGTCAAGCGTCGAATGTTCCACAAGAGCCCTGGCCGCCGCAACGGCATAGGGCCCGCCTGAACCTATCGCGGCTACATCCTCGTCAGGCTCGATAACATCGCCGGTGCCTGAGATAATCAATGTATGTTCCTCATCCATGGCAAGCAGCAGGGCTTCAAGCCTCCTCAGGATCTTATCAGTCCTCCAGTCCTTGGCAAGCTCAACGGCTGCCTTGGTCAGTTTGCCGTGAAATTGATCCAGCTTGGCCTCAAGCTTTTCAAAAAGGCTGAAGGCATCGGCTGCCGCGCCTGCAAAACCCACAATAACCTTGTCATCATACATATATCGGATCTTTTTGGCCTTGTGCTTCATGATGGTCTCACCCAGAGTCACCTGTCCATCACCGGCCATAACCGCCCTTCCGTCTTTTCTTACCGCCAGGACGGTTGTTGCCCGAAAATCTTTTAACATGCCTTCATTCATTATATCAGTTCCTTTCAACTCCTGGGATGGGCCTTATCATAGACCTCCATGAGCCTGTCAAGACTCACATGAGTATATTTCTGCGTAGTGGAAAGGCTCATGTGCCCGAGCATCTCCTGCACAGACCTCAGATCGGCGCCCCCGTCAAGGAGATGAGTAGCAAATGTATGTCTCAGGGAATGCGGAGAAATATCAATCATCAAACCGCAGGCCCTTGCATATCGCTTAATAATTGTCCCGACGCTCCTGGTCGTTAAACGACCTCCCCTGCTGTTGATAAAGACCGGAATTCCCCTGGAGTCAGAAGACCCGGCCTTTTTCCTTAGAGGGAGGACAGCCTCCAGATAATTCCTGACCGCTTCGATGGCCTTGCTGCCTATGGGGACGATCCTCTCCTTATTTCCCTTGCCGAGCACCTTGATAAGACGACCATCGAAATCCATATCATTCATATCCAGCCCCGACAATTCGGCGACACGGATTCCGCATGAATAAAGGACCTCAATAATCGCCAGATCCCTGAGACCAAGAGGCTTTTGCCTGTCAGGACCTTCAAGGAGCTTAAACATCTCATCAATCGGGAGATAAGACGGGATATATTTTCCCTGTTTCGGGGTTGAAATATCAGCTACAGGATTTCCTTTGTTAAGGTCATTCCTGTCAAGAAAATTAAAAAAAGACCGCAGGGATGATATCTTACGGGCGATTGTCCTCCTGTTATAGGTTCCAAAAAGGCTGCCCATATAATCCCTTATAATTGAAGGGTCAATATTGCCCAACTCCATCAGGGTCTTTTCCTCTCCATGCCTTTTATCAAAGAGAAAATCCAGAAAATGTATTAAATCAACCCTGTAATTTCTAATTGTATGAACAGAATAACCCCTTTGATATCTCATATAGTCCATGAATTTCTCAATAAGATCAACAAAGGGCATTCCTGTTACCGTAATTTATTGCACCGACTTCTGATTAAAGAATTCATACTGCAAGCTAATGTCTTTATCTGGAGGTGAAGATCATCTTTCCTGTCACCAAAAGAGATAATTTTTAAAAAAGTTAAGATAACATATTCATTATAATTGGCAATTAAAAAATTCAATCCTGCTATTTCTGTACTTGACTTTGTTTAATTGGTTGATGTACTTTTTCAGCATGCTGGATCAGAATATATTTCCTGTTAAAATCATGAGTTACCCTATTCACCCCATTTGAAAGGAATTCAATTAATGGAAAGAAAAACTGAACAAATAAGAAATGTCGCCTTATTGGCCCATCTAAGTTCCGGTAAGACATCCCTGGCCGAGGCCATGCTTTTTAATGGAAAATCAACCAACAGGCTCGGCAGGGTAGATGATGAGTCATCAAATATGGATTTTGAGCCGGAAGAGATGAAGAGGAGAATCACCATAAGCACCTCCTTTCATCACTGCGACTGGAAAAAGCATTATATCAATATCATAGACACCCCCGGGGATGACAACTTCCTTTCGGATACAAAGCTTTCGCTCCAGGCCGCTGACGGCGCGGTAATCGTTTTGGATGCCACAGCAGGCGTCAAGGTAGGTACGGAAAAGGTCTGGAATTTTGCAGATGAGCAAAAACTTCCCAGGATAATATTTATCAACAAGATGGACCGCGAACGTTCCGACTTCTACAAGGTTGTCGAAGGTCTTGCCGATATATTCAAGGTAAAGTTCACGCCTGTCTTCATCCCCATAGGCGCTGAAGACAAGTTTACGGGACTCATTGACCTGGTAAGGATGAAGGCTTCCATATGCAGCAAAGACGGTTCGGGAAAATTCGAAGAAGCCGAAATCCCGGCTGATATGGCTGATGAGGCAAACGAATGGCGCGAGAAGATGATAGAAAACGTCGTCGAGGCCAATGATGAACTCATGGAAAAATACCTTGAAGGCGAAACCCTTGATAACCAGGAGATAGAAACGACATTATATCAGGGCATGAAATCCGGTCTCCTGTTGCCTGTTGTCTGCGGTTCGGCGACACTCAATATGGGCGTGGCCCAGTTGATGAACCTTATATCCCAGGGACTTCCTTCTCCCATGGAAAGAACGGCGTTTAAGGGAACCAAACCGAAATCCGATGAAGTCATAGAGAGAAAGGCCTCGGAGGATCAACCCTTCTCAGGACTGGTAGTGAAAACGCTTGCTGATCCCTTTGCCGGCAAATTGACCATATTAAGGGTAATTTCAGGCACTCTTGCCCCGGACATGACACTGTATAACGCCAATAAAGAGGTGAGGGAAAAATTCAATCAGATATTTTTACTGGAAGGCAAAAAACAGCATCCTGTTGATAATGCCGTTGCCGGCGATATTATTGCATTTGCCAAATTAAGAGAGACAGTCACCGGAGATTCCTTATGCGTTGAAAATGCCCCTGTTGTTTTTCACCCTGTTCAGCCGCTTCCTTCTGTCCTTTCCTATGCAATCGAGGCAAAGACAAAGGGCAGTGAAGAAAAATTGATGGCCTCTCTTACAAGGCTGCTTGAAGAAGACCCCACCCTCAGGCTCCACAGGGATCAGGCCAGCGCTGAGATAATCCTTTCAGGGACAGGACAGATACACCTTGAGGCTACCTGTGAAAAACTTCACAGGAAATTCGGCGTGGATGTCAACCTGAAACCGGTAAAGATACCATACCGGGAGACCATTAAAAAGTCGGCAAAAGGCATTGTCTATCGACATAAAAAACAATCGGGCGGTCGAGGTCAGTTCGCCGAGGTGCATTTCGACGTCTCTCCCCTTGAGAGAGGAGAAGGTTTTGTATTTGATGAGGCACTTGTCGGGATGAATGTCCCGCGTAATTTTGTCCCGGCTGTTGAAAAGGGTCTGCAGGAGGCCATCCTGAGCGGCGTTCTTGCCGGATATCCGGTTGTTGACCTCAAGGTCCGATTCTATGACGGCAAATCCCATGAAGTGGATTCCTCGGAAATGGCATTCAAGATTGCCGCGAGCATGTGTTTCAAGAAGGGCGTCCAGGAGGCAACCCCCATCCTGCTTGAGCCTATCATGAAGATGGAGATATTTGTGCCCGAAGAACATATGGGAGACGTCATGGGCGATCTCAACTCCCGCCGCGGGAGGGTCGTGGGCATGGACAGCGAGGGCCGTTACCAGGTGATCAAGGCCCAGGCCCCCATGGCAGAGGTTGCGAGATACGCCATTGACCTTAACGGGATAACGGCAGGCAGAGGCACATTTAAAATAGAGCTTTCACATTATGAAGAGGTGCCCGCTAATCTGGCTGAAAAAGTCATTGCATCTCTTAAACAGCCTGAGCAGGAATAATTCATGGACAGCGGCTTTAAGACAGGCGTTCTGACAATCAGCGACAAGGGATCAAGGGGAGAACGCACGGATGAAAGCGGAAAGGCAGCCGCTGAGATGCTTAAGGCCGCAGGATTCGATCCTGTAAAGGCCAGGATTGTCCCTGATAATATCCGGCAGATTGCAGACACCCTCATTGATTGGGCTGACAGAGAAAGGCTCTCACTTATAGTCACATCCGGTGGGACTGGATTAAGTCCCACCGACCTTACACCACAGGCCATGAAGGATGTCATTGATTACGAGGTCCCCGGCATTGCCGAGGCCATGAGGGCGGAGAGCCTGAAGAAAACCCCTCATGCCATGCTCTCCCGCGCCATAGCAGGCGTCAGGGGCAGATGCCTTATAATAAACCTTCCCGGCAGCCCCAGGGGTGTTCAGGAAAATCTCGCCACAGTCCTTCCAGCCTTGAAACACGGGCTTTCAAAATTAGCCGGCGACACTACTGATTGCGCAGCATAAAGGATATTTATATCATCAGTGCATGATTTCCAATATCTTTCTTTGAGCATCCTTTTTATTAATCGGGCCTTTTATAGATCACCACGCGATCCTCGTTCTCTGCTGTGGCATATAAATGCAGCTTGGGGTCCTCTCTATTTTGATAACGCGTATCAGGGTAATCAAGTATTATTTTTTTATATTTTGTCAGGTCAAGATTTTCCACAATTATAGTTTCTTACAGGCACTTCATATTTTGATCCTATATACTTACGGATTATTACCCAACGCGCATTCTTGATGTCTTTCAAATCCTCGCCCGTCAGGCCGCCGACAACGCGCAAACCGGTGTAAAATTTAACCGGCAGGTCCCCGTAAGTGATTGCCACAATGTCGTTTTTATCGGCATTTTTTTCAAGAAACTTGACAATCCCTTCAACCGGTCCGTGAAAACGATGGCTTATCTCGTTTATGTAATTATGCACAGGCATAATAAAAAAAAGGACTCCGGCCAGCGCCATCCATTTGATGTATTGCATTAATTCATCGAGAATAACCGCAATCACTATCAGGGACAGAGGCACAAGAGGCGCCAGATATCTAAAAAATATGCCCACGGAAAATATCGAAAGAAAAACCAGACATATTAAAGTAAAAATTCCGATAAGCGCCGCCACAGGCGGGTTTATCCTGGCCTGCATTTTGTCTTTTAATAAATTCCGCAGAATAATCGGTATAGAAAGCAGGAAAAAAGGAAAAAATTCATTTGTTTGAAGGAAGAACTTCGGGAAATATTTTATAAACTGTTGGAATGTTATTATTGACGGGTACACGGTTTTAAAATTTATGTCGGAAATATAAAAAGCCCACGGCAGACACAGCAGCAATGCCAAGCCCATAGCCGCACTTATACGCAGAAGCATCTCCCTTTTAAAAACAGCGCAATGCGCAAGAAGCGTAATTACGAGGCAGCCGAAATAAATATTCTGCGAATAGTAAAGGGCAGCGGAGCTCAAAATCAGCAATATAATGTTTTTTCTTTTGCCG
>Ga0153915_10007389_pt1 | contig 10358 bp, 9 predicted proteins | sample Opewatmetagenome_2_FD_107003 | JGI IMG/M metagenome (GOLD analysis project Ga0153915, IMG submission 107003) | Freshwater wetland microbial communities from Ohio, USA - Open water 3 Core 3 Depth 3 metaG | ecosystem: Environmental > Aquatic > Freshwater > Wetlands | place: USA: Ohio, Lake Erie... | reverse complement strand
CTATCGGCCATTATACCAAATCTCCCAAAAGAATTCGTCCTTATCGTCCGTCATCGGCGGCAGGATTTAGCCACGATGACGGTTTTGATAGGACACTTGAATTATAGCAAGTTTTATGCCCTATTTTCCCCGCCTCTCTCCAGGGAAGAGTCTGGATATTCAAAGCCGGGAGTTCCCCGGGTGTCCGAAATCGAACACCTACTGTCTTGGCAACGGACAGTCCCCATTTAAAAACTCTGGCCTAAACATCTTTGCCGCCTGGACCATCGATTTGGCATGTTTACTGCATTTAGATCTTTTTGTGAATACGAAAATGCACGGAAACTGAGCCGGGTTGCGGAGGATGCCATGGGCATGGATAGAAAAATCGAGAAAAAAAAGTGGCCGCCGAGAAAGATCGCCTTGGTAGCCTTCATCGTCATCTTCATAGCCTTCGTCATCTACGTTTTTCTGTTTAAGTTCCGGACATCTTCTCTCAACGTGGAAAAGGAGCGCATCACGATCTCCACGGTCACCAAAGGCCCCTTCCAGGAGTACATCGCGGTCATGGGGAATGTGATGCCCCGATACACCCATTACCTCTCTGCCGACGAAGGAGGACGGGTCGAAGAGATCTACATCGAAGCCGGCACGATGGTTAAAAAGGGAGACCGGATTTTGAAGCTGAGCAACACGAACCTCGTCCTCGACATCATGTGGAGGGAAGCGGATTTCTTCAGCGCCAGCAACAACCTGCGCGCCACGCGGCTGGCCATGGAGCAGTATAAAATGCAGCTCCGGAAAGAGCAGATCGATGTCGATAACTCCCTCCTCCAGCAGAGGCGTCTGTACGAACGCTACAACGAAATGGCTAAAGAGGACCTCATCTCCCGCCACGAATACGAGCTGGCCAAGGACCAGTACGATTACCTTGTCAAAAAGAAAGAGATCACCATCGAAAGCCAGAAGAACGACCTGGAATTCCGGGAAGCCCAGCTGAAAGCGCTGGAAGATTCTGTGAACAGACTCCAGGAAAACCTGGTTGTCGCCAAGCAAAGGCAGGAGAACCTCTACGTCAAAGCGCCGGTCACGGGATACCTGACGGCCCTCGATGCCGAGGTGGGACAGTCCAAAACCCAGGGCCAGCGGATGGGCCAGGTTGATATCCTGGAAGGCTTCAAGGTCCGGGCAGGGATCGATGAGCACTATCTGCCCCGCATCGAGGTGAACAAAACGGGTACGTTTGACCTGGCCGGCCAGACCCACAAGCTGGTCGTCAAGAAGGTCTTTCCTGAAGTTAGGGAGGGCCGTTTCGAAGTGGACCTGGATTTTGTCGGCAAGGATCCGACGGGCATCACCCGCGGACAGACCCTCCATATCGACCTGAACCTGAGCGACATGACCGAGGCCGTCCTCTTGGCCCGCGGCGGCTTTTTCCAATCCTCGGGCGGCAACTGGGTTTACATCCTCGACAAATCCGGAAAATTCGCTGTCAAGAGGAATATCAAAGTCGGCCGGTATAACACCGATGTGTACGAGGTCCTGGACGGCCTGGTGCCGGGAGACCAAGTCATCACCTCATCCTATGAAAGCTTCGGCAACATCGACAGGCTTATCTTGAAATAAACAAGCGCACCTTAAGGAGGCATGGATGATCAAAACAAAAAACCTGAAAAAAATCTACACGACGGAAGAAGTGGAGACAACGGCCCTCAACGACATCAACCTGGGGGTTAAAGAGGGCGAGTATGTCGCCATCATGGGACCCTCCGGCTGCGGGAAATCGACGCTGCTCAACATCCTGGGGCTCATCGACCAGCCCTCCAGCGGCGAGTACCATTTCCTCGGCGAAGAAATCTCCAAGTACTCCGAACGCAAGCGGGCCAGCATCCGGAAGAACAACATCGGCTTCGTCTTCCAGAGCTTCAACCTCATCGACGAGCTCACTGTCTATGAGAACGTCGAGCTGCCGCTTCTGTATCTGGGATTCACGGCCGCGGAGCGCAAGAAGCGTGTCAGCGAGATCCTGGAACAGATGCAGCTCATGGCCCGCAAAAATCACTTCCCCCAGCAACTCTCCGGAGGACAGCAGCAGCGCGTAGCCGTCGGCCGAGCCATCGTCGCCCGCCCAAAGCTCATCCTGGCCGACGAGCCGACGGGGAACCTGGATTCCGCCCACGGCGAAGAGGTCATGAAGCTCATGGCAGAGCTTCATGAAAGCGGGACGGCCATCGTCATGGTCACCCACTCCCCGGCCTACGCGGAATATGCCCAACGCATCATCCACCTCTTCGATGGCCACATCGTCTCGGAAAACATCCAGGCTAAATTCAAGATCTAGATGTTTGGGAATTATCTGAAGGTCGCCTTCAGAAGCATCCTTCGCGACAAGGGCTATTCCTTCATCAGCATCGCCGGCCTGGCCATCGGCCTATCCTGCAGCCTGGTCATTTGGCTCTACATAGTCCGCGAAACGAGCTATGACCGGTTCAACGAAAACCCCGGCCGCATCTATAGGCTGACGATGGAGCTCAAGCAGGCCGACCGGACGGCCCATACGGCCTACGTTCAGCCCTTGCCGCCTTTGGAAAAGGAATTCCCCGAAGTCGCCGCGAGCGCCCGCCTTTTTACCTACTCCTGGAAGGAAAGGACCCTGGTTTCCAACGGTTCGAAATATTTTTATGAAGAACGGTTCTTCCTGGCCGACCCTTCGATCTTCAAGATCTTTTCCATCCCGTTTCTCAAGGGAAATCCGGAGTCGGCCCTGGCCGGGACGAGCGGCATCGTCATTTCGGAAAGCATCGCCCGCAAATACTTCGGCGATGAGATCCCTCTGGGCAAAGCCCTCTCCGTCAAAAACCTCACCCCGGCCGAATTCACCGTATCAGGCGTCTTTAAGGACTTCCCCGACAATTCCCATTTCCATTGCGACTTCATCGCCCCGCTGGCCGCCGGAAGCAAGCTGTTCTGGGACGGATTTTTGGAAAGGAACAGTTTTTACACCTATGTCCTTCTTGATAAAGGCGTTTCGGCCGCCGGCCTCGAGAAAAAATTGCCCTCCCTCCTCGCCCGCCGCCTGGGAATGGACGCCGGCTCCTATCAGCTCCACCTTCAGCCTCTCACGGCGATCCACCTGCGCTCTCACCTCAGCGGCGAAATCGAAGCTAACGGCGATCTCTCGACCATCTATCTTTTTTCCCTTTTGGCCTTCATCATCCTGGCCAGCGCCTGCATCAATTTCATCAACCTGGCCACGGCCCGGGCGGAAGGCAGAGCGAAAGAAGTCGGGCTGAGGAAAGTCGTCGGGGCCCAGCGCGTCCAGCTGATCTGCCAGTTCCTGTCGGAATCCTTCTTCTTCGCCTTGGCCGCCGTCCCGCCCGCTCTTGCGCTGATCGGCATCCTTCTTCCGCCGTTCAACGCCATCCTCAACGCCAACCTCTCCCTTTCGGAGGTCGGGCGCCCCGTTTTCATAGCCGGCCTGGCCGGGATCATTCTGTTCGTCGGCCTCGTCTCGGGAGGCTACCCGGCGTTTCTTCTGTCGACATTCCAGCCCGCGAGAGTTTTTCAAAGCCGGGCCGGGTCCCGCTCCCGGCGGTCGCTGTCCAGAACCGTCCTCGTCGTTGTCCAATGCACCGTCTCGGTTATCCTGATTGTCGGAACCTTGGTCGTTTTTTCCCAGATGCGGTATATCCAAAACAAAAAAATGGGTTTCGACAAGGACGGTCTGGTCATTCTTCACCTCAAGGATTGGGAGAGCCTGCAGGGGTATCCGTCCCTCAAATCCGCTTTAATCCAAAGCCCGAACATTCTTCGCGTCTCGGCCTCGGCAGACCTTCCCTCCGAGGTCAGGCGCAGACAGCTCGCCTGGCATGAAGGCTTGGCCGGAGAAACCGAGGAGCCGGTTTCTTGGAACGCCGTGGACTATGACTTCCTGGAAACCTACGGTATCGAACTCGCCGAGGGCCGGGATTTCTCCAAAGAATTTCCCTCGGATGAGAAGCAAGCCTATATCACCAACGAGGCCGCGGCCAAAACGTTCGGCTGGGATCAGCCGCTGGGAAAGATGTTCAGCCTGTCCAATCGCGACCTGATGCGGCCCATGTTCGAAAAAGGCACGGTCATCGGGATCGTCAAGGATTTCCACGCTCAATCTCTGCATAAGAAAATTGAGCCGATCGTCCTGAGTATCCAGAAAGGCCTCTATCGATACGCGGCCGTCAAGATCCGCCCCGGCCGGACGGCCGAGGCGCTGGATTTCATGGCCGCCCAGTGGAAAAAGGTCTATCCGGACCGTCCGTTCGATTATTTCTTCTTTGACCAGGAAGTCGGCAAGATGTACCAGTCCGAGCGTCGGGCGGGAAGGATTTTTGGCGTCGCTGCCCTGCTCAGCATCCTCGTCGCCGGCCTGGGCCTGTACGGCCTGGCGTCTTTCAGCGCCGCGAGGCGGACTAAAGAAATCGGCATCCGGAAAACACTCGGCGCTTCCGGGGGCGACATCGCTTTGCTTTTGTCGAAGGAATTCACGCTTCTCTTTGTCCTGGCCAACGTCATCGCCTGGCCCGCAGCTTATTTTGTCATGAGCAAATGGCTCCTCAGCTTTGCCTATCGGATCCGGTTCGGCCCCGAGTTTTTTGCCCTGGCAGCGCTCGTTGCTTTTGCCGTGATGCTCGTTTCGGTGGGAGGGCAGGCCGTCAAAGCGGCCCTCGCCGACCCGGTGGATTCCCTGAGATATGAATGAAAAGCCGATGCGAATGCCGGAATTATTCGTTTTCGGACAGCGCCGGTCGCAAGAGCCGACAAGAAAAAATCATCTTGGCCTCAGGTTCGGAGTTCTCCGCCTCATGAGACAAACTTGGCATTCTTTTTGCAGCGTTTCAAGGCGAAAAGCTAAAGAATGGAGCCTCGGTAATGTCTAGAAAAATCCTTTCATCCGGCCCGCGAAAATCGCGTCGGTGTCAGAACTATACCTGTTTCAATATCATCGCCTTAAGCCTGGGGATGGCTGTGGTGCTCCTGACTTTTAGCTGGGTCCGAAGCGTTTTCCAGTCTGACAGCTGCCATGTCCACAGGAAAGAAATTTACCGGATCATTGAAAAAAAGTTTACAAACGGTGGACAGGTTGAGTACTTGTGGACGCATCCAGCTCCCCTCGCCTCAGTCCTGAAGACCGAAATCCCGGAATTGAAGAACTTGGCCCGCGTCTGGATGAACAAATGGTCCGTTGAACGCCCGGGAAAAACCTCGATTCTCAAGGGAGCCGCCGTCGATCCCGTCTTTCTGGAGATGTTCACATTCCCCTTGGCCGCCGGCAATCCTCGATACGTTCTCAGCGAACCCACGTCCATTGTCATAACAGAGGACGCTTCCGAAAAATTGTTCGGCCAGGAAAACCCCATGGGAAAATCAATCCGCCTTGCCGGGGCGGTCGACCTGAAGGTCACGGGCGTCCTTAAGCATATACCGGGGGGCTCCCATCTGACTTTCGATTTCCTCGTCTCTTTTTCCATCGCCCCTAAAATCGGCGCCGACCTGAGCAACTGGGAGACCTGCTGCTACTGGATGTATGCCTGGATCGCGGGCCAAGCGTCGGCCGAGACGCTCAACAAAAAGATCCAAGCCGTCCTTGCTCGCCAGCCCGGGTTTTTATTAGCGGCCCGGATCCTGCTCCAGCCCCTCTCGGAAATTCCCCTCTACGAACTGCGAAGCGGCGGATTCATCACCTAAGGGTCCCGCATTATTTGAATCCGGACAAAGGAGGCTATTATGAGAGAGATTTCGCTTTCGATTCCAACGTTGGATGCCGAACAGAATATCGACATCGAAGTCAAGATCAACGGGAAACGCCGCTCCCTGCACTATCGCGTGGAGATCATCGGCTGGGAAGATGTTTCCGGCAAGGCACAGAATAAAGTGGACGTCATCCGGCGGGTGATCAAGGATCATGATCCGGACTGGCAGCTGGTCCAGATCGGCGCCCCGACGGATAAAAATATTCCCATCATGTTCCGCAAAAAGCCGGAAAGACCATCCGGAACGGTGCAGGCTTAGAAGCTTACATCAAGGCAATAATTAAAATGACATCCCCGCTCGGGCGGGCCAGGCGCCGCCCATAGATTGTCACGTTATTTATTGTGTTTAGATGAGTCTCTTCGACTCTCTTCCCTTATTCTTTTTTTATCTTGATCTCCAGGAAATAGGGATGCCAGCCGCATTGTATTTGCCGTGTCGCGGCAAAAATGCTATAAAAAAGGGAGTTGGCCTTTTGCCGATGCCTTTGACCGCTTGTCGATAAAGGTTTTTTATTATTCCGAAGGAGATTTATAACAGACATCCCCTGGTTCAAAACGATGGACAAAAAAGGAGACAAGGATGGCGCCTATCCTAAAAGTCGAAGGATTAAAAAAGTTCTACGGCCGTCTGGAAGCCCTCAAGGGTGTTGATTTTCAGGTGGAGGAGGGCGAAATTTTCGCCCTGATCGGCCCGAACGGAGCCGGGAAGACGACGACGTTGAGAATCGTGGCCACGCTGCTAACCCCATCGGAGGGGAAAGTCGAGCTTCGCGGCTTTGACGTAAAAAAGCAGCCGGAAAAGATCCGGGAAAACATCAGCTACCTCCCCGAAGAGGCCGGTGCGTACAGAAACCTCAGGGGAAAGGATTATCTGAAATTCATGGCCAACTTCTACGCCCGTACGGACGATGAGGCCTCGCAATTCATCAAGAGGGCCGAGGGTGTCGCCGACCTGGGAAACCGGCTGGCCGAAAAAGTCGGCACCTACAGCAAAGGCATGGTCCGCAAGCTGCTGCTGGGAAGAGCCCTGATGACGCGACCCGCCCTGGCTATTCTGGATGAGCCCACGTCGGGCCTGGACGTTATCAATTCCCTGGAAGTCCGGGAAATCATCAAGCGCTATGCCCGGGAGGGCATCTCCGTCCTCCTCTCCTCCCACAACATGCTGGAGATCGAATTTCTGTCCGACCGGGTCGCCCTGGTCGATAAAGGCCGGATCCTGGATGCGGGAACGCCGCGCGGACTCAAGGAAAAATACCAGGCCGAGAACCTCGAAACCGTGTTCAGGAGCGCCGTCCAATGAAAAACTTCCGAAACCTTCTGATCAAAGAAATCAAGGACATGCTCACCCCCCAGCTGATTATCTCCCTTCTGTTCATGATGGCCCTTTTTTATTTCATAGGAGGGGTCACCAAAAAAGAAGCCGAAAAAGCCGCCGGAAAACAGAAAATCTCCATCCTCGACCAGGACGGCTCGGAATTTTCCCGGCAGCTGTTGGCCGGGCTTCAGACCATGAATTTCGAGGTCGAAAAGATCAAGGCCGCCGACCCAGCGGCTGCGGTCGACGCCGCCCGCGCCGGAGACACCAACCTCCTCGTCATCATTCCGCCGGGTTTCGGGGAATCCGTGGCCAAATTCGAAACCAAGGAGATCCAGACCTACACATACATGAGGAATTTCTCGATCATGGGGACAAGGTCCTCCGGCATCCTCAGGGGCGTCATCTCCGCTATTAACACCTACCTATCCGACGACTTCCTGAAGAAGAAAATCCCCGAATTCAACCCCCAAAACGTGAAAAACCCCATCAAGAGCAAAGATTTCATAATTATCAAGAGCCGGATGGCCGAAGGCTCGGCGGCCATGATCGCCGGCTTCGTCGCCTCCCAATCCATCATCATCCCGGTCATCCTGATGATGATTCTCATTTACTCGTCCCAGATGGTCATCTCCGCCATCGCCATGGAGAAACAGAACAAAACCCTGGAAACGCTGCTGACCGTGCCCATTTCCCGGGCCACGATCGTCTCCGCAAAAATGCTCGCCGCCGGACTGGCCGGGTTGCTGTCGGCCGCGATTTATATGGTGGGGTTCCGCAGCTACATGGGCGGCGTGATGGGCGGCATAGCTAACGCGCCAGGCGTTTCGCAGGTCGTTCAAAAGCTCGGACTGGCCTTCGACGCCAAAGCGCTCGTCATTCTCGGCATTTCGCTGTTCTTTGCCATCCTTTGCGCCCTGGCCTTGGCCACCATTCTCGGAGTTCTGGCCGAAGATTTCCGCAGCGCCCAGAGTCTGATCATGCCCATGATCTTCCTGGTTATGATTCCCTATTTCATCTCGATGTTCGCCGACATCAAAACCCTGTCCCTGCCCATAAAACTCCTCCTTCTGGCCATCCCCTTTTCTCATCCGTTTCTAGCGACGCAGAATATTTTTCTTGAAAATTACCGCGCCGTCTTGTTCGGGATTCTTTACATGGCGGTCTTTTTTGCCGTTATGGTCGTGATCGCCGCCCGCATCTTCTCCACGGACCGCGTCCTGACCATGAAGCTCCGCTGGAGAAAAAAGAAGGTGGTGTTGTAGGTCGGCTCAAATTGATGATCGGACCTCTTTGGGGATGATTGAGAAAGTGATCATCCGGGCCCGGCGGGAGATAAGAAATGAACGCAACCAGGCAGGGAACGCTTCCGGCCATTTTTTTTGTCCTGGTACTGGTCGGACTGGGCGCAGCCCAAGAAGCTAAAAAAGAAATTCAGGACAAACGAAATCCTGCCCGGTTTCATCCGAATATTAAAATCCTCAATTCCGTCAAGGAATACGAGGATGTCCGTTGGTGCGATCTGACAAAAATCAAAGCGCCGCTCACATCTGATCTCATCGCGACGCTCTGGTTCAACGCCGAGACAGGATTCGGAATAGCTCAAGACACCGCTCGGGCGATTCTGGAAAAAGGGAAGAATCCCGGCCTGGGCGTTCGGTCGATTCATAAAAAGGGCATCACGGGCAGAGGCGTGAACGTGGCCATCATCGACCAAAACCTCTGCCTCAACCATCCTGAATTCAAAGGAAAGGTCGTCCTCTACAAAGACATCGGCTGCGAGCAGCCGCCCGGTCGAGGGAGCATGCACGCCCCGGGAGTGACGAGCCTTTTGGCCGGAAATACGATCGGCACGGCCCCGGATGTTCGCATCTATTTCGCCGCAGCCCCTTCCTGGACGGCGGACGCCAAATTCCAGGCCGAGGCTTTGGACTGGATCCTCGACGTCAATCGGTCCCTTCCAGAAGGGGCGAAAATCAAGGTTGTATCCATCTCCGCGGCTCCTTCGGGAAAAGGCAGTCCATTTAATAAAAATAACGGCCTCTGGGATAGGGCCGCTAAGGCCGCTCGGAAAGCGGGCCTCTTGGTGCTGGACTGCACGGCAGACAATGGAATCATAGGCCCCTGCTTCTATGACATCGATGATCCTGACAACGTGGACAAATGCAAGGCCGGGTTTCCCGGCAGGCCGGGGAGCGGCCCTAAAGACCGCGTCTATGCGCCCTGTTCGGCCAGGACGACCGCCGAAGAATATGACGACGGGAATCCAAGCTACCATTACTGCGGACGGGGAGGACTCAGCTGGTCGATTCCCTACGCCGCAGGAGTTTTGGCGCTCGGCTGGCAGGTCAAGCCGAGCCTGACGGCCGATGAAATCGTGAAATTGCTGTTTAAGACAGCCCGTCTCACCGCCGACGGCTACAAAATCATCAATCCTGTGGCCTTCATCAATGAGATCGAAAAACTCTGATTTTTCACTGAAATCAAGGGCCTATCCGGACATGGAGCAGGAGTCCGTTGGGAGAGCTGCGCTATTTCATGCTATTCCCTTCCAGAGAACGCGGAGAAGACTTCTTCGTCCTGCCTTCGTCTTTAGCCGGATCAAGCAGCCGATACTCATCTTGATGCTCGTGATAACAGCTGTCCTCGCATCCGATGGCCTGACCGCCCAGGAGCCGTTCGATTATTTCCGCAACAACTGGAACGTCATCGGCTTGAAAGATTACGACCGCGGCACCCGCATCACGCCTGACAACCAGCTTCTCCTGGCTGGAAAGGAGAGAGTCACCCTCAGCGTCGGCAACCCGCCGAGACCGCTCAGCCGCCGCCAGACAAAAACCCTGCTCGAAGGCTGGCTCCCGGTTGTTCAAATCACGACGACCTCAGCTGATATCCGCTACGAATTCCAGTTTTGGGCGACCCCGCTTCCCTCTGTGGCAAGCTGGGAACGGGCCTTCGCCTGGCCGACGGATGGCGAAAATTATATAAACTGGATTGGGATTAAAGCGACGAACATCGGAAGCCGAAAGGCCCCGGCCAGAGTCCAGGTCAAGCGTTGGACGGCCAAAGAAGATTACACAAAAGTCGCCGAGTCTCCGCCGGAAAAACCGGAAGATGTTAAGAAGAATCAAGCTTTCAGCCAAGACTTCTCCTGGACATTGAACCCGGGAGAGGTCAAGGAAAGCCACGTCAACTTTCCCTTTTTCCAGGCCAAGGGTTCCGAGACCTTCCATAAAGAGGATCCGAAAGTATGGCTCAAGCGAACGGTGGAT
>Ga0153915_10007388_pt1 | contig 10358 bp, 11 predicted proteins | sample Opewatmetagenome_2_FD_107003 | JGI IMG/M metagenome (GOLD analysis project Ga0153915, IMG submission 107003) | Freshwater wetland microbial communities from Ohio, USA - Open water 3 Core 3 Depth 3 metaG | ecosystem: Environmental > Aquatic > Freshwater > Wetlands | place: USA: Ohio, Lake Erie... | reverse complement strand
TCGCCAGGTTGCCGGTGGTGAAGCTCGTCGGGCAGCACTGGCCGATGTCGGCGACCTCGCGCCCGGTGAGCAGGTCCTCGCGCGTGGCGACCGGCAGCACCTGCGTCCGGTAGCCAAGGTTCTCCATCGCCCCCTGGATCGCGCGCTCGGCGCGCCAGTGCAGCCCGCCGAAGAGGACGGTCACCTCGGAGCGCTCCGCGCGCGTGAACGGGCGCGGCTTGTAGGCGCGGTAGGGCGCGTCGCCCGCCGGCGTGCGCGCCGGCGGCGGCACCGCGCGCGCGGCCGCCGCGGGCGCATCGGCCAGCTTGACGACGCGAACGTTCTCCAGCGACTTCCAGCGTGCTGCGGAGCTGCGGTCCATCGAGGCGGTTTCCATGTGGCTCCCTTCTCTTGTCGGTTAGCCGCGCAGCGCGGGCAGGAACGTGCTAAGCGACGGCGCGTAGGTGATGGCGAGCAGCGCGGCGGCGAGCGCAGCGAACAGCGGCGCCACCGCGCGGAACACCTCGGTCACCGGCCGGCCGAAGCGGTACGACGCGAAAAACAGGTTCATGCCCACCGGGGGCGTCAGGTAGCCGAGCTCCAGGTTGGCGAGAAACACGATGCCGAGGTGCACCGGATTGACGCCGAAGGCCGCGCCGACCGGGGTCACCAGCGGCGCGAGCACCACGATCGCGGTGAAGATGTCCATCACGCAGCCGGCGGCGAGCAGCAGCGCGTTCAGCGCGAGCAGGAATCCGGCGCGGCTGTCGATCGCATGCGTCGCCCAGGCGACCATGCGTTCGGGAAGCTGCGCGTCGACCAGGTAGTTGGTGAGCCCGAGCGCAACGCCGAGGACGAGCAGAATTCCGCCTACCATCAGCCCGCACTCGGCGACGACGCGCGGCAGGTCGCGCAGCACGCGCAGGTCGCGATGGATGCAGCTGGTGATGACGAAGGCGCAGGCCGCGGTGAGCGCCGCGGCCTCCACCGGCGTCGCCAGCCCGCTCGCCAGCGCGGCGACCGGAACGACCGGCAGGGCGAGCTCCCACTTCGCGGCGGCGAGCGCGGCGCGGGCGCGCCGAGCGTCGAACGGGCGCGGCCCGCTGCGCGCCACGGGCCCGTGCGCGATGCCCCAGGCGATCACGATGGCCGCCATGAGCAGCGCGGGCAGCGCGCCGCCGAGGAACATGTCCTCGATGCCGACGCGCGCGACGATGGCGTACAGGATCAGTGGCAGCGCTGGCATCAACAGCACCCCTGGAAGTCCCGCACCGGTGACCAGACCGAGCGCGCGCCGCACAGCATAGCCTGAACTGTCCAGCAAGGGCATCACCAGTCCCCCTAGCGCGAGTATGGTCACTCCCGAGGCACCGGTGAAGCTGGTGAAGAACGTGCACGCGAGCACGGTGACGATCGCCGCGCCCCCGCGCATGCGGCCGAACAGGGCGTCGAACACCTCGATCAGGCGGGCTGGCGCGCGGCTCTCCGCGAGCAGGTAGCCTGCCAGGGTGAACATCGGGATCGCGGGCAGCGACGGATTGATGACCAGGCTGTAGTGGTCGACGGCCAGCGCTGCTGCCGGCACGCCCCGGGCGAGCAGCAGGAGGAGGGCCGTGCCGCCGAGCACGGCGAAGATCGGCGCACCGAGCAGCGCCGCGGCGCCGAGCAGCGCGAGCCCCGGGTAGAGCGCCGCCGAGGGATCCAGCGCGGCGCTGCGCAACAGCGCCATCGCGAGCACTGCAAGCGCTGCGGCGGCGAGCCGCCCGGCGGGCTTGCGCGCCGCGTGCCAGGCCAGGCGCGCCGCAATCAGCGCGAAGCCGAGCGGCAGGGGCGACTCGGCGACCCACACCGGTATGCCGTAAGTGAGCGTGCTGCCGGACTGGCGCTCGATCGCGACGAAATCGGCCGCGGCGAGCGCCAGCAGCCCGGATACCGCGCAGGCGAGCGCGCCCGCGGCGAAGCGCGCGACGGCGGCGGTGCGACCCGCGAACAGGCTGCCGCCGGCGAGCGACAACAGGCGCTGCTCGCGCGCGGCGACCGCCGCGCCGAGCATGCCGAGCGCGAGCGTCAGGTTCTGCACCAGCGCGGCGACGCCCTCGACGCCGACGCCGAGCGTGGCGCGCAGGGCGATTTCCGCGAGCGGCAGCGCCACCGTGAGCGCGAACACCGCCGCGAGCAGCGCGTTTTCGGCGGCGATCATTTGTGGGCGCTCCGGTAAGCGGCGAGCAGCGTGCGCACCTCGTCGAAGGTCTCGGCCGGCACCATGGCGCCGCGCACCTGCGGCCAGGATTGCTCGGCGACCGCGTGCCAGGCGCGATCGAGCTCGGGCGTGAGCGGCTTGACGTGCAGGCCGCGCGCCTCCATTGCGCGGATCGACTCCTCGTCCTGCTCTTCGCGGTGCGCGCGCAGCGTCTCGCTCGCCTTGCGCGCCGCCTCGAGCAGGGCGCTGCGCTCTTCGGGCGCGAGCGCTTCGAAGGTCTGGCGACGCATCACGGTCGCGCCGACGATCGGCACCCAGTCGACGCGCAGCATGTAGTGCGTCACGCGGTCGAACTGGCCGATCAGCGCCCACAGCGGAGCGACCGGCACCGTGTCGATCATCCCGGTCTCGAGCGACGGCAGGATGTCCGACAGCGGGATCGTCACCGGATGGTAGCCGAGCGACTTCATGACGCTCGCCTGCTCGATGTCGCCGGACCAGGTGAAGATGCGGCCCTGCCTGTACTGCTCCGGCGTGGCGATGTTGTTCTTGGTGAAGAACTGCACCCAGCCGCCCTCGCCCCAGATGAGCGCGACGAAGCCCTTGGCGGCGAGCTTGGCTTCGAGTTCCGGGCGCAGCTTCTCGCGCACGTAGTCGAGCTCCTCCCAGGAGCGGAACATCATCGGCATGAACTGCAGCGCCGCCGCCGAGCGGTCGATCTCGGTCAGGCCGACCACGGTGAGCATCGAGGCGTCGAGCTGACCGACGCGCATGCGCCGCACGGTGTCCGCCTCGGTGCCCTGGATGCTGTTCGGGTAGATGACGAAGCGTCCGCGCCCGCCGCTTGCCCGCGCGTAGGACTCGCCCATCTCCTGCAGCACGCGGTGGTAGATCGAGCCCTCGGGCGCGATGGTGGCGACCTTGATGACGGTGGGTCCTGCGAGCGCGGCGGCGGGGAGCAGCAGCGCGAACGCGAGTATGCGGATCTTGGTCATGGGTTCACTCCGGGAAGAGTTCTTCGGTTCGGCTTTGCAGCCAGCGGGCGCGGCGTTGCATGACGAGATTCGCGAGCCTCCACTGGGGACGCGCCGCGGGATCGACTGCGAGCGACTTGGCGAGCAGCGTGTCGAACTCGCGCCGGTCGTGGCGCGCGACCGCGACGGACTCGGCGAGCGCGACGTAGGGCGCAGCCTGGTCGCCGGCGCTCAGCTCGACGGCGTGGGCGAAGTGCGCGCGCGCGCGGGCTTCCGCGCCGGCGGCCGCACCAGGCCGGCTCATCTCGTAGCCGATGAGGAAGGTCTGCAGCGTGCCGTGGTCCCAGTCCGGATCGAGCGCGCGGGCGCGTGCGACGAGCGCGTCGACCGCGGGCAGGCCCGAGAGCAGCGCCGGGCTGTCCTTGCCGAGCGAGATCGCGGCCGCCCAGGCCACCGCGGTCCAGTACAGCAGCGGAACGTCGTCCCTGGTCGTCGCGGCGAGCGCGGCGGCGGGGTCGGCGAACAGCCTGCGCGCGGCATCGGCGCCGGTGAGTCCCAGGCCGCGCAGGCCGTAATCGCGCGCCCGCAGGTACAGGTGCCGCGCCCGCGCGCGCATCGCATAGGCGGCAGAGACGTCGCGCGCCTCGAGCTCGTCGGCGGGCATCTGCACGTAGACGTAGGCGTACTGCGTGAAGACGCGCGCCGCGGCGAGCAGCAGTCCGCGGTGCTCGGGCACGGTCTGCAGCAGCGACTCGATGGTCTTCAGGCCGAAGGGAACCGCGGCGCCGACCAGCTCGATGTCGTCGTCGGAGGCGTAGACGTCGCCACCTTCGGCGAGCGCGTCGCCGAGCTTGCCGGCAGCGTACTGGCGCACCGAGCAGCCGGTCGCGGCGAGCAGCAGGCACAACGCGGCGAGAGCGGCCTTCACGACCCGGGCCCCCCGAGCAGCCCGAGCTCGAGCGCGCGCCACACGGCGGCGCGCGCCGAGCGCACGCCGAGCTTGCGGTACAGGTTCTTCACGTGGCTGCGCAGGGTGTGCAGCGACACGCCGAGCACGTCGCTCGCCTGCTCGTAGCTGCTCCCACGGGCGAGCAGCTGCAGCACCTGGGTTTCGCGGCCGGTAAGGCCAGATGCCGTGGTCACGGACTCGATCTTCATCGCCTGCCTCCTTTCTTCTCGCCGGCCTTGCATGCGGCCGTTGCGATCAGCTTCCGCCGGCGCGGTCCCTAAACCGCTTACCGCCCGCTTACCGATCGCTTATTCGCCCCGCATGCGCCGTGCCATGGAAGCAAGTCATTGATTACTCGATAGAAGTATCTGCCTAGGCGTGAACAGGCTTACGTCAGGCTGGCATCTAATGCAGGCGGGACGTACATTTATTGCATGTCATCGTCCGGGCTCAGCGGGGCCGATCGCGACTTCTTTGCGGCGGTTGCGGAGGTGGTGTACGGCAATCAGTACAGCCCGCAGCGCGCGCAGGTGGTCGCGCGGCTGGCGCCCGGCGTGCCGCTCGGCGACCTCACGCAGCGCCCCAATCCGCTCGCCCAGATCGTCGAGGCGCGGCTCGCGCCGCTGCTCGCTGACGGCTGCGCACGCCTGCGGCGCCTTGGTGCCGAGGACCGGCGCCTGCTCGAGCCGGCGTTCCTGTACGTGTGCTACTTCCGGCACGTGCTGCAGCTCGATGCGCTGATCGAGCGCCAGGCGAAGCAGAGCGGCACGCCGCTCGAGGTGCCGTTTGCCGACGAGGCGCTCGCCGAACTCGTGCGCAACGGCTTCTCGGAGGAGCGCGCCGCGCGCTACTTCGCGTTCATCTTCCACCTGCGCCGGGCGTTCTATTTCATCCACGGCTCGCTCGCTGGCGAGTCAGAGTCGATGCGCCGCCTGCGCGAGTCGCTGTGGAACAGCGTGGTGACGCACGACATGCGTGGCTACGAGACCGGGTTGTGGAACCGCATGGAGGATTTCTCGACGCTGCTGCTCGGCGAGACCGGCACCGGCAAGGGCTCGGCCGCCGCGGCGATCGGCCGAACTGCCTTCATCCCCTATCTCCCCGCCGAGCACCGCTTCGCGGCAAACTTCGCCGACGCGTTCATCGCCATCAACCTGTCGCAGTTCCCCGAGACGCTGCTCGAGTCGGAGCTGTTCGGCCACCGCAAGGGGGCGTTTACCGGCGCGATCGCGGACCATCAGGGCGTGTTCGAGCGCTGCAGCGCGCATGGCGCGCTGTTCCTGGACGAGATCGGCGAGGTCGGGACGCCGGTGCAGGTGAAGCTGTTGCAGGTGCTGCAGGACCGGACCTTCACGCCGCTCGGCGGCCGCGACAGGAAGCGCTTCTCCGGGCGCGTGATCGCGGCGACCAACCGGCCGCTCGCCGCGCTGCGCAGCGAGGGGCGCTTTCGCGATGACTTCTACTACCGCCTGTGCTCGGACGTGATCGAGATGCCGACGCTGCGCCAGCGCCTCGCCGAGGCGCCGGGCGAGCTCGGGCAGCTGGTGCGCCTGCTGGTCGCGCGCATCGCGGGAACGGACGACGTGCGCCTGATAGCGACCGTCATGGAATCGCTCGAGGCGAGCGTGCCGCGCGGCTATGGCTGGCCCGGAAACGTGCGCGAGCTGGAGCAGGCGGTGCGCCGGATCCTGCTCACGGGCCGCTACGCCCCCGAGCTCGCGGGCGCCGCCCTGCACGACGACGACCTGCTGGCGGCGAGGTTGCGCGCGGGCGAGCTGAGCGCCGCGCAGCTGCTCGAAGGCTACTGCGCGCTGCTCTACCGGCGCTTCGGCAGCTACGCCGAGGTGGCCAAGCGCACCGGGCTGGACCCGCGCACGACGCGCAAGTATGTGACGTCCGCAGCCGAGCGCGCGAAGCTCAACGGCACTCGCTCGCCGGGCGGCCGACCGCGAACATCAGCGGACCCTTCCTGAGGCAGCCGTCGACCCAGCGCCCGCGGACATGCACGCCGTGGCTCTTGGCGACGCCTTGTCCGGACGGCTTCCCTGCGCTCCATTCGCCCTCGTAGCGGTCGCCGTTCGGCCAGGTGTAGATGCCGCGCCCGTCGCGCCGGCCGTTGCGGAACTCGCCTACGTACAGTGCGCCGCTCGGCCAGGCCTGCACGCCGGGCTCGGGCGGAGCCGGCCGCGGCGGCGGGGGCGAGCGCGTGACCGACGCATGCGCCAGCGGGGCGATCAGCAGCAGTGCGGACAGCAGCGATCTCATGTCGCCTCTCCTCGCAATGTGAGCCGGTCCCGGGAGTATGCGCGATTCGCGAGCTGTTAGCATCCGGGCGATGAGTCGCCTGCGCGCCTGCACGGCCGCCGACCTTGACGCGATCCTCGCCGTGGTGAACGACGCGGCGCAGGCGTACAAGGGGGTCATTCCCGCCGATCGCTGGCACGAGCCGTACATGGCGCACGCCGAGCTCGAGCGCGAGATCGCCGCCGGCGTGCGCTTCTGGGGCTTCGAGGACTCGGGCAAGCTCATCGGTGTGATGGGGATTCAGGACCGCGGCGACGTCGACTTGATCCGGCATGCCTACGTGAAGACCCGGCATCGCAACCGCGGCATCGGCGCGCGGCTGCTCGCGCACGTCGAGAGCCTCTCCGCCAAGCCAATCCTGATCGGCACCTGGGCGGCGGCGGACTGGGCGATCCGCTTCTACCAGAAGCACGGCTACCGCGTGCTGCCGCCCGAAGACACCGAGCGCCTGCTGCGGCGCTACTGGAGCGTGCCCGAGCGCCAGATCGAGACCTCGGTGGTGCTGGCAAGCGCACGCTGGCACTAGAATGGCGCGATGAGAATCGCAGTGCTCGGCGGCGGCAACGGCGCCTATGCCGCGGCCGCCGACCTCACCGAGCGCGGCCACGAGGTGCGCTTCTGGCGGCGCGACGCGCTCGCGCGCGAGGCGGTGCGGCGCGAAGGCGTCGTGCTCAAGGACGCCGCGGGCGAGCGGCGCGTCGCGCCCGCGCTCGTCGCGCGCGAGCCGGGCGAGGCGCTCAGGGGCGCAGAGCTCGTGTTCCTGCCCGACCCCGCATTCACCCAGGCCGACAACGCCGCGCGCATCGCGCCGCACCTCGCCGACGGCCAGGTGGTGTTCCTCGCGCCCGGCACCTTCGGCTCGTACGTGATGACGAGGATCGCGCGCGAGGCGGGCAACCGCGCGCGCTTTTGCTTCGCCGAGACCGGCACGCTGCCCTGGCTGACGCGCAAGCACGGCCCGGGGACCGCGGCGATCACCGCGCGCGCCACGCGCCTGCCGACCGGCGTCTTTCCGGCCAGGGACAAGCATGCCTTCGCGGTATTGAAGAAGGCGTTTCCTGGGGTCGAGCCGGTCGAGGACGCGCTCTCGGCGGCGCTCATGAACGCCGGCCCGGTGATCCACCCGCCCCTCATCCTCATGAACGCCGGGCCGCTCGAGCACTTCGAGCGCTGGGACATCCACAACGAGGGCACGCAGCCCTCGATCCGGCGCGTGACCGACGCGCTCGACGCCGAGCGGATCGCTGCGCGCGTCGCGCTTGGCTATGCCGCGCCGCACTTCCCGCTCGCCGACCACTACCGCGCCGACGGCGACGAGTGGATGTACGGGCGCAAGGTGCACGAAAAGCTCACCGGATCGCAGGACTGGCGCGAGCGGATCGTGCTCGCCGAGCACCGCTACATGCGCGAGGACGTCGAGCTCGGGCTGGCGTTCCTCGTCTCGGTCTGCGACTGGGCGGGCGTGCCCTGCCCGGTGGCGCGCGGGCTGCTCGCGCTCGGCGGCGCGGTGCTCGGCCGCGACCTGCGCGCCGGCGGCCGCACGCTGGGAGCGCTCGGCCTGGAGGGCCTGTCGCTCGACATGATGAAACGCCTTCTGGTGAACGGCCTGTGACGCGTATCGTCGCCCTGGGCGCGGGACGCATGGGGCGCGGCATCGGCCACGTGTTCGCCTACGCCGGCTACCGCGTCGACATCGTCGACTTCAAGCCGCGCGAGCGTGAGGAGGGCGAGCGCTTGCGCGCCGCGGCGAAGGACGAGGTCGCGGCGAACCTCGCGCTGCTCGCCGCGCTCGGGCTACTGGACGACGCCCAGCGCGCGGCGATCCTCGGGCGCCTCCGCGTGCTCGCGCTCGAGGAGGCGCCGGCCGCGCTCGGCGCCGCCGACGCGGTCTTCGAGGGCGTGACCGAGACGATGGAGGCGAAGCGCGACGCGTTCGCGCGCGCCTGTGCGCACGCGCGGCCCGACGCGCTCCTCGCCTCGACCACCTCGTCGCTCTCGGCCGATGCGCTCGCGCCCCTGGTGACCCGTCCCGAGCGCTTCCTGAACGCGCACTTCCTCAATCCCGCTTACCTGATCCCGCTCGTCGAGCTCAGCCCCGCGAAGGAGACCTCCGCGGCGAGCTTCGCGGCGCTGAAGAGCCTGCTCGAGTCGGCCGGCAAGGTAGTGGTGCGCTGCGCGCCCTCGCCCGGCTACATCGTGCCGCGGCTGCAGGCCGCGGCCATGAACGAGGCGGCGCGCATGGTCGAGGAGGGCGTCGCCACGCCCGAGGACATCGACCGCGCGGTGCGCGCCGGCTTCGGGCCGCGCTACACCGCGATGGGGCTGTGCGAGTTCATCGACTACGGCGGGCTCGACATCCTGTACTACGCCTCGAGCGCGATGGCGCGCGCGCTCGGCGCGCCGCGCTACGAGCCGCCGGCGATCGTCGCGCGCCTGATGCGCGAGGGGCGGCGCGGCGCGCGCGACGGCGAAGGCCTGTATGACTGGCGCGGGCGCGACCTCGGCGCCTACCAGCGCGAGCTGGTCGGGCGCTTCGTCGCGCTCTTCCGCCACCTCGGCATGCTCGCGCCGCCCGGGTTGCCGCGCGATTAGATGACGATCACCGCGCCGCTGTCCATGCCGCTGGTGCAGCAGTTCCGCTTCCACCTGGTGTGGTTCGGCGTGCCGATGCTGATGCAGCTCGAGATCGGGCTCGCGCTCGCCTTGTGCCTGGTGGCCTTGCTGATCGCATTTCCCCAGATTACGCTCCTGCTGCCGCGCCTGATGAGCTCCTGACCGACATGCCGAATGCCGATGGCCGCATCACCCGTGCGCTCGAGGACGGGCTGTACCTGATCGGCATCGACCGGCCGGCGAAGCTGAACGGCTTCACGCCTCGGATGATGCGCGAGCTCGCAGAGGCCTATACCGCCTTCGAGCGCGAGCGCGAGGCGCGCTGCGCGCTGGTGTACGCGCAGGGCGCGCACTTCACCGCGGGTCTAGACCTGCCGAAGATGGCGCCGCACCTGGGCGCGGAGCGGCTGCCCGGCGCCGAGGGCGGGATCGACCCCTTCGGCCTGCGCGCGCCGTTCCGCTCGAAGCCCGTGGTGTTCGCCGTGCAGGGCATCTGCTACACGCTCGGCATCGAGCTGATGCTCGCCGCGGACGTCGTGGTCGCCTCGGCCGACTGCCGCTTCGCGCAGCTCGAGGTGCGGCGCGGCCTGATGCCGACCGGCGGCGCGACCGTCCGCATGCCGGAGCGCGCCGGCTGGGGCAACGCGATGCGCTGGCTGCTCACCGGCGAGGAGTTCGACGCGGCGACCGCGCTGCGCCTCGGCTTCGTGCAGGAGGTGGTGCCCGCCGGGCGCCAGCTCGAGCGCGCGCGCGAGATCGCACGCGCGATCGCCGCCCAGGCGCCGCTCGCAGTGGCGGCGGTGATCGCGAGCGCGCGCAGCGCCGGGCGCGAGGGCACTGCTGCGGCGATCGCGCAGTTCGGCGCCGCGCAGCGCGCGCTGCTCGCGAGCGAGGATTTCCAGGAAGGCCTGCGCAGCTTCGGGGACAAGAGCACGCCGCGCTTCCGCGGGCGCTGACGGGGCCGATGGACGGATCGCACAGCCAGTTCAGACTGCTCGCCGAGCGGCGCTTCGCGCCGTTCTTCTGGACGCAGTTCTTCGGCGCGTTCAACGACAACGTGCTGCGCAACGCGCTCGTGATCCTCGTCACCTACGAGGCGGCGCGCTACGCCGGCGCGGGCTCACCGCTCGCCGGCATGCCCTCGGGCGTCCTGGTCAATCTGGCGGCGGGCCTGTTCATCCTGCCGTTCTTCCTTTTTTCGGCCACCGCGGGGCAAATCGCCGAGCGCATGGACAAGGCGCTGATGGTGCGCGCCATCAAGGCGGCCGAGATCGGCATCATGGGGCTCGCGGCCTGGGGCTTCGTCGCGGGGAGCCTCGCTCTGCTGCTCGGTGCGCTG